>Ga0078894_10000359_pt1 | contig 31156 bp, 8 predicted proteins | sample LauGreSu1BDMLBSD_2_FD_67506 | JGI IMG/M metagenome (GOLD analysis project Ga0078894, IMG submission 67506) | Freshwater lake microbial communities from Lake Michigan, USA - Su13.BD.MLB.SD (version 4) (version 4) | ecosystem: Environmental > Aquatic > Freshwater > Lake | place: Lake Michigan, USA... | reverse complement strand
ATGTGACGGAGCATTTGTGTGGGATCCCAGTGGGTTTTGAGGCATACTGCTTCAAAAAGATTGCCCTCAACATTTTGAAAAGGGTACTGACTGACAAAGGGAGAGGGAGGCTGACTCATTTACTAGATATGTATGTTAAAAAACAATACAAAAATACGAACATTTTTGTATTGTTTTCAATAGATACATAATTTTATTATATTTTGTAAGGGTTTACTGTATTTTATAAATATTTGAACATTTACAGTCATATTATTTAATAAAATAATTTGATAATTTCTACCAATTCTGTATTTTCTTCTGACATGATACGTTGTATTTGTTTTTCGATCACATCTAATAATATTGTAATACGATCCTCAATATCTGTAGTCTGCCCTCGTATTACATCTGGATTAAAACGAATATAGATCCATTTTCCACTATGAATCATATATAAATCATCATAACGAATCTCTTCATCCTTTTCATCATACCCTTTATGAGCGAATTCATCTGTTTCTACTGCCAACATTGTATTTCCTATTAATTTACGATGATCTACTCTACGACGATGCGTACAATCACAGTTTCCTGTATAGAGAGAACGATCATGTATAAATCCTTGAAATAATGAATTTGAATATGATACCTTTGTAATCGCATTTCTTACCATAATTTCTTTTGTATGTTCATATACAATTGTTGATCGTAAATCATCTGGAAAGACCCTTTTAAAGCATGTAGCACAATAGCCATCATATTTACTACTCCCACATCTAGAATCGATCCAATGAATACAATTTGGACATCTCGTGCCACCTCCGTGAGCAGCACACTTATCAGATGTACCTCGTGCAAGCTTTTTACATTCTGGCTCAATACATACTGTACCTCCCCCATGTGAAATACATTTATTAAACTTACGTCGTGCGCTATTTTTACATCCTGGCTCAATACATCTAGGGCCTCCCCCATGCGCCGCACATTTATCAGACTTACTGACAGCACTCTTTTTACATTCTGGCTCTGTACACCTTACACCTCCCCCATGTACAGCACATTTTTCAGACTTACCAATTGCACCTTTATTACACCCTGATTCAACACATCTTGTACCTCCTCCATGCGCAACACATCTATTAGTTGTACCTTGCGCACTCTTTGTACATCCTAGTTCAACGCATCTATTACCTCCTCCATGTGTTTTACACTTGCCAAACTTACACCGTGCGCTATTATTACAGCCTGGCTCAATACATTTATCACCTCCTCCGTGCGCAATACATCTATCAGAAGTACCTTGTGTGCTTTTTTTACATCCTGGTTCAACACACCTATCACCTCCTCCGTGCGCAATACATCTATCAGAAGTACCTTGTGTGCTTTTTTTACATCCTGGTTCAATACATCGTTTGCCACCTCCATGCACAATACACTTATTTGATTTAGATTGTGCGCTCGTATTACATCCTGGTTCAACACACCTATCACCTCCTCCATGTGTTTTACACTTATCAGATTTACTACATGCACTATTATTACATCCTGGTTCGATACATCTTACACCTCCTCCATGCGTAATACATTTATCATATGTATCTCGCGCTTTTTTGTCACATCCTGGCTCAGCACATATTCTCTTAGATGTTCGATGTAACTCGCAATATTTTCCTCTTGGTATATGTTGATTAAGGCAATTAGAAATATGACATTTCATGTTATGTTATAGTATACTATTAATTATATGTATATTCAAACATAATAATAGTTTAAATGACTTACTATTTACACCGAAGGCAGTTTTTGCTCACTTTTTCCAAGGCAAAGCCGTCAAAAAGCCCTTAGTTATTAGGATTATCCTTATGCGTATAATACAGATAGGGAGTTGAATCGGGATTGGTAGGAACTTCAACGGTGGGTCGCTTGCCCCATCCTGAATCCTGACTGGCGAATCCGACTTGTTCGTCGATTTGAAACGTCGCATTCCACTCGTTCAGACTGAGAAAGTAGGGCATATAGAGCCACGCAGGCGTCATCGCGTGATCGTCGTAATAGATCTTAAAATCAAGACGGTCCAGTTTACCCAACGCATTTTCGAAAATCGACGGGTTCTGAATCACGGTCTGAGACACACCTGTATTTCCAATATCCGCCATCAGAATTTTACCAGAAACGAATTTCACCTGACCCGTTCCCTCGTTACTTACATTATAATTTTCAGGCATCGTCAGATCCATATTGTTAAAGCCCTGTTCGTCGTTGATCTGCATCAAGAAATTCATATTCGTCGTGGACGTAATTTGGGATACGGTACTCAAGATACTAAACTGGGTGGGCCTCATATTCAACAGTCCGAGCCGATAGGTCAAGGAATTAATGACGGTATTGACAGGAAGGCACGAATACCACGAATTGACCATCGATTGAAGAACGGCACAACACGTTGACACGCACGGATCCACGGCGGCGGGTTGTAAAAGAGCTGACGGCTGTAACATTTGAAGTGTTTGCACAGGAACACCCATACCAGGGATATAGAGTGTCTGATCGGTCACGAAAGCAACGGGAACGCCCTGATTGGACAAGTAGGTTCGATTCGCAATCATCGAAGACGGCAGTACACCCGAATATTTCGAGGAAACGAACCGATGATAATCGCGATAGACTGACCCGTGAACGGATGAAATAATTTGTGACGTGTTTTGTACGATCTGATGATAACTCGACATTGTGCTGTGATAATCCATAAAGTTCGTAAAGGTCATACGCACTCCTGCGTAATTATTAAAGATCCGACCCATTGTGCTGGTATAACAGAACATCGCGGAAAAATCGGAATCGGCGGCCAAATCGGCGGCGTGAAACGTGGACTCAGCGGTAACGTGCGTCGAACCACCCGTATAGGAATAACCACTTGTAAGGCAATAGTTTCCGAAGACACTGCTTAGATTACGCTCCATATGTGTCAAAATCGCCTGGTATCCGACCAAATTCGACTTGATTGTCTTGAAGGACTGTTGGTTGAGATTGGACACGGACAATTCCTGTTGAAGAATGAATTGATGCTGCTTGGATAGATCGCGCAGAATCGAGGGATGAAGGGTATCGTGGAGGGTTGTATAACGACGTTCATTTGAATTGTAAGCCCATGTATAATTATTAATGTTGCGAACCTCAAAGGTAAGATGGCGACGGTAGGAATCGAGCGACCCTTGATTCTGCTGGCACAGGGCCAAGTATATCGCACTGTCAAACCCCTGAAAGGAACCCATCACGACCTGCACGATCGCGTCAAACGAGAGCGTATCGGAACGAAGAAACGGCTGAGAACGACCCGATGCCACCATTTCTTTCAGAATGGGAAAGTAATAGGCCACGTAGGCAACGGACTCTGTGATTTCGGGCAGAATATCAATGTGTTGCTGGCTATAATACGTATTCATGATGTTCTCCTTGGTATGCGCCTGATAGCGCGCGTTTGTGATGGCGGAGTAATAGGAATTACCAGGTTCATTGAATAAGATGGAGATATCCCTCGTACTCATGAACACATCCTTGAAATCTTCGTAGGACACGAGATTCAAGGGGGGCGTCGAATTGGCCTGAAAGGTGAGCTCGGAGGCCATTTGGGCATCGCTGTAATTCCCGTGAGGAATGGAGATGGTTCCCAGGAGAGGCTCGCCGGCAGGCGTGAGCCGTCCTTGTTCAACAATACCGAGCGATTGGGAGGCGGGTGAACAATTGATCACGGAGACACACGTGGTGAGACACGAAGAGGGGACGCCTTGCGACAAGAGTTTGATCACCAAACTGGAGGTAAACAAATTGGTAGGGATAACATTATTGGCACTGTTGGGAAAGGACATTTGTACGAGTTGGAATTTAGTGACGTCTTTGTAGACACGGGGAAGTTTGAGTTGAAATCGAAAGGGCGTGGGAAACACATTGGTGTCACGATCGGTCGATTTGATACTGACGAGACTTGTTTTTGTCGTTTTGGGAGGATCCAAATAGACGTGATCCGCAAGGGAACGGATATTGGTGGTTTCGTCCCAGGGTGCGCCAACTTCAATGGGGTTGATGGTAGTATTTTGAGGGGCGAGATTGGGACCAGGTGCGACCAAAATGGCATACCGCGGATCCTGTTCGCGACCAATACGTATATCTTCTGAGGTATCGGAATCGGTATCCGTATCCGTTTCTGACTCGAGGTCTGTATTGGAATCATAGGGCTGATAATAAGTGGATTCCCGCTGGGCCCGACTCATTCTATCTACCGGTTCTTTTCTTTTCTTTAGATCCATAATATAAAGAAATTCCAGTAGGATAGAAGCAATGGAGCAAACCACATACCTTGAAAAGGACAGGTATAAAACGCAAGCTAAAAAAAGTGCCGATAACTTTGCCTCGAATAATAACAATCCATTCCTCGTTTCTCCTTATTCGCCGGTTAACTTGGGGGCATTTGCTACAAACAATTTCGTAAATGAAGTATCGACGATTGTTTCCACCCTGTTTGGAGATCTGAAATCGGTCATTGACGTGACAACGTATACTTTATCGATTACAACCATTCAACCCATGCCGTCTGATGCATCGCAGACGATTACAATGAATGCGTCGAAAGTCGTTATGACGACAGATTTGCATGTTCCTAATATTTTCTTTACCGATGCATCAGGTAGTTCCGTCACGACGACGACAGTAACGGCAGGCGGATTATCGTCCGACAATATGACGGCAAGTACGCTAATTATATCCACAATTAGAAATGTGAGTTCTGTCTATGTGAATGCGGCAAGCACCGTCCAATTTTCAACACCAAACGTGTCAGTCAGTAATATTCTGACAACAAGTACGATTAATTTTATTAATGCGAATGGTCAAGTGGTCACGGCGTTCACTACCAATACAACGGGGTTAACCGCGGACAATATGGGGTTTCAAACGATGGCAGGCAATACAGTCACCACGAGCACTCTCAATGTATCTACGATGCGCAATGCGAGTTCCATCTACGTGAGTACAGGGAGTACGATCCAATTTAGCACACCGAATGTGACGGTCAGTAATGTTCTTACAACAAGTACGATAAATTTTATTAATGCAAATGGCCAAGTGGTCACCGCATTCACTACGAATACAACGGGGTTGACCGCGGACAATATGGGATTTCAAACGATGGTAGGAGATACAATTACAGCTAGCACGCTTAATGTATCTACGATACGAAATGCAAGTTCTATCTATATGAGTACAGGGAGTACGATCCAATTAACAGCGCCGAATGTGGTTGTCAGTAACAATTTAACAGCTGCAAACTTATTTTTTACCAATGCAACGGGTCAGGTGGTCACCGCATTCACGACCAATACAACAGGTCTGTCGGCGAGCAATATGGGATTTCAAACAATGGAAGGCGGTGTTATTACAGCAAGTACAATTACAGTAAACTCGACCATCACGGGATCTACTGTACGAACAAATAATGTGTCAACAAGTCAAATCGCCTTTTCGACGATGATAGGGAATGCGATCACGATCAGCACCCTGACGGCGAACTCGACTATTATAGGATCCACGGTAAGCACGAATTCCATTTCAACGAGTCAAATCGTTTTTTCGACAATGATAGGGAATGTCATCACAGCCAGTACGATCGTGGCGAACTCAACCATTACAGGATCCACGGTAAGCACGAATTCTATTTCAACGAGTCAAATCGCTTTTTCGACGATGATAGGAAATGTTATCACGGCCAGTACACTCACAGTGAGTACCCTACAGGGCTCTACATTGAACGTATCTACTGCATTTGGGTCGAATACAGTTGTGTCGAGTTTTACAGCTTCAACGATGTTTGGATCGATTGTCGCGATATCAAGCCTTTCCGTGTCGAGTATCAGTACATCGAATCGGATTTCAACACTTGAACTGAGTACATTAGCTCTGTCGTTTAATTCATTAAATGCATTAACTCTCGGCGGCGGCGGCGCAGGATCCACAATAACAGGCGGAGGACCATTTATTAGGATTACTATCGGAACACAAACCTATAAAATTCTGCTTTATAATAATACATAATCTTTGTTGGATAAACTTTTAACAGTTCATAATAGAAAGTTAAAAGTAGAGATGGCCTTCCGACCACGCAATCACTGGGGGAATTTTCTATGGGGTGCACTGCATACACTTACGATTGTAGATAATCCCGAACCAGCTCTTCAAGAACACGATACCAAACGAATGATTCGCCACATGACCGCACTGATACAAGTGATTCCATGCTTAACGTGCTCTACACATTATGGGCAATTTGTAAAATCGCTAGAGAACGAAGAGAAAAAATACGAACGAATGTGGTTATTTGAGCGAGTGGTCGAATTTCACAATGAAGTCAATGCAAAACTAGGAAAACGAATCTGGACGGTGGAAGAAGCCCTCATGCATTGGACACAAACCACTCCGTCATGCCTTGATCACAAATGTGGATATTGAAGGCATATAGTAGAGAATGGCAAGCGTTGCCGCGTCAGGCCCCATTTCATTTACAGACATTCAAGCCGTGATGGGTGGGTCAGGTCCCGTTAGTATACAAGACTATGTCCAATCCGCCTCCACGGGATATGCGAAAGGTGTACCAGGTATTGGAGATACTAATCTGGGGATTGCCGATTTTCAGGGAAAATCAAAGGCACTCATGAATGGATTACAGTATCGACTTTTTCGTAAGAGATATGCATTTTCTAACGCCAGCAGTGGTACAGCAGGTACAGGATCCTATGGCGGAGGTGGTGGCGCTGGCGGTGTAACCGTGACTGATTACGCATCGACTCTCAGTCCAAATTCTTCTTCTACCGCTGCAATGGGTACATTTAGTGGGGGATCAGGAACCGGATTTGGCGCAGGAGGCGGCGGCACAGGAGTGATAAGCGCACGTTATATTCGTTTCCAATATGGAAATGGCTATGGAGGAGTAGGCCGTTGTATGAATTTGGGAGGAGTTCGCGTCTATAGCTCATCGACTGGTGGCAATATTATTGTATCCACGATGGCAACAAACGTAAGTACGACGTCAGGAGGAGCAGTAGATGTATATGCTGCAGGCTACGAATCAAGTAACATGGTAGATAATAATGATAATACAATGTATCATTCATCGTGTGCAACTGAATATCCTTTTGTAAGGATCGATCTGGGATCAGAACAACCTATTTATAAAGTTGAATTGATCAACCGTGTCGATTGTTGTAGAAGTCGTGCTGCGGGTATAACATTACAGTTACAGAATGGCAGTGGCACTGTCATTTATACATCGGGTCTTTGTGCTCTTCCGAATGGTTCAACCACATATACAGATAATATCACAGGGTATCTCTATTATAATTGGTGGCCTGCAGTCAATACGACACCTTTTGGCACTGATTCAACGCCATCCATGTTTGAGCCTACATTTAGAGCAGGAGAAGGAGCGAGTGGATTTGTGTATATACAGCTTGGTGCTACGGAGTTCTTCACAAATGTAAATACCACTTATACATTCCCCATTACAGGAACTGCAAAACTCCTATTGATGGGTGGCGGAGGTGGAGGAGGATCGAATGCAGGTGCTAATAGCCGTGGCGGCGGTGGTGGCGGTGCAGGATACCTTCAGTCCTATTTTATTCCTGTGTCAAGTGGTACCGTTGCAACTCTTAGTGTGGGCGGTCTAGGACCAAGCGACGGCTCGGGCGGAACCACGAGTGCTGTTATTAATTCGATAACGTATACAGCCGCTGGCGGCGGCAATGGAAACGCCACTCAAACAGGTGGCGCAGGATCATCTGCGGGCGGGTCAGGTGGTAGCGCGACACAAGCGAGTGGCGGCGGCCGAAGTTTCATCAAAGCACGCTATGTATTATTTGATTTCGGAAATGGAAATGGCGGGGTAGGTCGTTATTTACATTTAATGTCCATTCGCGTATATAGTTCTGCAGGAGGAGCAAATATCACGACTCCCACTATGACTGTATCGGCATCATCGACAACAGGAGACACATCACCATCCTATGTGATTGACAATAATGATACTACTTTCTGGCATAGTCTATCCGAGGAATATCCTTGGATCATGGTCGATTTGGGTTCGGAACAATACATTCATAAAGTGGAATTGATGAATCGTAGCGATTGTTGTCGCGGTCGTGTTGTAGGAGCACGATTGGTATTGAGGAACAATGCGGGTACTGCCATCTATACATCCAATCTGATGACATTGAAAAACGGATCGACAACGTATCAAGATTGGCCTGGAAACGATGGATATCTTTATTATAACTGGTGGCCTGCGGCCAATACAAATGTATATCCGAGTGATACGACGCCCTATGCGGACATTGCGATGAATCAATCGGGCGCGCCAGCCATTGGACATCTGACAAACGACGGAGGATATTTTGCCGATGATCCTACATGGTTTGATTCGAGAACGGAGAATTACCCAACAGGTCTCGTTACTAATTTTACGAATATCAATACCGCAACAGGCGGGATTGTTCCAACGGATAGTTCGTGGATGACATATTCGGTGGAATGGTTTGGATATTTCTATGCGACTGTCACGGGAACCTATACGTTTTATACGAATACAGACGATGCCTCCTATTTATGGGTGGGCGCTAGTGCGCTATCGGGCTATACCACAAGCAATTGCCTCGTGAACAGCAGTGGAATTCATGCAGTACAAGAACGCAGTGGAACCATCTCACTAACAGCAGGTACGTATTATCCGATTCGATTTCAATTTGGACAGAATACAGGCGGAGACGGGTGCGCATTGTCCTTTTCCGCACCAGGCATTGCTCGAACCTACAATTTAGCAGGCTATGTGTATTATGGCATGGGGACCTATTCGTCTTTTCCTATCAATCATGCCCGCCTTCTTCGCGCCACCAATACAACAACCATTGATCGGTCGTATTTTGTGAATGTCGCAGGCACCGCTACGCCGACCTATTGTTTGATGGATAGTAAATGGGATGGCGGTGGATGGATGATGATGTTAAAAGCATCACGAGGTACCACATTTCGATACGATTCGACGTACTGGACCAATACGACCACCACATTGAATATAGGAAGCACCGATCGAACGGACGGTGATGCGAAATTCGCAGTGATGAATCAAACACCGGTGAAAGATGTATTGGCGTTATGGCCGGATGCGGGAAGGACAGGTGGCAGCATTGCTCAGACGGAGGCGTGGTCGTGGATGGTGAACAATTATTATTATGGAGGGGCGAGGGCAACAGCGATGGTAGGGTTTTCGACGAACAATAGTCGAGATGCCACGACGCACTTTCTGAATACATCGGAACCTACATCATTTGCAGGATATTCCGCGAGTATTTGGTCACAACAAGCGGGGGCAAAACGACACGTGTTTGGTGGAGGAACTCATCTCTCGTCCAATGCAAATATACGATGGGGAATGATATGGAATAATGAAAATGATTTTGCGACAGTAGATGTAACAGGTGGATTGGGTATGAGTCATGGAACATATAGCGCTGGTGATTATTATGGTGGCGCGGGAACATCGATGCTCAACCGATCGATGCGTGTCGAATTGTATGGGCGATGATCATCACCCCTAGTATGCCAAGCGTAGCTTGGCATAGGTACGGGCGCTAAAGCGCCCGATCTAGCAGCGTCTGAATCAGCACCTGTTGTGCGCCGATCTTGGCCTCCATTTCGCGGATCCGCGAATCAACCTTGTCATTGATCTCTTTCACCGCTTCGATCACGGGGGCAATCAAACACCCGTAATTGAGACTATAGGTATCATTCGCGCTATCATAACTGACCGCTTCAGGAATAACCTTATCCACTTCTTGAGCTAATAATCCGATCTGACGAATACCAGGTTGATAATCGTCCCGAGTATAGGAATAACCGTTGAGACTACAAATCATATCTAAAGAACGATCCAAACGAACAATATTTTGTTTGTATCGCTGATCGGAAAGGGCTGTAATATTACCATTGGCATAGATCGCACCGATAACATGAAGAGAATATCCAGGATTTGTAGTACCGATACCAACATTGCCATTCGATAATATTGTCATTCCCGTCTGAACCACCTGCGAATCCGACCCATACCCGAGAATACTGAAGGATGCTACAGAGGAAGATGCATAGTTAGCAATCGGAGAAACATAAAATCCAGAAAGATATGCGTTAAGTGCCGAACCACTTGCGTTCAGGATAATCGAGTTTGCACTCTGATTTATTTGACCGGCCTGATTGCCAATTGCAATCGCGTTCTGCGCCTGATTCATCTGTCCCGCCTGATTACCGACAGCAACACTATATCCTTGTATATTACGATTGAGGGTATAGACTTGCGTCATGTTCGCGACGGTGATGTACGACCCATCTACAGAGATGGCGCAGCTCATCATACTTGACGAACCAACTGTCAAACCCGTAAACGAGACGCCATAGTTCGTTGAGTAGTATACGTTATTACTCGTACTTTGAATCAGGATCACCATGTACTGACCGGTCAGCGAAATGGATGCACAATTCACCGCTCCCACAGAAGCTGATAGGACAGGTGTGAACGTGGGTGTCGTGTAGGTGCCCGTGCTGTAGCCAGCAAGTGTATTGGAAACAAGAGTTACAGTTTGTCCATACCCTTGGAGGGAATATTGGCCATTACCTGATGTCGCCAACATGTTCGCGTTGGGTATCGTCGCAGCGCTCAATGCTCGCGTCCAGCTCGAGCCATAATCTGTGGAGTAGAAGGTGGGACCCGATTGGAAGTTGATGTACCATTCGCCGATCGCAACGGCCGGACCCGTAAATACGGATGTGATAACGATTCGAAAATAGGTGTAAGCATTTGCCGCATAGGATGATGCGGTGGTTGTTGCGATCGCACTGAATCGTCCAGCAATCGGCTGCACACTTGTTGAATTGACAACAATGGCAGGCCAATAGGGCGCATAGATAGTACCTGGATTGGTAGAAAGAGAGGCGTACTGAAGATTAAACCAGTTCGTTCCATCCACCGATCCAAGAATATAATAGGTTTGCGGTGGATAGCCTGATGCCCCGCCTCCTGACGCACATACATAAGAATTCATAATGAGAGGGACAGAACTTTGGAGTTGAAGCCATTCACCTTGAATAGACGTTCCTGAGGGGAGACCTGTAATGTTGCTTACTATGGGTGCAGTTCCGTATGCAATACCAGGTGTAGCTGCTGTGTAGGATCCTGAACTGACACATGACCATTCGAATACGCTAAACGCATTATTGAACGCATAATATCCGAGATTGCTGCCGCTCTGCCCAAACGAGCTTGCCGCTGCGGTCCAGGTCACACCATTGGCTGTCCAAGTCGATGCCACAGCAGCAGTCGAGTTCGGCGAGGTCGCACCGGTACCCGTTAGCACCATATACTGACCCGTCGGCGACACGGCGTTCGCATTCACCAATGCGGGTGTGTATGCGGTAAAGTTGGCAAACCATTCGGCTAATTCAAAGAGTACACCATTGGTAGACGTTGCAATCACACGGAAATAGGTATATGCATTTGTCGTTGTAGAACCATAAGCAACTGTGGCTGCAGTCACTGTATTTTGTGCGGTAATGGTCTGCGAACCGGTGAAATTTACAATGAGACTTTGTTGCCAAGATGTAAGTATAGTAGAATATGGATTGTCTGACAAATTAACGGACTGAATGGGATACCATGTCGTTCCATCGTTCGAGCCGATAATGATATATGTTTTTGGGAAAAGATTGATGGCACCACCACATGAAAAAATATATGAATTCATGACAAGTGGCACGGAGCTCTGAAGTTGTATCCATTCGCCGACTTGCGCACTAAGACCTGTCACGGCAGTAGAAGGGCTACCAGCTTGTGTGGCACCACCTGCTGTATAGGTTGTGTTTGAGGCAAATGTAGTGCCTGTGAGAATATTATTAAACGCATAATACGCATAATAAAGCGAGTTATAAATGGAACTCGAACTTGCCGTCCAACTAATACCATTGGTTGTCCATGTCGTAGTAGCACCGCCAGATAAGCCCGTCTGCTGCGGCATAACGGTAATCGTGTTCAGTGACTGGTTCGCAATCAAGGCAGTGGAAGGTGCGACATAGAGCGGTGTGGATGGCAAGACGAAGTTGATAGGCCATTCACCGATTTGTATAGATGTCGCGGAAGCATTGTAATTGGATAATAATATCAGACGGAAATAGGTGTACGCATTCGTTGCTGTGGAATAGGCGGTTGTGGCAATCGTGGACGTACCAAATGTTTGTGTACTAGTGCTATTCACAATAATCGATAAACCAATAGAGGTATAGGCAGAACCGGTAGTGACGGCGCCGCCGGCGGCATATTGAATAGGATACCATGTGGCTCCGTCATTCGAACCTACAATATAATATGTTTTAGGGAGCTGACCAACGGAAGCACCTATTCCAAATGAATAAGAAAACATAATAAGAGGAATCGAAGTTTGAATTTGTGCCCAATCGCCAGTGACTATACCAACGCTACCCATAATCGTTGTGGTTTGACCCGATGTGTTTCCCGATGTGGTATAGGTAGTTGATAAAGTCTGCCAAACATTATTAATAGCGTTGTAATTATTAAATAAATTAGAAATACTAAATACTAAATTATATATACCTGACGTACTCGCCACCCAGGTTACACCATTCTGCGTCCATGGAGAAGTGGTGAGTGCTGTTCCTGAATTTGTCAACATTGATAACTGTGGTATAATCACCTGACCACTTACAGCGTTCACCGCAGCCACAGGCTGAAGCGCAGCAAGTGACGCTTGGGACCACGACGACCCGCTATCGGCACTTGTGTACACACCGCCATTCGCCGCCGCCACCACCTGGTACGCACCTGTGTTGCTCATCGCCGCCTGCGTATAGTTCATAGGGCCGAGGGTATTGTAGGGGATGGCACAGTTGTAGAGTTTGAAGTCGTCGATGTAGCCGTTGAAGGCGCTAAGTAAATTAATGTCATATGTCGCAATACTAAATGCGGCATTGGTATAGCTTCCCACACCACCCGAGTTTGTATAGGTTCCAGCAAGAGAGTTGTTCACATAGAGAGCGCAGGTACCGTTGGTTTGGAAGATCGCAGTAACATAATACCATGTATTAATACTAATAGCAGGGCTGGTTAGCGCATTTAATGCAGCCCCACCACTTGGAAGATATATTAGGATTTGACCGGATGAATTAAGATAGATGACATAATTTCCAGCATATGCTGCAAATAGTACCTGTTGTGTTACTCCAAGTGCCTGCACATTAAACCAGAAACTCACGGTGAAATTTGGTGAACCCGCCCAGGACCCGCGCAGATAATTCACCGCCGTTCCACCCGCAGGGTTCACCAGGTTCAGCGCGGCCGTTCCCACAACACCAGGAACAAAGTTCATCGTACCGCGCGCCGAGATAGCGGAATAACCCAGTACGTCCAGGACTGAACCGTTTTCAAAGGGTAGGTAAATGTTAGGGGAGCCGATGGCGTAGGACGGACTCGTGAGCACGGGGCTCAACGTAGAGGGTAGGAAGGCACCGTTGTAGATGCGGAAGTCGTCAATGACACCATAGAAGCCATAGTTTGGTGTAGCGGGTGTTCCCTGCCCTCCACCGAGAGTATAGGATGCAATGGCAGGAGAAATCGAACCCGACCCTGTTATCGTAGTAAGTGCTCCATTCAAATACAACGAACATGTACTTCCAGCCTGATAGACGCATACCGCATTATACCACGTACTCAGTGAAATCGCACTGGCGCTATTCACAATTTGCCAGGCACTTCCATTGTAATATTGGAAGCTTGCTGTTCCTGCGGTGTTAATACTAAATTGAACGATAGCACCGCCAGAAGTTACCGCATTCATCGACCATACAGTAGCTTGTACACTTGTGGGTAGAACAAATGTATAAAACCAGAACGAGACCGTGATGGTATTGCCCAGACCTGATACCGTTCCCGTCACATACTGTATCGGATTGACACCCGTTCCAGCATTCCCAAAGAAAATCGCATTTGACCCGACTTGTCCCGTTACATACCCAACCGATCCTGTCACGGTCGTTGTCGAGTTGCCCATGAGATCCGCTGTGGCGGACCCGTCAAATGTCAGGTAGACATATGGTGCGATGGGGCCAACGAGGGGATTGATAAGCGCCGCACCACTCGGATTCGTGACGGCGTAATTATAGACGCGGAAGTCATCAATGTAGCCGTTAAAGGCGTTGATTGGTGTGACAAAATCGGTGGTACCAATTCCATATCTTGTAATATTTGCGGGGTTCCACGAACCTGTTCCTGATGCAGAAAAGGAGTTATTTACATAGAGCGATGAGGTTCCACCATTCTGAAACACTACTGTAACATTGTACCATGTATTGGTGGAAATAACAGGACCATTAATGATAGTTCCTCCTATATAAAGTGAAATCACAAAGTTACCAGAATTAATAAATACAACTACGTTATCGTTGGCGGTCATAAACAAGATTGAAGACCCTGATAATGTTTGTGCATTAAACCAGAAACTCACGGTAAAGGCATTGAAACCTGTCCATGTACCACGAATATAATTATTCGCTGTGGAACCAGAAGTATTCACTAGATTCACTGCGTGTGTCCCCACTTTAGATGGTATATTGAACGCCACAGATCCCGTCGCTGTCACTACCGAATTCCCCATCACATCGGCTACGCTAGATCCGTCAAACGGAATATAAATGAATGGATTGTTGTTCTGGCCTAGACCCGTGGGTGCAAAGGTCGCGCCTGAATTGGCAGAGGTGTACACGAGATCATTACTGGCAATCGCTAGTTGATTTCCAGAGGAAGGGGCAGCCGTCATCGCCGTAATGCTGGGAACAGCCATCGCGTTGATCGTGGAACCATACGTCTGATAGGGCAGGGCGCCGCTAGTGGGTAACCCTCGCATGGTCGAGCCGGCCCAGGTGAGACCCGAATCCAGCGACGTGATCACCGTGCTCATCGTTGATCCTGAGTTCTGTAGAATCGTCTGTGTTGCGCCGTTGTTACTGAGCACTACTTTTTTAATGGCAGTTGTACCAGTCAGTGTAGAACCCCATCCAGTGGTATAGGAACCGTTGCCAACATTATTGGTCAGGTTAGTGCTGGCACCGATCGAAACCATCGTAGAGGTGAGGGCTGTGCCCGAGCCCGCACCTGGAAGTGCTCCGTTGATCGTGGAAACCGTCAGGGTAGAAAGGGAGATACCGCTTGCCACCATCGTAGACCCATAGAGAGTCGAGCCGAACAGCGTGGAGACCGTGATGGTGCTTGCGCCGAGCGTCGAAAGGCTTGTATTCAACGCTTGCATACCAGATGATCCCACGGTGAAAATCGAACCGGCGGGCGCCAGGACACCTGGTGCGGTATACATCAAGGTACTTCGGAGAGTTAAATAATCAATGGCAGCCATCCTACTATATCTCTTTTTTATGGTGGTGGAACCACGACGGAAAAGAAAGGGGGGATTGTTTTGTGAGAACAAATAATAATATAATATTTCTGATATGTTTATTATATATGCTGTTTCTATTATGTTTACTGTATAACAGTAAACGATCTGTAAACGTCGATTACATGTCGAGTTTGGATGCGATGATGGCAAACTGCGATTGCCAAAGACGTGTAGCTTCTGTAAGGTTATGCTGTAATAAAATGAGCTGATCTGTTAACATTTGGATTTGCTGGGTCTGTTTAGAAATAGTAGATTGTAAGTCCTCGATTATTTTTTGTTGTTCATTTATAGCACCTATACCAATACTAGAAATCATATCATAATTTACTGACATAAAATCATTGACATGATGGCCATATATAAATATTTCATTCCCGTTTTTCAATAATAAATCTTCATATCCGTCAATAAATGTAAGTGTATTTTCATAATTATACATCATTACTACTTCTTTATTTGTTCCGTCAATTACTTTAACTTTTGAACCAATTGGAATAGCAATGTGATCAATTAATTGATAACCATCTAATGTAACTATCACTTTTCGAACTTCATATATACTTGGAATAAATTCAGACGAATAGTTAATTGCAGCAGGATATACATCCGCTACTTCTTGTGCGATAAAACCGGTCCCTTTCTTATTATGTGATATAGTATCTATGTAGTTATAACTAACTGTACGTAATTTTGAAATAATACCAATACATTCATTAATATTATTAATATCTTTTTTAATACGTTGATCTGATTGAACAATCATATACATACCTAGAACGCCTCCTGTTGCCCAAATAGATATTTCAAGCTGTTGCGCGTCTGCATTCCCCCATTGACTTAATACTGGTTGTCCATATGCCCGCCATTGCCAATATGACATCGGTGGATTAATCATTTTCCTTGTTTGTACATAGAGTGCCACCGCTGGATTACTTGCAGTACTTCCAATTATCATAGACGTTACTTTAATATCAGGACTACCAGAAAGGCCTGTTGCCGTACCTGAAACTGGCCCCGAAAATGCCGTTGCTGTCACCGTGCCATTCACTGTCAACGCAGTGGTTGGGGTCACTGTCCCAATCCCTACATTCCCACCGCGTGTTTGAAGACAGACGTGTTGATACGCACTATTTCCAGCAGCATTGATATAACCAATACCAGCTGTTTGATCCATCCCCAATGCCATCGCATAAGGCGTTGTACCCGTCTTACTGTTTGTAAGAATCAATTGATGATTGGTAGGGTTCCCATCTGGTGCAGCAGTATGATCCGCACTTGTCGTATAGGAAGTGAGGCGTCCTGCAGGGGTTACCGTCCCAATCCCCACATTACCACCGGCTGCATTTAGCACCAGTGCATATTTATTGGTATACATTCCAGGCTGAAAGGCCTCAATTGTACCATATGTGCCATTCACGCCAGACATAACGATCGACGCTTTGCCCGTGTAACTCGAAGCAATTGCGCCAAATACATCGAACGTCTGCGACGGACTATTAGTACCAATTCCCACATTGCCGCCCAGTGGGTTCAGAACAAGTGTCCCCACTGTGTCCGAACCACTAAATTGACTGCTTTGAATCGCTGCGCCAAACGACGCATCTGTATAATATGTGCCGATCTTCAACGTACCTGTATTACTCTTACCCCTAATCACTAATGTAGCATCAAGTGGATTAGTTGTCATCGCCGCAAATGACAAGTCTTTGGCCACCGTTAATGGCCAGCTGGGAGATGTTGTTCCCACACCGAGTGCTGTGTTCTGGAAATACGTTTTGATAGAATCCATATAGAACATCGCGCCAGCGGCACCCGCTGTATCGCTGCCAAACAGACCGCTCGCATTGGCCACATCGATCGCATAATAGCCGCGCGCCTGGCTCTGTGACGTGGTGGCGATGGTGGACGCGCCTCCAAAAGCGTAGGCATAATTCCCCTTGAAATTAATGTTCGCCGGATCCGTCACGGTATACACCGTGCCCGCCGCATAAAAGTTGTTGCTTGCGGTACTGGCACGATTGAGTTCCACGGCGCCAAAGGCGGTATTTGACACGGTCAACGGATAATTCGCAGAAGTCGTGCCGATTCCAACGTTGGACGAGACAGTCAGTAGATTGGAAATGTTCATTGTGCTTCCTTGAAGAGATAGCGGAAACATCACGTTCGCCGTCATCGTGGATGCGAGAAGTGTGGAAAACGTCAGATTGGTAAAGTTGATGGTGGAGCCGGTCAAAGTGGACGCAGTAATCGACTGGGACTGGATGGCGCCACCCTGGAGGGTGGAATAGGACAGATTGACTGCATTCAGAGACGATGCGGTCAGCGTCGAGCCCACTGTCATCGCATTCACGACCACACTGCTTCCCGTCATTGTCGAGAATCCGATGGAACCCGTCGTGATATTAGCAATGCTCATCGTAGACACTGCAACAGTAGAACCCGTCATAGAAGATACAATGAGTGTGGACTGGATGACAACTGTATTGGCTCCCAGGGTGCTGCCCTGAAGTGTTGAGTAGCTGATACTCACAGTGTTCACAGTAGATGCGGTCAATGTACTTTGAACGGTAACACTGTTTGCACCAAGTGTACTTCCCTGAATTGTCGAATACGTCACATTAATCGCGTTCATCGTCGAGCCGACAAGAGTCGAGTTCAAAACAACCGTATTGACGGCGAGCGTGGACCCTGCTAACGTTGAATAGCCAATGTTCACGGCGTTCACGGTCGAGCCGACAAGTGTCGAGTTCAAAATAGCGGTATTGACGGCGAGCGTGGATCCCGCTAACGTCGAATAGCCAATGTTGACTGCGTTCACGGTCGAACCGACAATAGCAGTGACGTTCAAGGTAGATCCTGATAGTGTGGAGAAGCCGATGTTCACGGCATTCACAGTGGAGCCTAGAAGGGTGGACTGAACAACAATCGCATTCGCAGAAAGCGTACTCCCTGCGAGCGTCGAATAGGTACCACTCGTCATCGAAACCGTGGACGCGGTCAGGGTCGAACGGATAAGGCCCATATTGGCAGAAAGGACACCGCCATCTAGTATCGAATAACTGATGTTCGCCGCGTTCACAGTGGAGCCGATAAGGGTGGACTGGATGACGAATGCATTGGCGGAAAGGGTGCTTCCTTGAAGCGTCGAGTATGTAACGACGGATGCATCTAACCGCTGTACCGTCTGATTGATTGTCAGCAGAGACGACGCGGTCAGGGTGGAACGGACAAGACCAGCATTCATTGAAAGGGTGCTTCCTTGAATAACACCGCCGACAACCGTTCCAGCCGTAACCGTCGAGACAGTAAGGGATGAGCCGAGCAGGGTGGATGGAACGGTAAGGGAGTTAACCATGAGTGTGGACCCGACCCCGTTCATAAACTGCACATTTGTAGTGGAAACGGTCGAGGCCGATAAGGTGGATGGAACCGTCACGGCATTCGCCACCAGCGTACTCCCTGTGAGCGTCAAAAACGATACATTCGTCGCGGATAAATTCGTGGCACGAAGAGTGGACGCGGTGGCGTCATTGACAGAGAAGACATTACTGTTCAGAGTGGATGCACCGATGGATAGCAATGTGATGGCGGGAAAAAGAAGCGTCGAAGCATTAATCGTACATGTCACAATATCTGTTGTGACCATTTTGGAAGTAGTAAAACTGGATGCGGATAGGGTACTTACATCGCATGTAGACGCTGTAACACGATCAAAAAGAGAGCTGGCGACGTAGAGTTGAGATTGGAGCGTGACGGTACTGAGAACGAGATTGTTTAGTTTCAGATCAGGCGTCCAGCTCTGTTTGCCGTTGGCGCCGACCGTAAAGACATATCCGTCTTTCACAAACGAACCATCGGGATTATATGCCGTGGCTCTCCGAATAACAAGATTGCCAGTATCCGAAGACATCCTATTGTTATTCCATCATAATATTTTTGTACTAAATACAATGTTATTATGATGTAAGATGTAAACATCCACAATGGTCTTATTTAAGAGAAGTGTTGTAAGTGGTATATGCGTTTGTAACAAATATTAGAGCATCGCAGTAACAGTCCAATACAGAGTAGGTATCGCTATAGGTGCTGTGGCCCGAATGTCAGAGCCTACTAGAGTAATTACAGGGATATTTGTACCGCTGTTAGTAATGGAAGCAACCGATGCGGATGATGCATTCGTTCGACTTTGGAAAAAATAGAGTGAAGAACCATTTGACCATTGAAGTAGAATAAATCCAGCTTGAATTCCACCGATGGTATACACGGTAGTCGCTGGACTTGTTGGTATACTGAGAGATCCGTTGAATGAATTAAATGAGGGGGCGGTAACGGCCCCTGTTATTTGGACATTACCATTTGCCAGGATTCGTAATCGTTCTGAACCACCTGTCTGAAAGATCAGATTTTGACTGGTATTGGCGACCATCACCATATCCACACCTGCTGCACCCGTACCGATGAATCCTCGATTGGTGCCTTGTGTCGCAAACATCATATACGTTTGAGCAGCAGAGCTGCTGTTCAGAATAATGCTCTGACCTGAGCCATAAATATGTAGAGGTGCGGTGGGATTTGTAACACCAATCCCTACATTACCGCCATTCGAATAGATGTTTGCCAATGCGGATACGGATACGAGAGTAAGCGCCCCGACGGGTACCATTGCAGTTGTAGAAGGGTCGTATAGCACGTTGCTACCTGACGCACCTGATACCACAAGATCATAGACAAATAAGGAAGCAGCCTTCACTTGAATATAGATATCATATTGTGAACTGGCATTAACACAATAGACAATGTCACACTGTAATACCGCACTAGCTTGATCTCCATATACTGTTCCTCGTACAGTAAGCGCTGTATTAGAAATAATTGTTAGATCGACATACATCGTATTACTAGTTAAACGTCCACCGATCTGTCCGCGAACATTGATCATACCATACCCTGCCGCAGTGGTACCCAGTGTCGCAACTTTATAAAGTCCAGCGCCTAGATTGTTCGATTGCGTGTTGATCCACTCAAACTGTTGATGGTTGTAGGCTTGGATCGAACCTTTCGGAACATCGAGGGAATATCGAGGATTCGTTGTGCCGATACCGAGCCCGCCGATCATTTGATTGACAAATGCGCGGAGTTGAACGCCATAATACGAAAATGTCGCTCCAATCTGAGATGTACAGCAAAGAGCAAAAGAGCCAGAGGGGGCAGTAAAGGTGATCGTATAGGTCGCATAGCTAGCAGACAGTGTCTGGACTGTGCCTGCAATGATAGCATCTGCTGCGATGTGATCGCATACTACAAAAGTGGGCGAAGTACCTGTCATTTTCGCAGTAAGAGTAAGTTGGTAGACGTTTCCAGCAATGATGCCTTTATTAAAGGTGAGGGTAATGCCGCTTCCGCCGCCTCCTACCGTCGCAATCATTGCCAAAGGAGAACCTGATGGACCGGTTTGCGTGCCGTTAAAGGTGGGTGTGAATGCGGTAGCATCCGACCCACTAAAAATAGTCGTCCAATCTTCGATATAATTTCCAGACAAATTCACGTTTTGAAGCGTCGAGGTCTGAAGCGTATAGGTGGGATTCGTCATACTGATACCGACACTTCCAGTGGTAAGGAGGTTAGCAATGTTGATGGTGCTGGCGGTGATCGTGCTTCCATTCATGGTGGAATAACCGAGCGACGTCGTCAGGATACTGGAGGCGGTCAGTGTGGAACCAATCGTCAACGATTGCAGTGCCATTGTATTGGCGGTGATGGTCGAGCCTTGAAGTGTGGAATAGCCAATCAGGACGGCGTTGATGGTACTTCCTGTCAGTGTAGAGTTCGAGACGACCGTGTTAAGAGTGAGCGTGCTACCGACCAGAGTGGAGAAGCCAATGTTTACCGCGTTCACGGTGCTCCCCGTCAGGGTCGAATTCGAAACGGCTGTATCAAAGACAATCGTACTGCCACTCAGTGTCGAGAAGCCAATGTTCACGGCGTTCACAGTGGAACCGAGAAGCGTAGACTGCACAACCGCTGTCGCGGTCACGAGTGTGCTTCCTTGTACCGTGGAGAATCCGATGGTGGATGCAACGATGGTGGATGTGATGATGCTGCTTCCCATTAATGTGGAGTAGAGTCCATTGTTCACGTTCGCCGCCGCCACATTCAGAAGGGAAGTCGTTAGTGTGCTTCCCTGCATTGTGGAAAAGCCGAGCGTAGACACGGTAAGTGATGACGTAATCAGCGTGGAGCCCTGTGCGGTTGAGTACAACAAGGATGAGACAGACAGCGTCGATGTGACCAGACTGCTTCCAGTCAGCGTGGAGAAGAACCCGTTGTTCACATTCGCCGTCGTCGCATTCAGAAGCAACGTCGTTAGTGTGCTTCCCTGGGCGGTGGAGAAGCCAATGGTGGAGGCAACGAGAGTCGATGTGGTAAGGGTGGAACCGGTAAGGGATGAGTAGAATAAGGAGGAAACCGACAAGGTTGATGTTACGATGCTGCTCCCTGTCAGCGTCGAGAAGAGCCCGTTGTTCAGGTTCATCGATGTCGCATTCAAGGTGCTGCCTGTCAGGGTCGAGACACCAAGGGTTGACGCCGTAAGGGTAGAGGTCTGAATCGTTGAGCCGACAATCGAAGAATAATACAGGGAAGAAACGGACAGGGTTGACGTGATCAGACTGCTCCCTGTCAGCGTCGAGTATAACCCGCTGTTTACATTTGCATTCGTCGCGTTCAGAAGTCCCGCTGTCAATGCGCCCCCTGCGGCGGTGGAGAAGCTGAGTGTCGACCCAGACAGGACGGATGTGGTCAGGCTACTGCCTTGAAGGGTGGAATAAGTCAAGTTGGTTCCGTTAAGGGTCGATGTAGTAATGGTAGAATTCACTATGAGTCCGTTGACTCCAAGAAGAAGACCTGAGCCGGTTGAAAATCCGAGCGTGGATGCCGTGAGCGACGAGGTGGTGGCGACTGACCCTGTAAGAGTCGAATAGGTGAGATTGGCGACATTCATCGTCGAGGCGGTAAGAGTCGAGTTCACAGTAAGGGATGTCGTAAAGAGAGTACTGATGGATCCTGTGGATACGTTCATCGTGATAAAATCACCAGACACCAGTACAAGAGTGGAATTAACGAGAAGACTGCTGACGACGATGTTGTTCAGCTTCAAATCGTTGGTCCACTTCTGTTTGGCGTCGGAACCGACGATACATACGTAGCCATTATGAACAAACGAGCCGTCGGTATTGGTGGGCGCCACGTTTCGGAGGAGTACATTGTTAAAGTCGGCCGACGCCATTTCTATCTAGTATGAATAAGAATAACCGTATGCGAATGCGCAAATGGATAATGCATAGTAGATAGGATATCGAATAAATGTGTATAAGCAATATAATATTACCAATTAACAATATATCCATTAATGTTATAGATGCGTGTAGTGCTACCTGGAAGAGTCAACGAGAATTGATAGCTATCTGTCCCAGTGTTATCACCAAATTGACATCGAATTGGATAAAAGGTACCAGCCGTTAAAGTAGTTGTTATACCACTCCTCTCACGTATAAGGTGATCTGTACCATTATTTACAAGAGCATTTGATGTAGTATATCCCGAAATAGCAGTAGTTCCAAACCATACATAGGATGGACCGATAGTGTTGGTGTAAAATGTATAGATGCCATTAGAAGGTGCCTTGAAATAACCAAACCATTCAACAGAATAGTTATCAAATGTACCATCATTTGGAACGATACCACCTGTCGATGAATTGATACTCGAAGTATCAGTAGTTGTTCCCGTGTAGTTGGGCGTCCATGTACTGAATAGTGATGGATTATCATTAAAATATTTAGTCACATTTGTGGAAGCATACGTCATTGCCGTTGAAAATGAAACGGTTCCTTGCCCTGCATTTCCTGCACTTGTACCTGAAGCAGCTGCCTTAACCATACCATCAATTGAACTAAAACCAAGTCCGCCGATAGATGAACCTGCATCTCCAGTTCCTCCTGCACCACCGCCGTTTGCAGTATAAGGTGTACTATTAATGACAACAGATGTTGTGCCACCATTTGTATCAGATATGCCTCCTAAACCAATGGTAATCGCTGCAATCTGATCCTTTACAATATTCACAGTATATGTTTGCAGATAACCTGCATTACCTCCTGAACCAGCAACAAGGGTTGTTTTATTAAAACTACTTCCACCACCACCTCCGCCCATTACTACAATATACACAACACCTGTTTTTGTGAATGTAGTTTGATATGTAGTACTCTCATAATATGCTCTATAAAATAATTCATTTCCTGTGCCATCTAAGTAGTCTATATATAGATAAGCAAACCCATCGGCTCCTCTGCCTCCCAATTTAGTAATATAGTGACGATATATATCTCCATTATCATTGTACCAGTTTTCATAACTATCAATGGCTCCTCCACCACCTGCGCCAAATCCTGTACCACCCTCTCCTTCAGATCCTGCATTTGAGTATTCGCCTCTTTCTGCTACAATATTATTCATAGTCGATACGACAACGCCTCCTGCTCCTCCACCACCATGCCCAAGATAATAACCCGAGTAATCTGTATAACCACCGCCAACGCCTCCATTTCCAGCACTTAATAATAACACTGGTAATGGAGATGGTGCCTTAAATATACGATATATAAATCCAGGATTTGATACAGTGTTTGAAATAGATGCAGTCGCACCATAATTTATATCATCATTTGTTGCAGCCACCGTAAAAGAGTAGGATGAACCATTTATTAATCCATTCCATACATATGAGTTTATAGGCGATGTGCGCGTTGTACTCGTTGTTGTATTAATGATCTTGTACCCTGTAATGTCACGTCCGCCAGTAATGGGCACTGTCCAATTAAGTGTAAGTTGTCCAGACGCAGCAGTACTATTCAACTCAATAGGAGCACTTGGCAGGGTATAAGGTGTCACAGCCGAAGAAGTCGCAGAACTAGTTAGGGTTCCACTGTTCGTTGCGGTAATAGTAAAGGTATAGGGTATTCCGTTCGTTAACCCTGTTGCAACAACAGATAACGTAGATACTCCAATAAGACCTGAATCATATCCAGCAGGCGAAGATACAACTCGATAAGAAGTAATTGCCGAGCCTCCATCGGCGAGTGGTGCCATCCATGAAATCGTTGTTGTATTAAGTGTAGCAGATGCCATAATCGAACGAGGAACGGATGGATTGGTTTGATACAGTAATGTAGCAGGATCCGATGCATCGCTTGTAACGGCTGCATTGTTGGTGGTAAGTTTGTAAGTATACGTTGTACCTGCCGTCAATCCAGTAATTTTTAATGGAGATGATGGTCCTGATGTGATGAATGAGGTGGCAACCCCATTGAGATAGGCAGTTGCTGTATACGTCAGAGTGCCACCTCCTGTAGATGACCCTGTAAGGGGTGTAAAGTTTACATTCACACCATCGGGCGTCGAGGGCAGATCTAGTACAACACTGCTAATAGTAGGCTTGGTAGGCTTAGTGTAGTAGATTAATGCAGATGACGGGTCAGACGCATTAGTCACACCACCGTTAAAGGCGGTGACAACGAAAGTATATGCCGTTCCTGCGGTCAAACCAGTAAACGTAAATGTATTAGCACCACCAGATATGCCATTTGGACCAGGTGTGACGCCCGCATAGGATTTTGCGGTATATGTCAGGGTGCCTCCGCCTGCATTCGTTGAAGCAGTAAATGTAACGCTAACTCCAGTTGGGTCTAATACAGGTGATAATGTTGCGACCACATTGGTGGGTTTAGAGGGCTGTGTATAGTACATCATCTCAGATGATGGATCCGACGCATCGCTTACAATCGTAGGAACGACCGAATTGGTAGCGACGATACGATACGTATAGGAATATCCTGCTAGCAATCCAGTAACATATAATGTACCAGAACTACTTGACACACTCTGTGAAACAAAATTTCCATCGTAATAGGCAGTTGCGACATATGTCAGGCTAGCACCGCCTCTATCGGATAACAATGTAAATGGTGTAAAGTTCACATTCACGCCTGTCGGATTGTCAGACGGCTCAAGTGTAACACTACTAATAGTAGGTTTAATAGGTTTAGTATAATATGTCAACGCCGCCGATGCGGTAGACGTATTGGTCAAGGATCCATTGTTGGACGCGACCACTTTATACGTATAGGAGGTGCCCGCTGTCAATCCAGTAATGGTCAATGAATTAGAACTACCTGATGCAGTAAATGCGGTGGCAACCCCATTGAGAAAGGCAGTTGCAGTATATGTTAGGACGCTGCCACCTGTAGAAGATGGTGCATCGAACGTAACGTTAACCCCTGTTGGAGCCAAAGGTGGCGAACGTGTTGCGACTACATTCGTGGGTGTAGAGGGCTGTGTATAATATGGTGTTGCGACGGAAGGGTCGGATGCATCACTTACAATCGTTGGAACGGCTATATTGGTAGCGACAATACGATACGTGTATGCATTTCCTGCTGGTAATCCAGTAACATACAGTGTACCAGAACTACTTGGCACGCTCTGCGAAACAAAACTGCCATTATAATAGGCAGTTGCAACATACGTTAGGGTGCCGCCGCCCATATCACTTGAAGCCCCAAAAGTGACGTTCACGCCAGTTGGCGTAGTAGGCGAGTCAAATGCAATCGACACAAACGTAGGCTTAGTAGGCTTAGTATAGTACGTCAGTGAAGGTACATTGCTCGATGCCGCACTTGTACCACTTGTATTGGTAGCAACAACCTTGTAGGTATAGGTGGTACCTGGAGTCAATCCATTTATAGTCAGTGGTGAAGATGGACCCGTTACACTGCTAACCACCGTCGCCCCAGAATAGGCCGTTGCGGTATAACTAGACACGCCGCCACTTGCGACCGTATCAGGTGGCGTAAAGGAAACAAGAACTCCAGATGGATTTCCAGTGGGAGTAAGAGCAACCGAATCCAATGTAGGTGCACCAGGCGTAACTTGATATAATAATGGTGAGCTAGTAAACGTTGCGGCACTCTGACCTGCCGAATTAGAAGAATAAACGCTAATGTGATAGGTCTTTCCAGGAATAAGACCTGATAGATAAATCGGAGAGGTTCCATACGATGCTATAATGGTAGGTTGAGCACCAACTATATCAGTTGCACTAGCGTAGTAGAGATCGATACCTCCGCCTTTATTCACTGGATAGGTAAAGGATACATTCGTTCCTGTTGCCGCTCCAGCAGGATAGAGTATAGCAGATACGCTGGTTGGTGGATCTGGCTGTGTTTTAGCCACTGATGATACTGTACCATCTGTCGTTGCTACACCATACGTCTGCGCCTGAATCGTGGCGGAAAAGTTGGTATACCCCTTGTTATAATAGGTATCACTGATGATATCCAGTGTGTTTGAACCACCTATACTTGCATTGAGAACGATCTGACTGTCGCATACGGTGGCGCCGATGCGCGGATTGCCAGCTACTCCATTTCCTTGTGTAAATATACTGTTAAGTGCGGGATACCATGTAATGCCATCTTGAGAGTAGGCAATTGCGTTTGTTCCTTGACCGACTGCAACAAAGCGCGTGCCAGTCCAGCACACACCATAACCTGTTGTGGAAAAGAGTGTTTTTCCTAATCCAGTCCACGTAGTTCCATTGTCAGAATAGGCAAGTGTATGGCTGCTACCGATACCGACGGCAACCCATCGCACTCCGTTCCAGGTGACACTGTTTGCACTCGTAAAAATGGAATTGCCTGTTGCGGATGCTGTCCAAGCCGTTCCGTCTACAGACGAGGCGATACGATTGATTCCTGAGCCGACGGCAACCCAGAGGGAGCCGGTCCAGGCGACACCGTTTCCTTTGGTGGAGAATACCGTGGAACCAATTGCAGTCCAGGTAATTCCATCAGCGGAATACGCAATCGAATTGGTACCTTGACCGACGACGACCCACTGCTTCCCGTTCCAGGCGACACTGTTTGCACCATTTGTAAAAATGGCATTTCCTGTGGTAGAGCCGATCCATGTCATACCATCCGTTGAATATGCAACCTTATTTGTCCCGTTACCGACGGCAACCCAGAGAGACCCGTTCCAGGCGATACCATTCGCTTGCTCAGAAAAAACCAGGGTCCCTAAGCCGGTCCAGCGAAGCCCATCGATCGAATACGCAATGGTATGATTGTTTCCAAAACCTACCGCAACCCAGATCGACCCGTTCCACGCGACACCATAACCAGCTGTATCAAATATGGATGCGCCAAGACCGGTCCACTGAATACCGTCGGGTGAATAGGCGATTGTGTGTATGCCTTGGCCAACGGCAATGACAGGATGCTGGATAAACACAGTTCCAGAAGAGTTATTGTTAGAGGCAATGGACGAACCCGCAGTAGAGAATATACTGGTATATCCGCTATCGGAATAGATCGCAGACACTTGTTGATCTGTCAATACATTGTTATATATTCTAAAATCGTCAATCATACCGTTGTAATATTGGTCTACCCCCCAATTACTTCTTCCAATATAGGATAATGTTCTAGTTACCAGTGTAGATGGATAAGACTTTGATGTAGCAGTCATTTTCAATACACCGTTGATATAGATTGTCCATGTACTTGTAGTAGCACCTGCCGCCGCGTAGGTAAGAGTCCATGTGACATGTCTCCATATATTATCGTTATAATTGATATCATTTAATGTCGTATTTGATGCAACCGCTCCGTAAAAGTTTTCAAAATACACGGAATTTGAACCATTCGCATTAATCGAACACAGTATATTATTACTGGTCGCTCCGTTTCCAAAATCAAAGATTCTGGCCCATGACCCGCTTGTAGTTGATTTGTACCAGAACGAAAAGCTGAGGCCGTTTATGGTAGGTGTAAAATTGGCAGTTTGTAGATATTGCGAAGATCCGGCAACCAACGAGAGTTGATATGCATTTAGATTTCGCGTAGATGTAGTTACAGTGGCTCCACCATACGCAGTCGTACTATAGTTAGTATAATTCGAAAGAACGATATCATCTGCCGCATTAAAGTTAAGATACCATTCACCAATCTCCATGTTCCCATTCGTTCCTGCATCCCATAAGGTTTGACCAATAATACGAAAATAGGTATAGGCGGTAGTAGTATAGGGCGGATAAATCGTAAACGTTCCCGAACCAGCTTGTCCACCATAAATCGTCTGTGTACCACTTTGATTCACAATGATATATGTACCGCATACTGTAAAATTCGCAGTGAGCGGATTGGTAGTCATGATACAACTTTGAATCGGATACCAAATGGTATTATTATTTGAACCAATAATGTAATACGTTTTAGGAAATTGACCAAATGATCCACACCCATATGTATAAGATGATAACACCAACGGGACTGAACTCTGTAGTTGTAACCATTCTCCTGTTAGTGACCCGATTCCTCTTTGAACCGTCGTCGTAATAGGAGGTGAGCGAGTATATGCCCCTCCGCCTGCACCTGTACTATAATATACAGGAGACGCCCAGGAATAGATAGATGTACTTCCTGAATCGTTGTTAAAGGCTCCATAGGCAGGAAAAGATACACTATTATTCGATGATGCACTTGCTATCCATGTCACGCCATTATTTATCCATGTATTTGCAGCCAAACTGGTTTGATTAGGTGTAATGTGTTGACTCTTATACCACGTCGACCCATCACTCGAATAGCCGATCGTGTTTGTTCCTGAACCCGTTGCGATCCATCGTGTTCCGTTCCATGTTACGCCATTTCCAGCAGTTGTAAAACAACTGGATGCGGCAGGAGTCCACGTGATTCCATCGATAGAATACACAATGGTATTCCCACCCGACCCTACAGCAACCCAACGTTCGCCGTTCCAGGCCACACTGTTTCCAGAGGAGGTAAATAGTCGCGGAGTCTCACTTAAATATAGTTGGGATGGTGAATTATATAATGATGCAATAAGGGATGGCGTAAGAGCCGTTGTATAGATACGAACATCATCAATATAACCCGCATAGGCAGAACCTTGATTTGGATATTGAGACTCTTTCAAGCATCCAAGAGTAAGGAGTGTCATTGCTCCACCTGGGTAGGTGAGTCCAAGTACACCTGAACCCCCTATTCCCGTGCTTACTTGAAAATTGCCGTTTAGGTACAATGTACCTATACCTGACCCGTTTACAATTGAAAAAGTAAACACCACATGGGTCCATGTGTTCAATGGGATCACCGTTGGATAACTGGTCATAGATACTCCAAAAGGTGAGGTGCTAGTATAAAAATTCACATCTAATGGCCCATCGTTGTATGGTGAAATCTTAAAACTAAGACCTTCTAATCTACCATCGTTGAATACGAGGGGTATAGAAGGATATGAACCATACGAAGTTGGATACATCCAGAATGATACCGTAATCGCAGTCGGATTATAAAGTGGAGCGGGGGTAGGATATACGATATAATTCGAGGGCCAGTTAGATCCAGCTGAATTATTAAATAATGCGGAATAACTTCCCACTTTATAAATGGAATTGGAATATGTAACACTATTTGTTGTAGGAGTTGACAAATTGCCGAATGTATCTGCAGATGAATTGTCGAGTGGTAGATAGGCGAACGGAACAAATGTAGTATCGAGACCGATCCACGTGATTCCATCGTTTGAATATGCGATAGAGTTGGTTCCAGTGCCAACCGCCACCCATATGGAACCATTCCAAGCGATACCGTTTCCTTGTGTTCCAAAGATTGTGTTTCCTAGGCCGATCCACGCGATACTATTATAGGAATAGGCAATCGTATGCGTTCCTGAACCAACCGCAACCCACACCGAACCACTCCACGCGATACCATTTCCCTGTGTAAAAGTACTACTTCCAAGCCCGATCCAAGTAATTCCATCATATGAATAGGCGATAGAATTTGTTCCTGAACCGACCGCTACCCACATCGAACCATTCCACGCGATGCCTTTGCCCTCGACTGAAAAGATGGATGTTCCTAATCCTTGCCACGTAGTACCATTTGTAGAATAGGCAAGCGTATTGGTTACTGAACCAGTGGCAACCCACACTGAGCCATTTGTCGCAACACCATTTCCTTTCGTGTTAAATATAGCTGTACCATTCCCTGTCCAGTTCATACCATCGACAGAATAGGAGAGAGTATTCGTCCCTAAACCAGTCGCAACCGTCATGGGGGAAGGAAAAGTAATCGTATGTGGCCGGCGTCCATTGTATGCGATAGAATAACCTCCTGACAACGTACTGCTTCCAAGACCTGTCCAGTTAATGCCATCGTATGAATAAGCAATCGCATTGGTGCCGATACCACCCGCGACCCACATGGTTCCATTCCAAGCGATACTGGTAGCACGCAATGTAAAAATATTTAATCCAAGACCTGTCCAGCTAATGCCATCATAGGAATATGCGATAGAACTTGTTCCCCATCCAACCGCAATCCACATGGTCCCATTCCAAGCGATTCTATAGCAGCCGTTTGTAAAGATAATTGCTCCAAGACCTATCCAATTGATACCGTCATAAGAATAGGCAATCGAATTGGTACCATTTCCAACCGCAATCCACATAGAACCATTCCACGCGACATCTGCTCCAGAAC
>Ga0078894_10000358_pt1 | contig 31189 bp, 25 predicted proteins | sample LauGreSu1BDMLBSD_2_FD_67506 | JGI IMG/M metagenome (GOLD analysis project Ga0078894, IMG submission 67506) | Freshwater lake microbial communities from Lake Michigan, USA - Su13.BD.MLB.SD (version 4) (version 4) | ecosystem: Environmental > Aquatic > Freshwater > Lake | place: Lake Michigan... | reverse complement strand
CAGATGCTCATCGCGAGCGGCATTTGCTGTGTCCACGCTGTCAGCTTTGATGGTCAAATGGAAGCTGGACTTCGTTGGGTCCTGGCGGTCAATCGAGAATTTGCCATCCACTTCATTGAAACGGCCATGAATCCAGCTGATGTCCAGATGGCGGGCCTTGAAACTGACGGAAGAATGTACCGCATCATAGACGTACTCTTCAGCGGCACTGGCGGACACGGGCAGCAGGGTCGCAGTGCAAAGAGCAAGACTAAGCAGAGCCTGAGAAACGGACATGGCGGGACCTTTCGCGGAAAACAGTCTGTGAAACACAGGAAACTGCCTGGATGGTAGAGCGAGGCAGGGTCAGGGTAAAGCCTGTCGCCCCTGTCGTCGATGCTGCTGATCAGGCCAGCAGGTCCTGCAGAACATGTCCGTGAACATCCGTCAGCCGGCGATCAATTCCGTCCTGGCGGACAGTGAGTCGTGTGTGGTCAATACCGAGCAGATGCAGGACAGTGGCGTGCACGTCGTACACCTGAGTGGGGTGGCTGCGATCCAGCGGCTTGTAGCCCCATTCATCTGACGGTCCGTAAGTGACACCACCGCGAATTCCGCCGCCGCACAGCCAGTTTGTGAACACGTAGGGGTTATGATCGCGACCCCGGCTACCCTGCGTGGAGGGCATCCGGCCGAATTCCGTGGTCCACAGAATGATGGTGTCTTCCAGCAGGCCTCGCTGTTTCAGGTCCTGAATGAGTGCGGCTGTGCCAATTGCCATGCCCGTGGCCAGTGGCCCGTGATCGCGCTGAATGTCTTCGTGGCTGTCCCAGTTTCGTCGCGGAAAGCTGTTGTCGTTGCCGCTCCAGATCTGAATGAAACGGACACCGCGTTCAACCAGCCTGCGGGCAATCAGGCATTTGCGACCAAAACAATCGGCTTCTTCGGGAATATTGATATCTGTCGGCCATGTGGCGCCTGTTTCTGACAGCCCGTACATTTTCAGCGTGGCTGCGGTTTCCTGCGAAAGGTCGAAGGCTTCCGGAGCACTGAGCTGCATGCGGGCTGCCAGCTCGTAGGAACGCAGTCGCGATTCCAGTCGTGAGTCGCCTGGGTGTCGTTTGTTGTAGCGCTGATTCAGCGACTGCAGCAGTCGACGCCCGTCGGTTTCACCTGCTGCAGTGATGAAGTCGGCACTGGCCTGCAGATCCTGGACGGGGGATTCCCGCTGCGGAAAGATGGTGGTGCCCTGATTGCTGGCTGGCAGGAATGCGGAACTCCAGTTGCGTGGCCCGTTGCTGGCGTATCCACGATGATCCGGCAGGACCACAAAAGCCGGCAGGTTTTCATTCAGGCTGCCCAGAGCATACGTGACCCAGGCACCCATACCCGGGAAGCCCGGGCGGTCAAAGCCGGTGGCCTGCAGATAGGTGGCCTGACTATGAACGCCGGTGCGTCCCACCATGTTGTGAATGAAGGCCATGTCGTCGACACACTGCCCCAGTGGTTCCACCACTTCACTGAGCAGTTTGCCGCAGTTGCCGTGCGGCTTGAACTGAAACGGCGATTTCATCCATGGGCCGAGTCCGTTCTGAAAGGCTTCCACGTGTTCGCCAAACTGTGATGGCTGTCCGTGGTGTTTTTCGAGCTGTGGTTTGTGGTCCCAGAGATCCAGATGGCTGGCCGCCCCGCCCATAAACAGTTGAATGACTCGTTTTGCGCGGGCGGGATGATGCAGTTGCCTGAGTGTGGCTCCGCTGCCCGGCTGCGTATCGCCGGCGGCCTGTTCTTCCGCGAGCAGCACAGCGGCGGCCAGGGCTCCGAAACCCTGAGCTGACTGCAGGCAGCCGCGACGGGACAGTGGATCAGCAGCAGGGAAAAATGTGGCCATGAGAACTCTCCGTTGGAGGCCGGTGCGGCAGTCATCCACCACACCGGGACCTGTTATAGTATCGGCTGCTGTGTGTACCTGACAGAGTTGTCATGCAAAATCGATAGCCTGCGAAAAGAAAGATCGTCCATGGGCAGGTGTCCCGAATTCCGGCGCTGTGCTGTTCGCTGTCTGACTCTGCTGACCCTGTTGATGCAATTCAACCGTGCCATCGGTCAGCAGCCGTCGGGGATTCAGGTTGTTGATCGGGCGACAGGACGGGGAATTCCGCTGGTGGAGCTGACCACGGTGGATGGCGTGGTGTATCTGACTGACAGTGGCGGACGAGTGGCGCTGAACGAGCCAGAGCTGCATGGTCAGACGGTATTCTTCACGGTGCGTTCTCCGGGTTATGCAGTGGATCGTGATGGCTTTGGGATGGAGGGGGTGCGTCTGCAGTTGCAGGCCGGAAGTCGACACCGTGTGGAGCTGCAGCGGAGCCAGCTCGCACAGCGACTGTATCGCGTCACCGGGCGAGACATCTGGCTGGACACTGTGAGGCTGGGAGAGACGCCTGGCATTTCAGCTCCGCTGGTGAATGCCGGCGTCGTCGGGCAGGATTCCGTGCAGACGGCGGTGTATCAGGGGCGGATGTTCTGGTTCTGGGGCGATACCAGTCGTTTGTCGTATCCGCTGGGGTTGTTTCGTACGGCGGGGGCTGTGAGCGGACTGCCGGGGCAGTCAGGTCTGCAGCCCTCTGTGGGAGTGAATCTGGCGTATTATGTGGGTGCCGACGGGTTTGCTCGTGCGATGGCGGAAGTTTCGGATCCGACGGGTGTGGTGTGGATTCAGGGTGTGAGTGTGGTGCGGGATGAGGCTGGGCGGGAGCGAATGGTGTGCAGTTTTTCGCGGCGGCGGGGTCTTGAGGAGCCGTTGCAGCAGGGGCATCTGCTGTGGAATGACCAGCGTGAGGTTTTTGAGTTGCTGGATGAAGTTGGATTGAGTGAGCGTTGGCGTCTGCTGCGTGAACATCCTGTGAAGCAGACGATGGAGGGCGTTGAGTATCTGTGTTTTGGCGCCCCATTCCCTGTGACCCGAGTTCCGGCTCGACTGGAATCTCTGTCAGATCCGCGGGCTTGGGAATCGTGGACCTGTGCGGCTGATGAGCTGGACGCCGGGGGTCAGTCGCAGCCGCAGCGGGCAGCCGACGGGCGTCTGTGCTGGGGTTGGAAGCGGGCAGCTCCGACGACGCAGCAGGACGAGCAGCGGTGGTTGCGAGCGGGGCTGGTGCAGCCGGAGGAGATCTGTTTTTTACCGGTGGATGCGGATCAGCCGAAACGGCGGGTGCTGCTGCACGGTGGGAGTGTGCATTACAACCAGTATCGTCGGCGGTGGGTGTTGATAGCGAATGAGCAGGCGTGGGAAGCGGAGAGTCCTTCGTTTCTGGGTGAGGTGTATTATTCGGAGTCTGAGACGGCTCAGGGGCCATTTCTGCAGGCGTTGAAAGTGGCGACCCATCCGGGGCAGAGTTTTTACAATCCGTGTCAGCATCCGGAGTTTGATGAGGCGGGTGGGCAGCAGATTTTTTTCGAGGGCACCTACACGAACACATTCACAAAATCTGTAGCCACGCCACGTTACAACTACAATCAACTGATGTACATGCTGGATCTGCGGGACGATCGCGTGGTGCGGGTATTTGGTGAGCCGGGTGGCGGTTGAGCAGCCGTGTCATGGAGCGACGTGCGGAATTGTTTGCTGGGTTTTGGCAAGCGGTTGGTGGACGGGTTGTGCGGCGGATCCGTGTGTTTTTTGCAATCTGCTGAAAAAACCCTCATTCTTAAGCGGAAAAGCGTGATTTTCCGATGTTTTCCTGCTGGAATATTGTGGGGCAGTGTTGCGGGGATGGCCTGTACCAATGGGGCGGTCAAGTGTTTTGAAGGGGTTGATCATGGCGGGGGCTGCAAACGGGCCTGATGATTCCGTAGAGAACGAGGCCTCGGACAGAACCCTGGTAGCTCGCCTGCGTGAGGGTGATGAATCTGCGGCGAACGAGTTGTATCGGCGTTATGCTGGACGACTGCATGGTCTGGCGGACCGTCAGATGTCGGCGGGCATTCGCCGCACGCATGAGCCGGACGACATTGTGCAGAGTGCATTTCGCAGTCTTTTCCGGGGTGTTTCTGCGGGTTCGTATGATGCACCCGAGGGCAATTCGTTGTGGAGTCTGCTGGCTGTGATCGCGATTCACAAGGTGCGTCGCAAGGCGTCGCGTGACCGCAGTGTTGCGGCGACGTCGTTTGTGCAGCCGGACGGTGAACCTTCGTCGTCTCAGGAGATTGCGGGAGCGATTTCGGAGCAGCAGTTTGAGTGTTCGCTGAGTGAGGCGATTGAGTTTTTGCAGCCTCAGGAGCGTGAGATTGTGGGGATGCGTGTGCAGGGATTTACGGTGGAGGAGATCAGTGCGCGGGTGGATCGCAGTTGTCGCACGGTGGAGCGTACGTTGCAGCGAATCCGTGAGAAGCTGTCAGAGAAGCTGGAGGCGGACTGGCTGGCAGAGGATTCTCCGTGCTGATCCTGTTTGCATTCTGGCGGTTTTTCCGGTTGTAGTGGTGTTTTGGTCAGGTGTTTCAGAGCAATCCGGTTGAAATCGGGCAGATGCGTGGCGGACAGTGGGGTTGGTGTGGGCCTTTGCTGCCGGGTGTCCCTGTGCATTGAGGGCTCATTTACGGCTGCGTTTTGGTTGTCTGCAGTGCATGAAAACCCGCGGGGAGGGTGTTTTTGGGAATGGCTTCCTGTGGGTGGGCAGCGTATCAGGGTCAGGTGGTGTCAGAATGAGTCTTGAGTCCTCCAGAGCTGCAGTGATTGACGAGGCGATCGAGCTGTTTGAGCGCAGCTGGCGTGTGGATCATCGCAGTCTGATTGAGGAGATTGTGTCTGAATCGCAGTTGTCGGGTGACCCGGAGCTGCTGGCGGAACTGATTCGGGTGGATATAGACCGTCGTTATGCGGTGGGTGCTGAGCTGTCGGTGGGGGATTATTTCGAGCGATTCCCTGTGATTCGGCAGTATGAATCGCATGTGGCGGCGATTTGTTTTGAGGATTATCGGGAGCGCAGATCGCGTCGCCGCTCGTGTCCGCCCAGTCGCTGGTCGGGTTTTTCGGGTGTGGAGTCACAGGGCTGGTATCGGGAATTGCTGTCGCAGACTCAGATGGCTCGCAGCAGTGTGAATCTGGGTGAGTTTCCCTCGACAGCTTCGTTTGTCAGCGTGCAGGTGGAGGCGGTTGGCGGGGAATTTGTTGCGGGTGGTGAAGCTGCGTCCAGCGAATCGAAGAGTGAGCGGATTGGTGATTTTGAGCTGATGTCTTTGCTGGGTGAGGGTGCATTCAGTCGGGTGTATCTGGCGCGTCAGGTGTCATTGGGCCGGCGTTATGTGGCGGTGAAGGTTGTGGATCGGCCGATGCAGGAGCAGTTTCATCTGGCGCGACTGCAGCATACGGGAATTGTGCCGCTGTATTCGTGTCACGAGGTTCAGGGGCGTTGGGTTCTGTGCATGCCTTACAGTGGTGCGACGACGGTGGCGCGCTGGCTGCGTGAAATTCGGGAGCCGTCAGAGCGGACGGGTGGCAGTCTGAACGCGGTTGTTCGGAGGGCTCAGGAAAAGCTGTCGCGGCTTCCGGTGGGCAGTCTGGCGGCTGGTTCCGATTCGGAATCGATCCAGGCGGAGTTGCCGGATTCGGGCGATATCCTGAAGTCGCTGCGTCGCTGGCATGAGGCGGCTTCCGGGCCTTTGCAGCAACTGGCGAAGATGGATGCGGGCAATCTGGCATTGTGGATATTTCGGCGACTGGCCAGTGCTTTGACGCATGCTCATCAGCGTGGCATGGTGCATGGGGACCTGAAACCGGCCAATATTCTGATTCGGAATGACGGCGAGCCTGCGTTGATTGATTTCAATCTGTCGCAGCACACGGAGAACCGTGAGCGAGTCTGGGTGGGGGGGACTTTGCCGTATCTTTCCTGTGAGCAATTGCGGCAATTGCTGGGGAAGACGCCTGGTGCAGCGCGTCCGGAGTTTGACGTGCATTCGCTGGGCGTGATTATGTTTGAGATTCTGGAGGGTCGTCTGCCTTTCCGGGCTCCTGCCAGCACAGCGTTGGAGGAGCTTGAGGCGGCGATAGCCAGCCATGCAAATGCTCCGGTGTTCACCAGTGGAGTAGGCAGTATTGGATTGCGGACGATAGTGTCGGCCTGTCTGTCGCCTGGTGTTGCGCAGATTTATCCGACGGCTGGTGAGTTATTGGCGGATCTTGAGCGTGAGGCGGCGAGTTTGCCGTTGTTGCATGCGCGGGAATCGTTTTGGCGGGGAACGGTGCCGAAGTTTGTGCGGCGTTATCCGCGAGCGATCTCCAGTGGCGTAGTCTGCACGATATCCGCGCTGATCATTGGCGGTCTGGTGATGGGGCTGATGAATGTCCGGGAAGGTTCCAAGAGAAATGCAGCGGTTACCCAGCTTGGGGAATTGCGAGTCATCTCAGATCAGGCTTTTAATGCTGTCGTCGCTCCCGATCTGGCCCTGGATGTATTTCAGCCGATGAGCTCTGATGATCTGGCGGAAGCGTGCTTGAAAGTGCTGAGGGCAGAGTCCGGCGGTTCGGTTGTTCGATCCTGGAATACCATGCTGGAGAAACTCACGCCGGAAGAGCGTGCGGAGGCGGAAGATCGCATCCGCGCCCTCGGCTTTGTTGTTTCGTTGATCGATCACAGCAGAATTTCAAAGTCCGGTGAAGAGGTTTCTGCCGCACGAGAGCGGGAAAACTCTTTCGAAACAATACTCCGCCAACTATCACTTTCTGCCGGTGGAAAGTGGAACATGACCTTCGACAAACTTACGAAGCAGTCTGGTACAGGTCTTCTGAATGGCAATCAGGAGCAGATTCAGCAGTTGTTGCAGGACGCTGGGACAATTGAGAAATTGTTTCTTGCGGCAGTGATGCTGAAACGCGGGCGACCTGATGTTTCCATGACTGTGCTTGACGAGACAACTGTGCCGGGGGCTTTCTGGACAGTTTACTGGGGTCTGCGTGGCCGAAGCTACTACGAACTGCAGCAGTATCGTGAGGCGGTTTCTGCGTTTTCGGCGGCACTCAGTGTTTCTGAAGACAATCTGAATGCCCGTTTCAGTCGTGCTCTGGCACTGATGCACAATGGCCAGTTGGGGGAGTCTGAAAGTGATTTCACGTTCATAATCAACCAGCATCCTGAGGTGTCCGAGGCGTGGGCCCAGCGGTCTATGGTTCGGCAGTCTCTGGGCAACCTCGACGGGGCCGTTGCTGATCTTGATCAGGCACTGCTGTTGAAGCCCGATGCCAGCCGGATGCGGCTGATGCGGGGGAGGATTCTGAAGTTGCTCAAACGGGACGGGGAGGCTGAAGCAGATTTTCAGTGGGCGATGCAAAGCCCGCCTGCTGCTGCGCTGGATTGGGTGTCCCGTGCGATCTTCCAATTCGATCGGCAGCCCGAAGCAGGATTGAAGGATCTGCAGCAGGCAGAGAAGTTGTATGGCCCGATACCGATGATCCTGCAGCCTATGGCACACGTACTTTCCGAGCGGCTGGGGCGGGAAGAAGATTCCGTGGCTGTTCTGGACCGATTGCTTGTCGGGAGCCCGCGATATCAGAAGGCTCTTTCCGGGCGTGCAGTTTTGCATGCTCGCGCAGGTCGCTTTGAGCTGGCAAAGAAAGATGTCGATACATTGCTTGCCATGCCGGAACGGCGAGGTCACGACATCAACTACCATATTGCCTGTACGTATGCATTGATGTCGCCTTCACAGCCTTTATTGGCGTCGGAAGCGATCAGCTGGCTGGCTCGAGCTGTGGCTGGCGGCTATGGTCGTGACATTATTGACACGGATACGGACCTGCAGCCGATTCGCGGCATGCAGGATTTTCAAATGATTCGCCGCACGGCAAGAATTCTGAGTCAGCAGAAGGACCAAAGATAAGCAGTTGCTCATCTGCTGCCTGAAAGCACAATTCCCCCGCTGTTCCGGGACTTTGCGAAAAAAAATCTTTTCTGGATTTTTGTGGCGGTGTCGTGGCACCGCAGGGCCTTCTCAGATCAGCGTCTGGGCAGAATTCCGGGCGTCCGCGCACCGTTGAATTTCCAGCAGCGTGCGTGCTGTCAGTCTGATCAGAAGGGGCCTGCATGTCTTTCTCACGCCGTTCAGGAAAATCACGCCGCAAGGGAGTTGCAGCGTTCAGTGGTGTGGAGGCCCTGGAAATTCGCAGTCTGCTGACGACCTACGGTTTGCCGTGGTCGGACCCCAGAAGTCTCAGCATCAGTTTTCCGGGTGATGGGACTCCGATTGGCGGTGACGCCAACGACATTCGGCAGACGCTGGATGCCGTCACCACTCGCACTCGCTGGCAGACTGCCACCCTGCAGGCATTCCAGACGTGGGCTGAAGTGGCCAACATCAATGTGGGTCTGGTGGCCGATCGCAGTGACGCTTTTGGGTCGGCCGGTCTTGCGTCAAACGATCCTCGTTTTGGCGAATTCCGGATTGGGGCGTTCAGTCAGCCCGGTGTGCTGGCCAATGCCGTGCCGTTTCAACCGGTGGCGGGTACGTGGTCAGGTGATGTCCTGTTGAACAGCGATGTCTCGTGGTATCTTGGAAATTCGGCCACTCAGCAGGCTCCTTCAGGCAGCGGTTATGAGCTGCGAACGGTGCTGCTGCACGAGGCTGGGAATTCTCTGGGTCTGGAAGACCGCGAGGAAGCGGGTTTTGTCATGTCGGCTCAGTACGCCAGTCCGCGCTGGTCACTGACCTCGGGCGACATCAGTGCCATCCGAGCCATCTATGGGGCTCGGCAGGACATCTATGAATCGGTGCCGAACGAGAGTGCTGCTGCTGCTGCTCCGATCGTGCTGACTGCCGCTGAATCTGTCGCGGGTCGTGCTGTTCGCAATGGCAGTCTGAATACAGCCGCCGATCGTGATTTTTATTCCTTCGTGATGCCCGCCGGGAAGACATCGGCCAGCGTCACGGTGTGGGCATCTGGCATCAGCCTGCTGCAATCACGATTGACTGTTCGCAAATCTGAAGGCGGTGTTCTGGGCAGTGATGCGGTCGGCAGCGTATTTCAGAACAACGGTCGTGTGCAGTTGACAGGACTGACGCCGGGTGCCACTTACTTCATCTCGGTCGATTCGCTGCAAGAATCCAGCTTCAGGGTTGGTGACTATCGACTGGATCTGGATTACCGGGATCCTGCACAGTTGTCGCCAATTGGTTCCGCAAATTATGGCTCGGCAGCGTATTCCGGCCGCCAGCGGCTGCAGAACGCTGACAACGTTGCGCTGCCACAGTTGTTCAGCGCGGGACTGGTGGACACCGAAGTGGGTCAGAACGATCGACCTTTGACTGCCACGGCCCTGCAGTCGACTCTCGGTTTCATTTCCCAGAGCCGTTACGAGGCGATGGGAGCAATTTCCACTGCGGTGGATCGGGACCTTTACAGAATCGTTGCTCCGGCCGGGGCAATCGGTTCCCTGAACATCACCCTGACGGCTCTGGGGACGGTGCGACCGGATCTGACTGTGGTGGTGATGAATCAGGCTGGCGACCGACTGCCGTCTCAGTTGAAGGTGGGCAGTGATGGTCAGCAGAGCCTTGTGGTACCGAATGCGGTGCCGGGGCAGACATACTTGGTGGGTGTGTGGCAGCGTGCGGGGGCAGTGCAGTCGACGGGGAATTACCTTGTGACGGCTGATTTCTCGACCGCGGCTGCTCAGATGTCGGTACTGACCGAGCGGTCTCTGGCGATTGGAACTGCTGACGTTGATCTGCTCAGTTCCAGCAAGTCGCAGTTATTCCGTTTTGATCTGACGACACTCAGTGCATCGGTCAGCAAAGCGATTTTGATCAGTATTATTGATGTGCGTACTCAGCAGTTGGTACGGACAATTTCGGCCACTGGTGGTGTCACATCGTCAGGCTTTGTGTGGCTGCCTGTGGGTGACTATCAGGTGGTGGCCAAAGCGTATGGTCAGGGTTCGACCGTGACTGGTCCTGTGTCGTATCGCCTGCTGGCTGACGTGGTCAGTGACGACGATGGTCCCGGGTACACGGATCCCACCGCTCCTCCAGGACCGGCTCCAGATCCGCCACCGTATACCTACAATGAGGACCCCAGCGGGGATCCGCTGCCTCCAACACTGCCGGGGCCTGATGAGGATCCATTCTACCAAATGCCATTTTGGGACCTTGTAGACGATTTCTTCGACGATCTGTTTGGATCCGGTACCTGAGTATTCTGAGGAACCGAATGACAGCGGCAGGCGATAAAGGCCTGCCGTTTTTTATTTGCTGCGAGTGGGCAGTGCAGGTTGATGTGCAGTCCATTTTTTCCGGCGTGTTGAGTCCGGGCAACGCCGGCCTGTTGCTTTGCTGCAGCGTTGCAAAATGGCAGCATTGACGGCATCTGGACGGCGTGACTTTACAATTCGTGAGGACTATCGAATACAGTTGCGGTGATTGGCCCCGCGAAAAAAATCAGCCAGCGATTTACGTTGATTTTTTCAGAAAAAATGCGTTGTGCGGGTATTCCCTCGAATTCAGGGCACTGCTTTTGCTCCCTGATTCCGGTGCTCAGTGATGTTGTTGCAATACCACAACCTTCTGACTCCAGAAACAAAGGGATACTCAGTTGAAACTCTCTGTACTTCCGGAAATTGCTGCTCTGCTGGCAGCACACGGGCAAAGTTTTGCTGAACAGGCACCGGGTGTCTCTGTTCAGGTGATGGGCGACTACTATGTTTACAGTCGCAATCGATTCAATCGCTGGATGCGTTTGCTGGATCGACTGGAAACGGGTGGCGAAGCTTCTGCGTCTGCAGATGGTGTCAGGGGCGTGCACATTGAAAACGGGATCCCTCTGATTCGGGAAGTGTCCGAACAGATCCTGATCAATGAAATGCTGGCTCGGGTCTGGACCATCCTGCTGATTGCTCAGGACCGTCATCGCAGCAGCAGTGACTCGGAAGCTCTCGCAACCAACGTGCTGCTGGGCCATCGGGCACTGCGTCGACGGTTGCTGGGTCTTTGTCGCAGCGAAGAATATGGCGACTCTGATTTTTCGCTTCGCGTCGAACATCTGCGCAGGGAAACGGAAGTCTGGACGGATATTCTCTGCTGCCCTTTCATGAAGCGGTATGATTTGTGGTCGTTTGCCTGTGATGAAGAGGACGCTCGGGACTACTTCCGCCAGCGTCAGGAACGCTGTGCCCTGGATTCGGACAGTGCAGCGTGGATTGCCATGCTCAGCGGACTGCGGGAAAGCTTCAGCGAAGTTGACGAGATGGCCGTTCTGGTGGCTCAGGACGACGTTCGGATTATCCGCCTGATGGCCTCGTGTTTTCCGGCCCACTGTACAGAAATCAACTGGTTGACTGCTCGCCTGCCTCTGGGTGTCTGACTTGTTCAGCGTCTGCGGCTTCAGCGACAGGTAACGGCAACAGTCACCTGCCGGACCACGTGTTCGGAAAATTCTGCGGTTGCTGCCGTCAGTTGTATTCCTGGATCTGCTGATCCCTTTCAGTCCTGCGGAAAGTCCGTTGCCTGAAGTCGTTTTTCCGGATAACAGAATTGCCATGAACGACCGGGGCGGGGTGGGTTCCGCGTAGGAGCCTCCCGGTGGGCGTCTGTATTTCCGATGCATCGATGACACGATCGGTTGATTTTCTGCGCCGGCGAAGCGCACTGCGACGGAATCTGAAGGCGATCAATGCCGATGGATTTTCCTTCAGCATCATGGTTGGAATCGCAGAAACCTACTTGCCGGCGTTTATGCTGGCTCGTGGTTTTGGTGAGCTGTCAGCGGCATTGATTGCTGCTCTGCCGGTTCTGCTGGGCAGTCTGCTGCAGTTGGCTGCCCCGTGGCTGCTGGCTCGACTGGGAGCTTACCGGCGGTTTGTTGTGACGGTGGCCGCATTGCAGGCGACCAGTGTGCTGGTGCTGACTGGTCTGGCGCTTGCTGAGAATGTGCGTCCGTGGATGGTGTTTGTGCCCGCAACTCTGTACTGGGCTGCGGGACTGGCCGCCGGGCCGGCGTGGAATCTGTGGGTGGAGCAACTGGTGCCGTCGCGGATTCGCGGTGGTTTCTTTGCCTGTCGCAGTCGTCTGTGTCATGCTGGTGTGCTGATCGGTCTGATCAGTGGCGGGCTGCTGCTCAGATGGTCCGGCGAGGTCACTCTGCTGGCCTTTGCGGGGATGTTTGCTGTGGGAGCAGTCGGTCGCTTTGTTTCGGCAGCGATGCTGGCGAGGCAGACCGAAGTTCTGCTCAGGCGGGGTGCTTCCACAACGCCGGTGATTCCGGATCAGGAACTTTCCGCGCGAGCCGGTCTGCAGCGACTGCTGCAACTTGTCAGGCGACCGGGTGCCGATGGCCGACTGGTGCTGTTTTTCGTCGCTGTTCAGACAGCCGTTTATGTTTCCGGACCATACTTCAATCCATTCATGCTGAAGGTGCTGAAGCTGTCGTGGGTGGATTACATGAGTCTGCTGTCGCTGGGCTTCATTGGAAAGATGCTGTCGCTGCCGTGGGCTGGTCGCTTTGCCGGTCGAGCGGGCGCGGATCGACTGATGTGGGTGGGAACTCTGGGTATCGTACCGGTCAGCATGCTGTGGTATTTCAGTCAGCAGTTCTGGTATCTCGCCTGCCTGCAGATCTTCAGCGGTCTGGTCTGGGGTTGTTATGAACTGGCGATGCTGCTGCAGTTCTTTCGCCAGATACCGGCGCAGCGTCGAGTGGCACTGTTGACTGCCTACAATGTGGGAAATTCAGCGGCCATGGTACTGGGGACAATCCTTGGCGCGTGTGTGCTTTACGGGATCGGTCGCACAACGGAAGGGTATCTGGCGGTGTTTGTGCTGTCCGGCTGTCTGCGACTGACAGCGATGCTGGCGATGCCCGGTCGTCGCACCGCGCTGCGGCAGACGTATTCCGCGGTGCGTTCTCTGCAGCGACCTGCGGAAGAACGCTCCGTGCTGGAAAACGCTGCCTGACTTCTTCGAGGCTGCCTGAGGCCGTTCAGTCTCCCCAAAGTTCCAGTGTTTGATCACTGCGGCAAAAACCGCAGCGAGAATACAGTCTTACGGCTGGTGCATTCTCCAGATCCACTTCGACAGCCAGCCTGACTGGTCTGCCGGGTGGTGTCAGGGCTGCAGTGAACTTTTCAGCTGCCTTTACCAGTCCTGCTCCCGTGCCCATACGACGATATTCCGGTCGGACGGCCAGCCAGAGAATTTTCTGCCGGGCGTTGTCAGTGGTGTGAGAGCCATCGGCATCGGCATCAGCGGCAAGTACGCACAGGCCTGCATATTGACCATCGGGGGCGGTGGCTGCCAGAACGGTGGCGGACGCCTGCTGCCATTCCTGCCACTGCTGTCGAAACAGGGGCGTTGGCAGCCTTTTGAGGTCCATGGAGTCTGCCGCGGCAGCGTTGATCAGGGATTGCAGGGCCACCAGTCGATCCTGAGGAAGTACAGGGACCTCAGCCTGCAGTCGAAACACGTCCACATCTGAGCCGAGTGGGGGATGCCATGCATTGCCGGGATCAGCTTCCGCCGTCAGCTGGAATTCGGCAATCGTCGCCAATTGCTGAAAGCCGACTGTTGTGAGGCAGCTCTGCAGCGGCTGATTTCTGTCCTCAGCCTTCGTCAGCAGCAATATCTGACCTGCATGGACTTCAGCCAGCAGCGATCTGAGTTGCTGCAGCAGAAAGGTGATCAGCAGTTCTGCCGGTTCTTCAAACACCAGCGGTGGTGTCAGCCAGCAGCCGGAGTCGGTGCAGGAGACTGCTGTTGTACAGAGCACTCGATTTTTGCAGCAGACAGCAGCAAACCATTGTCCTGTCGGTGGCGGTCCGTGCAGAAGTTCGGCGGGGAAATGTTGACTTTCCGTGGCCTGCGGTGCTCCCTGCAGAATCCAGTTCAGGGTCCACGAGCTGTGCACGGTTATTGCCCCAGCTCGCGCCGCAGTTGTTCCAGTTCCGATTCCACGGATGCGGGGGGAACCGGTCGTCTGAAGGCTGCTGAGATCTGCTCATCGACTCCCGTGGAAAACCGTTCAGCTTCGCGCTGAGCTTCAGCAAACCGAGCCTCGAGGGCTCGTCGAATCCGCTGCATGTTGTTCCAGTTGCCGGTTGCCGCCTCCAGTTCCGGCCGCAGTCCCGCCATCAGGTCCTCCAGTTCGGACTTGCGCTGCAGTGCCAGCCGCGCAGCATCCTCGTTGCTGGCCGCGAGGTGTTCGCGGGCTTCGTCCCGCCACCGAACGGACTGAGTCTGGTGGCCGTTGATTTCCTGCTCCAGTCGATCGCGGCTGCTGGCGTATGTCTGGAGATTGCGGTCGCAGGCTGACAGGCCTTCCCGCATCTCGGTGAGAATTTCGGACAGGGCCTGTCGTGGGTCGGGAGCTGTTGCCAGCAGGTCACTGATACGGCAGGTAATGATGTCGGTCAAACGGCTGAAATAGGGCATAGTTTCGCACCAGGCAAGTCAGTTATCAGAAACAGGATCACATTCAACGGAATCGTTATCGGCAGCATTGCCGTAGCCTCGGCTGGCGAGCTGCTGTCGCAGTTTTTCCCTTGCCAGACGCAGGCGCCCCTTGACCGCTGGCAGGGTGCAGGCCATGGCGTCTGCGACTTCCGGCAGCGTCAGTGAGTCGTAATAATGCAGAGTGAACGAAAGACGCTGTTCTTCAGGCAGCAATTGCAGCAGCTGATTCAGAACTTCGCGAAACTCGTGAGCTTCGCTGTTGTCGGTCGGTGCGGGCAGGCTGTCGGGTAACTGCTGAAGCAGGTCCAGTTCGGATTCGGCCATCACCGAGCCTCGCAGAGCATGCAGCAGCACGTCATGCCGCAGGCGACGCGAATGGTCGGTCAGCAGGTTTCGAGCGATGCGGAACAGAAACCCGCGGAACAGGCCTTTGGGAAGATAGTCCCAGCTGTTCCGGAACAGACGCAGCATGGTTTCCTGAACGAGGTCCTCAGATGTTTCTGCACAGCGAGTATTGCGGAGGAAAAAGCAGAACAACGGGCGCTGCCAGGCAGCGGCGATTTCCGCAAAGGCCGACCGGTCTCCCGACTGCAGACGAATCATGCGGGAATCGTCTTCCGAACAATCAGGGGAAATGGTCGTCAGCTCAGAATCCATGACAGTCGGATCAGTTTGCTGTGAAGGAGATACACCGTTGCTGCTGCCATCAGGCATGTACCGAAGACCCGCAGTATAACGGGAACATGCGTCGACTGCACTTCCGGCACCGCAACGGGGGGCTTTTCGCCTGAGGTACACAAATTTCAGACGGTTTTCTGTTTTGGGACACGTGAGCCCATCCAATTGGTACAACCGGATGTCGCATCTCCGGAATTCCCGGCGAATCCCTCAAAACTTCTGTCTCCTCTGCATTTCAAACGTAGACTGCAACACTTGACATCTTCTGACACAGGGCTGGGTTGATTCGACAGATGCTTCTTCTGGTGGCTGAAAACCATGGCAGATCGCGTGGCAAAAGGGCTGAATGTGCTGGCAGACGGATTGCGACATTACGTCGTTGCCCGGGTGCCTGCGCAGGTGCTCAGTAACGCGGCCACCATCCAGGGCAGTGTGCAGGACTGGGATGCTTTGGCGCTGCTGGTGTTCATGTGGGATCACTGGAACGATCTGTTTCGCCATGACTTATCCTTTGTCGAGCGCAGCCTGATCAGCGAACTGCGTGAGTATCGTAACCGCTGGGCTCATCAGCAGAAGTTCTCTGAGGGTGAGATCTACCGGATCATGGACAACATCGAACGCCTGCTGACAGCGCTGGAAAGCGGGCAGGTGGCCGCGATTCGTCGACTTCGACTTGAGTCGCTCAGATTGCTGTTTAACCAGGAAATCGGCAGTCGCGATACCGGCGGATTTCTGTATAAGGCGTGGCCGTGGGTGATGTGCGGTGCCAGTGCGCTGGCGATGGATTCGGCAATTCTGGCGTTCGGTCGTTTTCCCTGGTCGTGGATCATGTCCTTCCTGGTGTTCCTCGCGATGATGCGAGTGGCGTGGTGGCAGACGATTCGCGAAACGCTGCATCGTCGTGGCCCGCATGAATGTGGCATCTGCGGCTGCATTATCTACACCGAGCGTTGTCCGTATTGCCAGCCGGCGAACGTTGAGTCTGGCTCCAGTGCAGTACCGCCGCGCCGTGCCACTGGTTCTCGCTGGGGGACAACTCCGGAGAAAACGACGGTCCCAGGACGCTCCTGAGACTGGACGGATGGTTCTGCTGCACGTAGAAGTGCGGACTGGCAACTCAGGCTTGTGTCCTGCTGCAACTCCGTAAGTTTCGCCCCCGAGATTGTTGATGTCTTTTCCCTCCGGTCTGCTCAGGCATTGTCTGATCCTTGCCGGTCCGACGGCTTCCGGGAAATCGGCTGCTGCACTACTGCTGGCTGAACGGATCGGTGCAGAGATTGTTTCGCTGGATTCCATGACGGTCTACAGGGGCATGGATATTGGCACGGCCAAGCCCAGCGACGCGGAGCGTCAGCGTGTCGCGCATCACCTGCTGGATATTGCCGACCCGTGGGAAGATTTCTCTGTGGCGGAATATCTGCGTCTGGTCAGGCAGGCTGCAGACAGGATTCTTTGTAAGGGCGGTATTCCGCTGTTTGTCGGCGGTACCGGGCTGTATCTGAGGGCTCTGCTGCGTGGTTTTTCAGCAGGTCCGCAGGCAGACTGGCAGCTGCGGCAGCAGTGGCAGCAGGACGCAGTGCGGAACGGTCCCGCGTGGCTGCATGGGGAACTGCGGCGACGGGATCCTGCGGCGGCCGCGAGGCTGCATCCCAACGACATGCGGCGATTGATTCGCGCAATCGAGGTTTTTGAGCTGACCGGACGCCCGATCTCGGAAGACCAGCAGCAGCAGCCCCTGCCACCTGCTCTGCGGCCGCGACTGGCGGTATGGCTTCAGCCGGATCGTGACTGGTTGGGCCACAGGATTGATCTGCGAGTGCAGCAGATGCTGGCAGACGGCTGGCTGCAGGAAGCGCGCACGCTGCTGGAACTGCCACAGCCCCCGGGACGCACCGCCTCCCAGGCACTCGGATATCGCGAACTGTTTCAGTATCTGCAGATCGGCGGTGATCTGCAGGCCGTGAGCGATGGCATCTGCACGGCCACTCGCCAGTTTGCCAAGCGGCAGCATACGTGGTTTCGCAGTCTGACGGAATGTCAGCCCCTGTCGGTCGGGCCGGGCAGTTCTGCCGAAATTGTCGCTGAACAGTTGCTGGAAAAGCTCGCCGATCGCCCCGGCTGATTCTGGCGCGGTCTGTGTAGTGCGGGCGAAGTCCCGAGATGCATCTTTCGAGATGTCCCATTTTTTCCATCACGACCGTGGCTGTTTGTTCGCTGCCATATTCAAGGTTAGCATACCGGGCATGGCAGCCATCGAAGTCAGGAATCTGTGCCGACAGTATCGGGTCTATCGCAAGCGCGAAGGCCTGCTGGCCTCCGTGCGCGGTTTGTTTCACCGTGAATACGAAACAGTTCTGGCGGTTCAGGACGTCAGTTTTCGCATAGAGGAAGGCGAAATGGTGGCTTTTCTGGGGCCCAACGGCGCTGGAAAAACCACCACACTGAAATTGCTCTCCGGCCTCGTTGTTCCAAGTTCGGGGACTGCCACCGTACTGGGATATGTGCCGTGGCTTCGGGAAGATCCCTATCGTCGTCGCTTTTCGCTGGTCACCGGACAGAAGGAACAACTGTGGTGGGATCTGCCTGCTCAGGAATCCTTTGCGCTGCACCGCGAGATTTATCGAATCAGTGAAACGGACTACCGGCGTCGCCTGGACGAGCTGACGGATATGCTGGAAGTTCGTCGCCTGATGGCGCGCCCTGTCCGCGAACTGTCGCTTGGTGAGCGTATGCGGATGGAGCTGATTGCTGCACTGCTGCATCGGCCGGACGTGCTGTTTCTGGATGAGCCGACGATCGGGCTGGATGTGGTCAGTCAGCGGCGGGTGCAGGAATTTCTGCGCAGGTATCAGCGCGAACAAAAGATCACGGTGCTGCTGACCAGTCACTATATGAAGGACGTGGAAGCTTTGTGCAGCCGAGCCATCGTGATCAATCAGGGACGCTTGATTCATGACGGACCGCTGGCGGCGATCATTGATCGATTCAGTCGTGACAAGATCGTTGAACTGCAGTTCGCTGCGAATCAGGTCCCCGCACATCTTGAACGATACGGAACTCTGCTGGAAAGTCGTGGACCGCGAGTCCGACTGCAGGTGGAAAGACATCGTGTTTCGGAAAGTCTGGCTGCGATCCTTGCCGAGTCTGAAGTCGAGGACCTGAGCGTGCTGGAGCGACCGCTGGAGGATGTGATTGCCGAACTGTTCGCCACCGACAGCGGCGATGCAGGAGCCGGCGCATGAACAGGCCGGTCCGATCAGACTGGAGTCCGGCAGCAGCCCTGCGACTGAAGTGGCTGGTGCTGCGTACTGCCATTGAGGAACGCCTCGTCTATCGTGGCGACTTTGCCTTCTCGACGCTGGTTCGATTTCTGCCAATCGTGACTCAGATTTTCCTCTGGAATGCCATCTATCAGAATGATCCTGAGCGGTCGCTGCGAGGCTACAAATTCGGTGATATGGTTTCCTATTACCTGCTGGTGATGCTGGCGCGAGCGTTTTCCAGTATGCCTGGGCTGTCCACAGGGATTGCCGGTTCAATAGCCGATGGGTCGGTTCGCAAGTACCTGATTCAGCCGGTTGATATGCTGGATCATCTGTTCTGGCACCGGGTGGCTCACAAGCTGGTGTACTATGCGGTGGCCTGTGGCCCGTTTGCTCTGGTCTTCTGGTTGTGTCGTGAATGGCTGCCCGGCTGGCCCGCATGGCCTGTCATGGCTGCTTTTGTCGCTTCGCTGCTGATGGGGTTTGTGATTGGTTTTCTGATTGAAGCGTGGATTGGGCTGGTTGCCTTCTGGTTTCTGGAAGTCAGTTCACTGATCTTCATCTACATGATGCTGAGTTATTTTCTGTCCGGCCACATGATTCCGCTCGAATACCTCAGTACGTGGCTGCCTTTTGTTGAGTATCTGCCGTTCAGGTTTCTGGCATATACTCCGGCCGCCATCCTGCTGGGACGCATACCGGCGAGCGAGTTGTCCGGAGAACTGCTGCTGCAACTGGGCTGGATTGTCTTTCTGCTGGCACTGAATCGCCTGACATTTCGTCTGGGAGTGCGGAGATACAGTTCGTGGGGTGGTTAGACGCAGGTCTGACGGGAAATGTGCTGTCTGCACCACGACTGACGCCGGATCGGTTCACTGTGGTAACTGCTGAAACACGATGTTGAGAGGTTCAGAGTCCCGGGGGATACGCAGCATCTGCACGGACAGTCGTCCGGCCAGTCCCGTGACGGAATCGAACCATTGCTCAGCGATGTCTCTGCAGTGCTGATCCATGTCGTTTTCGGCTGCTCGTGAACAGTGTCGGGAGATCACGAGGATAGCTGCATCGATTCCGGCATCGTATTTCAGTTGAAAATCGCCGCTGCTGTCGGCGACACAGAGATCCGCCTGCAGTTCTTGCATGGCTGCCGCTGTCGCCAGCCACGCGGGGTCTGTCGGACCTGGGTGCAGGGTACCGCCCTGGAATCTGAGCTGAGTGGGATTCTTCAGTGGCAGAAGAAACATCAGGGCTCCGGCATCAGGATGCTCCTGTCCATCGCGACGAAAACTGACCCGTCCGCTGATGATCTGCAGCCCCTGTCGGGGCTGCTTTGCAGCTGCCTGTTCAGCAGCACCAGCCATTGGCTGCGGCAGCTCGGCATTTGCAGCTTTGCGGATCCCCGTGCTGGCGGGCTGCGACTGTTGAGCGGGGTCTGCCGAAAACGGCATCAGTCGACCTGTCAGAAAACCGCTGAGGAAGACAACGAGTAACAGGCAGGCCAGCAGCAGTCGACTGCGTTGTCCGGACTCGACGCGGTTTTCACGCAGGCCGTCGATCAGCACCACCGGGGTCGCAGCCGGATCGGATTCGGCAGAATCGGAAGTCTGCGCTGGAATGGTTGCTGGTGTAGTATTGAGATCAGACAGTGCTGACAGCGCCTGCTGCAGCCGCAGGTCGGGGACGGGATTGCCTTCGGCTGGCCGAGGTGATCGGCCCGGGACCCTCTGAGTTCGACCGCAGCGGGGGCAGTCAACGGCGACACCGGCCTGAGAATCAGCAATTCCCAGCAGGCTTTTACAGTAGTTGCAGCGGAATTGAATGGCCATACTTCCGTTCTCCGGTGCAGATCGAGACTTCACAGAGTATAACCATTGTCCTGCGCATAACCCAATGCATCACGGTTGTCGCTTCCGATTGGCGGGTGCGATCGTCAAAGTCATCGCAGCAATCAGGCGAAGCTGCCGGAGCTTCAGGATGCAATTTGATTCACTCGATCTGCAGATTTGTGGCAGGTTTGGTATCCAGCCTCGTCAATCCACGCCCATACTCGGTGGCCTCAGCGAGGCGTATGTCTGGTGTGTGACTGATGTTTCGGGCAGGAACTTTGCGCTGAAGGCGTGGCGCCCGGTTTCGCCGGCCCAGTTGCAGCATCGCCGTGCGGTACGTTGGTGGATGCGAGACGCGTCCGGCACCTACCCTGACTTCGTACCGTGCCCGCTGCAGGCTGGCGGATCTGATATGTCGGGCGAATCGCTGATTCTGCTGCAGGGGCAGTACGCGTGGCAGGCGGAAACGTGGTGTACCGGTGAATCTTTGCGCTGTGCACCTTCTCAGGTTCAGTGTGCGGTGGCGGCAACGGCGCTGCAGCAGTTGCATGCCACCGGGCGGGAATTTGCACGGTGTCACAGCAGCAGTGTGCTGGCGCTGCAGCGATCGCCGTCACCTGCCATTCTGCGACGGGCGGAGCTGGTAGATGACCTGTTGCGGGGTGGGCTGCAGCGGTTGCTGGTGCTGGTCCGCAGCACGGGTGCAGCCGGTGCGTCTGCCGTCGCAGACTGCTTCCTGCAGCTGCTGAAGAAATGGCTGCCGTGGCTGCAGCAACTGTTGCAGCCGTGGCGATCCCGGACCCTGAATCTGCAGCCGGTACTGCGTGATGTGCGAACCGAGAATCTGCTGTTTCATCGGGAGCAGATTTCAGGAGTTATCGATTGGGATGCCGCTGATGTCGATCACCCGTGTCTGGATGCTGCACGGCTGCTGCGTTCGTGGTATGCGGGCAACAGCACGGCGTTGCCGGCTGCTGCTGATCACTGGGCGGAAGTGTGGCAGTTGTCCTCAGACCTGCGGCAGTTGCTGGCAGTTTTCGATGCAGCGGCCGTGCTGCTGAATCCGATTGTCTGGCTCAGGCGACTGGCTGACGATCCGGCACTGTTCAGCAGGCTTCCGGCTGCGAGGCAACGATTTGAGCAGTTGGTGCAGACGGCAGATCAGTGGCAGTCAGTGTTCCCGCGACGCTGATCGGCCCTGTGCAGCTCGATCGATTTTTGCAGCAGCCCGGCGAGTCACGAGGCTGCGCCAGAAAAACAGTGCCAGTAAGGCGGGTTTCGGAAAGAGTATCCGTGACCAGACGCCGCGCCAGCCCGTATGATGCTCAAATTCAATGTGCTCATGCACTTCACTGGTGTGCGCGTCAATTGCCGAGAAGCGATGGGTGTGTTCCCACCTCTTCATCGGACCGGCCACCTGCACGTCGGTAAAGCCTGAGCGACTGACATTTCTGTGTTCGGCTCGCCAGTGTACGGGCACCGGACCCATCCACATGGTGAAGTCTCCGATGGATCCTTCAGCCAGCGGGTCAAATCGGTGTACCTGCAGCAGCATCAGCGGCGGAGACAGGGATTTCAGAATTCCGGTCTGGAAATGAAAATCCGCCACGGCATCAACCGTGGCGGGAACCCGGAATCGGTAGTCGAAGACTGGCACAGGAGTTCTCAGCGCGGAATTTTGACAATCAGTTATCACCCCGGGTGTTATAGACCAGTCTTCCGGGCTGGCGAGTGACTGTCTTCAGAAGGGTTCCACCAGAGATACCGTGGATGCTGTCGTTGTGGCCCCAGTGGTCACCGAGCTGAATGCCGGATCCGGAACGGGCGAAGCCGTGGCGGGTGCGGGCTGCGGCGTCCCCGGAGTCATTGGCATGGTGACGGTTCCCGGCATCATGGTACCGACATCGCCGTTCATGATGATCTGGCCGTTCTGTGGCAGCATAGCGGATGCATTGGTCGGGGCCGGTCCGGAGGTGACGACCCACGGTGTGGGCGACGGCTGCCAGCCTGATCCGGCACCCTGTGGGAATGGCAGCATGGCACTTCGCGGTCCCGGCTGACCGGCGGCAGGTCCGAACTGGCCTGCTCCGTTCGGCATACCGAAGGCCATCTGCTGGCGTGGGATTTCACCGGGATGCATCCCGCGACCCATCGCCGTGGCGCCCATGGCCGTTGAGGCTCCGGCAGACTGTGATGCACCGGACAGTCGGGCGTGAATGTCCGGCTGATTCCAGTCCGATCGCAGCGACTGCTGATACATCGTGACGGCCATTTCCGGCTGACCGATGTCCTGATAATGCTGCCCCAGATGGGCGAGTGCTGTGGAGTTTCCTGGATTGATCTGCAGAGCCTTCTGCAGTGCGTTGCCACTTTCCTGATGGTTACCCAGTTCCCGCTGCAGCCACGCCAGTTCAATCTGTGGCTCGGGGTTGTACGGTTGAGAGCTGGCCCAGGTGCTCAGCATGGCGGTGGCTTCCTGACCGCGGTTCTGTGCCAGCATCAGCTCCGCCAGCCCGTGATAGGCCGGCTGGTGCGAGGGCTGCACGGTCAGTGCCTGGCGGTACAACTGTTCGGCCCCCGGGGCATCACCTGCCGTCATGCGAACGCGGGCCAGATTGGCCATGTAGTCCGGATTGTCAGGATCACTGGCCAGAGCCCTCTGGAACTGTTCGCCGGCGGCCATGTAGTTGCCGCGTTCAAAATAGCCCATGCCGCTCGAATTGGCCATGTTGCCACCCATCGAGGAACAGCCGGCGAGCAGGGCGGACACTGTCAGCAGTGAAAGTCCGCGAATGATCTGCGGCAGCGGAAGACTGACCATAACTGTGGGTCCTGAGAAACAGCAGATGAGAGACAGGAGAGAAAGGAGAGAACTTGAGGAGAGATGCGAAACATATTGCGAATTCCTGAAAGTCAGCAACGGGGATTCCAGTGAATTCGCCCGCTGCGATCTGTACGACGACCGTCGTTCCGGCAGAAACTGCCGATTTGAGTCTGTGGAGCCCCCTGCAGAGGCAGAATCCGCCGTTTCATTTCGGGTGATGTCAGTCGAGCCCTTGCCGGCAGATCGATTTTCTGCGTTCGGCTTCAAGTTTTCGCGGGCGACGGAGTGCTGCTGAATGGGGGATTGGGGAGTTCTGGATAGTCTGTGGTGTTTCGGGTTTTTCCACTGATTTTGCGGGTGTTTGCGATGCTGCCGGGTGGCACAGGACGTCTGCACCCGCATTCTGCGGCGGTCGATACTGAAAAAATGCGACTGACAGACGGACAATCCGCCGAATTTGAGCAGCAGTGCCTGATGGTACTGAGCTGCTATCAGACTCGTGAGGCCGCGGTGAAGGTGGCTGACCCGGAGTATGCTGGCTGGGTGGATCGGATCATGGAGGCTGGCGAGTTGGATCGTGCGGCCCTGACATCCGTGCACGGTCACCTGATTGCCCTGGGCATGATCCGCATTGAGTTTTCCGGTCGCGCTCGCGGTTTGCAGTATCAGTTGAGCCCGGCGGGACGTGATGCAGTCCTGCGGGGCAGTCTGCAGGCGCCTGAGGACAATCGTGTTGCCGAGGTCGCGGACCGTGAGATTGCGGCAGCGGCCTGATCAGGTTGCAGTGAACGCACCGGTTCTGCTGACAGTTCCGCAGTCTTTGCGGGAATGGATTGTGCGGGCAGTGTGAATTGCGGTGTGTCTTCGCGGAGACAATGAACGATACCAGCATTACTTCGTGGGCTGCTGCGCGCAGATTGCGGGCAGACCCACGGTGAATGCGACGTGTAGACATCCTGAGGACCTGCCATGGTGACCATTGCGGACGGATCGAGTTCCGGTAGTACGGATCTGATCCGACTGAAAACAGAGCTGCATCGTCAGATCATCGATCTGGTGGACTTCAGCAAGGCAGAAGCCCTGTCGGAAGCCGAGCTGCGTGCGCAACTGAAGGCGCTTGCAGAATATCTTTGTTCGCGGCAGCCGATTGCATTATCCGAGCAGCAGCGGGAAAAGCTGGTGCTGGATCTGATGGACGAAATCTATGGTTTCGGCCCGATTGAATCGCTGATGGTCGATCCGACGGTATCGGACATTCTGATCAACGGACCGGGGCGAGTGCTGGTAGAGCGACGCGGGGTGCTGGAAGAGACGAACGTGCGTTTTGCTGATTCTGCGCACCTGATGCAGTTCATTCATCGGCTGGTGGGTCGAGCCGGTCGTCGAATCGATGAATCCAGCCCGATGGTTGACGCTCGACTGCCCGACGGCTCGCGTTTCAATGCGATCATTCCTCCGCTGGCGCTGGGTGGCCCTACGGTTTCAATTCGACGATTCGGTAATCGTCGCATTCAGATGGAAGACCTGGTGCAGTTCGGCACGATGGCACCAGCCATGGCGGACTTTCTGGTATTGGCGGTGCAGGGACGCATGAATGTGATCGTGAGTGGAGGTACCGGGGCCGGCAAGACGACCCTGCTGAACTCCATGAGCCGCTACATTTCCGACTCGCAGCGTGTTGTAACCATTGAGGAAACGGCTGAACTCAACCTGCAGCAGCGTGACGTTGTGGCGCTGGAGACTCGCCTTCCCAATCTGGAGGGTCGCGGCGCGGTGACTCAGCGTGACCTGCTGCGAAATGCACTGCGAATGCGACCTGACCGAATCATCGTCGGCGAGGCGCGAGGTGCGGAAGTGCTGGAAATGCTGCAGGCCATGAACACCGGGCACGATGGTTCGATGAGTACTGTGCACGCCAACGATGCGCGTGAAACACTGGACCGACTGGAACTGATGATCGCTCTGGCTGGTGTGGAACTGCCATCCCGGATTGCGCGTCAGTATATCTGCAACGCGGTGGATATTGTGATTCATGTGACGCGTCTGCACACGGGGGAACGGCGAGTGACGCGAGTGTCTGAGGTGTCGGGTCTGAAGGACGGCGAGTGGCGGATGGACGACATTTTCGTGTATCGACTCAGCGGCGAAATGCGTGGCGTACGCCCGGCGGGTGCCTTCTTTGCGACGGGCTATCAGCCCGTGGCATTGCGACGACTGGCTCTGGCCGGGACCAATGTGGAGCAGTATCGGCCGCTGTTCGAGGCTCGAGAACTGACGGCACCGAAAGTCTGAAGCGGCAGATCGGAAGTTATACGAGAGGTGCCCCATGATTGCTCCAAATCCGGAACTGCGTACGATTCCGCGGGACGTCGCGTTCTCCGGACTGCTGAAGGAAGAGATCGGCTTCAATGAAGGGACCGGTGGGACTGCAGATGCGGTGAACGGCTGGTTTGATTCTCTGATGCTGCAGTCCGGAATCCAGACGGCGCCTTCAGTCTGGCTGGCACTCTGCGTGCTCAGCGGGATTTCCTGCGGCGGGCTGTTCTTCGTGCTGACTGATCGGTTGGTGATGAGTTCGGTCATGGCCGCACTCGGACTTCTGCTGCCGATCGTCTACGCGCTGGTGCTCAAATCGCGCCGGCAGGCCCGGATCATGCAGCAGCTGCCTCTGATGGCGGAGGAAATGGCACGGTTTGCGCGTACGGGTCGAAACGTTGAGCATGCGTTCATGATGCTGGCCGCGGATACCCCCAGTCCGCTGGGAAATGAACTGCGCGTCAGTGCTCGCAGAATTGAAATGGGAATGGATGTGGGCTCTGCCTGCCGCGACCTTGTGCAGCGGACCGGAGTGACAACGCTGACCATGTTCACGGCCGCTCTGTCTGTCAACCAGGAAACCGGCGGGGACCTGATTCAGGTGCTGGAACGCCTGTCGACGGCCATCCGTGACAGGCTGCATTTTGTGGCGCGGCAGCGAGCCGCGACAATTTCCAGTCGACTGGGCTCGGTGATGATGATCACGGTGCCGATCATTGTGATTGGATTCTATGTCGCCCGTGACCCCGCGTATCTTGATAAGCTGTTTGCTTCGGGCTGGGGGCGGTCGTCGTTCTGGACAGCCGTGGCACTGCAGTTGGTTGGCAGCCTGATTGTGTTTCGTATTCTGAGCCGTACATCCCGTTTCTGATGATCTGCTGGAGATGCGACTGTGGATTCTGATGAGGGAAAAGGGCGGCAGACGACGTGGGAAAATCGCCGGCTGTTCCATGAGTTTCGCAGCATCGTCGCTGAAGAGCGATTTTCCATCAGCAATCCGGAGCCGGAAGAGCTGCCGATTGAGGAAAGCGACTTTGTGTTCGGGGCCGCCACACCCTCGCTGGCGCAGATGCTGCCGGAGTCGGAATCGCGCAGGCTGATACAGCGAAAAAACCTGACGGCTGCCGGTTATCAGTCCCGCGCGGCATGGCAGAATCTCAGTGCACTGCGTTTCATCCTCGCCTTCTCCGCACTGAGCCTGCTGGGCCTGCTGCTGATTATGGCTCCGCAGGAAGCTGAGCCGATGATTGTCGGTGCGCTGGTGATTGTTCCGCTGCTGATGTGGGCGCTGCCACCGCTGGTTGTGGCATCACGAGCCAGTGAGCGGGTTCGTGATATTGAGATGGGGCTGCCGGACGTTCTGGATATGCTGAATATGTGCGTCAGCCAGGGTCTGACCGTGATGCAGTCGCTCAGACGAATTTCGCGCGAAATCAGTGGCGTGCATCCGGCGCTGGGCGTCGAACTGAGCATCGTGACGCGACAGGCGGAAGTCAGTGACCTGTCTCATGCCCTGAAAGCTTTTTCATCGCGAATCGAATCGCCGGAAGTGACCAGTTTTACGTCGCTGCTGGTGCAGTCGGACGTTACGGGCACAGCATTGTCCCGAGCTTTGACCGAGTACAGCGACAGTATTCGTGCGACACTGAAGGAACGCGCTGACGCGCGAGCCAATTCGGCGTCGTTCCAGTTGCTGTTTCCCGTGTCCCTGCTGCTGATGCCTGCCGTTTTTCTGTTCCTGCTCGGCCCCGCAATCGTACAGATCTCAGAATTCTATGGCAGTCAGTCCAACCCGGTGGATCAGTCGCGGCAGCAGTCACTGCAGAGCCTGAATCGGCAGAACCCCAACGCCGCGAATCAGTAATTGAGGTACAGCGTGGCAGTGGAGTGTTGCGTTTCGGCAACATTCGGCATCACCGCCTGATCAGCGTCCCTCACAGCCATTGTCCAGATCATGGAACATGTCTGAGCCCGCCTGTGTGCGATTTGTCGGGCGCAGGCACGTCCTGAAGTCTCAGGATGGCCTCGTTTGGGCCTTCTGACCGTCCGGGGTCACCTGAGTGGCATTGCGCAGCGACTGGCTGCAGCTTCACGCACGCCGTTTGCAGTACAGCAGACAGACCGATGCGGTTCAGCGAGTGTTGCTTTTCTGCAACATGTCAGCCACCCGGCAGGCTTCGGTCTGTCACGGGCGAAAGTCGCCCAGGAAGTTCGGTGGTGTGGTTATGAAAACGTCAAAGCCCGGGGCAGATCACTGTGGTGATTCCGGTCAGACCATGGCTGTGATCATTGAAAACGCAGAGAAGCGATTTGGGCAGCGTACTGCCGTGGCCGGGATCAGTCTCAGTATTCCTGCAGGTTCCCTGTGCGGATTCATTGGCCCGAATGGATCCGGCAAGACGACGACGCTGCGGATGATCCTGCGGATTGTCAGGCCCGATCGTGGTAAAGTGGTGGTGCTGGGGGCGGACAGTGGCAAGTGTGCTGATCACCGCGTCGGTTATCTGCCTGAAGAGCGTGGGTTATATCGGCGGATGAAGGTTCGCGAGCTGCTCAGGTACTACGCAGCTCTCAAGGACGTCCGCCATCCGGATCCCGAAATCACTCGCTGGCTTCGCAGACTGCAGGCTGACGGCTGGGATCAGCGACGCATCGACGGGCTTTCCAAAGGGATGTGTCAGAAGATTCAGTTCATCGCCGCTGTGATTGCGCGGCCTCAGTTGCTGATTCTTGATGAACCATTCAGTGGGCTGGACCCGGTAAATCTGGAGCTGCTGAAGGGTGCCATCCAGGATCTGCAGCAGCAGGGGACGACCATTATCCTGTCGACTCACGAAATGGAAACCGCCCAGCGGATGTGTGAACGGGTTGTCATGATCTATCGCGGGCGCAAGGTGCTGGACGGAACAGTGCAGCAGATACTCGCTCAGTCCGGCAGTGGTGAATTGCGAGTACGAACGGTGGGCGGAAGGCCCCTGCCGGTCCTGCCGCCGTCCGTTGCCGCCGTCCGGCAGCAGGGGCCGTATCTGCAGTTGCTGCCGTCGGGTTCGCTTACGGCTGCGGAAGTGCTGCGGCAACTGACGGCAGTCGCTGATCTGGAACATTTCGAAATCGTGCGGCCATCGCTGCACGAGATCTTTCTGAGGCTGGTCAGCGATGATGCCGCTGATCAGCCGGCCCCCGTCATTGCGGATTCCGGTGGTCGGCAGGATCTTCACCGAGGCACACTGACGGCCGCGGCGTGGCAGTCGGTCTGCAGCTTCTTCAGACCACTGGGCAATATCGGCAACTAAGAATTCAATTTGATGAACCTGCTGGTTTGGCATATGCGAAAAACTCTGGTGATAGCATGGCGAGAGTATCGAGCCATGGTCGGAACTCGCGCCTTCCTCATCGGTATGGCCGTGATGCCGCTGCTGATGCTGGGCGCCCTCTGTGTGCCGGCTGTGTTGTCCGGCCTGCCGCAGCCCGACATCCGGCGAATCGCCGTGATGGATCAGACCGGTGTGCTGCTGCAACCCCTGCGGCAGGCCGCAGAACAGAGGAATCAGGAATTGCTTGCAGGAACTCCCGACCGCAGCGAGTCCGGACAATCCGGAATGCTGTCAGTGCTGGGCATTCAGGATCGTCACCTGTACGAGTTTGAGGAATTGCCGACGGAGGGTTTTGATGATTCCGATCGGCTGTTGCAGTCAGAAAGGATTCGCTCAGGCGCACTGCATGCATTTCTGGAGATACCAGGTACTGTGCTGCGGTCTTCCGGCCGGTCTTCCACGACAGCGGGGACTGGGACGTTGCTGATGTGGGTTTCCGAGGATGCAGCATTGTCGGAGGCCAGACGGTGGTGCGAGCAACTGGTGGATGTGCTGCTGCTGCAGCAGCGTCTGGCCGACACATTGCCGCCCGCCCTGCTGCCGGCCGTCATCGGTCAACTGTCAGGACCTGCGGGAATCGGCCCGGTGGGTCTTTACTATCGGGACGAAAACGGTCGGATTCAGCGAGGTGCGCAGCAGACGTCGCTGACAGCACTGGCTCTGCCGATCGCTGTCATGGCGATGATGTTCATGGCCGTGCTGCTGTCCGTGCAGCCGATGCTGGAGAGTGTGCTGGAGGAGAAGACTCTGCGGATATCTGAGGTGTTGCTGGGATCGGCCAGTGCCACGCAGCTGATGACGGGCAAGCTGGTCGGTAATGCCGCAGGTTCAATGACCATATTCGGGCTTTATGCCACTGGCGCGATTGTGGCGGTGTGGCAGCAGGGAGCTGCCGACAGGGTTCCGTGGGCGCTGTTGCCGTGGCTGCTGATCTTTCAGTTGCTGGCCGTCCTGTTGTTCAGTTCTGTTTTCATGTCGGTGGCTGCCTGTGTCAGTCAGATGCGTGAAGCGCAGTGTCTGCTGATGCCTGTCTGGCTGGTTCTGATGCTGCCTCTGCTGCTGTGGTTCACTGTCATTCGCGAACCCAACGGGACGCTGGCCACAGTGGCCAGCTTTCTGCCACCTGCCACGCCACTGCTGATGGCTGTGCGGCTGTGTTCCGGAGCAGTCATTCCGCTCTGGCAGTCCCTGCTGAGCCTGCTGCTGATGCTGGTGGGTACTGCGTTTGGGATCATGACGGCCAGTCGCCTGTATCGTGCGGGCATTCTGCGGCAGGGACAGGCACCGGGATTTTCAGAGCTGCTGCTGCTGGCATGGCGTGGTGAAGCGGGTGGGTGACGATCAGCGGAGGCCGTATTGCGGCAGGTGTCGGTGGACAGGGCTGTCTGCACTGAGGCGTCAGCTGATGCTCTGACGCAACCGTCTGCGGGCTGCAGTGCGCCGCACCAGCTCGTCGCCCAGCACGCCCAGCAGAATGACTGCACCGATGATCGTGTACTCCAGCGACTGCGGAATTCGCAGCAGCATGATCATGTTGTTCAGCACCTGCATGACTGCCGTCCCGATCACGACTCCGGGAATTGAGCCTTCTCCACCACGCAGACTGCAGCCGCCAAGCACGGCTGCCGCAATTGCATACAGTTCGAACGAGTTGCCGAAACTGGAAGGGGAGATCGAACTGTATTCCAGTGAAAACAGCATCCCACCCACGGCTGCCATCACGGCACAGATCACGTAAGCCATGACCGTGACGCGACTGGTATTGATACCGCTGAAGCGAGCGGCTTCTTCATTGCGGCCAAGTGCCAGCAGATAGCGTCCCCAGACGGTGCGAGTCAGGATGATGGTGGCCACAATTGCGAGCCCCGTCATCAGAAAGAACGGGATTGGAATTCCGAACAGGATGCGGTCACCCTTCAGCAGCAGGCCGACGCGACCGGATGCCACCGGCCCCAGCACACTCTGCAATTCACCGAATCCCGCCGGGTTATCATTGGTCAGCCAGCGGGATGCACCGCGATAGATCAACAGACCGCACAGTGTGACCACAAACGGCTGCAGTCGCAGTCGGGTGATCAGCAGGCCGTGAATCAGGCCGAGGCCTGAGGCAGTTCCCAGCACAATCAGGATTGCCAGCGGTATGGGACATCGCTGAGTCCTGCGGAGGACGACTGCGAAGGACTGTGAGTGATATCGTTGTCCGGGATCCTTAGCCAGAGTCAGCAGCAGTTGATCACCGCGTTCCTGCACAGCCGTAATCTTCTGTCCGGTGACACCACCATCCCGGCGAAACAGCTGCAACTGGTCGTTGGCTGCGGCGGATGTTGAGGGCAGGGTGACGGTCAGCGTGTCGGCGGCGAATGCCTGCAGCGGCAGAATCCTGACGATGCGGCCATCGCGCTCATCCCGTGCCAGCGATTCGCGCACCACAATTCGCCCGGCAGCAGCCGATTCCACAGTCAGCACCAGCCCCGAACCCACTCCGCCCGTAAA
>Ga0078894_10000354_pt1 | contig 31306 bp, 19 predicted proteins | sample LauGreSu1BDMLBSD_2_FD_67506 | JGI IMG/M metagenome (GOLD analysis project Ga0078894, IMG submission 67506) | Freshwater lake microbial communities from Lake Michigan, USA - Su13.BD.MLB.SD (version 4) (version 4) | ecosystem: Environmental > Aquatic > Freshwater > Lake | place: Lake Michigan... | reverse complement strand
CGCAGAATGCGCCGCCGAGGCCCGCGGCGTGCGCTGCGGTCGGCGGGAAGATGCGGTCTTCCTTGAGGAGCGACTGGACGTTCGGCGAGGCGGAGGCGGTGGACATGCGGGGAATGTAGGGTCCGAGATGGTATCTCGCTGAAACCGAGGCACTTTTGAAATCCCCGCCGAAGGGCTGCGTAGTTCCGGGTCGAGGTTGACCATGCCTGAATTCATGATTCCGACGATGTGTGTGATGGCGCTGCATGGGGTCGTGGCCGCGGTTGATCCGCCGATGGCGCCAGCTGGCGTGCGCGCCATCCGCCCCGAGGCGCTTGCGGCGCTGCGCGATGACACGGTGGCGCTGTCGCAGCGGGCGTCGGGTGGAGTGCTGCGGGTTCCCGGCATTTCGGTGCCGATGGGGGATTCGGGTGAAGTGGTCGGTGAGCTTTTGCTCGCGGCCAAGCCGATCGCGGCGCCTGACCTACGCCTTGAGATCGCAGGCGGGGCGGGCGTACGGCAGATCGCCGCGCCCGCGCTCCGCTGCTACAGCGGATCGTTCGACGGAGTCGTTGGAAGCGAAGTGTGGATCGCCGTGTGGAACGACCCCGACGCCGCGCATCGACCCGAGGCGGATGACAGCTTTGTGTACGGGTTCATCCGGCTGCCCGACGGACTTCGACTGATCTCCTCGCCGCCGCGCGGGGCGCGGGGTCGCGCGGCGCTTCCGACGGTGGTGTTCGAGCCGGCGCGGGCGTTTTCGCAGCGTGGCGGCGAGCCTGCGGCTCCATTCTGCGGAGCGGGCGAGCTCGGGGTCAAGCTGGGGGGCGAGCTGGGGGATGCGACGGACGCCGTGCCGCCCGCCGAGGGCGGCGTCGCGGATCTCGACACATGCCGCACGCTCAGCGTGGCGGTCGACACGGATACCGCGTTCACGAGCGTGCGCTTCGACGGCGATAGCGCCGCGGCTGCGGCGTACGCGATGGCGCTCATCGCGGCGGTGAGCGAGATCGCCGAGCGCGATGCGAGCACCAAGCTGATACTCCGCTACCTTCGGCTCAGGGATCCGAACGCGCCCGTGGTTCCGCCGATCTCGGTCTTCAGCCTGACCTCCGACTGGCGGGCGAACATGGGGCATGTGCCGCGCGACTTCGTGCACAGCCTGAGTGGCGGCGGGTCTTCATCGGGCGAGGCGTACCTCGGGGCCCTCTGCGGGAGCACTGCGTACGGGTCGTCGCGCGGACTGACAGGGTCCTTCCCGTATCCGCTTGCGGACTTCGATCCCGGGAATTTCGATCTCTTCCTCGTCGGTCACGAGATCGGCCACACGCTCGGCGCGCCGCACACATTCCAATCGAATCCCGTGTTCGAGACCTGCGGCGACTCAGGCTGCCCCGCCGGCGCGACCGGCAGCCTGATGAGCTACTGCGCCCTCTGCCCCGGCGGCGCGGCGAACATCGCGCTGCGCTACCACCCGATCTCCGTCGGCTACGTCAAGTCGACCTACGCGGCGCTTCCGTGCGACTACACCGGCGGCGACACGATCATCGCGCGCGACGATGTGGCGCGTGGAATCGCGGAGCAGCCGCTCGAGCACTTCGTGCTGCTGAACGACCGGGGAGCCGGGTGCGGCGAGGTCTCGCTCGCGCAGGTCGACGCGAAGACCGTGCTCGGCTGCGATGTCCAGAGTTTCGTCGCGGCGGACGGGCGCGGTGCGCTCCGCGTGACGCCGCTGCCTGGGGTGTTCGGTTCCGACAGCGTCGGCTACGGGATCGTGGACGCGGATGGTGCGACGGCGCAAGCGAGGCTGCACATCGAGTGGATGCAGCTGCTGGCGGCGACGACGGTGATCGGAGCGTCCCCGATGATCGAGGTCGCCGCGTACGACACTGGCGTCGTGACGGCGCTTCCCGACCTCGACGCGATGACGCCGTTCCTCAAGGACAGGGTGGTTACGCCGATCTTCAACTCGGGGACCGCAGCCGCCGTGCCGCCGACGACGCTCTACGACCACGTGGCGCTTCGCTACGACGGCTGGATTCAGGTGCCTGAGCGAGACCTCTGGCGGTTCGCGCTGATTTCCGACGCGGGGTCGCGGCTTTGGATCGACGGCGTGCTCGTGGTCGATCACGACGGCGTGCACCTCGCCACGCGCAAGGAGGGCTTCGTCGCCCTCGAGGCCGGACGGCATCGCGTGCGCGTCGAGTACTTCGAGGACACGGGGGCCGCGTCGTTGTCGGTGCGATGGGGGCGCCTCGGCGGCGGCGAGGTTCAGGTCCCCACGAGCGCGTGGTCGCGCGGCGGCGTGGTGGCGGGGCCCGACATCGATCGCGACGGTGTCGTCGACGCGCGCGATGTCGCCGCGGTGCTCTCCGCGTGGGGCGCGTGCCAGGAGTGTGCCGCGGACCTCGACGGGAGCGGCCAGGTGGACGCTCGCGACCTAGTGGCAGTGCTGGGGGCGTGGACTGGATGACGGAGGTGGGTGCGCGGGGTCTGGTGTGGGTCGTGGTGCTCATCCGACGACGTTCGGCGTCTCGCGCACCTATCCATGCATCCAGCGCGATGCCTTGAGCGAGGTCTGCGACCGCTTGTGGCGGGCTGATCTGATCCCCAGTGGCTCATGGGCGTGTGGGGTTGAGTCGACTCTGCGGCTGGCTCGATTCGGTCCGACCTGCTGTGTAAATCCCAATTGTGCACGCTTGCATTTCACGAATCTCTCTGTATCCTTTTCTGTGCTGTTCAAAGATTGTCCCGTAGGCGGTGGTGTAGCTCGTTCAGCCTTTGTCGTTCACTCGGTAAGGGCCGTCGGGTTGTTTCGCTCGACGATAACGTGTATCTCGCGTAAGTTCGCTCGCTTGTACCTTTCAGAAAGGTACAAGCGGGAACCGCGTGCGTAGAACGAGCGCTGCGCGCACACGCGCAGCTTCGCCTGGAATCTGGAGCTCGCCACCCCTACGGGACTTTCTTTGCAGCGGAAGGGTCCACCTGCATGTACGAACTGAGCTTCGTCCTCGAGCAAGGTCTCAGCGAAGCGGACAAGTTGCGCCGCGCCCAGCTGTATTGGAACGATCGCAATCGGCATCCTGAGCGATCGAAAGAGGTTGAGCGCATTGGGGCGGAATGCTCCGCTGTCGCGCTTGCCACGGGAATCGTCGATGGCACGCTAGAAGTCAGTTTTGCGGCTCAAGTGCCGCTCGCTGCTCTTCGGGAGGCTGCGCGGATCGACGAGAACTGCGCGCTGCGACTGAGTAGTTCTGGCGTCTTGGCACTCAGAGAGGCCTACGAAGCCGTGCTCCGCGGAGGCTCCACGGGAGCCGCACTGGCTGCCCTGCATCCACCGCAGATGGTGGTCTCCTTGCTTTCCTCTGCGGAAGGCCGCAATGTCTGGAGTTGGTACTTTCGCGCGGTACACCATCGGATTCCGCGAACTGACATACGCGCCTGGATCAACGACGTCGCGTGTGAATCCAATGGGCAGGCCCTGCTACCTGTGCCGTTTGGATACGGTAGTCCGCTCTACAGCGAGAGCATCTGGTCGATTCTCTCGCAGATCGACCTTGATCGGGTACGCCTTGATCGGCCGAGCGTGATCAAGATCGCATCGAGTCTAGCTCGCGACGTACGGGGGTGCGGTCCCCGGCACTTGCCGGCTTGGCGCGAGTGTTTCGAGAGCTGGAAGTCGACACAGGATGCCGCCCATGCCTCGGAGCGCGACTTTGTCGAGTGGATTGACGGCATCGGCGGGGAGAAACCCAATCTGTTGGGGTTGGTGTTGCTTCGCCGGCTCGCCAGTTCCCCGCTGGTCGATGAGCACGCAGTTGCAGATCTCGTCCGTCGATACCCGGCACTGGTGGCGGATATCGCGATCCGACGAGGCGTGTGTTTCGCTGTTGCGCGGGAGCTTTCTCCGCGTTCGCGCACCCGTCGTCATCTCAAGTGGGTCGCCAGATTGAACGAGCCGCTCTCCGCAGAGGCCGCTTCTCAACAGCTCGTCCTCGCGGAGCTCCACGACTCCAAGTACTGGAGTAGACCCGCGAGGCGCTATGCGCTCTTCATTTCGCTGCGGGGTGGGCACCTCGGCGCCTACGGCCCTGCGCTCGCCGCGGCTTCGCGAGGCTGCGTGCGGCGCCGGCAGTCGAGGCACTCCTTGCTGTCCTACGACTACATGCGGCATGAGATCCCCAAGGCGAACGGCGGGGTGAGGACTATCCGATCGCCAATGCCGTGGCTCAAGTCGCTCCAGAAGTTTCTGAACAAGCGGATTTTTTCAGATCTGGACCGGCGTGTTCACCCTGCGGCCCACGGATTCCGTCCAGGCCGCAGCATCGTGACTAACGCACGCGCGCATCTGCGGAGTTCGGTGATTCTCAACCTCGATCTGCGTCACTTTTTCCCTTCGATCACGGAGAGACATGTCGAGCGTGTGCTCGCCAGCCTAATGAAAGGGCAGGGGTTTCCGCCTGGGAGCATCCGGTTTCTCACCCGAACCTGCGCCGCGTTTGGGCGCCTCCCGACCGGTGCTCCGACGAGTCCGGTGCTTTCAAATCTCGTGCTTCGCGGGCTGGATCGAAGGATCGCTTCAATCTGCCGCGCGAAGCGGCTCCGTTACACGCGATTCGCCGACGACCTGACGATCAGCTCAGACATGGGTAGTCTTTGCGATCCCCCGGCGGTACTTGAGGTCGTGGCTCGGGAGATTCGCGAAGCGGGCTTTCGGATCGCATGGGACAAACTGACGATCGGCTATTCATCCGGCGGGCAGCGCGTGACGGGCTTGAGCGTAAAGAACGGCTCGGTGTCCGTGCCCAAGGTATTGAGACGGCGTGTTCGTGCCATGATTCACCGCCGTAACAAGCACCGCGACGGCGAGGGCGCGGAGCCGCATGCCGGTGGTCATCCAATCTGCGACGCACACATCGCGGGATACCTCGCGTTCATCGCGGGCGTAGAGCCGGAGCGCGCGGCACATTTGCGGCAGAGACTTCGTCCTTGACGACTCCTCGAGCGGGCGGTTTCCTGGCACTGGACGGCCGACTCGGCGAGTCAATCCCTGCGCTTCAGGAAAATCACGCGGTCGTTCTCACCGATCCTCGCGCCGTTTCCGTCGGCTCCCCTGAGCGTATAGGTCACTTGGGATCGCGTCGGAAATGCGGTCTGGACCCATCGATCAAGCTCGACTGCGAGGTTCTTCGGTCCCGCTGTGATGTCGACTCCGACGCCACCCCGCTCGGCCACAAACGGTCCGAGGGTCGTTGAGAGATCAATAGGATGGTCGCGATAGGAGATTCGAATCGAATGAAACCCGTCTGGCGGTGGGTTGCTTGAGAAGTGAGCTCGGCAGAGTTTCACGGAACGATTCTCTGTCTCATAGAGCAGCACAACCCGACGAGCTCGGAACAGCGTGGCTGCGAGCAGGACGGGTTCCGCCTGCTCGCCTGCCGCAACGACGAGCGTGTCGACATCACATCCCGTGAACTGCGTCCTCAATCGGTCGGCAAGCTGTGGTAGCAGGCTCCGCGCATAGAAGTCAGCCCTGTCGGCGGACTTCGAGCGGTTGTACCAGGCGAGGCGAACTTCATAGTCGGCATCCCACGGCGGCGCGTCCAGCTCGCCGGCGAGTGCCTCGAGTTGGGCCTCGAGTCCGTTGCCGGACAACGCCTGTCGCTTGGGCGCGGTCTGGGCTTTCGGCTCGGGCTGGGTCGGTGCGGTGTAGATCGTCTCGATTCCCAGCCGCTTGGCCGCGTCGAATTTGGCTTCAAGCCCATCGACGGCCGTGAGCCCGTATGTTCCGATCGTCGCGGATGCCGTCCGCCTCTGCGCCGGTGTGACTCCGCGGAGCGCGCAACGGAGCGTCGCATAGACGATGGCGCCTGCGGACTCGCATGAGAACTCATGCGGTTCGATCCACGAGAGATCCGGACAGTGCGTGCCGAGGCAGAGCTTCCAGGCGTTCGCATGCTCGCGAGTCGCATGAGCAACGATCGACTCTCTGGCTCCGCGCTCGAGGGCGTTGAGTCCTTGAGGAAGTCGTTCGTCCGCGCGCTCCCGGCGTTCCCATCGCAAGGGGATTCCGAACGCAGGGGCCACGACGTCACTGTTCGCAACTGTCCGGAACAGGGCCACGAACTCGCCCGCCTCGATCACAGGCTCCTGGAGGAGATCGAACAGTCCAGGCAGTTGGCGGATCCGCTCCCTGCCAGCGTCGCGGATCCACCAGGAGGCGAGCCGACCAAGCGCGAGCGACCCCGCGCACAATGCGTGATCCGAGACCGTGGGCCTGAAGAGCGCGCGTATCACCTTCGCCGTCATGACCACATCTCTGCCGGGCCGCGGTCATCGGAGAGGTGCCATCGCTGCGTCCCGACGCGCACCATCTCCGATCCGCCGAAGGTTGCGTCGGAACTCAAGGTGGGAAGCAGTGCGAGTGGAATGGCCGCTGACCCATTCGCGATCGGTACCCGCAGGCCGAGCCACTCGAGCTCCTGACCATCGAGTTCCTTGCAGAGCGAACCCCGTTCGTCGAAGGCCATCAACGTGATGTGGTCGTCCTGTGTGATCGGTGACAGCATCCAGACGATCGCGCGGTGTCCCTGTAGGGCGGTCCACTCGATGGTCTGCGCAGGACGGGCCATCGGGGCCTCGTGAGCCGCGGCGAGGCGGAGCGATCGCGCGAACACGCCGAGGATCACATCGGCCGGATGCCTCGGCGTGAGCGCCGCGACTCGTTCGGGACCGATCCGCGCGACGATCTCGCGGAGCTCGCTGTTCGGGTCGATGGGGAAGTCGACGAGGTCCAGTACGGCCGCGCGCGGCGGGTGGCCCGCCTCGTCCTCCACCGCCGCGTCCTCCACTGCCTCGTCCTCGTACGCGCTGCCTGCAGCGAGAATCCAGCGGGAAGCCTCCAGCAGCGCGACCTGCGCCGGGCTGAGCTCATGCCGAGGGCGGTGTGCGAAGATCAGGGCCTCGTCGGAGAGGCACTCCACGCGCTCCGCGAACCAGCTCTCGGCTCCCGCGAGGAGCGGTGCGTTGAACGCGGCCCACATTGCGAGACCGACGAGCCGGCTCGCGGGCTGTATGGGTTGGCCCGCCTGAGCCTGGCTGTCGCCACCATGCTCGAGGATGTCGGAAATGCCGATGTCGTTCTCCTGCCAGCAACGCACGGACTCGTCGGCGAGCAGCGCCGCGTCGAGATCGTCGAGAGCACTCAGGACTCGGTCGGTGGAATCCGCGAGCGATGGATCCTCGAGCCGCTCGGTCAGCTCCTGGGCGAGGCGCTCGATCAGCGTGGCAGCGCGTGCGAGCCGATCGTCGGGGAGTGAGGCAAACGCCTGCTCGTTCCTGACGACGATCTCATGCCAATCACCCGGGAGCGACTCCGACGCCGTCCGGCGACCAAGCGCACTTGCGGCGAGGCGGATGACGAGCGCACGGTCCTCGCGCGGCCAGGAGCGCAGCAGAAGCCCCGTGCCCCGATCGCAGTCCTCGATCCATTCCAGCCAGTTCTCCACGAAGGACGGGAGTCGCGGCTCTTCGCGGCTGCCGAAGTAGCCCTGCGGCGGGTGGGGGTGATCGTTGGACTGGCTCACAGCATGAACTCCATCTCTGGGTGCCCGGCCTGGCTGCGCATTGCACACCAACTGAGATATCCCAGTTGCTTCTGAGTCGGGAGCGCGTTCTTGAGGGCGCCGTACTGGGCGACGCTGAGCACGTTGTCGGCGGGGAAGCGACGGACATGCTGCACCGCAGGCCGGAACACTCCGTAGTAGTAGCGCTCGTTGCCGTCGCGCTTGGCATCGAGCTGCTGGCGGTGCCGGTCGTCGCGGCGCAGGGAGCGCGAGTCCTCGCGCATCGCCGCCACGGCGCTCTCGACGGCGGGAATGAAGGTGGTCTTGAGCACGCGGTCCTCGACGACGGCCAGCAGTCCCGAGGAGTCGATCGTGACTGCGGTCCGGCGATTCCAGACGACGAATCGCAGCGACCATGCTTCGGCGAGACTGCGCTCGATGAGCATGCGGTAGGCGGTGACGACCGGATCGGCGGCTGTTCGTCCTGGACTGCGGATCCAGCGAACCGCCGCCTTCTCGGAGATGAACTCGTCGAGGTTCGTGAGCTCGGGGAACGAAGCCCGAAGGGCGAGCCGCGCCTCGGTGCTGAGGACGTGACGGACGACGTGGTCCACGAGCTTGTCCCAGCTGTCATGGAGACGGACGCGCAGTGGCTGCACCGTGCCCGCGAAGCCGGCGGGGAGGAGGATGGACGGCGTGCTCTCGATGGCCATGACCGGCGGGGCTTGGTGGAGGAGGGTCGGCAGGGTGGTCTTCATATGGGGTTGCTCCATGCATGAACGGCGCGTTCTGCCGGCCTGTGACATGGGCTGTCCCGAAAATCCGCCTTAATCATTTGGGAAACGCCCCGGAAACACCTCGCACAACCTCTGGCGCAGGTAGTCCTTGGCGCGCTTCAGGCGGGTTCGCATCGCGTTGTCGTCGGGGAGCTCGATGCCGAGGCTGCGGCATGCATCCCAGATATCGGACTGGGTGAGTTCACGCCGTGCGGAGGCGACCGAGATGCGCCGCTCGGAGGCGCGTGCGTGCGCGCGGACTTCGAGGGCCTTGAGGAGGTCCTGCGTGCGGACGATGGCGCCGTCGTCGTGCCGCGCACCGACGAACAGTTCCGCTGCGCGCGCGCAGAGCATCCGCGACGCAACGCCCCGCAGGAAGTCGTCGGCAAGGATCAGTGCGGGCGGATACGAGCTCGCGGTCCGGCGGGCGCGTTCTTCGGCCTCCTGGATGAGCGACCAGAACAGGGCGTCGTCGCCACAGGCGGTCGAGATGTGCCCGAGCGAGAACGCGTCGGGATCCCTCCGACCGCGGTCCTCGAACCGAACGATCCTCCGTTGAGTGGCGAGCTCGACCGCGCCCTGGCTCTCGCTCGTGATCGCGTCCATGCTGCGCACCGTCGGGCGGGCAGCTCCCTGCAGCGCTCGCGCGAGCGACGCCTTCGCGTGCTTGAGCACCTCGGACTGAAGCTCGCAGCCGCCGCGCTGGCGGTGGCCGCATCGATGGTCGCCGCAGGCGCGGACCGCGAGAAGCAGTCGAGGCGGGGTGCCGCTCTTGTCCGCGCGCAGCATGCGGTCGCTTCTGTCTGCCCAGCGCTTCAGCCAGCGATCGGAGCGGTCGTAGAGGCCGATGACCTCGGAAACGGACAGGTCCTGCATGTTCGGCGCGCGCTTGAAGTAGCCAGAGTCCCGCCCTGCCGAGGCTGCGTACAGCAGGAGCCGTTCGCAGAAGCGGGAGAGCCACGCTTCCTGCTCGGGCGTCGCGGTCGGCCGCCCCGACTCGAGCCATGCGACCAGGTGATCGTCGAGCCGCTTCCAGTCGTCGTCGGCGAACCACCGTGGGTCAAGTTCGAGCGTGGCGGGCATGGGTGCACAATCTAGCGGCTGAAAGAAACGGGCGGCGTCGGTTGACACAACCGACGCCGCCCGATCTCGGGATTCGTGCGCCGCGGGATCGATCAGCGGTCCAGTTCGTCCGAGAGCGGATTCGGGATGGACGGCTGCGGGGACCAGCCGATGTCGTCGCCGAATGCCGGTTCGTACCCGTAGCGGATCACGTATTCGCCCGCAGCGAGATGTTCGTTCTCTCGCTCCATCGCCCAGTCGAATGCAACTTCTGCTGCGAGCGCGGCCGCGGCACCTACCGCGATGAGCACGACCCCTGGTGCAGCCGGGGTCAGCAGCATGACCGCGCCTGTCGCGAGGCCTACGGCGAGGCCCGCGCCACCGGCTCGGACGAGTTCCTCGTGAAGCCGGGCGTCGCTGATCGTGCCTTGGTACCAGTCGTATCCTGCCATGCCCGCGATGACTCCCGACGTGGCAACTCCGGCGAGGGCGGCACCCGCCGCTGCGCTGAGTGGGCTCGCGACGGCCTGTGCGGCGGAGCGCGTCGCTCCCGCCCCTGTCGAGCCCGCGCTGCGCATGATGCCGCCCTTCTCCATCACGACAGGGATGAACCTGCTCTCGGCGGCTGTCGCGGTTCGAGCAGCGGCTGCCTCGCCGGCTTCGGCCGCGACGGCGCGCGCAGCGGCGGGGGCGGCTGTCCGCGTACCCGACGCCGTCAAGGGAACGGTGTCGGCGACGCTCGCCTGCTGTGCGCGGAGATATGCGCGGTTGATGCGTGCGCGGGCTGCGATGTCGGGATCCGACGATTTGCCCAGTCGGTCAAGCACCTTGTCGAGCGAGCCGTCCGCGAGGGGCCGTCCAGCGGGTCGGGACGAGGTCGGGCCTTCGTAGACCGTGTACCGGCCGTCCTGGACAGTGAGAACGTGGCGCTCGACGCGCACGGACGCGGGATCCGACTTGTAGCGCTCGAGCACTTCGCGCGCGAGGTCCTTCACGCGTGGATCGGAGTGGTCCCTCGCAGGCTTCATGAGGTCCGCGATGACTTTCTCGGGGGTGAGCTGGTCGCCGTTGCTGCTCGTGCCGACCCGCCCGAGGTCGCCCGCTGCGGTGCGCGCCTTGACTTCGATGAAGCGCACGTCGTCGATGCTCCCGAGGGCGTCTCGCTTGATCGCGATGCGGTCGAGTCCATGCCGGCCGATGGTCGGATCGACAACTTCGTATCCGCGTGCCCTGAGCAGTTCCGTGGTGACGGATTCTCCCCAGTCCCCGAGCAGGATCCTCTGCATGTTGGGGGTTGCCGCGGGATCAAGCGCCGGATGCACCGCGAGCTGTGCGGTTGCCGTTCGCGGGAAGCCCGTGAGGCAGCTGAGGGCGAGCACGAGGAGGGCGATGCTGACGATGGGATTGTGGTGGATGTGGTGTCTCATGTGGATTCGGTGTGCGTGCGTCAGTCGTTGGTGGCCTGCTCCGCGTCGGATGGGCGGTCACTGAAGGGAGATCGGACGTGGGGTCGGCGTCATGCCTCGCTCGTAGAGCCGCAGCGTCGAGGCGGCGCGTTCGCGGCCCCAGGCGATTCGGGCGCGCCACTCGTTGCGGCCGCCCGAGAAGGTCGCATCCGCGTCCATGACTTGCGACTCCCAGAGGTCGCCACGCGTCGCCGCAAGGAGCCTTCGCACCTGGAGTTCGAACATGGTGTCCGACGATCTGCTGCCGATCACGCCGGCCGCGTGTGCATGGACACGTGCCTTCATGATGAGCTGCTCGTCGTCATCGATGTATCCCTGCGCGTCCTCGTAGCTGCGGTTCGCCTCGATGTACTCCCTCGCTGCGCGCTTCATGCGCGCGCTCTCTGCGATCGCGCTGTCGGCTGAGAGACCGTTGCCGGCCTTCTCTGCATTCATGATGTCGTCGTCGAGTGCATCGGCGAGCGCCGCTGCGCCGCACGGAGGCAGGCTCGCGAACAGGCCTGCGTAGCGCTCCCAGCAGGCCGCGCGGTCGCTGGGCGGTGCGAGCGTGACGGCGAGGTGCAGCGCGGCGTACTGGGTCACCGGGTCGCCCTGGGCGCCCGCTGCATCGGAGATGGAGAGGAGGTCGAGGTGCTCCGTGCCCGCGAGCGAGACCTCGCGGTAGCCGATGGTCACCCGGTTGTCGCGGTCGGAGCGACCGCCCTCGACGAAGAGCTCGGCAAGCGTCAGCGGGGCCTGGGCGACGGCGCCTGGGCTCGCGTACCCGTGGGCCTGGCTGGCGGAGGAGAGGACGGTGCCGGCATGCGATCGGTCTTTGCCTTGCGGGGTGGTCGTGCAGGCTGGAGCGGTCGCGAACAAGACGATGGCGGCGATGAAGGCGAGTAGACGAGCGACGGTGTGGAGGATGTGGTGAATCATGTGGGACATAGCTTCGATCTCGGTCCTTTGGAGCGGCGCACGCGCGCCTCTCAACCACACACGGCATGTCGAACGCGTCTGTGACGGGCCATCGGTCCCATTTCCGAGAGTCGCCTTGAGCGCAAACGAACGCGCGCGGTCCGCTTGGAAGCGAACCGCGCGCGCAAGTGCTCGTGTCACGAGGGCCTCAACGCCCGCGCCGCTCAGCGGGGGATCGGGATCGGCACCAGCACCTCCGACCCCGGCCGCGGCATGCGGAGGCTCGGGTCGTAGGTGCTGTCGAGGTACACCACGTCGATTCCAAGCTCGACCGCCAGCATGCCTGCGATCACGCTCATCGACTTCTTGCCCCCTGTCGCGTCGAACACGATTCGCGCTCCTGGGACCTGTGCGCGGATGCGTCGCACCCACTCGCGGACGACCGCACCCGTGGCGTTCGAATCCGTGGGCGGGATCAGGCGCGACTCGGCCTCGGGAGCGTGCCAGTCGCGCTGCGGGTCGGCGAACCACGACTCGATCGATTGCAGTGACGCGCCAGCATTGGCACTCGTGACCAGCAGCACACGCTTCGGACGCATCGCCTCGCTGATCATGATCGTGGTCTGCGGCGACATGCCGACGAGGCTGACGAGCGCATCGACGTCGCCCTTGAGCGCCGGGTCGAGCTGGAGGCGGCAGCGGCGCGCGGTGAGCGGCAGCAGCTGCTCCATCTGAAAGCGCATCGACTGCTCTGCGGCCGTGCCTGAGCCGAAGGACTCGCGGCCGCTGGCGATGTCGAGCCAGCGGCTGGTCTGGTCCTTCAGCACCGCATCGATCTCGTTCAGTGACATGTGGTTCATGAGCGTGGATTGTCCCCAATGCTGCTCGGATTGTCGAACGGAGCGGCGCTACCCCGCCATGGGTCAGGAGTCGCCGATGGTACGCTCGCGAGGAACCTCGCCGAGGCCTGGAGGCATCCAGACGTGCCGGCCATCGGGAACGATCGCAAGCGCGAGGGCCTCGACGAGCGCGCAGGGGCCCGAGTCGACCAGCTCGAAGTCGAAGTTGTCACCCTTGTCCTCGAGGACGCGGATGAGGTGGAACCGATCGCCGGGCAGGTCGGCGTCGTTGAGGCTCGCCGCGCGTCCGGGGGTCATGATCATGAGGTCGCCTTGATGGAAGGTTGGGCTGTTCATCAACCACCGACGGCCTGCGCGGGCAGCTTGTGACAGCGCGGGATTCGATTTTCATCGAGCGGGTGGTCCGCATACACTCGGCGCCGATGGATGGCCCTCCGATCGGCAACCTCCTGCAGGCGGCGCGCGATGGCGCGCGGCATGCGTTCCTGACCAAGCCCGAGGGAACCCGGTACGGAGCAGCGGTCTGGACGACCTCGGGCGCGATCTTCCGCAGCGGGCAGTACTCGTCGTTCAACCACAGCACCAACATCCATGCGGAGATGGGCGCGTTGGCCGTGGCCGCCGCGGCAGGGGATCCCGATGTCGTCGCCCTCGCGCTCGTCAGCACGGCGGCGACCGATGCGCCCGCGAGGCCCTGCGGCGTGTGCAGGCAGGTGATCGCGGAGCACGCGCGGCGGGTCGGCCGGCCGATCCGGGTGATCATGGCGAGCTGGGATGGTCGCGTCGTCGAGGAATCGTCGAGCGAAGCGCTGCTCCCGAGCGCATGGGAGGGCGGCGCGAGTTCGCGCGCTGCGCCGTGGATCGAGCCTGATCCGCCGTGCGACCGGCCCGTCGCGTTCGGAGACCACTTGATCGTCGCGCCTGGGGTGATCGGCATGGCGTGGGGATTCGACCCGAATGCCGCTCGTGCGTGGGTCAAGGTCAAGTACGCGCTCGATGCCGCAGGATGTGCCCGAAAACTCCCGCACTCGTACACCGAGTGGGATTCCTACCAGCACGAACTCGGCCAGATGGCGCTCGGTGCGCCAACCTCGTGGGGCGACCGCCTGGTGCTCGTCGATGCGTCGCAGTGTCCGCGCATCCCGCGCGCGCCGCTGTCTTCAGTCGGCCTCGAGCGCGTGGGACCGCTGGCCGCGATCCTGCGGCGGCGCGCGTTCGTCACGGGTTCGTACGCGCTCGGCATGGCCCGCGCGGACTCCGACATCGACATCGTGATCGACGAGCCGCTTGACGACGCGGTGTGCGATGCGATCTGTGCGGCCATCCTCCGCGGCGGCGACTTCGCCCCACCCGTCGGATCCTCGACCTGGTCGCGGCTGACGCAGCGGTTCGGCGATGCGCTCGATCTCGTGCGGGCTCGGCGATTCTGCGACACCTTCATGCTGCGCAGCCAGCGTGGATGGAGCCGCATCTCGCTCATCTGGTCGTCGCCGCAGGCCGTGCCGCCGTGCAGCGTGACCGAGGCGACGCCGCAGGGCCCCGTGTCGGGCGTGGTCGCAGCGGTCCACGCGCGCGGGAAGCCGACCGTCTGGGAGCTCGAGGCCCAATCAGGCGCCCGCTGGCGCATCGAGACATGGCACAAGGACGGAGTACTGGTGCGGGTCGGCGACCAGGTGCGCGTGGCGGGCGTGGTGTCGCCGACTCGCCCGAGCGAACTTCTTCAGTTCAGCCCAGAGCGAGATGTCATCCAGTTTGAATCGATGGTTCAGAATGAGCGCTGAGAGAGTGATCGGAGATTCATTCCGCCCGTTGTCCGAGCGATTCGACCACGCGCTGCGGTTCGCGAGCGAGCTGCACCGCCATCAGTCGCGCAAGCAGTCGCCGGTTCCCTACATCTCGCACCTGATGGCGGTCTCCGCGCTGGTGCTTGAGCATGGGGGCGACGAAAACCAGGCGATCGCGGCGCTGCTGCACGACGGCCCCGAGGACCAGGGTGGCCCGCCGACCCTCGCGAGGCTCCGAAGCGAGTTCGGCGATGATGTCGCGTGCCTGGTAAACGAGTGCAGCGAGCCCCTCCATCTTGGCAAGGCCGAGTGGCGGGCGCGGAAGAACGCGTACCTCTCCCATCTCGCGTCGATCTCCCCGCGCGCAGCGCTCATCGCCGGGTGCGACAAGGTCCACAACGCCCGCAGCCTGCTGCTTGCGTTGGAATCGGAGGGGGACCAGGCGTTCGAGCGATTCAACGGCAAGGCGCGAGGAACCCGCTGGTGGCATGGTCAGCTGGCCGTGAAGCTGGGTCCACGGCTTCCGCAAGCGCTGCATGAGGAACTCGTCCGCGCTGCCGAGCGCATCGGGCGCTTTCCCCTGCGGGCGATCTGGTCGCGCGAAGGCCTGGTGCGCATCCAGACGGCGCCGACGCGCTACTGGACGCACGCTGAAATCCGGCACGCCGAGCCGTCGCTTGCGGATTGGCGCGGGTGCGCCCGTCTCCATGTCGACGGCGGGGGGCCGATGTTCCTCTACACCTACCTCGCGGCGCGTGCTGCGGGCCAGGGTGTGGAACAGCTCTCGATCACGCAGCCTGGGAAGCCCGACTTCACGATCGGTCGGAAGGGCCCCTCGACCGAGGTGAGCGGACTGCGGCAGCTCCAGCTGCTGCGGCCCCGCGAGGCGAGCGTGCTGATCCGTCCGGGTCCGGTCGCTCAAGGGGAAAGCGACCGGTTCAGCGAGTATGCGCAGATCGCCCATGCCGTGGCGCGTGGGGTCCGCGGCGGTGACGAAGTGGTGATCACGGGCGCCATGCCCATGGCCCTCGCGGCAGCGATCGCGTTTGCCTCCGTGACCCAAGGTGCGGCCACCGTCTCATGCGCGACACCGCACGACGGCATGTCACGGGTCCATGTGTTCGGTCCCGGTCTTGGATGCGCATCCGAGATGCCCGAGTGGTTGAGTCAGATCCTCGTGCCCACCCGCGAAGCGATGACCTTTGGTGTGATCGGCTTCCCGAACTCAGGCAAGTCGGTGCTCTCGAAGGCGCTTGAGGCAGCGATGCGCGGTTCCGCGAAGAGTTGCTGGGTGTTCGAGGCCGATCCCGCCTCGCCAACGCCGCCTTGGTACTTCGAGCTCAGCAGGCGGCAGCAGAAGATCGCGAAGGAACTGCGCGATGCCTACAAGGTCGACTGGAGTGACGAACTTCAGGATGAGGTCGCACGACGTCTTGCGAACGCGCGCCGATGGTTCGACCGTATCGTGGTCGACCTTCCTGGCGGAGACATGGAGAATCCTGCGGGGCCGCAGCCGATTCCCCGCGGGCGCGAGACGCTGTTCCGCGAAGTCGAGCGCTTCATCCTCGTGCGCCGACCCGATCGCAACGACCGCGCTGCCGTGTGGGTCGACGCGCTTCGCGCACATGGACTGGCCGATCGCGTGCACGCCGTCATCGATTCGGTCGATGTCGGCGGCGCGACGCGCCTTGAGCTCGACGCCGCGCGCGCGCCCGAGGGCTGGCTGACGGGTCGTGCACATGGATTGGACCGCGACGCGGATCTCGAGTCGATGCGGAGCGACGCGGCCTGGTGCGCGTCGTTCCGCCGCTTGCTCGAGGTCGATCCGTGATCGTTCCCGCCGTGCTTCTTCGCCACGGCGAAACCGCCGACACGCGTGCGGGCATCATCACAGGCCAGCTGGACCCGCCGCTCACCGAGGATGGTCGGCGCCAGGCGCGGGATGCCGCGCACGCACTCGCGCGGCATGGCGTCGCACGCATCGTCGCGAGCGATCTCTCCCGCGCACGGGAAACCGCCGAGATCGTCGCGCGGGAACTCGGCCTTGCTCCACCCGCGATCGATGCACGGTGGCGCGAGCGGCACTGGGGCGTCCGCCAGGGCGCCGTCAAGTCGGCGGTGCGCGCGGACGCCGATGCGGAAGCTCCCAAGGGCGGTGAGTCGGAGGCGGAACTCGATGCCCGCATTGCGCAGGCGCTGGCCGCGCTCGAGCCGCGCACGCTCGTGGTGGCCCATGCGGGGGCCTTCCGGGCCGCGCGCCGCGTGCTTGGACTGGCGCCGCGTGAGCTCGCGCCAGCGCAGTTCATGGCCGTTGGCGATGCTCCGCCACGGGCCGGCGCCTGCAGGCTGGTCGCGGAGGTGCTCACGCGCGGCGAGCTTGCGGGGCGCGTGGTGCATGTCGAGCGGGAGTGCGATCTCGATCTGGTCGACCAAGGCTCGCTCGTCCTGCTCCACCGCGTGGAGAAGGCCCTTGCCGTCGAGGCGATCGGCCGCGCGCGCGCCGCCATCAACCTCACGCGGGCGCTCACAGCGCACATCACCCACGGCCGCACGGCGATGCAGCCGTACGCGGTGGCGATCCATTGGCCCGACGGCCTGCCTGCCGATGGCGACGAGGTCGAATGCACGGTCGAGCCGCCTGCGCGGCGGCCGCGCCGCGGGCCGGTGTTCCCCGATCCACCCGTCGCCCAGCATGCGTGCGCGTCGTGCGAGGGAGGGAAGGCAGCGGGACTGCGGCTCCTGTGCGAGGTCGGCGTGCGCGTGCCGGAGTTCCACGCGCTTTCGTTCGATTCCGTCGAACAGGCGGTGTCGGGCCACGGTGGGGATCTCGCAGCACTGTGCGCACGACTCGCTCCCGACGCCCGATGGGCCGTGCGCTCGAGCGCCGACATCGAGGACGGCGCGCACGGCGGCGACGGCAGCGGGGGCGATCCCATGAGCGGATCGTTCCATACCGTTCTCGGTTGCACCCCCGCCGATGTGACGCGGGCGGTCCTGCAGGTCGCTGCGAGCGTCTACGGCGCCGAGATCGACGCGCGCCTTCGGGCGGGAACGCTCGCCGCGCGTCCACGGATGGCGGTCGTGGTGCAGCGCATGATCGAGCGGCCGCTGCTTGCGGGCGCGGTGTTCATCCCTGCGCCAAATGACGCGCGCGAGGCCCTGATCGAGGCGCGCGTGGGTGGTACGGGAGACGGGCTCATGGATGGCACCGAGGCGGCTGATGTGCGCGCGCGCTGCACGGCCGACGGACGCGTGGTCGAGACCCACGCGGAGGGCGAGCCTGCCTCGCCGACCGCCAGTGCCGTCGACCTTGCGCGGGCGCTCGCGGACGTTGCGCGCGAGGCCGTGCGCGTGCACCGAGCGACGGGCCGCGGCGACCTCGAGTTCGCCGTCGACCGCGACGGTCACGTGCAGTGGCTGCAGGCGAGGGAGCTTCGATCGGTGGTCGAGGTCGTCGATCGCAGCGGTTTTCATCCCGCCGCCGCGGGCTACTACCGCCTTCTCGCGGCCTCGGTGGCCGAGGCGAACCTGACCGAGCCCGTTTCCTTCCGGCTCATCGAGCTCGGCGGAGGCCGCTTCGGCTACACCCACGGCATTCGCGCCCGCGACGAGTCGTTCCATGCGGCGGTCGAGCGCGACATCGAGCATCTGGCCCGCGTGACCGCGCACGGCTGGGCGATGGACCGGCGCATGCGCGACCTGCTCGACGACCCGCAAAGCGATCCACTTCGGCTCTGGCGCGCACTGATCGCGCACGGTGCCGTGCAGCTGCCGTTCAGCATTCCGATCGGCGGCGGACTGATGGAGCGATTCTCGTCCTGGAGCAGCGACGATGGCGGCGGCTCGGGCCTGCTCGAGCGGGATCTCGGCGTACTGCTCGCCGGCACGGGCATCGTGCCGCAGTCGGGTGGCGCAGCCGATCACGCGCACGCGCTCCGCGAGGTGATCCGCGTGCTGCGCACGCCGTGCGATGCGCTCTCCATCGCCGAGGCCGACGAGGCCCTCGCGAGGTACGGCCGCACCCATCCGCACGCGAGCGATGCCGACGTGCTCGGTGTGTTCGAACCAGAATGGCGCGATGTGCCGCGGCTCGATCCCGAGGCGATGCTGCGATGGTGCGCCGAGGCCGACGCACGCCTCTCGCGTGCGGGTTCCGCCGAAGCAGCGGCGCGGCGCGCTGCGGACGCGCGCGCGGCCAACCGCTCGGCGCGGACCGCCGTCGCGGCATGGTCACGCGCGGTGGAGCACGCGAACGGACCTGCCGCCCGCCGCAGGTTCGACCTCTGGGCGGACTATCTCCTCATGAAGGCCGAAACCAACGAGTTCCACGCCGTCGCACGCGGCCGCGTGTTCAGGCGCTTGGGCGAGGCGGGGTTCGAGCCTGTCGCCGCGATGGTTGCGCAGGCGTTCGCTGCGCGGATGGGCGGCGAGCGGACTGCATCCGCCTGAAAGGCGCGGTGTGACGACAGAAAGCGCGTTCGACGGTCGGTAAGCCGCGCGGGATGTTTTCGGTGCATTGAAGGTTCAGGCCGACACGGAGTCGATTGCGGTCAAGCGCAGAGCGACTCGAACTGTCCCGCGCTCGGTTTCGCCTCAGAGTGACGAACAGGCCATGGAACGAGGATTGGGTTCGTTTCAATCTCCCGTCGACCGGGTGTGGGTTCTGACATCAAGAACTGGTCTGCGATCCGCGTCTGAGTGTCTCAATCCCTGGTCGACCGGGTGTGGGTTCTGACTGTCGGTGGATACCGAGAACGCAGCCGCAGCGTCTCAATCCCTGGTCGACCGGGTGTGGGTTCTGACATGGCGTTCTCGACGGAGCGCTCGATGGCAGTCTCAATCCCTGGTCGACCGGGTGTGGGTTCTGACTCTCGCCGCGGCCGAGGACGCTCTCAAGAAGGAGGTCTCAATCCCTGGTCGACCGGGTGTGGGTTCTGACGAGAACATGAACCTCCAAGTCATCGACAAGGCGTCTCAATCCCTGGTCGACCGGGTGTGGGTTCTGACCTGTATTGCTTCGCTGGTTTCTATCGAACGTGTGTCTCAATCCCTGGTCGACCGGGTGTGGGTTCTGACGTCCGCGCCCAGTCTGAAGCGCAGGCAGTGACGTCTCAATCCCTGGTCGACCGGGTGTGGGTTCTGACTCTAAGTGTTGCAAGGATTGCACATGCGGTGGTCTCAATCCCTGGTCGACCGGGTGTGGGTTCTGACATGTACGCGATAGGCTTCTAGATCAACGAGACGTCTCAATCCCTGGTCGACCGGGTGTGGGTTCTGACAGGTTGAATGGACGCGCAGTCACGCCATGACGTCTCAATCCCTGGTCGACCGGGTGTGGGTTCTGACGCATGGAACCGTTCGAGGGCGAGATCATCCTCTCGTCTCAATCCCTGGTCGACCGGGTGTGGGTTCTGACAGGAGAGCAAGCAGGTCTCCGGAGGCGGAGCCTTCCGTCTCAATCCCTGGTCGACCGGGTGTGGGTTCTGACCACACCTGGATTGCGGAGTACCACGAGGGCCACAAGTCTCAATCCCTGGTCGACCGGGTGTGGGTTCTGACGCCGACCGCACGGGCGTACACGCACGGCAAGGTGTCTCAATCCCTGGTCGACCGGGTGTGGGTTCTGACTCCATGGCTGAGGCGATGGACGAGCATCTCGTCTCAATCCCTGGTCGACCGGGTGTGGGTTCTGACCCCTGGACGTGGGGCAACGACGAGGCTGTCGCGTCTCAATCCCTGGTCGACCGGGTGTGGGTTCTGACGCCGCGATTAAGGCGGCGAAAATGGAGTCCGTCGGGTCTCAATCCCTGGTCGACCGGGTGTGGGTTCTGACGTGGCTGGGACTGCTACAAGGAGGACGGCAAGTGGTCTCAATCCCTGGTCGACCGGGTGTGGGTTCTGACCTAAACCTTGGGGATGCCTTTGCAAAGGCTCGGTCTCAATCCCTGGTCGACCGGGTGTGGGTTCTGACTCCCCGCCTTTTAAGTCTTGAATCTGCAGTGGTTTGGAGGGGCGTTTTGGCGAACCCCTGTGGACAACCTGTCTGAGAGACAACTTATCCACAGGGGTTCGCCGTAGTGCGGTTTTTCCGCGGTCGTGGCGGCGTTCAGCGCGAGGAGTCAGCGCGTGTGGTCGGGCTGTCAAAGACGCGGAGCGGGGATGCCCGCGGCGCGCAGTGTAATGACGGCTCGCGGCGATGGGCGCGGCAACGACCGAAAACCACTTCATTCACAAGGGCTCGAGATTCGTCACGATTCCGGCGGCGGCAACTGTCACATGGGGGCGCTTCATGCCGTGAACGGATGATGGAACGAAACCGACTCGACAGCTGGCGACCGTTGAACCCGCAGGGTTTCGGCGGGATTTCGCTGGGGGATGGGACGCGCGTCCCGTACCTTCGTGGGTCGTTCCGTCAATCCGAGGACATGCCCTTGAGCACCACCAGAGATTTCACCGTCGCGAGCGCCCGTCCGCTTCCCGTGATCGTGCTTGCCGACTGCAGCGGGAGCATGAGCACCGATGGCAAGCTCGCCGCCCTCAACCAGTCGTTGACCGAGATGATCCGCAGCTTTGCCGGACTCGATGCTGCGAACGCGGAGGTCCATCTCTGCGTGATCGGGTTCGGCGATCGGACGGGCGTCTATGTTCCGCTTCAGCCTGCGTCGAAGGTGCAGTTCACGCCGCTGATCGCGTCGGGAAGCACGCCGATGGGCGCTGCGCTCGGCCTTGCGGCGGATCTGCTCGAGGATCGCGCGGCGATCCCGTCGCGCGCGTACCGGCCGACCGTGATCCTCGTGTCGGACGGTCAGCCCACCGACGACTGGCAGTCGCCGCTCGCGCGGTTTGGCGCGGAGACGCGCGCCGGCAAGGCGGACCGCATGGCGCTCGCGATCGGTGCCGATGCGGATGAGGCGATGCTCAGGCGGTTCCTGGGCGATCCCGAGAAGCAGGTCTTCAAGGCGTCCGATGCCGCGCAGATCCGGTCGTTCTTCAAGTTCGCGACGATGAGCGTGACGCAGCGCAGCAAGAGCGCGAACCCGTCGAACGTGCTGCTCCTCCCGCCTCCTGCGGATCTGGACCAGCTCTGATGGGTGCGCGCGGACCATGGCAGTGGTGTGGTGCGAGCGTGCGCGGGCGAGGCCACGAGCGCGATGGCACGCCCAATCAGGATGCGTGGTCGGTGCGTGCCACTGCGGACCGGGTGATCCTGGCCGTCTGCGACGGATTGGGCAGCAAGCCTCATTCCGACGTCGGCGCGAAGTCGGGTTGCCGGGCCGCGCAGGCCGCCGCGAGCGCGTGGTGTGCGCGGCCGGGAGCGTCCTGGGAGCTGCTGGTGCGGCTACTGCATGCGCGGTGGGCGCTGGACATCCACCCGCACGTGCCGGCGGATGCGGCGGCGACGTGCGTGCTGGCGGTGCTACGCGCGGGCGAACCCATCGTGCTCGCCCAGTTGGGCGATGGCGCGGCGGTGGTTGCTCGCGCGAACGGCGGCTGCCATGAACTCCACATGGACCGCGACGGCTTCGGCAACCAGACGACGGGCCTCGGTATCGCGCGATCGGTGCAGGAGTGGCGCGTGAAGGAGTTCGCTCCGTTCGCGCCTGGAGACGCGGTCATGCTGGCGACGGATGGTGTTTCCGACGATCTGCGGCCCGACGCGCGGGGCGGGTTTGTTCGGCACTTGGTCGCGTGCTGCACGGGCGTCGACGGGCTCGAGGCTCGTCGGCTACGGAAGGAACTATTGGATTGGCCTGTGGAGCGACACACGGACGACCGGACGGTCGCGATGTGCATGAATCGAGGTGAGGCTGCATGAGCCGGATCATCGGAAAGATCGGAACCAAGATCGCGCAGGTGCTCGGTGTCGCGAGCGTCGAGGTCATCGACCGAACGGATGTTCGCCATCGTCTGGCCGAGGAACTCGGGCGCGGCGGACAGGGCGCCGTCTACCGCACGACGAACCGTGAGATCGCCGTGAAGTTGCTCATCGACGCCAACGGCGATCCCGTGACCGACGCCAACGGACCTGCGGCGGATGAGTTGGTTCGATCGATCGAGCGCGTGCTGGCGCTTCCGCTCCCGCAGGCAGGCATCGCTGTGCCGCTTGCGCCTCTTAAGGGCACCGTTGGATACACGATGCGCCTGCTTGACGGCATGCAGCCGCTCGCACGGCTGATGTCCACAAAGGGAGATCCTGCTGCGCACTACGCGGCGACGGGCGGCCTTCGGCGAAGGTTGGAACTGCTCGCCCGCCTCGCCGACCGTCTGGCAGTCCTGCATGGTTCCGGGCTGGTCTTCTCGGATCTGTCGCCGAACAACGTGTTTGTGTCGAGCGATGCTGCGTTCTCGGAGGTCTGGCTGATCGATGCCGACAACCTGCACTACCTGGAGCAGCGCGAGCTGCGCGTCTACACGCCGAGATACGGCGCGCCCGAGGTCGTCTCGGGACAGTCGCCCGTCAACACCCTGACCGATTGCTGGTCGTTCGCGGTGATCGCGCACGAGCTGCTCCGCATGGTGCACCCGTTCGAGGGCGGCGCCGCCGAGCAGTCGGGATGGGATAAGACCGCAAGTGGCACCGCCCCAATGCCCGAGTCGCCTCCCGCCTGGATCGATGACCCTTCCGATGCGAGCAATCGCTCGAGTCACGGCCGTACGCTCGATGCGACAGCCACACTGCGGATGAAGGCGCTGTTCGAGCGTGCTTTCTGCGCAGGAAGGCTCGATCCGTTGGCGCGTCCCGCCGTGGCGGAGTGGGCTGACGCGCTCTGGGAGGCTTTCGACCTCGTGGTCGTTTGTTCCGAGTGCAAAGGCTCGACCTTCGTGCGGGCGCAAGGGCGCACGGATTGCCGCTGCGGGAGGCGTATGCCCGTCCTCCGGATCGAGAGCCGATTGTGGCTGCCCGACCTCGATGAAGACCTGCACGATCTCGCCCAGGGGCGCCGCGGACTGATCGAGATGGAGGAATCGCTGCAGGAGATCGATCCCGATCGGGCCAAGTCTGATTGGAAGTCCGTCGTTCTGCCGCAGCGCCCGCCGATCGCCACGATGCGGACGGCGGTCGGTGCCGAGGCGGTGATTCCGATGTCCATGGTCGGATCAGTCGGAGTCGAGGGGCGGCGGACACCAGCGATCACCCTTCGGGTGCTCGGCACGCAGCTCGTTCTCGAGCCGCATTGCGACTCTGCGGGAGGATGGAAGTGGATCGACCCGCGCACCGGACGCGAGGCGTACTGCACTTCCAGGATCGAGGTGAAGCTCCCGTCGAGCAATGCAGCGGTCCTTCACCTGCACTGCGGAACGGTCGGAGAGCCGCATCGCGTGCTCTCGATCGTGCACCTTGTCGGAGGTGGCGATGCAGGCTGAGTACTTCGTGTACCAGTCGTCCGTCACGGGTGTGGTCGGGCTCCCGAGTGACAGCCCGATCGCAGGAAGCCTGAAGCCTGGGCTCGAGATCGAGCTGCTCGCACTTGGCGACGACGATGTGCTGCACATCAGGCTTGGCAACGAGCTGGTCGAGTGCGTGGCCGAGCGCCGATCGAGCTGGCGCATCCGCGAGGCGTGCGGCGATTCGGACCGCGGGCGATTGTGTGTCGTCCGGGATGTTCAGCCCGCGCAGGACATGTGCCTGGTGACCATCGGCGTGAGGCCGCTCGGTCCGACGCTTCGGCTGGAGCGGCTGCAGATCGTGCTCGATGAGCACATCTACGAGCAGATACGCGCGCTTCAACACTCGGCGAAGGGTGAGGAAGTCGCGCATGCGTGGCTTTCGCAGCGGCTGCTGCTGCCGCGGCTGGGCCCGCTCGGGAGGCCGCGCATGCTCTGCGGCCGAGGCGCGCGATCGGATGCCTCGGGTACGCTCGAGCGCAGCTTCAGCATGATCGGCGATGGCCTGCGGGTCGATGTTCGGCAGCGTGAGTGCCTCGCGAGACCAGGCCAATTCGAGTACGCGATCGAGCGGATCGCACAGTACCCGTCGGGCAGGGTTCCCGCGATCAAGGCGGTCGCTGAGGCGGAGGTCTCGTTTGTCAACTCCCGCGCGGCCACCGAGGTGCAAGAAGCCGTCGACACGCAGCTGTCCGCGATCATGGATGACCAGACGACCTTTCTTGGTCTCTGGAAGCGCTATCAGGAAGCCGAAGTCGAGCTGCGCTTGAAGCGCGCGATCGACTTCGGCTCCATGCCGTACAGCTCGGTCACCGAACTTGGCAATGGCCGGTACCGCCTCGTGGTCGCGCGCGAGCATCTTGGTGGCGCGCGGGTGGAGGCCGGAGGCGAGGTCGGCATTCTCTCGGCCGAACGGACTCCCGAAGCGCTTGCACGCGAGTTTCGCGAGACGATCGGGAAGAGCCCCGATGTCGTGCTCGACGCCGAGGCGCGCGAGGCTGAGATCGAGGAACGTGGCGACGCGCGCGAGTTGTTCGCGGTCGTTGAAGGCGTCGAGCAAGGGGGGCTTCAGATCGTCGTCCGCTGCCGGGAGGGCGATGCACCTCCGGCCCAGGGTTGGATCGGTGCCTCCATCGCGGGCGACATCGTCGTGCAGCAACGGCGTGCCGAGGCGGTGCGCCGCATCGCGGACGGCAGCGCAGCGATGGACCAGCTTGGCCTGATCATCGACGAATCGGGGCCGCTTACCAGGCGACGACGCAGGGCCGAGCGCCCCGTGACCCCGAAGTTGATCGAGCGGGTCTTCACCAGCCAGGAAGGCAAGACCTGGCGTCCGACGCCGCGGCAGCGCGAGGCGATCGATGTCGCGCTGAATACGCCGGATGTCGCCGTGATCCAGGGACCGCCGGGCACGGGCAAGACCACGGTCATGCGCGCGATCATCGAACGCATCCATGAACTGAACGCCGAGAATCCCGAGCGCGACGACCGGTTTCTGGTCACGGGCTTCCAGCACGATGCCGTGGAGAACGCGATCGAGAAGATGGAAGTCAACGGACTTCCCGCCATGAAGATCGGATCGCGGAGGTCGGAGAAGGGAGCATCGGACGACGACGAGGAGGTCCGGCTCGATGGGTTTGTCGAGAAGGTGGTGGCATCGAGCAGCGTACTTGCGCGCGGGGACTTCATTGCGCATGACGAGCTGCGCGCTATCGAGGACGAGATCGCCTTCTGCACCGAACGGCCGATGTCGGCCGCGGCCGCGGCCGCAGTGCTTCGTTCGAGCCTTGAGCGATTCGGGCCTCGGCTTTCGCGCGGTCTCTCGCAGCGGTTCGTGGATCTGGCCGAGCAACTCGAGCGCGACGCATCGCCCGAGGTGGATCACGAAGGGGTGCGGCTGGAGCGCGCGATCCGCGGGATCCGCTGCACGGCGGCCGCATTCGCCGATGATGGACCGCGGAACGCGGCGCATGCGCTAGCTCTGCTGCAGCGCCGGGGAGTGACGCGCGGCCTCGCAGCGCTTGAGCGTTGCACGGGCTGGGCTGGTCCCGAGGCGCCGCCGTTCCTCGACGAGGTCGAGGCGCTCCGCGTGCGGCTGCTGCTTGCACATGTGCGCCGACGGGGTTCCGAGGCGATCGCGGTCGTCAACGATGGCGTGCTGGCAGCCCTCGATGCCGCGCGTGGAGAGATCCGCGCTCGGGTCGAGCAGACGGCGTCTGCCGACAGCCTCGCGCTTGCGCGTTTCCGCGACGCGTTGGATGACCGAGAGGGCCTTCGCGAGGCGATCCGGCACTACTCGGTGGTGATCGCATCGACATGCCAGCAGTCGGTCTCAAAGGCGGTCTCGGAGCATGTTCGTGCCGGGCTCGGGACCGTCGACTACCACACCGTGCTCTGCGATGAGGCGGCGCGCGCGAATCCGCTGGATCTCCTCATCCCCATGACGCGCGCCACGCACCGCATCGTGCTGGTCGGGGACCATCGCCAGCTCCCGCATATCGTCGAGGAAGGCATCGAGGAGGCGCTGTTCGGCGATCATGCGCAGTCGGACGATGCCTCGGCCGAGACAGGTCGCGCCCATGCCGAGCGTGCGCTTCAGGAAAGCCTATTCGAGCGCGTCTTCCATGTGCTAAGCGAGCGCGAGAGCCGCGACGGCATCCGGCGCGTCGTGACGCTGAACGAGCAGTTCCGCATGCATCCGCGCCTCGGAAGGTTCGTTTCCGACCAGTTCTATCCTGCGCGCGAGAGGTTCGCGTCTCCGCGCGGGGCGCAGGAGTTCGAGCACGGCTTCGCGCCATTCGCGGGCCGCTGCGCGGCGTGGATCGATGTGCCCGGCGAGCGCGAGGCGCGCGTTGGACCGAGCCGGGCCCGGCGCGGCGAGGCTCAGGCAATCGTACGCGCGCTGAAGCCGATGCTTGAGCAGGCGATCGAGGAGGGCTCGGCGGCGACCTTCGGAGTGATCACATTTTACTCAGCTCAGGTCAAGGCGGTCGAGGATGAGCTCGTGCGCGAGGGAGTGATGGTGCGCCGCGAAGACGGATCGCGTCGTTGCGCGGACCGCTACATCGGCAGGCTTCGCGTGGGCACGGTCGATGCGTTCCAGGGCCGAGAGTTCGATGTCGTGTTCCTCTCCGTCGTGCGCAGCAATGATCACAAGACTCCGCGCGGCAAGTTCGGCCATCTCATGTCGCCCAATCGCATGTGCGTGAGCATGAGCAGGCAGAAGAAGCTACTTGTGGTGGCGGGCGATCTTGCGTTGGTGCGCGATCGGCTGGCACCGCAGTCCATTCCGGCGCTGGTTGCCTTCGAGGAGATCGCGAGGAGCGAGGAAGCCGCAGCTCGTGGCGATCGGGGGCGAGCATGAACGATTCGACACCTACCATCGGCTCGCGATCGGCGACTGTCGAGTTCAACAGGTCCACGCCTGTCTACTTCCTTGGACCGAACATCCAACCGGACCGATGGCTGGGAAAGCGCTGCTGGCTGCTCTTGCCCGTGATCGCGCATCGCGTGATGCTTGCCGAGTCGCGAGAGGGTGGCCTGAACCTGTTTCAGCGGGTCGTGCTCGACCTCTGCCGTGTGGGAGTTCGTTCGGTTGCGGAGATCGCGAGTCGCTCTGGACTGGGCGTGCCCCTGACCGAGATGGTCGTGGAGGAGCTCAAGTCGATGACCGTCATCGATGCAGCGCTGGTGCCGACGATTCTCGGAGAGAGAGAGCTCGATCAGGCGGCGGATGATGATCGGCCTACCATCCCTGGGCAGGTGTTCATGGATCCGCGCACGGGCACCGTGCTTCCACGAGTTGCCCTCGGCGAACTGCCGGGAGCCTCGGAATGGAAATGGCTGAGCTCACAACACGGGCAGTTCAGGGCGGGGAGCGCCGGACGGCCCGAGTATGGCCGCGCGCAGTGTGTGTTCACGGGCCGCGTGGCTGCACCGCGGCCGCGGCCTCACCGTGCGCTGGAGGCGCTTCGGCTCCATCGGCAGGCTTGGTTCAGCTTCGTGGATCGCAATCGGGTGGTCGACCGCTCGCGTGAGCCGATGCGCGCAGCTCGCATCGTGGTCACGAAGGCACCCCCGACGGCGGCGTACATTCTGACATTCGCCTATGTGCCGCAGGACGCGCTGGTCGAACACGGGTGGGCAGTCGCAGACCCGTTTGGGCTGGGCCGAAGCGACGGCGCTGTGCGCACCGTTCGCCGTGAGGCGAGCAGGCCAGACCTGGAGCGAGCGCTCGAGGAACTGCAGGCGAGCGCCGCCGAGCGCGGGGCTGGCGAAGCCCATGCCGCCCAGTTGAACAGGCGAGCGGAAGCCGAGCGCGCCGTTCGGGCTCGACTCGGGGTGCCCGAGTTCGTGCCCAGCAACTGGAAGCGCGTTCTGGCGTGCACGTTCAACGCTGAGTTCGAGGACCGCGCGCGCGCGCAGCATGCCGGCGATTTCGAGGGGAATGTCGCGAGTACGGTGGGGCTGGCGTTCGAGGAACTCTTCGCCACGCTGCTCGATGCGTGGTCCGCGCCGGAGAAGACGGGCTTGAAGGACGACGATGTCGAGGGAAATGCGCGGAAACTGACGGATCTTGCGGCGCGCATCGGTTTCGCGATACCCGAGGGTCAGGAGCGGCTTCGCTTCCTTCGGATCAGGGACGGCAAGTTGTGGTGGGCGCTCAAGCGCGAGCGGCGCGGACTGGTGCCGTTGCTCGCGCTGAACCTCATGGAAGCCGAGCGCGACGGGGGGCATCCGCTTCGCACGCTTGCGCGCGATTGGCCCGAAGCGCTCCAGTTCCTGCAGCAACTGCATGAAGCGCGCAATCCGGAGTCGCATGGCGAGGGGAAGTCGAGCGCGACTGTGGCGATCGGCGCATGCGACGGCTTGTATCGAGCGCTCGAGATCCTCGGAAACGTGCTTGGGTTCGCGAGAGCTGGCGTCGGCAGGATCGATGCAACCGGTGGCGCCGTCGACACGGTGCAAAGGCGCATTCGGATCGAGGCCATCGCTGCGGTCGAGAAGCGCTACGGGGAGCAGTTGGAGCAGTATCCCGCTCTCCGCGACCGACTGAGGCGGATGGAGTACCGCCTTGCATGGCTACGCGACGCCGAGAAAGACGCGGCGGCATGGGCGATCGTGCAGCCGAGTTCAATCGAACTTCTTCGAGAGGCCGCGCCAGCGGTCGAGCTCGCGGTGTCGGAGCTCCTCAAGTCAGGCGAGCGTCTGTCGCGCCGACGCGAATGGGCGACGGACCTCGCTTCCCTGGTGCAATCGCTTGGCTTTCCAATCGACTCGGGCGGTGCGCTTGACGCGATCATGAGCGCGAAGCGCGAAGCCGTTCTCGGCGCAGCCGAGCAGTGCGTGGGCGCCTTGGGGGCGCTCGCGCAGGCACTGCTCCGCTCGGCGGCGCTTGATCCCGACCATCCACTGCGTGCGATCGCGTTGCGCAGGCCTCGATGGCTCGAGTCGATCGCGTGGATCGCAAGGACGCGCGGGCACGCGGACCGTCCGCTGGAGTCCGTGGAGGACTGCGAGCAGGTCGCGGATCGGGTGCATGAAATCGTGAAGGATGCGCTGGACGCACTTTCGGGTGAACTCCAGTTCATGGCAGAGTTCAGAGTCGACAACCATGACGACCAATACCAATCAAGAGTCTGATCACGACCAGAATCCCTCGCCTGAGGGCACAGCCGCACGCGCCGACACGCGCGCCGAGCGTTCCATTCCGCTTCCGCCGATCGATGTTGCCGCGGCAGATGCGGCGGCCAATTCCATAGCCGTGGTCCGATCCGTGCTCGGTACGCTCGAGCAGCAGCGCGTCGCGTTGGCCGAGCAGATCGGGCGGCTGGAGGCCGACCTCGAGTCGAAGCGATCCCGCGCGCTCGAGGAGCACACTCGGCAGTTGGCGGCGGAGCTTCGAAACGCCCAGGCAGACCATGCCAAGCAGATCGCCGCGCTGATCGAGCAGCAGGAGAAGGCGGCGAAGGAGTGGCGGACACTGGAGGCGAAGTGTGCCGCCGAACGGTTGCGTCACGAAGAGGATGTCAGCTCGTGGAGTGCGAAGGCGCGGGCGCGCGTCGAGACGGAGCTCGAGGACGCGCGAAAGGCATGTGAAAAGCAGGTTGCCGACAGGAGGAAAGCGGTCGAGGCAGAGCTCGCGGCGAAGCTCGGCGATGCTGATACGGCGGTGGCGGCAAGGCGTAGCGCTGCCGAATCAGAGCTCGCGGATCTGCGGAAGCTCCGCATGTCGGATCTCGAGGTGCGTGAGGTCGCGGTAAAGGCGCAGTCGGAGGCGGCAGCGAAGGCTGTGAACGATGCCGCAGCAACGAATCGCCGTGCACAGGCCGATATCGCGATCGCTGCGGAGGACAGGGAGCGTGCGAGAGAGGCGGTTGCGGAAGCACTGGAGAAGAACACTCGTGCGTACGAGCAAAGGCTCTCGGCGAAGCAGTCGGAGCTGGATCGCGAGATCAGGCGTAGCGAGGCTCGCGATGCCGAGCTGCAGCAACTCCGTGAGATCGCGCGCTCGATCGGCAGCCGCACTGCGGAGGAGGTCTTGTGCGAACTGGAGAAGGCGCAGAAAGCGGAGGCTTCGCTGCGCAGGCAGCTTGCCGATCGGCCCACGAAGGAGGACTGCCAGAAGCTCGACGACGAGATCGCGGCGCTCCGCAAGGCTGCCGAGCAATCGGAGAAGGAGCGCAGCGAACTCTCCAGGCTTCGGGCACAGAAGGCGGAGTGGACCCGCACCGCGTCGCAGCAGCAGGACGCCGAGCAGCAGCGGCAGATCGAGCAGACCCGGCGAGTTGCGCTCGAGGGACACATCGAGAAGCTCACGGTCGAGGTCAATCGCCTTCGGGCGCTGCATGAGCGGTCCCAGGAAATGGCTTCCCGTGTGCGAGAGATCAATAGTCCGGTCGAGAAGCGCCGTGATCCTGCTCGAAACGTCACGCAAGAGATGCCGTGGCTCGCGTCTATCGAGAAGCAGTGTCGCGCGGCAGGCGTCATCTTCCCGCGGCGACTGCTCCACTCGTTTCACACGGCGCTCAAGACCGCGGAGTGGTCGCCAATCACGGTTCTTTCAGGCGTGAGCGGAACCGGCAAGTCTGATCTTCCGAAGCGATACGCACGCTATGGCGGCCTGAACTTTCGCAGCGTGCCTGTGCAGCCCAACTGGGACAGCCCGGAGGCTGCCTTCGGCTTCTTCAACTCAATCGCCAACAAATTCAACGCGTCGCCGCTCCTTCGGCTCCTGGTGCAAAGCGCGCGGGCGGCGGGTGAGGGTGATGGGCTGAATGACCAGATGAGCCTCATTCTGCTCGACGAGATGAATCTCGCGCATGTCGAGCTCTATTTCAGCGACATGCTCAGCAAGCTTGAGGACCGACGCGGGGATCGCCGCCTCCCAGCGCTCGAAATCGACATCGGTGCGGATGCGGATCGGCTCAAGGTCCCGTTGGATCGAAATGTGCTGTGGTGTGGCACGATGAACGAGGACGAGACCACGAAGACACTGTCCGACAAGGTGCTCGACCGCGGAAACATGCT
>Ga0078894_10000353_pt1 | contig 31314 bp, 26 predicted proteins | sample LauGreSu1BDMLBSD_2_FD_67506 | JGI IMG/M metagenome (GOLD analysis project Ga0078894, IMG submission 67506) | Freshwater lake microbial communities from Lake Michigan, USA - Su13.BD.MLB.SD (version 4) (version 4) | ecosystem: Environmental > Aquatic > Freshwater > Lake | place: Lake Michigan... | reverse complement strand
GGAAGCATACCGCTCCCGCCCAGATCGCGCCGATGCTCCAAGTTCCGGGCTCGCCGATTGCGGAGCCCACCCCAATCCCCCGGATTCAAGCGATCGGACGGTAGCGTGACTATTTTCCGAACTCCGACTCAACAGGCCTTGACCCCCGAAAAACGCTTCCCTACTGTCCGCCCAGCTTTGAGGTTGACGAGGGGTTGGGAACACGAGCCCCGAGTCATGGAGTTCGGCACCGGATGAGGGCGTTCGCTGCCTTCCGCGGCACCGAGACCCACATCGCTCCACAAGGCCACACGAGACACTGCTCCGTCCAATCGCTCCCGGAAACGGTTCAGGTTCCCCGCCCCCCTGGGATCTGGACCGTTCCGGGGGCCTTTTTTTTGCGCCTCGGTCGACACGGCATCGGCAGTCGGCGGGTGTCGCCTATAGTGACGGCATGCCTCCGACATCGTCCACCGTCGACCCCGAAAAGATCCTCCGTTGGATCATGACAGCGGTTTTCGTCTGGGGGGCGATCCTGGCGGCGGGATCGTGGACGTTCAACCACGACGTCCGTCGCCCCATCGTGGTACTGGCGTGCGTTCTCGCCTTCCTCGGCTTCTGGAATGCCATGCTTGCCGGTCGTCGCCGACGGTTGGCAAGCGAGGATGCTCCGAAGGCCCGCGTCTGACGAGCTGTTGCCGTGTCAGTCCGCCGGTGCTCCGCGGGCCCGCCTCAGCATCGTGCTCGAGATATCGTCACGAAACTCCCTCTCGGTCACGAACCTGGCGATCGACCGCAGCGCTGGGGGAGCCTCGAGTCGTGATGGCTCGATGAATTGACCGTCGCAAAGGCGGCCGAAGACGACCAATCCCCCCGATTCCCGCGAGATTCGCTCCACCGCGGCAGCGGCCCGTTCAGCCGAGTCGCCGTAGTAGCGCGGGTTGCCGAGTCGGACGTACGTGTCGGCACCGACGAGGAACGGCGCACCGGGAAACAGCGAGAGCTTCTCGACGAAGGTTGGGGCCGACGTCAGCCACGCCCGAGCGTCGGCGAATTGATTCACGCGTGCAGCCGTCTCGAGGTAGTCGAGCGGCGGCTTGTCGACGTTGCGGAACGAGAGTTCGTAGGCCACGGGCCGCCCGGTGACACGGGCCCCGATCCGAGCCATCGCCCGATGGCCGTCGTGAAGCGGGTCGAAGGATCCGGGGAAGATCGCCTCGGACCCCGGCCGGCGGTCGGTCGGGGTTCCCGCCTCACGACCCAGTCGAACCGCTCCCGGGACTCCGCGAAGGAGGTCCATCCAGGCCGTCGCCGCCACGTGTCGCTCGACGACGATCCGCTCGTCGGTCCGAAGGTGTCGGTCGAGACGATCGTCCGGCGTCGTCGAAGCCTCGACGACGGACGCCATCCGCTCGAGGAGCAAGGCCGCCGCGAGGTGCTCCTCCTCCGCCCTTGACCTCTGTCCCTTGGCGAGCACGAGTGTTGCCACCGACGTTTCTTCAGATGTCTGCACAGCCACGACAACGCGGTGTTCGCCGCGCTTCGGCGCCGTGGTCACGAGACTGGCCGTGCAGCCTATCCCCACCGCGGCCCGCTTCCCGGCACCGTACCCGCAGCATCGCTCCCAAGCCGCCATCGCCATCCGGCGGGCGGTGCGGGAGGAACAGTAGGTCTCCTGAGGGCCGCCGAGCAGTCGGTCGACGGCCGCTCGCGCCGAGGGAAGAATCGCCTCGTCAACGACGGCGCTGGCACCCGGCAACGTGAGCATGGCCGGGATCGCCGCAGCGCCACCGCCGGCGGCGATGATCACCACCCGTCTGTCCTGCTGTCGTAGGGCCGCCAGCAGGGACGAGGCGTCGTGCACCATCGGAGAAATGCCACGGCGGCGCCGTGAGCGGTGTGGGGGAAAGGGGAAGCTGTCTGGGGGGCGGGAACGTGCGGAGGGTTTGCCGGGCCCCCGGGGGGCGTCGATCTCCGCGCAGCTTCCGCCCTTTCACGCGTTCCGGACCACTGGGCCGGCATCATTCCAGCCCGATAGGCCGGTCGGTCGATGGTGATTGGCAAAGGGGACACGGATCATGACGATGATACCTCGGAAACGATGGTGGAAGGCGGGTGACGTGGCCTTGTTCGCGGCCGGGGCGCTCTTCGCCTGTCCGCTGGTCGCAAAGTCCGCCGATTCATCCGACGAGACTCCGGCCGCCTCGTCGTCGCTGGCCGATGCCCAGCGTGACGAGGGTGTTCAGGGGGTGGAAGGGCAGACTGCCATCACCAACGGTGATTCGCTCCCGAACGCCACACGGCCCGACACGAGCGCGAAGCGAGATGGCGCTCCGTCGCGGAAGCCGGCGCGCGGGGAGAAGTCGGCCGATGCGGCACCCGCCGGCGACGCGAAGCCCGGCAGCACCGCGTCGGGGTCGCCCGATCCCGCGCTTGCCGCCGAAAAGGCGGCGATCGACCGCGTGTCGTCGAAGACGACGATCGAAGAGATCCTCACCGGCACCCTCCCCCGCCGGACCGATCGAGCGGGGGACTGGTTGGCCGGCGCCGAACCGCTCCATCGGTGTGGGGAGCCGCGATGGATCGAACCCTGCATCCCGCTGCCGCCGTGTCATCCGAGCCATCCGCCCCATCCGTATGATCTCGTCGGTGTGGAAGGCGAGCCGACCTGCGGACCGATTTACCGGGGGCCATGCTGCCCGCGCACCGGCACCCATGACGCCGGTCCACTGCCGCGGGTCCATCGCGTCCACGATCGGCTCTTCGACGCCTTCTACCAGACGAAGTAACCGGGCCTCGACGCTCCTCCTCGCTGGTTGTCCGGGCGGCGGGCTTGTTCCGCGCGCTGCCGCTGGCCACACTGCCCACCGGGATCGACGGACCGTTCGGTGCGAACGCAGCTGTCGGTTCGACACGAGGAGGGATGCGATGCGGGCCGCGATCATCGGCATCGGCGCGATCGCGCGGATGCACGCCCGGGCGCTGCAGAGTCTCGACGGCGTCGAGCTCGTCGCCGGCTGCTGCCGGACCGAGGCGAAGGGAGCTGCTTTCGCGATGGACTTCGGCTGCCGGTGGTATGCCGACGCGACGGCGATGCTACGGCGCGAGAAGCCCGATTTCGTCACGATCGCAACTCCCTCAGGCGCCCATCTCGACGGCCTCGAAGAAGCCGCCCGGTGCGGCGTCCACGTGATCTGTGAGAAGCCGCTCGAGATCACGCTCGAGCGGATCGATGCGATGCGGACAATCGCCGACAGGGCGGGGATCACGTTCGGGGCGATCTTCCCGCAGCGTTTCAATCCGGTCGTGCAGGTGGTCCGTGCGGCGGCGGCGGCCGGCCGCTTCGGCAGGCTCGCGGTCGTCGCCGCGTACGTTCCCTGGTGGCGAGACGACGCCTACTACGGGGTCGGGCGCTGGCAGGGGACTGCCGCGCTGGACGGGGGTGGATCGCTGATGAACCAATCGATCCACGGCGTCGATGCCCTCCAATGGATCGCCGGGGCGGCGATGCCGGGGCTCGGTCCTGGCGAGAACCCCGTGGAAAGCGTGGTGGCCATGACGGCAGTCCGAGCGCACGACGCCGCCCGCCTCGAGGTCGAGGACACCTGCGTGGCGATCCTCCGGTTCCGTGACGGCACCCTCGGGCAGATTCTCGCCACCACGGCGATGTTCCCCGGCCAGCTCCGCCGGATCCTCGTCGGCGGCCGCGACGGCACCGCAGAGATTCTCGAGGAGCAACTGACCGACTGGCGATTCCGCGAACCTTCCCCTGACGACGACGCGACGCGTGTCCGATTCGGTGCCGGCAGCAGCACGAGCGGCGGCGCCGCCGATCCGATGGCGATCAACAACGCCTGCCACACCCGCAACTTCGAGGCGTTCGTCACCGCACTCCGCGCGGGGCACAGGCCCGAACTCGATGCCCTCGAGGGACGAAAGGCCGTGGCGATCGTCGCTGCCTGTTACACGTCGGCCCGCACCGGACGGCCGGTGACGGTCGAGGATCCCTCCTGACATCGGAGCCGTGATGCGCTACGCGATCTGTAACGAGACGTTCGTCGATTGGCCTTTGGAGAGGGCTTGCGCGGAAGCCGCTGCCGCCGGCTACACCGGGCTCGAGGTGGCGCCCTTCACGCTTGCACCTCTGGTGACCGACCTCTCCGTCAGTCGGCGTGCCTCGATCCGCGACACGATCCGTGCCTCCGGGCTCGAGTGCCTCGGCCTCCACTGGCTGCTGGCGAAGACGACCGGGTTTCATGTCACACACCCCGACGCATCGGTGCGACGGGCGACGACGGAGTATCTCGGCGAGTTGGCCCGCCTCTGCCGCGACCTCGACGGCGGTGTGCTCGTGTTCGGATCGCCGCAGCAGCGCGGCCTGCTGCCGGGAACGTCGCCGCAGGAGGCGATTGATCGCCTCCACGAGGTGTTCTCGGAACTCGTCCCGGTGCTCGAGGCGACTGGCACGGTGGTGGCTCTCGAGCCGCTTGCCCCCACCGAGACGAATGTCCTCAACACTGCCGCGGAGACCTGCAGGCTCATCGAGCGGATCGGGTCGCCGCACGTGCGCCTCCATCTCGACGTCAAGGCGATGTCGGCCGAATCGGAGCCGATTCCGGCGATCATCCACGCCTCCTCCTCCCACCTCGAGCACTTCCACGCCAACGACAAGAACCTCCGTGGGCCCGGATTCGGCACCGTCGACTTCGGCCCGATCTTCGCTGCCCTCCGCGACGTGAACTACCCCGGCTGGGTGAGCGTCGAGGTCTTCGATTATGCTCCCGGTCCCGAGCGGGCCGCCCGGGAGAGCATCGCCTACATGCGGGGGGTCGAGGCGGGGCTCGGAGCGGCGGCGCGCTGATTTCGAGCGTCTCTGTTCCCTCGCTCCACTTTTCCCCTCCCCGGGATCCTCAACCATGGCCGACCTGCCCCGCTTTGAATCGACTGGATCCCCGATCCCGCACGACGGCAAGCCGTGGTGGACGGGAATGAGCCGTTACCACTGGTTCGTTCTCACGGTGGCGGCGCTCGGTTGGCTCTTCGACTGCCTCGACCAGCAACTCTTCAACCTCGCCCGCAAGCCGGCCATGCAGTCGCTCCTGGCGGCCGGCGGTGCGGTGGCGGACCCCAAGGATGTCAACTTCTACGGCGGTCTGGCGACCTGCATCTTCCTGCTCGGCTGGGCGACCGGCGGCCTGATCTTCGGCGTCATCGGTGATCGGTACGGTCGCGCCAAGACGATGATGATCACGATCGTGATCTACTCGCTGTGCACGGGCCTCTCGGCGCTCTCGACCGGCTTCTGGGACTTCGCCTTCTACCGGTTCATTACCGGCCTCGGTGTCGGCGGGGAGTTCGCCGTCGGCGTGGCCCTCGTGGCCGAGGTGATGCCCGACCGGGCAAGGCCCCACGCGCTCGGGCTCCTTCAGGCGCTTTCCGCGGTGGGGAACTTCCTCGCGGCGGCGATCGGCATCGGTCTGGGTGAACTTCAGATCCTGGCCCACTCGAGCAAGCTCGCCGGTTGGGAGCCTTGGCGATGGAAGTTCGTCATCGGGGCCCTGCCCGCCGTCCTCGCGCTGGTGATCCGCGCCGGGCTCAAGGAGCCGGAACGCTGGCAGGCGATGAAGGCCGAGGCGCAGAGCACGGGCACGGCGCTGGGGGGCTACGTGGCCCTGTTTGCCGATCCACGTTGGAGAAAGAACGCCCTCGTCGGCATGCTCTTGGCCTGCTCGGGCGTGATCGGTCTGTGGGGAATCGCCTTCTTCTCGCTCGATCTCGTTCGCAGCGTGTTCGAAAAGCAGTTCATCGCCGAAGGACTCGAGGGGGCGGCATTGGCCGGCAAACTCGGCAAGTATGTCGGGTTTGCCTCGATGATGATCCAGGTGGGGGCGTTTGCGAGCATGATGCTCGCGGCGCGGGTCTGCCAGCGGATCGGCCGCAAACCTTTTTTCGCTTTGGCGCTCGTCGCCGCGATGCTCTCCACGGCCATGGTCTTCCGGTTTCTCGCCAAGCCAGGCGACATTTGGTGGATGTTGCCGATCATGGGTTTCTGCCAGTTGTCGTTGTTTGCGGGGTATGCGATCTACCTTCCGGAACTCTTTCCGACGCGGCTGCGGAGCACGGGGACGAGCTTCTGTTACAACGTCGGGCGATTCATTGCCGCAGGGGGGCCTTTCCTCCTCGGACAACTGACGGCGGGCGTGTTCGCCGGTTCGCCGGAACCGCTGCGTCCCGCTGGGCTCGTGATGTGCAGCGTGTTCCTGCTCGGGCTTGCGGTTCTCCCGTTCGCCCCGGAAACGAACGGCAAGCCGCTCCCGGAGTGATCTCTCGCCGTACGTTTGGCGGGGCGTACCGAACCAGCGAGACCCACGGGGCGTAGCAGCGGGGGCAACGCCGCCCGAGCGTCGGATGTTGACCGGCCGGGAGATGCCCGGTGGCTGTGGCAGACGGAGGAGTTTGCTAGATTGCTTTGGGCCGCGCGTGGCGGCTGGCGAGGAGTCACCCGGTTCCCTGAAAATGGAGAGTGTCGAAGATGCGCTGGGAAGGTCGTCGGCAGAGTGAGAACGTCGAGGATCGTCGGGGTGTCGGAGCGCCGGCGATGGTCGGCGGAGGGCTGTTCGCGCTCCTCCTGATGGTCGGTCTGATGTTCCTCGGGGTCGATCCCCAGCAGGCGATGGGAATCGGACGTGGTCTCGCACCGGCACCGCAGCCAAGGGCCCAGGCACAGAAGCAACCGGCAAACGACGCCGGTGCCCGGTTCATCAAGACGATCCTCGCCGATAACGAAGACGTGTGGGGGAAGCTCTTCCCACAACACTTCCAAGGGCGGTACGTCCCGGCAAGGCTCGTGATGTTCACCGGTCAGGTGCAGAGCGGGTGCGGAGTGGCCACGGCCTCGGCCGGACCGTTCTACTGCCCGCTCGACAAGAAGGTCTACATCGACCTCTCGTTCTATGACGAATTGAAGCAGAAGTTCGGAGCGCCGGGCGAGTTCGCCCAAGCCTACGTCATCGCTCACGAGATCGGCCACCACATCCAGAATCAACTCGGGATCAGCAACAAGGTGCAGGCGATGCGCAGCCGGCTCTCGGAGCGCGAATACAACAAACTCTCCGTTCGGATGGAACTGCAGGCCGACTTTCTCGCAGGTGTCTGGGCCCACTACGAGGCCCGCTATTCCGGAATCCTCGACGAGCAGGACATCCTCGATGCCGTCAACGCCGCTGCCGCGATCGGTGACGATAAGATCCAGAAGCAGGCGCAAGGGTATGTCGTCCCGGACGCCTTCACCCATGGGACGAGCCAGCAGCGGCAGCGGTGGTTCTTGTATGGCCTCAAGACGGGCGATCCGAAGCTCATGAGCAGGGCGTTCGAAGTCGACGAGCCCTGATCCGCCGGAGTCGGCGCTCCGGGTGAGGCGGGGACCAGCCCCCGGTATCGGGACGGTGTCGGCGCCGCGGAACGGCACGGGATGGCGGATCCTTCATGCGTATTCTCCTCACCGGCGCGACGGGCTATGTGGGAAGCTGCCTGCTCGCCGCCCTTCTCCGTCGCGGGTATGAGGTCCGCTGCCTGGTGCGGAAGGCCGCCAAACTCGAGGCGATCCTCGGCCGCTTGGAGGCCGCGGGCCCGTCGTCTGAGGAGGGGACCACGCTGCCGGCCGTCGGCGATGCGGTGAGCGTGATCGTCGGGGATGCATCCGACGAGGTCGCGCTTGCCGAGGCGTGTCGAGGGGTGGATGTCGCCTATTGGCTCGTTCACTCGATGGACCGGGGGGTCGATTTCGAGCGGGCCGATCGGCTTGCCGCCGAACGCTTCGCCGACGCCGCCCGGGCTGCCGGGGTGTCACGGATCGTCTATCTCGGGGGGCTCGGTGCCGAGGACGATCGGCTCTCGGCACACCTCCGGAGTCGTCACGAAGTCGGGGCGATCCTCCGGGGAACCGGCGTCGAGGTCGTCGAGTTCCGCGCCTCGATCGTCATCGGAGCGGGAAGCTTCTCGTTCGATTTGGTGCGGACCCTCGTCGAGCGTCTCCCGGTAATGATCTGCCCCGCGTGGCTTGCCACCCCCACGCAGCCCATCGCAGTCGACGACGTCGTCGCCTACCTGGTCGCTGCCGCCGATCTGCCTTCGTGCCCGGCCGGAAACGCCTCCAGGATCTACGAGATCGGCGGTCCCCAACGGGTGTCGTACGGCGACATCATGCGCGAGTATGCCCGCCAACGTGGGCTCCGCCGGCTTCTCATCCCGGTGCCGGTGCTGACGCCGCGGCTCTCGAGCCTGTGGCTGTCGCTGGTCACACCGCGCTATTCGAAGGTCGGCCGGAAGTTGATCGACGGGCTGAAGAACCCCACCGTGGTCACCGACCGCGCCGCAGAGACCGATTTTCCCATCCGCCCCCGGTCGCTGGCGGTCGCCGTTCACGATGCGATGGCCCGCGAGGACGCCGTGTTCGAGGGGCGTCGATGGGCCGACATCGCCGATGCCGAGGAACTGCCACGTCGCTACGGGGGGCGTTTCGAGGGCCCTCGCCTCGTCGATCATCGCCATGCGACGGTCGATGTCACACCAGCGGAGGCCTTCGCCGCGATCGAGAGGATCGGCGGCAAGCACGGGTGGTACGGCCACCAGTGGCTGTGGAACCTCCGGGGATGGATCGACCGCATCATCGGGGGTCCGGGCATGGGAAGGGGACGGCGTGATCCCGACCACCTCGTCGCGGGGGACGCTCTGGATTGCTGGAAGGTCGAGGTCTGTGATCCTCCCAGACGGATCCGGCTTGTGGCCCAGATGCTGCTCCCTGGCCGCGGATGGCTGGAGTTCGAGGTGATCCGGCGGAATCCTTTGGCGACCGGAGAGGGGCCGGTCACGATTCACCAGACCGCCGTCTTCGATCCGCGGGGGCTCGGGGGGCTTGCCTACTGGTATGCCATCTGGCCGCTCCACGAGTTGGTTTTCGGGGGGATGCTCTCGGGGATCGTGGCCAGGGCGGGGCGCTCCACCCAGCCCTGACCGGGCCGTGGCCGGGGGCGATGGTTGATCCGGTTGTTCCGCCCGCGAACGGCTCGCTTCCCCGCTCCCGGTCCCGTTTCATCGGCCGACAAGTCTGCCTAGTCGGTCCAGGCGCCCCTGACGGTGGGCCGGCCCTGTCCTTCGGAGGGGATGTCCCCCGGACGGAAGACTGGACTTTTTTCGAAACTGGGCGGATCCTTGTCCGGCAGACAGCCCCCGTGTCCCCGCGCCCGTCGCCGGGTGGCGGACCCGCGAGTGAGCCTGACGAGGAACCGGAAGTCCCCCGGCCTGCACCCGACCCATGCCGCTCACACTCGTCGTCTCCGCCGCGTCCGCCATCCGAGGATGGCTCCGATCGATCGCCCCGACTCGGGAAGCGATCGTCACGGCGGCGTGCCTCGCGATCGTGTTCGGGGCGACCTACCTGGCTGCGTACTTCACCCGCAGCGAACTCCTGTTGCGGGGGAGCGACGCCACGACGATCGTCCGCACGATCAGCTGGGTGGTGCTGCTGAAACTGTTCGTGTTTTACACGCGCGGCATCTGCCACCGCCCGCTGCGATCGATCCGCTTCGAGGACCTCAGCGTCCTCGTCCGTGCCACGACCACGTGCCTTCTGGTGCTCGTCGCCTTGAACCACCTGTTCACCGCCCTCAAGGGCGACTGGATCCAGATTCCGCGCACGGTCCTCCTGCTTGACTGGGCCTTCACCCTCCTGGCCGTTGGAGGGCTGCAGGCGGCGGCACGGAGCGTCTACGAGGAACTCATGCCGCTCGAACCGATCGGCCATCAGCGCAGCGCCCTCGTGATCGACGCGTCTCCCCATGGCCAGGCGATCGCCGCACACGTGATGTCGGCGAAGCGGGGAGGGTTTTTCGTTTCCGGCCTGCTCGATGACGATCCGGCTCATCACGGCTCGAGGACGGCGATCGCCAAGGTCATCGGCGGAATCGACAACGTCGCTGCCTGTGCGCTTCGGCTGCGCGTGTCCGATGTGATCGTGCGCCACGGCAGCGTGCATGGTCGTCGCCTGCGGCAGATCTGTGAAACGTGCGCGTCGATCAAGGTCCGCGTCACGATTGCCGAGGTCCACCCAGCGGGCGAAGATCTCGACGTTCGCCTGAGGAGCGTCGAACTCCGCGACCTGGTCACCCAAACACCGCCGGACGATCCCGGGCATCGGGACAAGATCGCCGCCTGGGTGCGCGACGAGACGATCCTCGTCACAGGTGCCGGTGGATCGGTCGGCGCGGAGATCTGCCGGCATCTGGTGACCCTTCGTCCGGCTCGGCTCCTCCTCGTCGACCGTTCCGAATGCGGCCTTTTCGAAGTCGTTACGGAACTGGAGGAGCGGATCGCCGAACTCGGGGACGCCGCGATCGAACTCAACCCCTGCCTCGTCGACATCCGCGACACCGAGCACCTGGAAGAGATTTTCCTCGAGCATCTTCCCGGGATCGTCATCCATGCCGCCGCGTTCAAGCACGTGCCGATGCTGCAGGCACATCCTGTCCAGGCGATCGAGAACAACATCCTGGCGACCGCCGGCTTGGCCGACCTCGCCGAATCGCATGGCGTGAAGACCTTCGTGGCGTTGTCGACCGACAAGGTCGTCAACCCGACCGGGGTGATGGGTGCCACGAAACTCGTTACCGAGCGGTTTCTTCAGGCCCTCGGCGAGGCTTCCACGACGAAGTTCGTCGTGGTGCGGTTCGGCAACGTCATCGGTTCCAGTGGGACGGTGGTACCGACCCTCACGAGGCAGATCGTCCGTCGGCAACCGGTCTCCGTCACCCACCCCGACGTGGCACGACGGTTCATGACGCCGTGTGTCGCTGCCCGACTCGTCCTGCTTGCAGGTGCCGCTTCCGAGGAGAGCGAGACCACCACGCTCGACACCGGCGAACCGGTGCGGGTCGTCGAACTCGTCAAGAGCCTGGCCTACGTCATGCGAGTGCCGAGGGACGACGTCCAGATCCGCTTCAGTGGGTTGCGCGAAGGCGAGAAACTCGCCGAGGAGTTGTACTTCGACGACGAGACCAGGCAGCCGCGCGGCAACTCCGGGGTGGTCCGGGTGTCGCGGCCCAGCCGCCCCTTGTCGGAGGTCCGGCAGTGGATCGGCGACCTCAGGTCTGCGATCTTGACCGAAGGGGCAGAGTCAGCCCGCGGGGTGCTCATGGAGATCGCCGCCGTCGAGTGCATGGCTTCCTCCGTCGGGCCAGCGCCCCCCGGAGATGATGACGATCCGTCGGAGTCGCATCCTTGAACGATCAACTCCCTCCCGAGCGTCTCTTTCCCACGCTCGACTCTCTCGAGTCGATCCTCTGGCCCGGCGCGGCTCTGGTGGTGTTCGTGGTCACCGCGGTGCTCGTCGACGTGATGATCCTCCTCGCCACGCGACTGCAACTCGTCGATGTTCCCAGCGGTCGCAGTGCTCACTCGCTCCCCACGGCCCGCGGCGGTGGCATGCCTCTGGTCGTGACCTGTTGCCTGGCCTCGGTGGCGGTCTGCCTGCGGTGGCCCGCGTACGCTTTTCCGGTGGCGATGGGCATCATCGTTCCCAGTGCGATGATCGCGGTCGTGGGGTTCTGGGATGACATTCGTCCCCTCAGGGCAACGCTCCGTCTCTACGTGCAAATCGGCGTGGGCGTGCTGATCGTCGCCGTGCTCGGTCCTGTGGAGCGTTTGGAGGTTCCTGGAATCGGCGGGATCGGGTTCGGCTGGCTGGCGTGGCCTTTGAGCATCCTGTGGGTCGTCGGCTGGATCAACGCCTACAACTTCATGGATGGCTCGGACGGCATGGCGGCGCTCGGTGCGGTCGCGGTGGCTGCCGGTTTCGCCGCGATCACGTTCTGGATCGGGGATTTCCCCACCGTCCTCCTCGCGTCGTTCGCCGGGGCGGCGGCCGCCGGATTCCTCGTCTACAACTGGTCTCCGGCAAGAGTGTTCATGGGAGATGTGGGGAGCGCGTTCCTCGGGGCTTTTTTCGCCGCGGTGACGCTCCTCGATGCTTCCGGGGCTTCGGATCGGACCTTCCTGCCGATGGCGATGGCGGCTTGGCCGTACATCTACGATCCTCTTCTTGCGGTGATTCGCCGGGTTTGGGCCGGCCACAATCCGCTGGTCCCGCATCGCGAGTTCCTCTTCCACCGTCTGGTCCGTTCGGGGGTCAGCCATGCGACCGTGGCGGTCCTCTACGCGCTCCTTGCCGGGGTCGGTGCCTTCGCCGGGTGGCTGATGGTCACCGAGACGCTGCCGCCCGAGGTTCGGCCTCTCCTGCCTCTCACCGTGCCGGTTCTTGCGGCGCTGCTGACCGCGGCGACCGATTGGAGGTTTCGCCGCGTTTCGTCGGCGAGCGGGAAGGCGACGGCCGCCGTGGCGTCGATGGTGAGCGGGTCGGCCGCCTGATTGCCGTGCAGGCCGTCGCGGGGAGACGCCGATGGATCTCCCGGGCGGCGTGCACTCTGCCGTTCATGGATGAAGGAAGCCTGGCGCGATCAGGCTCAGAGAGCCTCGGCGGAGCGTTGGGGGCAGCGTTCACACGCTTCCTCGCACTCGAGTTGGATCGTCGTGTGGGCGACACCGAACCGGGCGCGGAGATCCTCGGAGGCGGTGGCAAGGACGCGTTGGTGGCCCCCCTCGTCGGGCACCATCACATGCACCGTGAGCGCGATTTCCGACGTGCTCGTGTTCCAGACATGGAGGTCATGAACCTCTCTCACGCCGGGAATCGCCATCAGCGACGCCGTGACGGTGTCCGGGTCGATCCCGCGCGGCACGGCGTCGAGGGCGAGATCGACGCTCTCTCGCATGAGCCCCCAGGTGCTCACCAGGATCGCCAGCGTGATCGCGATCCCCACGAGCGGGTCGATCCAAGTCATGCCGGTCAGCGCGATGACGATGCCGGCCACCACGACCCCGGCAGACACCGCCGCATCGGCAGCCATGTGAAGGAACGCGCCACGGACATTGGCATCGGTGTTGCAGCCACGAACCAGCAGGAGGGCAGTCAGGGTGTTGATGACGACGCCCGCGGCCGCCACGATCACCACCCACGGTGCTGCCACCGGGACCGGTTCGCGGAGGCGGTGGAAGGCCTCCCAGAGGATTCCGCCGCAGGCGGCGACGAGGAGCAGGGCATTGATCAGGGCGGCATAGATCGTCGACCGTCTCAGGCCCCACGTGTAGCGGCGGGTTGGGGGGCGTCGAGCGAGGTGGGAAGCGCCCCAGGCCAGAAGAAGGCCGACGACGTCGCCGGCGTTGTGCCCGGCATCGGCCAGAAGGGCGAGCGATCCACCCCAGAATCCGGCCAGGATCTCGATGATCACGAAGGCCGTATTGAGCCCGACGCCGATCGCCATCGCCCGGTCGAATCGCTCGAGGGAAAAGTGCTGGTGATGCCCGTGGCCGACGTGCCCTGGAAGGTCTTCGTGCTGATGGTCGCAGGGCATCGGTGTGTGACCTCCGGGCCGCGACGTGTGCTACAACTGCCGCCGGGCGGAACGGATCATACGCTCCGGAGACTCCGTCGGGGACCGTCCCCGGCATCATGCCGGATGCGGAATGGTCAGCGAGGCTCTCGAGGGAATTGCAATGGAACCAATGCGCGTCGCGGTGATCGGGCGGACCGGGCGGGGTGACTGGGGGCATGCAATCGACACCTTGTGGGGCGATGTCGAGGGCACCGAACTCGTGGCCGTGGCTGACGAGTCGGCGGAGGGGCTGGCGAAGGCTGCCGAACGCCTCGGGCTCGATGCACAATCCCCCGCAACCGCCTTTCAGGATTGGCGTGCCTTACTCGAGGAGGCCAAGCCCGAGATCGTCTCGCTCTGCATGCGGCACATCGATTGTCATGCGGAAATGGCGATCGCCGCGGCAGAAGCGGGCGTGAAGGGAATCTTCATGGAGAAGCCGTTCGTCCGAACCGCAGCCGAGGCGGATGCGGTGATCGCCGCCTGTCGGGCTTCGGGGACGAAGCTCGCGCTGGCGATGGTCAATCGGCACAGCCCCACCTACGCGGTCGTCCGCGATCTCGTCGAGGATGGCCGTATCGGTCGCCTCCTCGAACTTCGCGGCCGCGGGAAGGAGGATGCCCGTGGTGGGGGTGAAGATCTGTGGGTGCTCGGATGCCATGTCCTCGACATGATGGCGGATCTCGGTGGGGCGCCGCGCTGGTGCCAGTCTACGATCACCCGCGCCGGCCGGCCGATCACCAAGGCCGACGCCATCGACGGACCGGAGGGGCTCGGATTGATCGCCGGCGATGCGGTGGAAGCGATGTACGGTCTGGCGGACGGGCCTGTCGGATTCTTCGCGAGCGTCAGAGAGGCGGGGGTGAAGCAGCCGAACTTCTCACTGACGCTCGTCGGCACGAAGGGGACGATCCATATCCGCCCCGACAATCTGCCCCACGCCTACTTCCGCGACGCGCCGCCGTGGCGGGTCGACAAGGAAGTGCCCTGGCAGCCGATCGGTCCGGATGGGATCGGTGCCGGCCTTCCCGCCGGTGAGGCCGATCGCACGGCGGAACGGGCTTCCTGGGCGCGGCGGGCCGCGGCCGATCTCGTCGCGGCGATCGACGAAGATCGGGAGCCGACGGCAGGCATGTTCGCCGGACAGACGACGGTGGAGATGACTGCCGCAGCGTTCGCCTCAGCACTCACAGGACAACGCGTCGACATACCGATGCTCTCCCGGGGCAATCCGCTTGCCTGACCCGATGCCAAAGGGTCGTTCTGCGTCACGATCGATCCATGCACCGACTTCCCCTTGCCTTCCCGAAAGTCTTCCCGATGCTCGTCCGCTTCTCTTCCCTCGTCATGGCGATTCTCGTCACCGTTGGCCTGCCCTTCGCGGCTGGCCAGGCACCGGCGGTGGAGGTGCCGCGCGAGATTCGCCTCTGGCCGGATGGCGTGCCCGGGGAACGCGTGCCGAGCGAACCGACCGAGAAGGTCGAGCGTGGGCAGGACGACATCCAGCGGCGCTCGAACGTGTCCGATCCGCGACTCGTCGTGCATCCACTTCCGCCGCGGGATGCGGGGCCGCGACCGGCGATGATCATCCTTCCAGGTGGTGGATACAACATCCTCGCCGACGACCATGAGGGGGGAGAAGTCGGCAGGTTTCTCAACGGGCACGGCATGATCGCCCTCACGCTCCTCTATCGGGTGCCCACCGGTAGCTTTGCGGTGCCTGACGCCGGGCCGGTGATGGATGCACAGAGGGCGGTGTCGGTCGTCCGGGAGCGCGCGGCGGAGTTGGGCGTCGATCCGACACGCATCGGTCTGATGGGATTTTCGGCGGGGGGGCACACGGCCCTGGTGGCCGCCACCACGGAGGCCACATTTCCGGGAGCAGATCGGGCAGCGTCGGCCCGGCCCGACTGCACGGTCCTGATCTATCCGTGGCGCGTGCTCGCCGCTGAAGGCGCCGGCCTCTGGCCAGGCGTCGTGATCGATGCCGGAACGGCGCCGATGTTCATCGCCCAGACCGGGGATGACACGGCCTCGCCGGCGAAGGGGGCTGTAGCGCTGTTCGCCGCGCTGCTGGAGGCCAAAGTCCCTTCCGAGCTCCATGTCTACGAGCGAGGTGGCCATGGCTACGGCCTCCGCCGCCGTGAGCAGGCACCGGGAACCGGCGACTGGCCGGCGCGTCTCCTCGATTGGCTCGAGGGGCATGGCTTCGCACCGCGTTGAGGCCAAAAAAACACCCCGTCGGAGAAGACGGGGTGTCGGAGGAACACGTGTGCGTGGAGGACCCGCGGCCAGAACGGCGCGACCGATCAGTTGCAGCAGTCGTCGGCTGGAACCGGGGTAGCTGCCTTGAGGGCCGCAGCTTCCTTGGAAAGCTTGAACTCCGGGCCAGCGGGGAAGTACTGAATGTCGTCCTGCAGGTAGTAGGCGCTCGGCAAGGTCTGCCCACCGATGTCGACCTGACATCCGGTCAGGCCGATGCCGCCGCAGGCCAAACCGGCCAGGAGCGCCGCGCGGGCGCCGATGCCGGTCGTGGAACGGGTCCGCCGGTACATCGTCGATGATCTCATGGTTCTAAGCCCCTGCATCGGTGCCTGTGTCTCGGCTTCGCGGTCTTCCGGCGGGCGAAGCCCATCCGGCACGATCCGCCGCCGACCGGAGTGGTATCGGCCGGTAGAACCGCCAAACTTTGAAAAACCGGTGCAGTCGATCGAATCGGACCTGATCTCGGCCTCCCGGGCTGCCACGGTTTCCCAAACTGCCCCCCGACTGACCGGCGCTTTCCCCGCCGCCCCCCGAAAACCGTATTTTCCGCTCCGTCCCGGGTCGTCGATCGTCCTGGGCAAGGTGTAGAACTGACTGGATGAGGATCCAGGGTCCCAGGCAAGTGTTGTGCGGAGCGTTTGCCGCGATCCTCGCGGTAGCGGTGCTTTCGGTCCTGACCGGATCGCGGCAGGCGTCGGGGCAAATCGTGCCCCGCGGTGCCCAGACAGTGCCGACCGTGGCCTACGACGCGGCGCTTGCGGCGCTCGCCAACGGCGATTACGCAGCCGCCCTCGAGACCGCAGGGCGGGATTACGCCGCGGGGGTCCGCGCGGGCAATCAACGCTGGATCGATTCCATCGCCTCCGCCGCGGTGATCGGCGAGGCGCACTACGAACTCGGTTCGCTGCGGGAGGCCGTTGCCGCCTACGAAGAGGCAATCCTCCTCGGGGCCACGCATTCCGAGTGGTTACTGGCCGTCCAGTTCCCCCTGCAGGGCCCACAACCCTCTCCCCGGCCCCGTGTGGCAACTTGGGGGCGGAGCGGCCGGGGCGCCAAACCGGCCACGTTTCCCGACACGATGTCGATCAGACAGTCGGGGGGCGATCCGGAGAAAGTGCTCCAGCAAGGGGGTGTCCTCGCGGCGCCTGTGAACGTTCCGATCCGTCCGCAGGAGATCATGCGTGCCCTCGTGATCGCCACGTACCGTCGTGGGGTGATCCTCGGACCGCTTGCCGGAGAAGGGAACGCGATCGACGCCCTCAACGACGCTCTCGCCAAGCGTCCTGCCCCACCGAATCACTGGTCGCAGTCGTGGGTCGATGTGGCGCTGGGAACCGCAGCCTGGTCGCAGGGGCGCCTCGATCAGGCCGTCCCGCTGCTGGAACGTGGCGTGACACTCGGTGGGAAACTCGACCATCCGCTGACGGCGTGGGGGCTGCTGGTCCTCGGGAGGGTGGCGCTTGCGCGCGACGACGCTGTCGGGGCGGCACGGCTCTTCGAGGAGGCCACCTACGCGGCTGCCGAGTTCGGCGACGCGCGCGGGCTCGAGGAGGCGTTCCGGATGGCGTTCGCAGCCCATCAGGCCGCTGGCACCCCGGGCATCCCGGCCACGGTGCAGGGAGGAAGTGATTGGGCTCGGGGTGGGTTGCCGGTGTTGCGATCGGTGCTCTTGGCCCACCAGGCCGAGGCTCTCGCAGCCGCCGGGAATCCCCAAGGGGCGCGGACCAGGCTCGGCGAGATCGACGCTCGTTTCCTCCGGGGGGACGCCGGCCAGGGAAACCCGGGCGCGGTCGTCGCTCATGCCGCAGCCCTGACGGCCTATGGCACGGGGGATGTTCCATCGGGTGATGGCGAGATGGAGCGGGCGCTGGCCATCGCACGGCCCCGATCGCCACTCCTCTTTCAGACCTCGAGACTCGTCGAAATGGTGATGGCCGGGGCGACCACCATCTCCGATCGGCAGGCGGATGTCCTGTTCGCGCGGCTCCTCGGCGACCCGCCGCCGCGGGAGTTCGTCATCGACCCCTTGGCGACGCTCGCCGCGGTTTCGACCCCGCGTCAGGAGGCCTACGAAGCCTGGACGATGGTCGCCTCCCGCCGCGGCAGTGACGCCGTCCTTGCGGCCACCGAAGCCGCGGCACGCGCACGTTGGCTCGACACGCAGCCCGTCGGGGGGCGCCGCCTGGGAATCGGGCGGCTTCTCGGGGCCGATCCCTCGGGGCTGCCCCGTGACGACGTTGCGATCCGCACCGGGCTTGTCAAACGCCACCCGGAACTCGCGCGGATCGTCGACGAGGACGCCCGACTGCGGACAGGTCTGACTGCCGCGCTCCTCGCGGCGGCCGGACAAGCCGGCGAAGCGACCGATCAGCGACGGTCCGCACCACCCGGTGACGCCAAGGCCTGGGAGGGATTCGCACAGCTTTCGGCCAGACGTGACGTCGTGATCGACTTTTTGGCCGCGGGACGCGAGCCGATGACGATCGGGTTTCCACCCCTGATTCCCCCGGCCGGGGTCCGTGCCCGCCTCACCCCGGGAGAGTGCCTCCTTTCCTTTCATTGGGGTGTTTCCGGACTGTGGGGAACGCTCGAGTCGAGCGAACGGGCGGCCACCTGGCAGATCAAGCAGCCTGCGGCGCTGGCACGGGAGCTGACCCAACTGGCCAAATCACTCTGCCTGTTCGATCCGCACATGCCGGTGGGGACGGATCGGATCGCCGCGTCCGACTGGCGTGCTGCCGTCGTCACCATCGAGCGACTCCTCTTCGAGCAGTCGAAGATCAAGCTCGGCGAAGGGATCGACGAACTCGTGATCGTTCCCGACGGTCCGCTGTGGTATCTGCCTTTCGAACTTCTCCCCGTCGGCTCGGCCGGCGAACCGGCCGAGGGGGACGATGGAGCATCGGACACCGGGCCACTCCTCCGTGACCTCTGTCGCATCCGGTACGCACCGACCCGCAGCCTGGCCGTGACCGGAAGGCCGCCGGCTCCCGCCGAGCCCCCTGCCGGCCGCGGGCCGGTCGGCATCCATGCCGCTCGGCCCGTCCGCGGCGAGCGGCCCGAAGCCATGGGGGAAACCGTCGAACGGCTGGCCCGTGGGCTCGACCGGTCCATCGTCCTTCCGGCACAGACCCTTCAGCATCATGGCGTGGTCGTCTCACCCGCGCTCCCCGCGAGCATGTGCGACACGCTCGTGATCCTCGACGAGGTCAATGTCGCCGGAGAGGGACCAGTGGGGTTGAGAGGGCTTTTCGGCAGGCCACCCGACCGCGGTGTCAAAGCGGGGGTGACCTTCACCGACTGGCTCGGCTCCCCCTACAAGCGGCCGCTGCGGGTGATCGTGCCGGGACTCCAATCGGCGATGGCGACGGGCCTCACCAAGCCCGCGCCGCGGCCGGGCGAGGAAATTTTTGTCGCCGCCATGGACCTGTTGGCCGCCGGTGCCCGGACCGCCATCGTGAGCCGCTGGCGCATGGGGGGCAAATCGACCACCGATCTGATCATCGAGTTCCTCCGCGACACCGAAGACCCGTCCGCGGTGCCGGCCGCGAGTTGGCAGCGGGCCGTCGATCTCGTCGGAGCCGAAGAGCCCGATCCGGCACTCGAGGGGAGGATCCGCGTGGCTGGCCAGACGATGCTCACCGACATGCGACATCCGTTGTTCTGGGCGGGATACATGCTCATCGACGGGGGCACGAGTCCGCCTGCGGAGGTGCCAGCGGCAAAAGTCGTCGGTGGGCGTCCCCCCGGGCCGCCGGCCGCCAAGGCGGATCGTGGGCGGGGTGGGAAGTGATGCCGTGGCCGATGGTCGCCGACATCCCCTCGATCGGGCTGCCGACGGCCGACTTCACGAACGAGCGGATGCTGGTCCTGGCCGGCACGACCTTCATCGCCGCTGCCGTCAACGCCGTGGCGGGGGGGGGTACCATCCTCACTTTTCCAATCGTGGCGGCGATCCTGCCCGACGGGCCGGCCCGATTGGTGAGTGCCAACGCCACGAGCACCATCGGCCTCTGGCCAGGGGCCCTGGCCGCAGCCTGGGCGGGACGCACCGAGCGGCATGGTCAGCCTCCGTGGGCGCGGTGGCTGTTGCCGGCGAGCGTCGCTGGGGCGGTGGTCGGAGCCGTCCTCGTCCTCGCGTTGCCACCGGCGTGGTTCAGCCGCCTCGTCCCCTGGCTGATCCTCGGGGCAGCGATCCTGTTTGCCATGCAGCCGCGACTGTCCGCGATGCTCGGTGGGGCCGCCACTGCTGCCCCCCCGACGGGCGAGCCACCGTCACCAGCGACGGTCCTTCTCGCCTCGGTCTTCCAGTTCTTCGTCGCCGTCTACGGCGGCTACTTCGGCGCCGGGATCGGAATCCTCATGCTTGCCGTCCTCGGGTGTTTCCGGGGGGGCGACATCCACCGGATCAACGCCGTGAAAAACCTCCTCGCGACCGCGGTCAATGGCACCACCGCCGTGGTGTTCATCGCCGCTTCGTTCCTCACCGACGCTTCGGGAGGCGAGGGGGTGGTGTCCTGGCCGCATGCCTGCGTGATGGCCGTCTCGTCGGTGGGCGGCGGGGTCGCGGGCGTGCGATTGACGCGACGATTGCCCGCGCCATTGGTCCGGCGGATCGTGGCCCTGATCGGTTTCGGACTGGCTGGCTATTATTTCCTCAGAGGGTGACGTCCCCAGTCCTGCCAGGCGGTCGATGCTCGTCGAAGCGGATCATCTCACGAAGCGGTACGGCACGTTCACCGCGCTCGAGGACTGCTCGCTGGCGGTCCGTCCTGGGGAGGTGTTCGGACTCCTCGGTCCCAACGGAGCCGGCAAAACGACCTTCCTCCGCCTGTTGCTCGGATTCATCCTTCCGACGTCGGGCACCGCCCGGGTGGCGGGCCACGACTGCGTTCTCGAGTCGCTTGCCGTGCGGGCCGCGACCGCGTACCTCCCAGGGGAGGCGAGGCTTTTTCGACGAATGTCGGGTCATGCCGTTCTCGACTTCTTCGCCGGACTGCGCCGGGACTGCCACCGCGATGAGGCCACACGGATAGCCCGTCGCCTCGATTTGGACTGTTCCCGACAGGTCGCACGGATGAGCACCGGGATGCGTCAAAAGCTCGCCCTCGCCGTGGTCATGGCCACCGACACGACACTCGTGATCCTCGACGAGCCGACGGCGAACCTCGATCCCACGGCCCGTGCCGTCGTTCTCGATCTCGTCCGTGAGGCACGAAGTGCCGGCCGTACGGTGATGTTCTCGTCGCACGTCCTCTCCGAGGTCGAAGCGACCTGCGACCGCGTGGCGATCCTCCGAGCGGGAAAAGTCGTCCACGAGCAGTCGATCGAGCATCTCCGCCGTCATCATCGGATCACGGCCCGGCTCGAGGGGGAGATGGGAGTTGTCCCCGAGGCGCTCCGGCCGCATGTCACCGTGACCCACGACGCGATTGGCAACGTCGTGCTCGAGACCGCAGACTCCCTGCGGCCGCTGCTGGGCTGGCTGTCGACGCTCCCTCTCGGCGAAGTCCGTGTCGACCCCGTCGGGCTCGACGGTGTCTACGACCGCTTCCATCGCCCCGGGTGACTCCATGTGGAATACCGCCATCTGGCGCAAGACGTGGGGAGACCAGCGTGGGCTCGTGCTGGCGATGGTCGCGTTGTGGGGGGTGTTTCCCTGGCTGTTTCTCTGGCTCTCGTCGCAGATCCAGATGACGGCGTTCCAAGACGTCCTCCTCCAGGCAATCCCCAAGGATTGGCAGCGGCTTTCGGGGGTCCCGTTCTCGGAGGTGGCGACCCATGCCGGTCGCGTGGCGCTGGCATTCGTCGATCCGGTCGTCGTGCTCGCTGCCACTGTGTGGGGCATCACCCGCGGAAGCGACGCGGTGTCCGGGCAGCTCGAGCGGGGGACGATGGAAATGCTGCTCGCGCAGCCGGTGCGTCGTAGAGCGGTGTGGGTCACACAGGCGTTGGCGACGACATCGGCTGCGGCCTGTCTCTGTGGAGTGCTCGCCGTGTCGGTCTGCGGGGCGGTCGCGTTCGGTCCTTGGTCTGGAAAGGTCGAGCCGCAGCGTTTCCTCCTTCCTGTTGCCAATGTCTTCGGCATGATGGTCTGCCTCGCCGGCATCGCCGCCTGTGTGTCTGCCGCCGACAATTACCGGTGGCGGACGATCGGGACGATGAGCGGCTTCTATGTCTTTTCGCTCCTGGCCAAACTCGTCGGCCGGATGAGTGGCATGTTCGGCTGGGTCGGCTATTTGTCGTTCCTCAACGCTTACGAACCACAGCGACTCGTGGGTGATCCCGCGACGAGTTGGGGAAATCTGCTGGTCTACGACGGCATCCTTCTCGGCATAGGCTTCGTCGCGTACGTCATCGGAGGCATCATCTTCTGCCGCCGCGACCTCCCGGCTCCGCTCTGATGGCACTCCTGGACCGGGCAAACCGCCGGGACCACCGTGCCGGGTGGTTCCCAGCATGATCCGTCTGGCCTCGGGGGGCCGGCCCGTCGCATACTAAAGACGTGGACGCCGATCGGTCCGGCGCCGAGAGCCCCCGAGGATTCGACTCGATGAACCTTTCCTTGCTGTGCAGCCATCGCCCGTCTGCCTCGCCCGGGCATTCGGTTTTCCTCCGCCGCGGCGTGGGGCTCTTGGCCGGGGTGTCGCTTGGCCTCTCGACCGTCGCCTCTCTCCCGCTTCACGCGGACGAACCTGCCGTGGTGAACGCCCCCGCTGCGGCGGCCGGGCAGGAAGATCTCGATGCCGCCGTCGACGCCAAACTGGCGGCGCGATCGCTCGATGATTTCGAGAAGGTCCTCGGGCTCGTCCGCTCCGCGCTCCGCAAGGGGCTCGATGAATCGTCTCGCAGCTTCGCCAACGACCTCTACACCGGAACCCTCGTCGACCGGGCATCGATGCTCACGGAGGCCGTGTTCGCCGGGGGGGCCGGGGCGCAGCAGCAGTGGGAGCGGATGCGGGCGTACGCGCTCCGCGACCTGGGAGAAGTAGTGCAGCGGGACGATGCCCTGGCGGCGGCGCAGGTGTTGATCGCCCGTCTCGAAGCGCTTCCCGGGGGCGATCGCCAGCGGGCCTTGGCCGCCGCCCGTCGCGCCGTTGAGATCGGCGGTGACGACCCGTTGCAATCGGCACAGGCCCACGTCGTCATCGGCAATCTCTCGGAGGACGACCCTGAAACGCGCCGTGGTTCCTACGACAAGGCGGTCGACCTGTCGCCTCGAGACGTCGATGTCCGGCGGACGCGTGGGCTGTATCTGATGATGGAGGGGGATCAGGACGGGGCTGTGGCCGATTTCGACGTGGCGATCGAGGAGGATCCTGACGACACTCGGATTCGCGAGATGCGCGGGCTGGCGTTGCTCATGGCCCAGCGCACCGACGACGCCCTGAAAAACTTCGACGACGCCCTCGAACTCGCTCCCGACTCCGCCGACCTCCTTTTCCAACGTGGAAGGGTGTTCGCCTCGATGGGAAACACCGAGCGGGCTATGGCCGATCTCGACCGGGCGATCGCGGCGGTGCCGGAGGCCGCCGAACCGCGCGTCCTGCGGGCGCGACTCCACCAGCAGGCCGGCAATTCGGCCGGTGCCCTCGAGGACGTCGAGCGGATTCTCTCGCGCGATCCCGATCATCCGTCTGCCCTCGAACTCCGTGGATTGATCGCCGCCGACAACAACGACTATCCCTCCGCGATCGCCGATTTCCGCCGCCTTGTCCGTCAGAATCCCGGTGATGCCGTGGTCGTCGGACAACTCGGTTTTCTCTATCTGGCCGCCAAGGAACCACGAGAGGCGATCCGCCGTTTCAGCCGTGCTTTGGAGATCGATCCGGAGCAGTTTCTCGCCCGCCGAGGACGGGGGGATGCGGCGATCTCCATCGGCGATCACCCTGCAGCGATTGCCGACCTCGAAAAAGCGTTGGAATTGCAGCCCGACAACGACACGGTCCTCAACAATCTCGCCTGGGTGCTCGCCACGAGCCCTGACGATGCCGTCCGTGACGGCAAGCGGGCCATCGAGCTGGCCCAGAAGGCCTGCGAGCTGACCGAGTGGAAGCAACCGCACGTGATCAGCACGCTGGCTGCCGCGCACGCCGAGTCGGGTGACTTCGACGAGGCCCGCAAGTACAGCCGGCAGGCCGTCGAGGGGAGCGACGAGGCCGCGGAGGTTCGTGGTCAGTTGAAGAGCGAATTGGAGAGTTACGAAGCGGGCAAGCCGTGGCGCGAGCGGCAGTCGATGGAAGAGGGGAAGGCACCCGAGGCTGCGGCGACTCCAGCCGCGGAAACGGATCCCAAGGCGCCCGCGCCGCAGGCGCGGCCCGGCTCGCGACGGCCATTCGATGAAGACTGAGCCGAGCAGCGGGGGAATCGGAGCCCGCCCGAAGCGGACCACGGGGCGGGCTCACGGCAACCCGCCGCGGTGCCGTCACGGCGCTCAGGGGGAGGTCGCGGATCGCCCTGCCGACTCGAGGGCGTCGCGGCGCTGGCTTGCCAAGCGTGCTGCTTGGATGTCCCCTGCGCGTTGCCACGCCCGGATCGCCAGTCCTTGAGCGGAAACCGCCACGTCAAATCGGCGATCGACCTCCGCCCGAGTGGCCACGGCGCCGGCAGCGGTGGCCAATTCCGAGGCCCGTCCCGGATCGAGAGCGCGAAGGGGAATCTCGGCGAGGGCGCGGTATTCGACCGTCAGGGCGTCGAAGTCGAACTCCGCCGTGGCGACGCGCACGGACTGTCCAACCACGCGCGGACTGCCGGCAGAGATGGCGAGTTCCCGCGCCTCCTCGATGATCACCCACTTCACGGCCGCGTCGTTCTCACCAGCGGCTTCCTTGAGAAGCGCTTCGGCGAGCATCAGCGCGGCTGTGGAGGTGCGGACGCGGGAAGTCGGATCGCCGTAACGCTTTCGGAACGTCGACCGGGCGTCGACGAGCGACCGCTGCGATGGCACGCTGCCGCCACGATTCGCCGGCGGGAGCGACTGCATCCGCGGGCGTTGCCTCCGCGGTGCGGCTTCCTCGTCTACGGAAAAAGGTGGATCCGCCCAGGCCATGCGGCTGGTGGGGATGCCAAACATCGGCAACGCCGTCATCGCGAGCAAGGCGACCGCGCGTTGCCCGTGGCAAAAGAAGTGACTCACCGACCGGGATAGAAATGGGAGGTGTTTTGAAACGTCGCGCTGTGGCCGGTGGCTCGGATCGTGTTGTACATCTGGCCGCTGCCCCGCTGCATCGAACGCACCTGTCCCTGCACCCCGTTCAGCTGGCGGCCGAGGATCTGCTGCTGCTGCACCTGGGCGGCCTGGAGTTGTTGGGGGCGGATGATGTTTTGGAGGGCGCCGAGCGTTCCACCGGTCGCGATGTTTTCTCCCTGGAACCCCAGAGCGGTGTAGGGGCTCAAGCCCCTCCGCCCCTGATAGTCGGAAAAAGGCATTCTCCCCTGCTGGGCCGACGCCGTGGCGGCACCCGCTCCGCAGAGCATCACTGCCGCGAGGGGAAGGAGCAACACGCGGGCCGTCGAGGGAAAACTACGGAGAGACATGGTGGCGACCTCAAGTTGGAGGGATCGAGGAACCGCTCGATGAATTGTAGCCATGGGACGGGTGATTGCACGGCCCTCGGCGGCAGCCCTAAAGGAGCAGGGCATTTTCACTCGTTCTCACAGGCCTGAGGGACTGCGACAGTCGTGTCGATCCCCCACGTCTCGGCCAGGTCAGCCCCTCGGAAGGCGAGGATCGAGTCCATGACGGCCCGCACGGCCAGTTTCGCAAGCGGCTTGTCGTGGATCCAAGCGGCGAAGGCTTCGCCGTGGGTGTGGTAAGCGTCACGCAGCCAATCGGGGGCTTCGGTCAGCAACCAGGCCCGGAACAGGAGCCACTTGGGGTTCTCCTCGCCATACACCTCGCGGGCCACCCAGCAGATTCCACCGAACCCGAAGTTGGCACCACGCTGGAACGTGTAGACCGTCTGGGCACCGAGGAGCGTCGTCCCCAGGATCTGTTCGAACGGCGCCGTGACCTTTTCGATGACGCCGTTGAACGCGATCCACGGATCCTGAGCGATGAACACGCGGTCGCCGGGGAGGAGTTGGTAGTTGGTCGCGGTGGCACCGCCTCGCATGATGGCGTCGATATCGACCGGGAGAACCTGGTCGCAGCCGATCCCCGAGGGGGCCGGCCGGGCGATCCAGATCTCCTTGCTCGAGAGCTTCGAAAGGCCGTTGATCTGGGCGATGGCGTCGAGGACGGTCTCGTTGCCGGTCACCGGAAACCGGGCGACGTTGTCCCCCTGACCGGCTCCTTCGGTGATCACGTAGTAGACCTTCGAGTTGTAGCTGAAGACGTCGACGCTCACGAGCGGGGCGTCGAGGAACTTGTCGAGTTGGCTTTCGATCGCCTCTTTTGCCTCGGCAAGAGTCATGCCGGTGACGTAGACGTTGCCATACGTGCCGAGATTGATCGTGCCGTCCGGGCCGACGAGGTGTTCTCCTGCGACCTGCTGTTGGCCGGCCGCCTGGGCGAGCGTGAGCGAGACCTGGGGCTCGCGCAGCACCCGCTTGAGGTGGCGGAAAACGGCATCCTGGGCCTCGTCGAGCGATTTGCCTCCGACCGCAACCTTGCCGTATGACGGACCCAGGTCGAGTAGGCCGCCCGGTTCGACGACGTAGATGCCGTTGATCGGCTGTTCGAGCAGCGTCCCCTCGACGATCACCTGGAGCGAGTCGAACGACTGAATCCGGAACGGCGGCTTGGGGACGATCCGCAACGCGTCGATGAGGAGGATGTCCGGCGGTTCGATGACATACGGCGGGAGGGATACCTTCGCCAATTCCTTCGCGGGCATCTTGGCGGGATCGCCGTCGCAATTGGCCTCGAGCGTTGCCTGATGGGCCGCGGTCCGCTGCGGACGACCGTAGATGTTGCAGCCGACGCCCGTGAACAAAAGGAGCGCCGCGACGATCGGTCGGACGAGGGAGCCCCGCGCGGCAGTGTGCGTCAGGACGCGGTGGGATGCGGACCGGATCGCGATCGTGCAGTCTCTGGGCATGCCTCACTCCTTCACCGACCGGTAAACTCGTCTTCCTCGGATTCATCGGCACTGACCGCTGGAAGACTTTGCCGATTCTGCCGGTTTTGTCGGCTCGCGGCCCGCCAGGGACATAGGAAGTCAAAGAAACCGGCCTCTTGCACGACGGCATGGCCCTCTCCCCCCCGGATGGGTTGTCCGGCCGATGTTCACCCCCTACCTTCAAAGGACCGCCGTGGGATCCATTCCCACCAAGCACCCCCAGTCGCCCCGGTTCCCGATGACGCCAGATCCCACCCGTCCACCCCGTTCACGCCGCCGGCGTCCCCTCCGCGCGGGACAGTGGTGGCCGACGCCCGGAATGGATCGGAAATGGTTCGCGATGGTCGTGGCGCACGTCGTGCTCTTCTTCCTCGGATGGCTGCTCTCCTTTTGCATCCGCTGGGATTTCCACCCCGACGCGCGGATGATGGGGATGTTTCGCGGCACGGTGGTCTGGGTGGTCTTGGTGAAGAGCGTTGTGTTTCTGCTCCATGGGCAGTTCCGTTGGCTTTTCGGCAGGTTGTCGTTCGCCGATCTCGGCCGACTCGCCTCGACCACCACCCTGGCGACGCTCGCTCTGGTACTGACCGATGTCGCCCGCGACACCCTCGGTGGGCTCCCTGGCCTCGACCAGCGGCTCTCCAGGAGCGTGCTGGTGATCGATTGGGCGGCGACCATGCTGTTGATCGGAGGCCTCCGCGCCCTGCCGCGGACCATCCGGGAGGGGATCCGACCCTGGATCACCGCCGGCGAGGTCAGGTCGGCCTTGATCGTGGGCGCCACGGAGTCCGGCGAACTCCTTGCCAGAAACCTTCTCGCGAACCACACCCCCTCGTACATCATCGTCGGCTTCCTCGACGACAACACCCACGTGCGTGGGGCAAGGATTGCAGGACTGCCGGTTCTCGGGGGGGTCGGCGATGCCCTGGCCGTGTTGCAGCAGAGGCCGGTCGACGAGATCCTCGTCACGGCCGGCGAGGTCTCCAGTCAGGTGTTCCGTCGGCTGTTGACGGCTGCGGCCGCCGGTGGCGCCACCGTGAAGGTGATCCCGTCGATGGCCGAATTGCTCGCTTCCGGCGCGGCCGCAGCCTCGCCGAACATGCTCCGGGCGGTCGACATCCGCGACCTGCTGCGACGCGAACCGGTCGTCCTCGACGACTCGGCGATCGAGGGGATCGTCCGCGACCGAGTCGTCCTCGTCACCGGAGGTGGAGGCTCGATCGGGGCGGAACTCTGTCGGCAGGCCCTCCGCTACCGTCCAGCCCGGCTGGTTGTCGTCGAACGCGCCGAGAACGCCTTGTTCGAGGTCGAGAACGCTCTGGCGTCGTTGGGCTCCGGGGTGCCGATGGCCTTCGTCCTCGCCGACATCCTCGACGAGTCGCGGATGAGGGAAGTCCTTGCTACCCAGCGGCCGGACGTCATGTTTCACGCTGCGGCGCACAAACACGTGACGATGCTCGAACACAACCCGGTCGAGGCGATCACCAACAACTGTTTCGGCACGCGCTTGCTCGTGCGGCTTGCGGAGGAGTACGCCGTCGGACGGTTCGTCGCGATCTCGACCGACAAGGCGGTCAATCCGTCGAGTGTCATGGGGTGCTCGAAGCTCCTTGCCGAACGCTACGTGCAGGCATTCGCGGAGCAGGCAAACACGAAGTTCATGGCGGTCCGCTTCGGCAACGTTCTGGGGAGCAACGGGAGCGTGGTGCCGAAATTCCGTGAGCAGATCCTCCACGGGGGGCCGGTGACGGTGACGGATCCTGCCGTGGAACGTTTCTTCATGACGATTCCCGAAGCCGCGCAACTCGTGATTCAGGCCGCCGCGATCGGCAAGGGGGGAGAGGTCTTCCTGCTCGACATGGGAGCACCGGTGAAGATCGTCGATCTCGCCCGCGACATGATCACCCTGTCGGGGCATGACGAAGAGGAGATCGCGATCGAATTCACCGGTCTGAGGCCGGGGGAGAAGCTTACCGAGGAACTCAGCTCGGACGACGAGGAAACCGTGCAGACGTGGCATCCCAAGGTATGCTGTGTCATCGGTCGGAAGCCCGTCCTGGACCATGTCGAAGAACAGTTCGAGCGGCTGCACTCGCTCGTCGGAGAGCCTCCCGACGCAATTCGGGAACATCTGCGGCGGATCGTCCCGGAGTACCGATCCGCCGATCCTTCCCCGGAGGTGGGCGGTGCCGGGGCATCCGACAGCCGTGGGCACGACACCGAACGCCGACTCGGTACCATCACAGAAAGGCCTGCCCGTGGCGGCTGAAACTGCTGTTCGAGTGCCGTTCGTCCGTCCGGCGCTCCCCCCGGCGGAAGTCCTCACTCCGCACATCGATGCGATCTGCCGGTCAGGGCGGCTGACGAAGGGGCCCTATCTCGAGCGGTTCGAGGCCGCGGCGGCGGCTCATCTCGGCGTCCGCCATGCGATCGGCGTCAGCAGTTGCACCACGGGGCTGATGCTCGTCTACCGGTGCCTTGCCGAGTTGGCCGACCGGAAGTGCACGGCTTCCGATCGATCGGAGTGCGCGACGGCGGCGACGCTCCGCTGCGCGGGGTCTGCCGTGACGCCCGGTGAGGTCGTGATGCCGAGTTTCACGTTCCTCGCCGGCCCTGCTGCCGTCGTGTGGAATGGGCTGCGGCCGGTATTCGTCGACGTCGATGCAGCGTCGACGAACGCCCGACCCGAGGCGGTGGCGGCGGCGATCACTCCCCGAACGGTGGCGATCTCGGCCTGCCACAATTTCGGCAACCCGTGCGACATCACCGGGCTTCGGGACGTTGCCCGGAAGCACGGGCTTCCGCTGGTAATCGATGCCGCGCATGGGTTCGGGGCGAAGCAGCGAGGGATCCCCGTGGGGGGAGGCGCTACGGCGCAGGTATTCAGTCTGTCGCCGACGAAACTCCTCGTGGCCGGTGAAGGGGGGATCGTGGCGACCGACTGCGACTGCCTCGCCGCGCTTGTCCGCATCGGACGAGAGTACGGCAACAGTGGGACCTACGATGCCTCGTTCTCCGGCTGCAACGGTCGGATGCCCGAGATGTGCGCTGCCACGGCGTGGCTGGGGCTCGACAACCTCGAGGCCGTGGCCGCCCAGCGGCGGGGCGTCGCTGAGGCGTATGCGGCCGGGCTCGGTGAGTTGGCCGGAATAGCATTTGTCGAGGTCTGCTCCGGCGATACATCGAGCCACAAGGATTTTTCGATCGCGGTCGACCCGTCCGTGTTCGGAGCCACGCGTGACGACATCCGCCGGGCGTTGACCGCTCGGGGAATCGAGACGCGAACGTATTACGATCCTCCCTGCCACCGGCAGACGGCATTCCGCCGTTTTCATGACGGGCGTGAGGATCTTCCGATCACCGACCGGCTGGCAACGCGAAGCCTGTCACTGCCCATCGGCCCCCATGTGGATGACGGGGTGATCGATGAAGTGTGCGAGACGATCGCTGCCTGCCAGCGGGGCCGCTAGCGCGGCTGCCGGCCCCGGAGGACGGTGCGTTGCGCCACATGCCCCCTGAAACCGTTCAACCGCCTTCCGGCGGCGAGGCTTTCTACGCCCGTTACGTCAAGCGTGGGATCGACATCGTGGTGGCGGCGATCCTTCTTCTCCTGCTCCTGCCGGTCCTCCTCGTGGTGTGGGGGGCCGTCGTGGCGGTCCTCGGGGCGCCTGCTTTCTTTTTCGACACCCGCGCCGGGCGGCGCGGAGCACCGATCGTGATCGGCAAGTTCCGCTCGATGTCGGAGGCGGTCGGCCGGGATGGTCGTTTGCTGCCCGACGCGGAGCGTTTGGGGGCATTCGGACGGTTCCTCCGCCGGACGAGTCTCGACGAGCTCCCGCAACTGATCAGCGTTCTCACCGGTGACATGAGCCTGATCGGGCCTCGTCCGCTCCCGGTGCGCTACGTCACCCGGTACAATCAGCGGCAGATTCTCAGGCTCGACGTCCGGCCGGGGTTGACGGGGCTGGCCCAGATTCGCGGACGGAACGGACTCGATTGGCCGACGCGGCTCGAACTCGACGTCCGCTACGTGGAGATGCTTTCGCGCTGGTACGCTCCGTTGATCGATGCTTGGATCCTCGTTGCCACCTTCGGCGTCGTCTTCTGGCAAGGATTGACGGGTCGAGGGATCTCGGGGAGCGGGGGAGTCACGATGCAGGAGTTCGAGCCATGACGGCTCCCACAGGCGAACCCCTCGACGTAGCGCTGGCGGTGCGCGAGGCCATTCTCGCCGTCTACAGGGACACCGGGCGGTCACTGCGCGAGACGCCGGCGTCGGCGATCCTCGGCGGCGATCTCGGCCTCGACTCGCTCGACCTCGCGCAGGTGATCGTCCTTCTCGAGCGTGCCCTCGGCGTCGACCCGTTCCGCGATCCGCGGCCAGGGGCTCCCCTCCCTCCTCTCCGCACCGTCGCTGATCTCGTCGGTCTTTATTCCGCCGCGGTCGCCCAACGCCCCTGACTCGTTTCCCTGATCGCACGATCTGCCCTCCCTATCCCCGAACCCCCGCCACGATCATGGTC
>Ga0078894_10000352_pt1 | contig 31341 bp, 25 predicted proteins | sample LauGreSu1BDMLBSD_2_FD_67506 | JGI IMG/M metagenome (GOLD analysis project Ga0078894, IMG submission 67506) | Freshwater lake microbial communities from Lake Michigan, USA - Su13.BD.MLB.SD (version 4) (version 4) | ecosystem: Environmental > Aquatic > Freshwater > Lake | place: Lake Michigan... | reverse complement strand
ATCAGCGACGATGGAGAGGCGTGGGTCGATAAGTATAGCGGTGCACTCATCAAGAAAATCGAACATGTTACGGAAGAGGGATTTGATGAGGCAGGGTTCCGCCTTGTAACGAGAGATATTATTGAAGCTGACCTTGGCGAAGGGGTGCTCAACGTCGCAAAGCCAGTTGCGGGCGCGGCAAAAAGAGGAGAGTCAGGTGGAGTTGCCGGACTTCATGGCATGAGCATCTTGGAAAAGTATGACAGCCCGAACGCCCGTATTATCAATAATATTGTAACAACAATGACAGGATATATCGGTATTGATTTACATAGCGAACGAGAATTTATTATTCAGCAAACCCTCGCTCTTCTTGAAACATCGGTTCCCACTGAAGAGAAATACCGCGAAAAATCTGAACGCATGTTTCGAGAGAAAGGAAAGCATCTTCCGCCATATAAAGAAGTATTCTTTCAGACATTGCTCCTTCTTACGCTGTGCTATCTTGGAATATCGATTCAGTGTGTCATACCCACACCCAAGACACGCAAAACACATGCTGGGTGTATTCGGTCATTTTCGGGCTATCCGATTGACGGTGATGGTGATGTCAGCGGACTCATGTATATCGCATGTATTGCGTATAAGATTAAGACGAGTATCGAACCATGGAATACGCTGAAATCATTCAAGAAGGAGGGCGATATTCTGGCAAAGATGAAGACGTTAATGGATACGACGATTCTTACCAAACCCGCGATAAAAGAGAGGCTTCAAACCAAGCGCGATTATTTGCGACAGGGTAGCACGGGCTCGGGCGGTGAAGCAATCCCAGAAAATCTCTCGATACTACGATGGGATAACTTCATGCCGCCTATGAAATCCCTCGACAATATGCCGACACCTCAGAATGTCGCCGCCGATTTTACGAATCAACTTATTACAGATATGAAACGCGGATATCATGGTCAGCATGATAAACTCGCCGTTCTTGAAAGTAAATGCCAGTATTTCGGTCTCTCGATTCAGCAGATGATACATCACATCGTGAAAAACAGCAGCCCGTTACTTCTGAATATGGCCTCCGAACCTTTCCTTGAAAACGCGTGCTGTAATGAACCCACCGACCGTCGTAGTAAGCGTGTCATCGACTATTTCATGGAACGCGAGCAAAATATACATCATCATAACCGGATAATTGGATTCCTCACGAAAACGTTGAGAGAAATGGCAGTGATGACCCGGGCGACCATGATTATCGACAACCGCGAAACACGGTTCCAATACCCGAATATTCCTGCGACATTCAACGAGCAAACGATTTATCGTGCGTTTATTCATTATTGTCGGATGAATCAGCAATACGCCGGGACGGCGGCAGCGGCCTCAGAGGGAGGCGATAATCCGGTGGCAACTGCCGTGGCGATGTATCTTCATCCTGAACTTAGAGAGATTTGCCCGCCAAGACCGCAAGACTGGATGCCCAGCGATACCATCGATACGAAGATTGCTAAACTGAAAAAGGAATCGAATATATTCGACGAGAAAAGTCTCGAACGACTACTAAAAGCGGTGAATGGTTATAAAATGGTGGATGCGAATTATAAAATATTAGCAACAGAACGACCCATTTGGCACACACGACAATTTCAACGGTTTCAGGATGCGATTCTTTACATGGATGAACGTGACAAACATGAGGGCGAACACGAACATGGCGAAGAGCATCGAAGCGAATTAGACCAATGTATTATTCCGAGAGAATTGCGTATATTGATACAAGCGATACTTGACTCCGGGTCGAAATATGTTCAAGAAGACACCGAAGAGATGCGTGATTTGAAGAATTATCTCCAGACAAAGAATCGCGAGCTTCGTGCAACCGTCGTCGGGTTTATTCAACAGTATGCGAAACAAACCAAATCCAAATTTCGAGAGATTGAACGTATCGTGGATACAATACTCGATTTCGAAATCAATAAGAGCAGCACCGTGCTTATGTCAGCCACTGATGAAACAACCGTAAAGAGTATCCAGTTTATGAAGAATACGCTGACGCGTCTTATCGATGTCATTCCGTCGATTATCAACTACGGTGTGGATTTTGATGACACAAGTATACCGAAACACTGGGGATTTTCACCCACGCACATGAAAGACGTCAAAGGCATTATTTCGTCACATTACACATCTCTCAAGACCTTCTACAATGACCATGTAATTAAAGAGGTATTGCGTCATGCGGAACATCACATTCGTGATTTGAAAATCATGTGGGAAAATACGCCGTTTATGGCGGAAATCTTCTTCGATGAAGAAAAGGATGCGAAGATTGCAGCAGCAGCGGCAGCGTTGGCGGTTCAAGGACCACATTCGCTTGTCCCGCGTGAAGTAGATATTGAGAAAGAGCTCGGTGAGCGTGTGCCTCATTCCACGCGCAAGAATATATTTACGATGTATTCTGTATTTGACCGAAATATTGTTCGTAACTTATATCTCTTCTACTTTCTCTCATTCATGCGAACATTCGTTCAACTTGTCGTTGAAACACCGGTTACGATTTATCAGGCAGAACCAACACGCGTGATTCGTCGTAGTAGTGGTGCGGGGGCGGCCAAAGCAAGCACAAAGGGACGAAAAACGGCTGTTTCCGCATCTTCCAAACAATCAGCCACCGCCGGAGCAATCGCCCGAACCGCTGCCTACCGCGAAGAAGAAGACGCCAGCCGCGATGACATTGACCCGCATTCACGCTTATATTCCGCCGATGTTGCTGCTGCTGACAAAGGTCAACTTCTCTCGGATATAGATACACTCATCGGCGACAAGAAAGCACTTGGTCAACGTGTCAGCGAACTCATGGTCGCATACTTGCGCATTATAGAAAAAGACAAGGCTGCCATTAACTTCAATCTTGCGAATATCAAGGAGAAACTCACGCGTGTCAAGGACAAAGAAAAGGACGGTGTTGTCGAGAGAATTGGTGCGATGTCGGTGGACGAACGTCAGCTGGAGAATATGATGAAGACGCACAAGATGGGAATCTGGAGCCGCGGAACATCGCAGACGGGCGTCGTGATATACGACCAAGATTATTATGATGAAGAGCGCGAAGAGATGGAGAAGATTGCGCAGAAAGAGAGACAACTTGGCAGACGCGACTATGTAACGGATATGAACCGAGAGATTTACGTGATGGATGCATTGGAAGCCGACCGAAGCGCTGCGGAAATCGAGGCGCATGAACTGGATATGTCGTCAGGTATTCCGGAAGATGATGACGCAGGAGATGACGACTATGCGTATATCCACCGACATGACGACGAAGGCGAACCATATGAAGGTGGCGTAAGCGGCGGCGGCGGCGGCGACTGGGACTAATCAATCGCACACGTGATTCAATAAAAGTATTTGAATAATATAAAGAACCACCTGCATGATGAATCAAAAAGCGGTGATTTATATTATTCTCTCGGCGATACTACTTTACTTGTATTATAAACGAGGCGGCATCGGGATATTCGTGGCGTTTGTGGTGGTGGTGGCGGGGACGCTGTTTGTAAGCGGAAGCAAAGGTGCGAGAGAAGGGTTTGGTGCCGGCGGCGGTAAAGGAGACAATGAGTGTGCAAAACTGGGATTTAAACCGCCGAAGATTGACAAGAAGGACATCAACGGTAGTTTAGTAAAAGTGATGAAGAATATTAAACCGATTGCTGATAAGTATTGGAAGAGAGATATCGAAGCTAAAGGAGACAAAAACGATGAAAAATTTGAAAAAAGTTTTAAGGAGTTAGAGGAAGCACTCAATATATTTCAAACCAAAAATATGAATAACAATATCAACTATAATAGTATAAAGGAGATTTACTTACCTGCAGTAAACCCATACATTCTGTTAATAACTCAAAAAAAAACAGATGATAAATCTATTGACGAGTACATTATAAAAAATCTAGATAAAATTATTGACAATACTAAACCTGCTTTAGAGACCATCAATTTAATTAAAAAATCAGATGAAATGAAAAAGTTGGATAAGGGTGCGGAACAAATATTGAATTACCTTGTTTGTCTTGCCAAACATTGGATTTCTATCTATAAAGCAATCCAAAAAGCAAAAGGCGGTGACGAAGGCGGTGACGAAGGTGACGAGGCAGGTGACGAGGAAGGCGATGACGAAGGTGACGAGGAAGGCGGTGACGAAGAAGAGAAACCGAAAAAGAAGAAAAAAGCAACCAATAAAAAGAAAGCAACCAATAAAAAGAAAGCAACCAAGAAAAAGAAGAGTGAAGACGAGGAGGACGAAGAGTAGATAAATGTAATAATAACATATTGTAATATACTAGTAGTAAGGCTATTACAATACAACATGAACGCAATCAAAAATCTTATCCGAAATAATTTAGCAGGCACCGCGATTTTGTTATATGTCATCGTATTTATGCTGGTTCAATACATGAATCCTAGTTTTATTTATAACGAAGATGGCAGCTTACGCGAGTTTGGGATAGGGTATTCGAGTAAAACGGTGTTACCGATTTGGCTCGTCGCAATCATGCTAGGAATTCTCTCGTATCTAGCGGTTTATTATATCTCACGGCCGGCCATACGGGTCTTCGTCTAACCCGTAATCGTCATGACCTTATTCTTCTCCGCATCCGCCTTCTTCTTCGCATCTTCCTGTTTCTCTTTCAGCACCTGTGCACGTATCTTCTGTTGTTCAGGTGTAAAAGAACAACCCATATTCAGTATATAATTATAACTGATACTAACCACCAACATACCACACAATACTAGCCAGATAAATTCACCGACAATCGATTTCATGATTAAAAACTTCCGGATTTTCTCCAAGTCATCTACTTTCGCCGAGGGGCGAATCAGCCGCGACTCTTTGAAACTGTCCCAGAACCGGTCGAGATTATCGAGGTTTAGCTCGTTAAGGAGAATCGACTGGTCGGTATATATTTGTTCTAAAGCCCGCCCGATATCACGTTTATTCTTTATTTCATCTGCAGGTATATCTGCGCTGTTTTGAAGACTGCCTGAGCTATCACCACCGATTTGTTCTTCTCCTTCGGTTCCTCCTCCAGACATCACTGAAGGATTTTTCTGCGATTCAGGTGATAAGTCAAACTGTGGGGTTAGTATATTGTTAAACACATCTTTCATATCGGTCGCCACAGAGACAAAGATATAACCGAATGTATTACTAAATGGTATGAGCCACCCTGGAAACACAACAAGCGCCGCTTTTAGAACACCTAATACTAAGAACCACGGTAATACAGTAGCGATTAACGCGGTTTTCTCTTGGTCGAAACCACATATATCCTTCGACATCGCCAAATTAATGAAGTATTCGCCTGTAATGAGGACGAGGAAGAATAGGAATGTAATCCCGCCGCTGAGGACGCCTTTTTTTGTATGTTTGTAATACGAATATGCGGCAAATACGGCCAAAAAAAAGAAAATTGCGACAGATGAACTTAATTCCGCCATTACTACGGTTGTTCGTGTTACAATATACCGGTATTATTTATTGCGTAATGAACCGATACGAACGCCTGAACGCCGCGTCGCATGCATAAATCCGCGTCGCATGCGTTTTGTTATTTTTTAGTGTTATAGTAATACCCCGCATCCGTCGAGTAGCAGCAGCAGCATGAACCAAAATGCTCCCGCACCGACACTCATTGAACCCGGTGTTCGCTACTTTTTAAGTAAATCTCTCGAACAGTGTCATAAGGTAAAGGAATATTATCATACACAACACTTTAATTTCTTTGTGGGTGTCGTATTTTTCATCTGTTTAGGCATCTTTTTGTATCTGCGGTATAAAGGCAAGCCGACGATTGAAGAAGTGGAAGCGAAAAAACGGCAGCAACAGGAGTATATTCTCTCGAAGTTGAAAATGGTGAATGCGACACATTATGCACAAAGTAAAGGCATACCGATGGACGCCCGAATTCATCCGGCAGGCAACGGAATGGGAATGCTCACGAATTTGCCGCTTTGGAAGAGCCCAGATGAAGAATATTGGACACGTAGCTACGCGTAGAGCAGCGGAGCGACAAAGTCCGCGTAGAGCAGAGGAGCGACAAAGTCCGCGTAGAGCAGCGAAGCAGCGGCGTAGCGGCGGCGTATAGATTTATCTATGCTAAATGTAGTAATAATATCATGACAACATCTGTGTATCAAAACCTACATGCGGCGATTCAAGAACGAACACGCGAGACATCGCAATATGGCGGAATGGCCGCATCACGTATCTCGGAACAAAAACGTGCCCAAGATACACGCGATAACCTTAAAAAGGCAACTCGCGTCCTTCTTGAAGTCACAAAAAAACAAGAAGACGCTCTTAAAAAACATCTTCAACGTGCCGCCGACCCCAATGAATTCCGAGGAATGGTTTATCCTTACCAGCTCATCCCCGAGGAAGAACGTGCGAGAATCAACGAAGCAATCCACGGTTATTATTCTATGAAAGAGAAATACAATTCAGCGCTTGAGAAACGACGGCAGCGTCTAATCAACGACCCCGTCATCAACTGGAAATCACTATCTTCTCAACAGAAAGCTCGTCGCCTCGCACTCATCAAACCCGCGTGTATCGTATGTAAGCAGGAAGGTGGGTCGGTATTTACGGAGACCGACGGTAATCTAAAAGCTATCTGCGGAAATATCTCTCAACCATGCGGATTTCATATCGAGGTTTATCGCGGAAAATACATTAGTTTAGAAACCCTGATGAATGAATCTCTCGAAGAAGTCCGTGCAACCAAAGACGAAATCATCCGCATGAAACTCGACCTATTATTCCAATTCATCAGCGAAGACGAACTATTGGAACAATTCGACGCGGTTCAACATAAGTTACAGGAACAAATGAAGATGTATTCTGAATTTCGCACCTATTACTTAAGTGTAACAGATAACGATGACCGGCGAAAAGACACCGAGACGCATACCCGCGTGATTGCCGAGAAGGTCGCCCTTATTAAGGAATATATGACGGAGTTTCGTGAAACGGAATGGAAGAATCGTAGCATCATTGATGATATTCTTGTCCTTTATCAGCAAGATATTGAGCCTGCGTTCATGAAGTTGCGAGAGGCAAAATATGTATATTCACAGGTGGAGACGACGGAAAACGCAGATGGTGCACTCGTTCAGATGTATAATGACGGCGAATTCAATCTCTCGCAAAAACAATACAGCTACAACGAACTTTATATGCCGGTGATTATGCCGAAGTGGATTGCGGATAACAGGATTGTGAGCAAGCCGGTAGGGGCGGTGGTCGCACCAGTCGGCTCATCTGCCAGACAATAATTATCATAGTATAATATATTATAATACACCTACTGATACTGAATAATGCTTGATATATTCAAACACATTTCCCTTCCCATTTTCATCGTAAGCCTCGCAGTTGGACTTTTCTACGTCTATATCTCGGTGCCGAACCCGAAGATTATTTATGTATATCCGACCCCCGACAATATCCGCAAATTTCAATTTAAGGACCATGCCGAGAACTGCTTCTCGTTTGATGCGAAGGAGGTCAGTTGTGCGAAGGCTAAGGGGCAAGTGAAGAAAATACCGGTCCAGTAGCGTAATGTAGTGAAGCCGAATGGAATGGAATCGAAGTGTAGCCGAGCCAAATTTATATCCGTATATATTAGAGCAATTGCTATGGGTTTTCAACGTCTACTTCATACAGAAACAGGACGTATTATTATATCGATTGTGCTTGGTCTCGGTATCGCCTCGCTTTTTCGAAAGGTGTGCAAGGACCGGTCATGTATATCGTTTCGTGCACCGCCTCTCAAGGATTTAGAGAAAGATACGTATAAGTTGGACGACAAATGTTATGAGTATAAGACAAAGGCGGTGAAATGCGAGGCTGGGAAGAAAGATGTGAAGCTTAACTGAAAAATTGAATCGAAACAATTTCATTATTGTAATACGAACAATAACGAAATACGCATAGACGCAGTAATGGAGCTCGCGACAGAACCCGACGTTTATTCGCCGAATATAGACGACAAAGGCAACTACATCGACAAAATTCCATCATTCAATACAAACGCCCTCGCCAATGGATTGCGATGCCCGTGCGGCACTCGTAAAGACAAGGTCTATCTCTCCGGACCTTTATTTGCCGCACACTGTAAAACAAAAACACACGAAAAATGGGTCCAAGACTTGAACGCCAACAAGTCAAACTTCTTCACGGAAAATCAGAAACTCAGTGAGATTGTTCATGCCCAGAAAATCATGATTGGAAAGATGGAGTTGGAACTCGCTAGTAAAACGATGACCATCAACTATTTGACGCAAGAACTCACAAAGATTATCGGTGGCACATCCGCATCCGCATCCGCATCCGCATCCGCATCCGCATCCGCCAATGACATGTTGATGTTTTAGGCAGATTTTCTGCTCTTCTGCGTCCAGTTTATAAGTCTTCGTTCTTTACATATGTATATTCTTATTTTTCTATATTTAGAGTATTTTTATCGCAATGAACGACACAACCAGTATCGACGACTTGCCTTTAAGTAGCCAAACGCCAGGCAGTTCTTACGGCGGCGGCGGAGGTGCACCACTCATCTACTCGCCGACGATTGACGGCCAACAGTCACAACAAATCCCCAACAACGTGATGAACGAAGTGATGCAGGGCGTTCAACGGGCAAGTGCCAACGGGATGACGATGATACCCACGAGAGATATTCCGATGAATCCTAATGCATTCACTCATGATGAACAAGCACGGCCGAATTATGTGCCGCAGCCGGGCGACGGCGGTGGTGGCGGTGGCGGTGGTGGCGACTATATCAAAGACCACGCTTCGATGGAAAGCATCGTTCGTGCCAACGCACGTCAGTCAAATCAAATTGATACCCTTGAAGCGATTTATTACGATCTTCAAATGCCGATTTTAATCGGTGTCCTCTATTTCATATTTCAGATGCCGATTTTTCGTGCCCAACTTCTTCACTTCCTCCCGTTTTTATTCGGCGAAGACGGTAATTTCAAAATAGTCGGTCTTACTGCTACGAGTGCGATGTTCGCAGTGACGTTCTTTGTCATTATGAAGATTTTTAACAAGTTGGGGGAGGGACTCCGCTGACGCGAAGTCATCTTCCTTACTTCCGCACCTTCCGCGTCTTTTTATCACGTGTATTCGCTCCCGCACCAGCGTTTTCATATGGAACGTATCTCAGAAACCACTCCTCAAACTCACGCGACCCACGCTTCCCCTTCAACTCCTCGTATTTCGCCGTCTTCTCAAACCGCATTGACTCCAACGTTGGCTGTTTTCCGTAACAATTGATAGTGAAACGCCGTAATAAACCATTTTGTTTAAGCCGGTTGTGCTGCTGAACATCGAATAGGAACTGCGACATACAAAGAATGCGATTGATGTCATAATAGACGCGGTCGGCGTATATGAACGCAAGATAGAAGCTCAACATGGTATCGATAGTCGCGATACGAATAGATTCGCCGTGGCCGTGGCTGTCACCGTTTATTCTAATCGTATTATAACTGTGACATGCGAGAGGTTTGTATAAGAATGCAATAATTTCATCGCCGACACGAATATCATAATGCTCGGAAATAACCTCGCCGACACCTGCGTGTTTTGTATATTTTACGCCGGTGTAATTATGTGCGGTAAGCTCTCGGACTACTTCTTCACACAATTCGCGTGGGTTTTCCGAGAGAATATCGAAGTCGGGTATTTTTTCGATGATACGACGCTGGTGTTTGGGCATATATCGTGAATACAGAATATTCGCATACCCACCGAAGAAAACCGCTCGGTTTTGAATGAATACACGACGAACAATATTATAAATATCGGTTTCGGCGAGTTCTTTCTCTCGTTCGCTACTGTAAGAAAGCTGTGTTTTATTCACAGAATAGTCTCGGTCATTAGACCGAGACCGAGACCGAGACCGAGACCGAGACCGAGACCGACTCGGTGTAGGTGTCGCTTCCGCATCCAATTCTCTCGACTTCATCGAATATAATACATACTCATCATCTTTGCCAAACAATCTCTCGTAACTGGCGATTAAACGGTATCGGTGGGTTAGTTTATCTTCCTCGACCGTATATTTAAAATCACCTATAGTCTCTTCGTGTGATTTTACTGCGTGATATAAGTGCTTCATATAGTTATCTAAACCCTTATATTTCTTCATGATTGCCTGTATTGCTTCACGTTTGTGTGCCTTTACACTCGCACCACTGCCTCCGTTTTTCACAGTAGTCCGGGTCCGGGTTCGGGTCCGGGTTCGCGAGAGAGTCCGCCGCCGAGTAGCACTCTTTTTTCTTGAAATACTAATTTCACCCGTCTTTGACGCACTCGTCGCATCATCAAACCCTCGTTGGTATTCGATTTTATCACAGTCATACCCTTTCAATGGATAATGATTATTCAAAAGAGTTAAACGTTTCTGAACTTTCTCCCAACGCGATACATCGCCATCCGGACGCGAGAGTTCGAGATACATCGCCATACGAAGAAAGTCGGGCGGAGCATACCGTATTCCCTTTTTAATAATTGCGTCTCGAGAGATTGCTTTGAATAACGCGGGTTCCATCTGCGTAATATCCGCGATACCGGTAAAATTGACAAAGACCTTATATGTTCCATGATGAACTCCAGATTTCGCTTCGACGTCTTCGTAGCCGGCCTTATAGTAAATATCCGCAAGTTCTTTCGCATGGTCGAGTGCCTTGTCGGAGTAAAAATCATAATCAGGCAATTCGAGGTCTTTATTGTAAAACTGTGCATCTTCGGGGAGGATATTGTTGATGGCTGTCCCACCATAACATATGAGTTTCTTATCTGCGATGAATTTTTCAACAATGGAGATGATTTTTTGGACTTTGGGGTCTTGGATGACAGCGGCGCCCTTCCGCTTTTCAACTAAATCGACAGCTTCGCGGAGGATTTTTAGCTCTTTTTCTTCAAATGACATTTTCTTGTCGGCGGGGTCATCGTCATGACGAGAAGCACCGCCGACGCTAGTGGTTAATGACGACGATGAGGACAATGATGACATTTCGGTCATTATATTCTAGTATAATATGATTAGAATATAATTCAAAGTAGTGTAGTTCGAGCCATCGCGGTTCGGTGAAACGAACCTCCACAAATAATTATAATGTAATCTTGACGCCTCCGGCCGCCTCCGCAGGTCGAGCTTCCATCGATGATTTCGGATTTGGTGGTGCCGGTGGTGCAATCGTAATTGGAACATAACGCAAGTCCTCCGGTTTCAATATGAACGCATACCCAACAGAAGCAAACTTATCTTCGTATGCTTTCAGCTTCTCATCACGTGCCTCTTCCTGAAAACACATCGCCGCAATCTGACACCCCCATGTATATGGGCCGTTATGTCCATCGTTGATAGGACGTCCCGCCTTGTCCGGTATAACAAGACACATATTTTTCTTATTCGCGTCCTTGAAAGCCTGCGGGTCGCCGACATTTTTCACACCAAAATAAGTGTATTTCGACAGAAACATCGTATTCGAACTCATATTAATAAGTTCAAACAGTTTTGTATTACGATACACTTGATTTGTTCCATCCACCATGATAATGATTTTACCCTTGAAGTCCAATAAAGGTTCATTGCCTAAATCCTTCGACTGATACTCGCGTCCGTATTTTGGTCCTAATAAATTACGAGCCATGGTCTTGCTTTGAGAGATAATCTTCGCGAGTTTGTCATACATTGTGATGTTACGCGACATTAACCGCATATGAATAATAAAAGGGTCACCTGGGTTCGGGCATTTTGAACCAGAAAAGACGTAGCTCCCTAACACTTCAAATGCGTCACTTACCGGAATGTGATTGTAGGTCTCCTTGTAATTAAATGAATTGACCGAGGAAGACGCAATAACTGGTTCATTCTCCACTGAGAACACTTCAAAGTCAATGAAGCGGCAACCACGAGCGATGACGTATAACAAGGCATCCATGCTTACAGTAGAGTTCTTGAATTTTTCGGGATTGAATGCGTTATATGCGGATTTGATATAATAATCGCGCAACTTGAACTTACTCTGACTGTCCTGTGGATTGATGGATGTAATATTTTTTTCGATGAATGCCTTCGTATTTTCATCAGGGTTTTCGAGGCCTTCTTTCACTGTGTTCATTGGCTTTTCGATGGTAGGATCAGCGACGGGGGACGAGAGAGGGTGTGAGGCCCCCGTAATTGTATCCAACGATGTAGCCGCTTTTTTTCGTTGATGGACCGTCATCTCCCCCTCAGTCGTATCGACAGTAAAATTCTCGGTTGTCAATATGCCAACATTATCCGAAAAGGGGTCGATATTATTTTTTTTGAGTAGTTTGGTGAGTTGTGACATAAGTCCAGGCTCAGCCACCGCTTCTGAAGACGACGACGACGACGACGACCGAAACCCCTCTTTGATTTGTTGCATTCCTCTTCTCTCATAACAACGAGTTTTAATCATGTCAGATATCTTCCATGTTGCGAAAACCACAATAATAATACCTATAAATATTAATTCCACTTGATTTTCTTTCATTCCTCTTAGTATATATAAATAATAGAATAATAGAAGAATAGATTTTTATATAAAGTTATATATAACATAACAATAGGCCCGCGTAATAATAGTAATACACTAAATGACCGGTGGTTTATTGAATTTGGTTGCTACAGGCAATCAGAATGTTATTCTCAACGGTAATCCCAAAAAGTCATTTTTCAAAAGCACATATCTTAAATATACGAATTTCGGTCTTCAAAAGTTTAGAGTTGATTTCGACGGTCAGAAGAAGTTGCGTATGACCGAAGAGTCCAAATTCACATTTTATGTCCCGAGATATGCGGAACTATTGATGGATACATATATATGCGTCACACTGCCGTCAATATGGAGTCCGATTCACCCTCCTGCCCGTGCACAAGACATGTGGGCACCGTATGAATTTCGCTGGATTGAAAATATTGGCACTCAACTCGTGAAGGAAATCGTGATTTCTGTCGGCGGAATGACTCTCCAGCGGTTCACCGGCAATAATCTAATGGCAATTGTCGAGCGTGACTTGGATGCCACCAAGCGCGAATTATACAATCAAATGACGGGTCATGTTCCGGAGTTATACAATCCAGGTTGTTCGGGGGCACGTCTCAACCAATACCCGAACGCATATCGCACGTCAAATGCTGCTGGTGCAGAACCCTCTATCCGTGGGCGTAAAATATACATTCCCATCAACGCGTGGTTCACGCTCTCATCGAAAATGGCGTTCCCCCTTGTATGTCTCCAATATAATCAGCTTCAAATCGATGTAACCCTTCGACCCGTGAAAGAGTTATTCACCATTCGTGATGTGGGCGACCCCGATAATTATTGGCCGGTGGTTCAACCCGACTTCACAAACCCCCTTCACCAGATGTGGCGATTTTTATACCCGCCGCCAAGTATTGATTTAACACTGGATTCTTATCCGTCTATTCGCACCGACTGGAATGCGGATGTTCATTTGATGGCTACGTATTGTTTTCTCTCGGATGAAGAATCGAAAGTCTTCGCCGCCAACCAGCAGAAATATCTCATCAAGTCATATTACGATTGGGTATTCAACGATGTCACCGGAAATAAGAAGCTTAAAATCGAGAACTCGATGGGAATGGTGTCGTCATGGACGATGTTTTTTCAACGCAGTGACGTGAATCTCCGTAATGAATGGAGTAATTACACGAATTGGCCTTATAACTATCTTCCCTATGATATTATTCCCGCACCCATCGACGACGACTGGCGTCCAGCCGCTTTTAGTGAAGACATTCGAATGACAACCGACCTTTCTTTGAATCTGAATCCTGCTTTCGTCAATGACCGCTACTTTTTCGATAAAAATGGCCCGAAAAATGGCATTGGACCTGGAATTAACCCGCGCGATAAACGGCTCACTGGTCTTCATATTACCGGTGACTTCCAATCTGAGAATGAACGCGATATTTTACAGATGTTGGGGATTTCACTTAACGGCAAATACCGCGAAAATTTACTCGACGCGGGAGTCTATAACTACGTGGAAAAATACACACGCACAAAGGGGAGTGCGAAGCCGGGGATATATTGTTACAATTTTTGCCTGAATTCAGACCCATTCGAGCTCCAACCAAGCGGGGCGATTAATATGAGTAAATTCAACCAGATTGAATTGGAGATGACGACAATTTATCCGCCGTTGGACTCGGCGGCAGAGGTCAAAGTGATATGTAATCCGAATACGCGAGAGATTATTGGAATGAATAAGCCAAACGTGAATATTTACTTATATAATTATGACTTGCATATACTGGAAGAGCGGTATAATGTCCTTACATTTGTATCAGGGAATTGCGGACTCATGTATGCGCGTTGATTACCATGTTTGATAAACGTTATAATAATCTATGGTATATATAACTTACCATAAAATGGCGGACGATGAAGAAGAACGACCCGATGATGTTGAAGAAGCCGATGGCGAAGAAGAAGAAGAAGAAGAAGGAACGTTTAGCAAAGTAGGCGGCATGTTTGGAGGCGACAAAGCAAATGACGACGACGCATCAAAAAAAAAAGAAGACGCGAATGCGAAGAACCAAACGGCGAAAGCGAAACCAAAATCGTTATTCGACCTAGAAGCACTCAAAGAATTCGGACTTAGTGTTTTAACGTTATTTATTGAGACGGTCATTATTTCGGTCATATGCGTGAATATCATGTTTTTTGCGGCACCGGAAAGTATCAAAGACAATCGCATCAATTTGAATAAACTATTTCCCACCGACCGTCATGAATGGCCGTATTGCTATACGAATGAATATACAAAGTGCGACGCAGACTGTGATGATAAGTTCGGAGGTATTGCAGATGACCCCAAGATTGAAACCGCTAAAAAAATATACTTGAAAGCCGCCATTCTTCTTGATACATACGTGTTTAAATGGTTCTGTTTGACGAAGGAGGACGTTGATATGATAAATGAAAGCGTCGAGGAAGGTGTTACGAAAGTAAATCTGCTTAACTGGAAATTTATTAAGGCACGGTTCAAGCAATGGATTAATAACTCATTCATTTTTTCATTTTCGTCGGACCGCGCCATGTTGTCCTATATTTTTGAACAGATTACTCGTATTTCAAACGCTATTCCAGTAGAATTATATGATGCGGTATCGCCGCTACTGATTATTTTCATTCCATTTGTCTTTATCTTGCTTGTTGGATTTATGTTAGTGGGCGGTCCATTCTTTACGACGGTGATTGGCATGATTGTGAATCAAACCGATAATCGTAATGAGTTCATCGGCGGTATATTATGGTCTCTATTAACAGGGTTCGGGCTGGGTATATTTCCGGTGATTTCGTATTTTGTTCAATTGATACAATTTATTGGCACATTGATAGTATATCCACTTCTTCATTGGGACCAGTATCGCGAACTTTATGCTCGTTATGTGCCTATCATATTCTTCTTCTTCAACCTGACACTGATGTTTTACGCATTCGAGTATTTGGATATCAATGTTGCGGCGATTGTAATTTTGATGTTGCTGATGTTGTATTTAACGCATTACTGGCAAGGAATTATGGATTTTATTAATTCGATTAAGAACTGGGGTGGATAGAGGAGCTAAACGGATCCAGGCGAATGTGGGCGAATATGGGCGAAGGCGGGGACGCATAAACAACATAAATAATATCGTATAAGAGTTATTATATTGAATTTTATACGATATGGGTGGAAAAAATAGAGCGGCAGTGGCAGCGGCAGTGGCAGCGTCTGGCCTCGAAAAATCAAGCCCAGAATATTTCAAGAAATATCCATTTGTCAGCGTATGCACACCCACATTCAATCGTCGACCTTTTATTAACGCGATGATTGCCTGTTTTAACGCACAAGATTATCCTCAAGACCGAATGGAGTGGATTATTATCGATGACGGAACTGACCCCATCGAAGACCTAGTAGCATCACATCCACGCGTTAAGTATTTCAAATATGACACTAAAATGACGCTAGGTAGAAAGCGTAATTTGCTTCATGAGAAGTCACGCGGTGAAATATTGGTCTATATGGATGATGATGATTATTATCCACCGAAGCGTGTTTCTCATGCGGTTGAACAGTTGGTCTCTCATCCAGACGCATTATGTGCGGGTTCAAGTGAGATTTATATCTATTTCAAGCATATCAAACAAATGAAGCGATTTGGGCCTTATGGTCCAAACCACGCCACTGCGGGGACATTCGCATTCAAGCGGAAATTAATAAAGAACAATCGTTACAACGACGACGCATGTTTGGCGGAAGAGCGTGCGTTCTTGAAAGACTATACGGTACCTTTTGTGCAGCTTGACCCAATGAAGGTTATTTTGGTATTTTCGCATGAACATAATACTTTCGATAAACGCAAGTTGCTTGTAAATGCCAATCCAGATGTGGTGAGAGATTCACCGAAGAAGGTGATGGATTTCATCAAAGACAACGAACTTCGGCGGTTTTATATGAATGATTTGGAGGGTTTGTTGGAAAAATATGAGCCAGGTCGTCCGGAAATGAAACCGGATGTCATCGCTCAAACGCTACAGCTAGAGAAAGAACGTGCGAAGATGGCGGAAGATGCGGCGGCTGCTGGAGGCGGTGGCAACATTGTGTTACAACAACCCGGACAACCATCCGTTACGTTAAACAACAAACAAATCGTTGATATTCTTCAAGCATTACAAAACGATGTAGCGTCGCGTGACCAAGAAATAGCACGACTGAATCATGAATATAAAGTGCTTCATGATAACTATATGTCGTTACAAAAGCTTCAGGCGGCAGCAGTAGCAGCGGCAGTGGGTGCGACCACGACCGCACTATCACCTGCGTCGGCACCTACGAATACCGCCACCGCCACCGCCACCGCCACCGCCACCGCCGTCGAACCCAAACCCGAACCCGACACCATTTATGTCTAATACAATAATATCATAACTATGCAACGATTACCACGGCGATGATATTATTTAAGCTTTTACAATTTCGACAGAGTTAATCTTTAAACAAAGAAAACTATTCTTCGATTCATGGATTATAAACTCATGTCCCTTATTGTATTCTTCAAATTTATCCCTAAGAATGTTTTCGATTTCACCTACTGGAAGTTCGTCATCCTTTGATTTATATTTATTACGTGAATCGTCGTGGTTGTCGTCGTCGTCGTCGTCGTCGTCGCTTTCGTTGACGCGTTTTTTTGACTTCGATTTCGATTTCGATGATTTATGCTGTTCTTCCTTCTCTGGCGGAAGATACTCCCATTCACCGACCGCCTCAATCGTTTGATTATTTGTCATATAGACTATTGAGTCTGAATTAAAAACGAGGGCTGAACCTGGAGCATGGTCATAACTATCCAAGTCGATTTCAGTAATCAAGTCAAATTCATCGAGAAATTCATTCTTGCGAAGATAACTGCGAATATAGCTTATAATTTCAGGAGTTGGCTTTACAGTATATATTTTGTTTTCTGTATCGCTTTCGCTACTGCTTCCACTTTCGCTTCCACTGTCAGCATCTTCGCTTTCACTACCACTCGCACTCTTGCTCTCATGTTTCTTACTATCACGCTTGTTATTTACGTGAGGAGGATTTACAGAAACACATTCAATCTCCGTATCTAACACCAAACGATATTTCGAATCAAATGAAATTGACGCACCCATGTTAGTTATTTCTAAATACTATTAACATCTTTTAGGTATTAATCAAACGCATCAACATAGAATGGCGGAATCATTATGGTCAATGTCGCCGCCACTTCCGTATAACTCATCATCTACACAAGCGTCAACATCCTTTTCCATATATTTGTCTAAATATCGATATATCCGATTGATGTCCAATTTCGTTATTTCATACATTTCTAAAATCCGTGGAATATCCTCTTCTGCGTGCTGCTTTTTAAGTGTCATGAAAAATGTGAATAAATCGTTTTGGTCCATCGAAAGCTGAATACACAAATTCTGTAGAAATAGTTGGTTATTGTATTCGGTGCTGTATTTCGTTAGAACCTTCGTAAATCGCACTTCGGTCGGATGAAACCGTGCTTTTTTTGGGAAGGATTTGTGATACAAATGATGGTTGTAAAACGTCTTGATGAGAGACGAGAGTTCGTTAAATAACCAAATCTGATTTTGAAATGTGATACGGTCGAAATAATCTGCTTGACAGATGTTGTCCAGAACCAATTTATAAAACGGTGCACTAACTGAAACAGGCATCTTTTCAAACAAGTCGATAATATTTTCATGCCAAAGCAGACCGATGGTAGTGCGGTCGGTTTCATTGATTAGGACATTATGGTCTGAAATAGGATATTCGGTATTCATCAATTTTTCGGTTATCTTTTTGATATCTTCATTATAGGTTTTCGGCTGAAATATCGCGTGAAGAATATTATTCGCGAGTATCGTGTTTGATTTTTTGCTCATCTCCATCACCGCATTAAGCTTACGTAGATTGCCTTGAACGAAAGCGATTATATTTTTCCGCATAACCGCGTCGATGGCCGGCAACTTCATGTCGATAATATGCGACATTTGTGACGGGGTTGGTGTTTTCAACTCATATACGTAACAGACCTTCATCAATTCTTTGATTTTCTTGTCTATATGACAATTTCCAATACAAATAATCGGATTCATCGTGATTTCTTCTTGTTTTTGTTTTTTCGTCTTTTTAGGACGAATGAGTTTGATGAGAGATGTGATGCCGCCCTTATCGCCGTTATTCATTCCGTCAAGCTCGTCCATGACTACAACGATTTTTTGGACCTTGCGTTGAAATATTGACATGATGTTCTTATCTGATATATTATGTTGCGTAATCGATTCAATAATTGATTTGTTTCGAATATCTCCTGCGTCATATTTCACCATATCATAATTTAGTTCTTTTAGTAGTCGAACAACGAATTCGGTTTTACCTGAACCTGGTTCGCCATAAATATAGATGCCTCGTTTGAATGTGAGGTCGGATTTGTTTTTCTGGAAAGATGCTAAGAATTCTCGGATATTGTTATAGATTGATTCTCTACCTAGAAAAGTTGTATAATTCTCCATGTGTGTGATATGTGAATATATTTTTTATGTTTATATGTTATAACGAGCATTATTGAGAGAATGAACACAATCCAAGAATTATTTGCCCCTCTTGACAAAGACTATTGTCTGTTGTTTTACTGGCTTACCGTTGTTAATTTTATTTTCTTAGCTGTTGCTGCTCTCGGCTTTGTTTCATCACTTGTTCTCTTATTTAGGGGGAAAATCACATTAATGAGTGGCGTTTATTCGTTCTTGATGATTTTGGTATATGCTCTTATGTATTTCCAGACACGCTTGTTCTACTCTATGTGTGTGACGAGCAACATGAAGGCCGGCACATATGGTATGGGTGCTCCCTCTGATTCTCTCCCTGCTGTAGCCAAGGCTGCTTCTGGTGCCGCACCTGGTGCCTTCCATATGTAAATGTCGAATTCATGTTTTCGAAATTATATGACATAATAATTATTATATTGAGTCATATCCGGTTTATGTGTGAATTAGTTCATGCAGTTCTTTAATGTGCTCGCGCGTGACTTTTGACCATCTACGATGCCTTCCCATGGAACATAACCGCCGTCTACCCCATTTAATCCGGGTCCTGAATATGTGCCGCCGTTTACTTTGGTGAAATTGTTACAGTTATTGTTTTGGTCAGGAGCACTAAGTGTGTATCCCAAACCATATTTATCGACACAGTTTGTTCCATCAAACTCCATACGGTCGGGGCATTTGGCAATCTCAGGAGGCCATTTTTGAGCACTCTTTGACTTCAAGAGTAAAATCGCCACGGTTCCGACTGAGATTACAAACGCTATGATTGCGAGTAATAACACTATTTTTTGTATTGAGAGATTGAAAAAGTTGCTAAACAGTCCCTGACCGGATGAGCCGGCGTTTCCATTACTCGAACTTCCGAATGCTGATGAACCAGTATTTTTTGAACTTGAAATAAAATCCATAATGGAAACTACGATTATACTATATAAAGTAGTGATATAATATCTGTGTATTATACAACAACGTTATTTAGCGTATATTTTAACTATTGTATTGAAACATGAACCGTTTTGATTATCGTGCTTTCCCAGAAGAAACATTTATCGGACAACCTAAAAATGGCCGTCTTGATATATTGACTCCTCCGATTCAAGACCAGTTCGCTCTTTATGATAAAAATCCCGTTCATCAGTGCGTGACTTACCGTGATGCGCTGAACGGAATCTGGGAAAACACGCCGCTCTCGAATGCGTTCTTCAGTAAGGAGAATATGCAGATTATTCAAAACGGTATTCGTGCCGGTGTATATCAGCGGTCGCGTGGCAAGTATGTGATTGGCGAGCAAGATTGTGATACCCTCCGCATCATCATGCGAACCATTTTTCTTCAGAACGCCGCCAACGCTCCCACCGACATCCGTGAGCAGATTATCGAGTTGAATGAATTAGTATTTGAATATTGTGTGCCTCGTGTTCATGGCGAAGCAGAGGGATATATTCAGTATAAGCGTGATGTCAGCAACATGTATACGCCGATGGCTCATCCGAATTTCTCGGATTACAAGCATAAGACTCTAGAGTTGAAGCCGTGGTTCTAGATTCGTACATTGATAAAACTGTTCGTAAATAAATGTAATATTATGTTGTATTGTTCAGCAAATATTTGTATACTGTGTTTATTGTGTTTTGTGTTTTTGAAAGTGATGGGTATGAATAACCTTTACAACATATATGGTTCATCGTATTATTTGGTTTGGGTATTGTTGTTATATTGTTCGTTCCTTCGTCTGGATTATCTAATATAGATTTCAATATTTTGGTCATCTCTGGCGAATTTACACATTGATTATGATTCGCATCAGGAATGTTATGTATCATAATCTTACCACATGAAACCTCCTTTAAAAAAGAACCAATATGCGGCGGACAAATCGTGTCTTTTAGTCCAAAACAAATAGTCGTTGGTATCTTTTTACATAGTTCTATAAGTAGTGGAAATGTTGGCGTATTCCAATACGAATAACGTGGTGTAAAAGTAGTGACCTTTTGTATAATTTTATGCCCATTATTACATGGGTTCGAATAAAAAGATAACCAAAATTTAGTTAGATTTGAATTATCGTTAAATATGACATTCATAATATGAATCATACCGTTACGTGATATAAGTGGAAGGTTAAATATAGTGGTGGGTAATCCTAGATTGAAAAATATAGACCAATAGTATCCCCATATGCCTAGGGTGGGAAGAATACCGCATGGTGTCAATAGAACTAGGTTTTTGATTGCGTATTTGGCAGCAACATAAATAGATAGAAATCCGCCGAGTGAATAACCAACAAGAGTTGTCTTATGAAGAATATTGAATTTTTGTAGTGTTTGTCCTATAACATTTGCATAACAAATACACATGTCTTCATTCGTTGGATATATGTCTAAATCAATATCACCACTTACACCAAATGATGGTAAATCGATTGCGATACATTTGACGTCACTCGGAAGTTGTTTCATTATGTCGAAAAATGTCACTGACGCACTTGCTGTTCCGTGAATAAATACAAATACGTCATCATCATGAGTGATAACACCGATTGGTTCTTTTATTGTGATGTGTATAGTGATACCCGAAATATCTAGAACTTCTTCACTAAAGTTGTATTGTTTAACAAGATTCGTCATTCTTTTCGATAAAGATAACGATGTTTTATTACACATCACTGCTGATGCTGCCCATGAACATATCACTAGTATTATATATAGAATTAACGGCAGTAAAAAAAATAATAAAATAAACATTTACAATAATTTACATTATTTTATTATTTACATTACGCAATACCTTTTTGTTTCGATTCTATTACGCCTTTTTCACCACCATCTTCTTCTTCATTATCGCCGCACCGCCGCCGCCGCCTGCCGCTGCCTTGCTTGATGACGAGATCGCACCCACCGCCGCCTCCGTTGTTACCACCCATTTTCGATATTCCTGTTCCAATTCATCCAAGTCACGTGTCCATAATGCTTCAATCGACGTATCGCTGAGTCCTTTGTGTTGTGCCCGTTTCGCGTCACGCTCTGCGAGGAGATGCTTGACATTTTCATCTGTCACACTATCCATCGGCATTTTCAGCAGGTATTTGAACTCGGTATCACCTTCAATGTGCTCGTAGCCATGGTTGGTCAACTTCGCGAATATCGCATCTTTCGTCTGCCTTCGTAATTCCAACTTGTCGTCGAGGATCTCCTGAATGTATCGCGCACGGTTGGTGAGGACCCGCAGTTCATTCGCAAGTTGTGCAAGCATCGCCGCCTTTCTCTTGGCGTAAAGTGAGAGACGTTCGGTGTAATAATCCTCGATGATGTCGTAGATTGTGGTGTATTTTCGGAGTTTCTCATGCGCATCGAAGAGATTCATATTCGTCGTGCTTTGCGTCGTGAATAGTGCGAGAAGTTTCTCCAGTTTGTTTGTTCCTGTGTCAGCATCCACGATTATGGCTTGTAAGTCTTTCGGCGTGTGTGGATACGATGGATGAAACGTTACAGTAATATCAACAACGGTGTCGGTGGACATGTCGGTATATTCTTTGAGGACGGTCTTGTCGCTACCCTTGTCCTTATCGGCGGCGGCAGGTGCCTCCATCAATTTCTCCAAGAATTCCTTATAATCATCGGTCCATGTTCCAATCGGCAGCTCAGTGATGCGGACTTTACGGTCGGCGATGATTTCGTATGTGCCTTTGATGAGGTATTTCGCCGCCACATGGGATGTGGCGGCACCGGAGGTAGCGGACGCACCGGCGGCACCGGAGCCCGCGATATTTCGTATCGTTCCCTTGAATCCCTTGAAGTATGGCTCGATAACTGGACGGTCAACGACTGGCGTCGTTGCGAGCATCGCCCGAATGTATGCGATGATTTGAAGTGGATTATGCGGCATGACATCTGTGCTGAATCCCGTTCCGATTCCCTTACTTCCATTCACGAGAATCATCGGAATAGCTGGTGCGTAATACGTCGGCTCTACCATTTGACCGTCGTCGTTGATATACGACAATACCGCGTCGTCTTCTTGGCGAAAGATGAGTCGCGTCAGCTTGTTGAGTTGGGTGAAAATGTATCTTTCGCTTGCGCTGTCTTTTCCTCCTTGAAGACGACCGCCAAACTGACCATTCGGTTCTAACAAATTAATATTGTTGCTCCCTACGAAGTTCTGTGCCATACCGACAATCGCCGCATTTAAACTCGCCTCACCATGGTGATACGCCGAATGCTCGCTGACATACCCGCTGAATTGAGCAACCTTGATTTCCGTTTTCAGACCACCCTTCTTGAACGCCGCATACAGAATCTTACGCAGCGAAATCTTCAATCCATCCATCAGGTTGGGAATCGAACGCTCGTTGTCGTAAATCGAGAAGTGGATGAGGCCGCGGTCGATGAACTCTTCGTAAGGGATTTCTGGCTTCGATGTATCGAGGAACGCTTCGCGCGAATAATTCGCCAACCACTCCTTCCGGTCATCGGCACGTTTCTTGTTGAACGCCATATCGAGATGGTCGTCGCTTTCCTTTCCAGTATGAACAAACGACACCATCTTCTTATGCTCGAAGTATTCCTTGAACTCTTTTCCGGTGCTTGTGCCCAAACCTTTATAATATTTCGTATGCCAACTTGCAGGGACGACTGCGTCGGGGAATTGCTTCTTCCATGCTTCAAACTCACCGTCATTGTAAAAGAGGACCTCTTGTGCACCACGACGTGCTTTAAGAATCGGTGTATTCATAAATCCGATGAAACCAGGTATCTTCGTGAGTGACGGCCACTCTGTCTGGAAGAGGTTGATACCAAGACCTTGGATATGAGCACCATCCAAATCCTGGTCGGTCATGAAGAGCACCTTTCCATAACGCAGCCGTGTGGCGACATCCGAGGGTGTGTAGGTCTTCCCCGTTTCAAGACCGAGAATCTGCTTGATTTCCGCAATCTCGCGGTTTTCCGAAATGCGTTTCGTAGTCTCGCCGTGAACGTTGAAGAGCTTGCCTTTCATCGGATAGACACCGATATAATTCCGGTCTTCTTTGCTCAATCCGCTGATAATACCGGCTTTGGCTGAATCACCTTCACAAAGGATAATGGTGCATTGTGCGGATTTGTCCGCCGACCCCGCATAATTCGCGTCGATGAGTTTAGGGATTCCGCGGATTGTGCGGGTTTTCGCGCCATCGGTTTTCTTCGCGGCTTTCGTGTCCTTGACTTCGGTGAGCGCACACGCGGCATCCATGACGCCCATTTTCGCCAGCTTCTCGATGAACTCGTCACTGACTTTACATGATGAGCCGAAATTGGCGACAGCGGTGCCGAGCTCGTCTTTGGTCTGGCTCGAAAATGATGGGTTCTCGATATCACAACGCAGGAAAAGCATGAGTTGTTCTTTGATTGTATTCGGCTTGACATCGACTTTCTTCTTCTTCTTGATGACTTCGGCAAGCTTGCGGACAATTTGGTTGGTAATGTATTCGACGTGCTTTCCGCCTCTTGGGGTATAGATGCCATTCACGAAGCTTATGTGTGCGAATTCGTCGGTGGTTGTGAGGCATACGACATACTCCCAACGAGGGTCAGGATTTTCATAGATGCGCTTGACGCTGCTACCGCCGCCTTCGCCGCCGCTGCCCTTCGCACCAATATACAAATCAACATACTGCTGAAAATGGCGAACAGGGACGGTCGCGTCGTTATATTTCACCTTCACGGTCTTGTCGGTCACTGCGGCAATATCGTAGGTGCGCTTCATAAAGAGTGCGACCATATCGGCGGTGAGGTTGTTGGCTGCGATACCGAATCGTGCGTAATCAGGGCGGAAACTTACGCGGGTATAAGGCTTGACCTTGGTCTTTGTGATGACTGGGGGGACGATTTCCGAGAGATTGTTCTTGAATTCTTGGACGTATTTCAGGCCGCGGACGTGATCGATGGTCTCCACGCGACCCCACACCGACCAAATAAGCACGAGTTTGAATCCGAACCCGTTCTTCCCGCCAACAATTTTCTCCTTCTTGTTCTCGTCATAGTTGGTAGATGTGCGAAGATGGCCGAAAATCATTTCGGGAACCCAGAGTTTATGCTCTGGATGCTGGGCGACGTCAATGCCGTTACCATCATTTGTCATGTGGATAGTTCCGTCAGCGGGGTCAATCTCTACCTCCAATGTGGTTACGGGAAGTGCGTCGGCTTTACCATCGGCGATGGCTTGGGCTTGACGGACGACATGGTCGCGCATATTCACCATTCCTTCGTCGAAGAGCTTGTAAAGACCCGGGATATACGTGATGTTGCGTCGGGTGAGCATCGGAGCAGCGGCGGCATCCATCACATATTCAAATGTTTCGGTGGGTTCGATAGTTCCAATATATGTATCCGGTTTTTTGAGAATGTGTTCTCGGTCCGTCATTTTTTGGTATTTGGTTAGAGCTTCGGTTCCGGCAGCGTCACTGACAGAGGTGGCATGACTAGTAGATTTAGGCGGCATTTGATGTTATCACTTGAAAGATGAATATATAAGGCGTACGTTATATCCCGACAATATGTTTAACTCATCTTCAATTTTATTTTGGTTCGAGTATGTATCTTTAGAGTCACATCATGCCAGCACCACGATACAGGACAACATTCGGCATGGGTCTCACATGTAGCGACATATACCGCATCAATGACGCACTCGTTCAGTATGACTCTTCTGGAAACCCGGTCGTTATCAACAATCAAAATAACGATATTCGCATTCCATATTATAAATGCCCTACGATCACAAACCCAACTGCTGGAATGGCGACATCCACCAATAACACGAATATCACAAAGAAGATGCGTTATGCACAAAATATACGCGTCGCAACCGAAACAAAGAATGTCAAAAAGGTGTATGCCGTAAATAATATCAATCGTTTTGGACGTTGGACCGGCGCACCTGGTGGGTTTGGAGCACCCATTACGAATTCATTTTAGACCATAGATTATATACTATTTTTTCTAGTGATAATGTATAACGAGATATTTAGTAAAATGGTGAAACGTTTAGACCGCCACGATGATGGATTTTACCACGTCAAAGGCAAGAAGTATGAGATGTTAGAAGGTTCTCGTGCACAAGTCTGGCATGATACCGCATACAAGACCCCGGGTGGTCTTACTAAGGGCGAACTCATATTTAACAAGCACGGCCGTATTGTGAGTGCCAAGAAGCACGTCACCGCAAAGAAGGAGAACCGTCTGCGCAAGTATGGATACACCGCTCGCAAAGGGAAGTTCGGTGCTATCAAGATTTCCAAGACTGGCCGTCGTTCTCGTCTCGTGAAGACTCCTAAGAGACGTTAAATAGCTTAGCTTAGCTTCGGATACGATACAATACTTTATGTCGACTTTGTATTACTATTATATTTCACTATAATAGTAGTATCATAAATAAATCACGCTACGCCCACTGGTGACGATGGAGAATAATATAATTACAGGATATATATTCGACTTCTTGAAAGAAAATAAAATATGGGTATTCATTACAATTATCACCACACTGATATGTAATCCAATTGAAATGATTGTATTGTCTGACCTGTTTTCGAATTTTACAGGTGCTATCAATGGTCTTGAATACAGTAAATCGATTACAATTCTTCTGAAAATCGCAGGATTAAGCATGTTCGTGGATACCGTGTATATGATTAGCAACTATTTCGACAAGATTTATTATCCAATGATGGAGAAATTCATCCGGTTCAAACTCATCGACGTCATCTTTAAAAATATTGAGGTGAATTATGAAAAGGAGGACATATCCAACCATATTATCAAAACATTAAAGATACCCAATACCGTCACATCATTTACCGGTAGATTTATTTATTGGGTCATCACATTTGTTCTTACAAGTATCGTGATTCTTGGATATGTTATCTATTTGAATCCGGTTATCGGCGGTATGACAGTTATCGTATTCATTTTGTTCTTCATTTTGTATTATTATATTCTCATGGATAGTAAGCGCACATCCGAACACCGAGAGAATGAAGAGAAGAATTTGATGTTGAACATCGACGATGTCTTGAGTAATTCTATTAGTATTATCTGTAATAAAAAGACCCGAGAAGAGAAGGAATACCTCACACAAAAACACAGTATATATGACAACGCACATGAAACGCAATTATGGAGCACATCAAAGGGCTCTTACGCGATTTCAATCATCGTCACCTTAATTCTCGTTGCTTACGTGTATGTCATTCTTCGTTTATATAAATCCAAATCTATCGACAGCACATCCACTATAAAAGTCATCATTATTATGTTATTTTTTGTCCGATATATCAAAACCGCTTCACAAAGAAGTATTATAGTGATCGCGGAGTATGGTAAGCTCGCAGAAAATGAAGCCAATATACGTGAGTTATTGGTCTATGACGTAAAAGCAGGCACGGAAGATACGGGTGCAAGTTCGAGTGCGAGTGCGAGTGCGAGTGCACTGACAGACGTCCCTATCACCGGACATATCGAATTCAAAAATGTGTCGTTTGAATACAAGACTGAAACAGAAGATGTCAAAATTGCTGAAGACCGCAAAAAAACACTCGATAATGTCTCGTTTAAAATCAAGCCACTTGACCGGGCGGCAATTATCGGAACAAACGGAAGCGGTAAATCCACGATTATAAAGCTCTTGTCCGGTTTTTTCAAGCCGACTGAAGGCCAAATATTATTTGATAATCAGGATATTCAGAATATCGACCGCGAATACCTGCGAAGCAAATTATCGATTGTTTCACAAAAGGTGGTCTTATTCAATCGGTCTATCATCGATAATATATGTTACGGGACAACGACCCCGAGGGAAGAAGTCATTGAGATTCTGAATAAACTTAAAGTAATGAACGTATTTAAGAAACTCCCACAAGGGCTTGATACGCTGGCTGGGTCGAGAGGCGAAAAATTAAGTGGCGGTCAGCGGCAAATTATTTACTTACTGCGGAGTTACCTCAGTAACAAACCAATTACGATTATGGATGAACCGACCGCTGCAGTGGATGCGTTTCATAAGAAATATGTAGTCCAGATGATTCAAGAGATGTCGAAGAAGACGACGATGATTGTTGTTACGCATGACTCCGAATTTGCGGCCACCTTTCCTGTAAAAATCTTTATTGAAAGCGGTCGGATTGTGAAACTGGAGGGAACGGGTTCCAATATGCGAGGTATCAACCAAGCAGCGGCGATGCGGCCTTATGGTTCATCGTATTAGTATATATTATATATAATTATATCAGTGATAGTAATATATAATACAGGCAATTACATGCTTCTTATCATTACACGCGAAATACCGAATCACGCCAATAAACTACGCGAATTGTATCAATGTCTCAAACAACGAGATATTCCATATATCGTGACACGACGATGCGACCCCACGATGATTGCACGCACCGACATTCGCGGCTTGATAATACCAGGTGCCCGTTTTCGTATAAAGCAATACGTGCCGCAGCTTGAACTCACGCTTGAACTCTATTATTTGTTTCATTTTCCGAAGACACCTGTTCTAGGAATATGCCATGGGTGTCAATTGTTGATGTTGTATTACGGAGGGTCGCTTACATCCTATAACACGTTATGGACGGGGACGCACAACGTCAATCTCTCGACACATCGTATTTTCAAAGGCCATGAACGCGGCCAAACACCGCGTGGCATAGATGCATGCTTTTATTTTCATGAACTTCCGGTGGCCCCGCCGTCTTCGTCATCGAATATCCGAGAGATTGCGTGGATTACGAAGTTTCGTGATGGACGTCGCCATGCGTGTGCGTTTGAATTTGTTAAAAACCGCGTGTATGGCATGATGTTTCATCCGGAAGCATTAGACTCGACGCGGGATATTTTGTATAACTTTTATGAAACGATTGCGATGTCGTCGTCAGCGGCATCGGCGGCATCGGCGGCATCGGCGGCATCGACCTCCGCGTAGTCATCATCGGCGTCAGCTGACCACCACTTTATTGTAATCATCCCGTTTTCATCGATGTAATCTAGGTATTCTTCCATGAAATACTTTTCAAAATATCGCTTGCTGATAATACGCCGCTTCGCGGTAGCATAACATCTCCCACAATAGTATTCGTAAGCGTTGTATAATGGTTGTGGGAATGAATTATGGTTCTCGACACATTGCTGTTTGAATTGTTCTAGGTATTCGTTGATTTCGGCGGTTTTATTCCATAATTTACAACCGACATTCAGTATATATTTATCGTCTTCTATGATGACATCGGGGTAGAAATGACGCAGCATTCCGAGTAGGGTTGCGTCGCCGACGATGGGCGTACTTGCCGCGTATTCGTTGAAAAGGGTTGATAGTTCGTCGATTTCTAACTCGATTTCGCGGTCATCGGTGAAACAATACTCGCCCCAAAACTGGCGAAACTGGCTGACGAGGGGAAGATACTTGCTTGTGCGGTTTGGAATCGTGTCAGGTGTTGATGGCGAGGCAAGACATGCGAATTTCGCACGCAACGTTGCTGCAAAAAATACGCTTGGTAAACGAAACTCCGAGAGATATATCTTCCATAGATATAACATATTCGTCATGGATATCTCGTGGTCGGTCGACGCGGGTTCCGTAGCGTAATTCATGAATTCGTCGATGATTTGCTGGTCAGTGCGGTCGCGTAAAAACCACGCATGTGTACCGACCTCCGGTGTTTTACAATGGATACGCAAGAAATCATCGGCACTCCCGAAACGGTGCGAGTAATGTGCTGCGACACAGAAAAGGTCGATGACACATGTCATGAGGTCGGGTATGTTCGAGAGACGCAGCGGAAATCCAGCTGTCGATGATGCTTGTGTGCGAATATCCACCAGCCGACAATCCTTATACTGATGCTCGTAATATTTGAACTTGAATGCGGTGCTGAACGAGTGGGCAGTAGAACCGAATAATGCGTAACACTCGTTGCCGAGGTCTTTGATGAATTCTTTTGCGATTACGGGAACAAAATAGATGAGAGGTGCGGCTTTTCTGAGGAGGACATCGCCGAGAATCGTGAGAAAATACTTCGCATGGTCACGCGTGTGGAAGAGTGCGGGGTAGAGCAGCCCGATGACATGCTGGATGGTGCGGGATTCGGGGATTGATGAGAGAATGTCGCGGGATGATTGAATGCTCTTGATAATCCGGTTTTTTATACGGTATTTGATGCTTGTGCTGATGCTTGTAGACGCGGCGGTCGCAGAGAGAAAATCCGACGCTGTAATATCTGCCAAAATCCGGTGATGAATTTCGTCTTCGTTGATTAACGCATACCTGACTTGATTATGATAGGTGAAATACAATTCTGAATGCGGAGAGTAGAAATATTTGTTCCGATTTAGAAAACTCTCGGTGAATTCGTCGGCGAAGAGTTCGAGAGATTTCTTGCGTGTTTCGCGTTCGGCGTGAGCTGTCTGGTAGTTTTTGATAGATTGCGGGAGCTGGGTTTTTACATAGGTGTGGATTCTCTCGAGAATGACGGGATTGTCCGCGTTTGTATTCCATATCTCCGAGAGAATGGCGATGGTGTCGTCGAGGGAGGGAGGTGGTGCGGATGCGGCGGTGGTGGATGAGATAGACATAGGAAATGATAATATTATGAGTATATAAACTTTATTATTGTTATTACGGAGCTTTTCAGTCCGCATCCCCTCCGTCGTAACTGACATATCATTATTTTCGTGTGATGAAAATGTTGCTAAAATAATGATATTTTACTTCCTGCCATGACGGCGGGACTTCTTGCTCTTGCTTCGGCGAGACTTCTTGCCGGAACTTTTGCGGTGCTTCTTGCCGCCCTTCTTGGAAGACTTGCCCTTCTTGTGGTGCTTACGCTTGGTGCGACGGCGGCCGCCTGCGGCTGGGGGAGCGGGGGATTTTAGTTTATCTAATTCTGCTTTGGCAGTTTTTTTTTCTTCATCGCTTGTAGATTCATTGGAAATTTTTGCTTCTAGTTCAGCAATCCTTGCTGCATTGTCTGCGGCTCCGGCTGTGGGTTGCCCATCGTCTTGGGTTGTGGGTTGTGGGCCTTTGGATATTTCACCCAAAGATTTTTTTAATTCTGGTTCTGATCCTATAAGAGCAAACGCATCTTTTAGGTTTTGTTTTAATGCTTCTTTA
>Ga0078894_10000350_pt1 | contig 31480 bp, 24 predicted proteins | sample LauGreSu1BDMLBSD_2_FD_67506 | JGI IMG/M metagenome (GOLD analysis project Ga0078894, IMG submission 67506) | Freshwater lake microbial communities from Lake Michigan, USA - Su13.BD.MLB.SD (version 4) (version 4) | ecosystem: Environmental > Aquatic > Freshwater > Lake | place: Lake Michigan... | reverse complement strand
TTCTGTCAGAGTTGTATAGAGTCGTGGTTAACCTATAATGACACATGTCCAGTATGCAGACAACCAATATGACAAAAAAGAAAAATGAAGTCCTGTAGCCTTGATACAATCAGATTCGCGACGTCAACTCCACTGATTCGATATCTAAGCAGGTACTCTCTTTTTGTTCCTTTATTCGGTAACACGTCCCACATGGAAATCCGTGCATATGACACCTGGAGTGCAAGTATCACCACCGTCTATTATATACTGTTTAAGACCTCGCGTTAATACAAGACAAGAATCAAGGACTCTTACATATGTACATAAACAAATAAAAAATGGAACACTTAGTATCCTCTTTCGCGATACCCAGGCCAATCATAGGACTTGACCTCTTTATAAAAATGGGACTAGTCACGCCCTCGTTTACATCTTTATCTTCTAAAAATGTGACACTTGCGTCATCTTTTATATACCATCTGTTTAACATCTCTGTACACCCAATCGTATTCAAAGTATAGAACAAGAAGTAGTAAATGAAGTCAGAGCACGTTTAAGCGTGAATTGCGGGGTCTACTACTCCGGACTCTGCGAAACGACTTAAAACTGCTACTAGCTCCCGAATGATATGTCTAACAGGGAAGACACCGTTTCAAACAGATACTTGATATTATAGTCGTCTAGGGCTGAGGTCTTTATATATTGGCTAATCATGTACTTATACGACAGGTCCTAGATGAACGCGTCCTACATCCGCTGCACATACTCGCTCTGGGACTTACTCACTTCAAGATCGCACAATAACTACATCGGGATTCGCGACGTTGATGAACGCATCTAAACACTTGCTTAATTCATTAAAAAAAATAATTCATCAATCACTCTTGCTGTTCTTGTTGCTACCACTACTACTATTATTCGTATATGGATCCTATATTTTGTATTAGATGACCGGGGTTAAAAGCACGCCCAATCGCATCTTTGAGTTTGACATCCCAATTGTTTTTATCGAACCAAACATCGGGTTAATAGATACATATAAGTGGTATATTATTCTTATTACAGTAATCAACCTTCATCTAATCATGTAATTAACGAATCTAAAACGCTTCATCACCACCCCAATGATGAATTGATTAAAAGTGCTGATCTCCTTGTAATTCTATTAGTATATGGGAATCAATTTCAAAATCAAACTTGAGTAATTTTTTATCCTTTAGATCGTGGAAAGTAATCTATGTTGCGATTTTGCTGTATTGTTCGGTTAAGTACTATAAAAGCTTCAATTCTGTCTTGTTCTTGCATATACTACAACCAGATCCTTATAAATGCCTATATCCAAGTTACCAAAACCATTCACCACATGTTTTACACCCAATTTCTAATTTATTTTAGCAACTAAAGTCTTATATTTTAGAGTAGTCAAATAAATAGCTGTGTATAGAATTTGATCTTGATTCAAATTACTCTTTGGAAATTCTATGTTTACTAGCTACTAATTAACGGGCACAACTGGGACATCCTTGCCCACTAAGATGATTGGCTGGAACTTACCAAAACCAATTATTACACGAATTACATCCAATTTCGACTTTTTATTATGAATTTATATATGCGACCTTTGAATAGTCAAACGATTCAGGATGATGCACTTTGTTTGCTTTTTGTTTAAAATCTTCTTCAGATGATCTTCTAGCATCTGCTCGTTTTTTTAGACTACATTTGGGACAACCGCTTTTAGCATTAATATGAGTATCCACTGTCTATAAGAATATATTACCACAAACCAAACATTCAATATTCATTTTTTACAAATTTGACTTATATTTATCGAGATATTTATATCTATTAAAACCATGTATATCTTATGCTTTTTATTAAAATTATTCATCAGTTAATCTTAGTTTATTAGATCTATTTTAAATACCACAATCCCGACATCCTGATCCATTAAGATGTGAATCCGGTATCTGTTAAAACAATTTATCGCATTTAATACAATATATTGATAGTTTTTAATCAATGTTTGTATATTACTCTGGATATTAATATTTATTGTTATGTACTAAATTCGCTCTGATAACAAATTGGTCGTGGGTTAGTTTTTTAGGCATCTTGGTATTTATATACGATCTGTTTAACATCTCTGGTCAGTACTTAATATCCACTAGAGGCTGTATAAGAATAATCACCATTGTAATAGATTATCAATTATGATAGAACTCACAGTGTCTATTCTGGTAATATAAACATATTAATAGAGAATCATAGTAATAAGACGTTGAATTAGATGTCCAATAAATATATATGGTCAGATATGTTAAACAGTATTATACTAAATATATACGAAACGAAAATGAATGCACAATAAAAAGGATCGGTTCTTAAACCAGCTGACTTCCAATCACTGCCAGTTTACAAGATCTGTCTTGTAGGCGATTCAAACGTTGGTAAAACGACTCTAATAAATAGCTATCTAGGAATTCCTGATAAAAACCCGAGTGTTACTGTCTATGCTAACTATAAGGCGATATATAGCTATTTTACAGATAAGCGTGGTGTTTAGAAGATGCTAAAGATGCAAATCCAAGACACTGCTGGTTAAGAGCGATACAGCAACATAGTACCTAGTATGTACTTCCGCAATGCACATGCTTGTATCCTGGTATTTGATCTAACTGATAGTTAATCGTTAAATTATCTTAGCAAGCGGTTAGATGCGTTTTTGAACGTAGCACACCAAGATGCAGTCATTATACTAGTCGGTAATAAATGCGATTTAGAATCGAGTAACTCATAGAGTGATTCTGCATAGAGAATGTAAGACGCGTTCATCTAGGACCTATCATACAGATACATGATTAGTCAGTATATAAAGACATCAGCAATAGACGATTACAACATTAAGTACCTGTTTGAAACGGTATCTAACATGCTTGATATAGCGTTTTGCAATTCCGATTAGTTCTAGATAGTGCATTAGTAGCAAGAATTGACTGTATAACCGACATTTACGATTAGATCAGCATTGAGTCAAATAACAACAGCTTGCAATATACTCTGAACGTGGTTGTATATACACTCAAAAGAGAATTATAAGCGAGCATAGACCCGTTAATCAACAGACATGCATGAACCCCGCGGTTCTCTATTTATGCGTATAAGCACCACTTACATCGAATAACCCTGTTTAACGTACCAGATCCGACACCGCGGTATCCAACTGAGCAGTATAATGCCTTATTATGTATCAAAAGAGGACTTCCATACGTATGCTAACACGTTGTCACTTTAATAAATCGAGAAATCAGAATACCAATGATAGAGAAAGGGTCTTATACGCACGTACTAAATCATAAAAAATCAATATAGACTCAGTTACTATCTATTCGTCCTTTTAGATACGCAATGTCCTTCTAGTTCTCGGTCTAGATTCGCTATATATCATCTAATCTTGAGTTGATTCGCGAGAATTCGTATTATAAGTCCGCCTTCAGATTCCTTTGTTGTTCTTTGAATAAAGCATCTATCTTCTTGTCCTGTTCATTAAACCGCTGATCCATCTTCTGGTCCTATTCCTTAAACCGCATATCTATCTTTTACACGTACCAACCTCTTATAGCTCCTAACCCCGTAAAGAACATAGTGGCGTATCCAAGGTAAGGAGTTGATTGTTTGAATTTGTCTTTGAGCATTTATTTCATCTCAATACTATTTATATACTATCTTTTTAACTACTCTACACACCGCATCTAAGGTTCATTCTATACAATCATGGATCAATCCGCGAGGTCGTGGTTATGTAAGGGTGCATGTCTCAACTCATTAGCATATATAATTGACCCGCGAGGTATGAGTCAGATCAAATAGAGTGCGAAGCAGGTATATAAGTGGATCTAACCCGCATCAGCAGAGTTCCGTGGGCGGAGCTATCTTCATTTATTAAGATGGTCTATAGGTTGCATAAGATGTTAAACAGGTCTTTACTAAAGGATTCATGCTGGACAGAGTTAGCAGAAAGCGTATTAGTTCAGAAGTAATTTAGAGCGATGAAATGATTAGAAATCGTTTAAACGAACCGCTAATGGATAGTAAGTACCAATACTACAATATAGAAGACGATGAAGTCCGTTGCGAGTCAAAGGCATAAGTAGAAAAGGATAACGACGTGTTGGGTCTTATATATATGATTGCATCTATATCTCTATTTAGTACGACAATGCTTCTAAACCGCGTTATATCCCAATAGCAGGTGTTTGACACAGCGGAGATATTTATGATGTCTAGTATGGTATAGGTGCTTGTTAGTGAAGTGGTGAGGTCTTAGTATAGAGAATCGCTTGGATAAGTGTTTGGTAATAGGCGAGTTATTGGTTTGTTATTGATCAGATAGACTTTTTCCGTTTCGGGGTGGATGTCGTTGACTTACCTTTCAGCTCTGATACCGCTTGGTTTTATTCAATTAACGCAGAATCTCATCCCGATCGTAACCGCGGGTATATCATATATGTTCCTTAAAGAGCGAGTTAGTAGTATAGAGAGTCTTATGCTTTTGATTTGCTTTGTAATCGTATCGATAACCGCGGGGTTCAAAACGAGCTCTAATGACAATCCAATTGGTGTTATATACGTCTTAATGTGTCTGTTGAGCGTGGTTGCGTTTTCAGCTATTAATATAATCGGAAGGATGCTCAAAGGTATTCATTTCTCCTGCTTATGCACGTGCTAGTTTTCGCTTAATGTGGTTATGTCGTTTCTATTTATGCTTGTATATACTGACGATTCTCGTGAATATGGACCCGCAACTTTAAATGACCTCGCTTTGGTGTTTGTTTTAGGTATTTTTAGATCGTTTTCTACGATGTTATTTGTGCGAGCAACGTAAATTACCAAGCCACAACGAATTGCTTCTATTAACTATACCCAGTGCCTGTTTGGATATGCTATCGATGTCTTATTCTATAACTACTCCCTCGCCTTTGTTGAATATCTCGCAATTCTAACCGTTCTAGCCACCGGATACGTGTCGTTCCATAAAGCCCGCTATACTTGATAATTGCTCTATATATTCTTCAATTGCTAAAATGATTCGTTTGCATAAATTAATTAACAAGCTAGAGGACGAAGTCTGTTAACTCCAACTTGAATGCAATGATCTACGGTAATAGCGAATTATTGCTCTAGAATCAAAAACAGTGCTAGTAGAACATATGAATAATGTAGTCAAAACCACCACTTTATCGCAGTTCAACCAACTCATCAAACAATATGAACGATTGCATCAGCAGGAGAGCGTTATACTAGATACATTCATCAATAAGAGCACCAATCTGGTAGATAAGCTAACGGAGTTAATAGAGAAGAGAAAACGGATATAATCGCGCGTGATGTGAATATTTATTATTTTTTATTTTTTTAAATACAAATGTCCGGATCTCTCGCTTTCTATTTAGTCAAAATACTCGCCATAACCACTATCGCACTCTTGTACTTCATCGTCCTCGCGTTCATTGGTATTGGCCTCAGCAAGCTACTTCCCGACAATCCCAACGAATCAATTGAGGAAACTGGAATGTACATCCTCGGTTACGTCGCGTTAGTAACTGTTGTATTCTATATTGCTAGAACGCAACTCAAACAAGTACCAAAGGTCTTTGATGGGATGCTGGGCACCGAATTTGATCATAAAATGCTCAAGGAAAGAGACGGTTCCGCCCTAAGTTTATTGGGACTTTTGGTCGTCGCCACCCCTCTTATGGAGAGAATGTCGAGAATGCGTGCTCATATCAACAAGAAGCTCTAGTGAGTCCAAATCGCTTTTTTTATGAATGTATTGAGCCTTTAGATACAAAAGGTGGAATAGTTTAGAGAAATGTATATAGAAAACATATAATATAATGTTTAAACAGTTGTCATAAGAACAATTCGAATAAAAGGGTGCTTAAGTGCACGGAATCGGGCGTTATAATTATAGAGATTCAAAATATATCGATTATCGCACAAAAGTAGTAATATGGTGTAATATATGCAATACCTAATTTGAACAAAAACCAAAATACCATCTCACGGGTTCTGGATGCTAGACATGTAGTAAGAAATAACGATATGACAAAATGCGATTATCAAAGGAGTAATTTGAATAAAAGGCAAATGACATCCATGGATTGGGTAGATATGTATATGATGAGTTCATATATAAAACTGATAAAATTAAGGGGTTAATTAGATGTAACAGATGCAATATAAAATTTGAATAGGCTGCAAAATAGCATTTAAGAGGACATGGTTGTCGGTAATGTGGTCTTGAGAAGATGGGTAACGGTCGTAAACTAACCAAAGAAGAGTTTATATAAAAAGCAAACGACTGTCATGACCAAGAATTATATGACTACTCAAGAGTATAATATATTGATTATATGACCAATGTTGAGATAGGATGTAAAAGGTGTAATATTTGGTTCTAACAGACACCCTGTCATCATTTAAAAGGATCAGGTTGTCGTGAATGTTTCTTATAATCCAGGCGATTTACAAAAGAAGAATTTATTGAAAAAGCAACAGAAGTACATGGAGAACTATATGAATACTCGCAATCGTAATATATTGGTATAGATACAAAATTGTAGATATATTGCAAAAAATGTAATGAGTATTTCTGGTAATCGCCATATGTACATATTAATATGAAATGTGGATGTTCATGTACTATAAATAAGACTGAATCATTGCTTTTAAAGTATCTGAACGCCAACTATCAATAAGTACAATAATAATACAAATTTGATGACCTCTGTGATAAAAGATAATTAAAGTTCGATTATTAAATAGAGGGTTTGATACTAATAGAATTATAAGGCGATCATCATTTTAAACCAATTACACAATGGGGAGGTGATGCAGGATTTGCATATACACAGAAACATGATTAGATGAAAGTTGACTATTGCAAGAAGAACAATATACCACTTATATGTATCTATTAACCCGATGTGTGGAATAATAAAAATGATTGGGATATCAAACTAAAAGAAGCAATATAACGATCGAATTAATAAGAATACTTAATACAGAATATAGGGAAGATATATGAATAATGAGTCCTTGATATTTTTTTTATGAATTGGTTAACCCGCGGTTTAGCATCTGATCGTATAAAGTGTCTTTTGCGATAGATATGTGTGTTAGTCGCGTGGATGAGACCTCGCGGGTCTATGGATTGCTATATATGATTGAAATGGCGGTTAGTAGTGCTTATATTGATTGGAATGTATAGCGGGATTGATTGTTGGTAAATTATTAAATCTAGTATATAGCGATTTTATTATACTAGTAAATGTCGAAAAGGATACACTATGTAGAGACTCCGGGTTCAAAGCAAATCGTAGTACAAATGGAACTAGACGCTCATACCACAAAAGAGGAGATAGATAGTTATAGGTGCTCAATCGCAGATCCCCATCCCAATGCAGAGTTTCCACATGAAGCGATACTATTGGCCCTCATACTGGACAACTTCGAGAATGCATTGACCATACTTAAACAAAAAAGAGATACCCCTTATACAATCCTATACAACGTTGTAGATGGTAAATTCATTATATCAGTTTCAATGGTGCATGATTCGTGGTCTATGAAGGAGGCTTGCAAGTTGTTAGTTGGGAAGTTCTCTATAGATAATTTCGCTCCAGTGCACAAAATACTAAAAACATGCAATAAAGAATTCACATAGAAGCACGATAAAGACGACATCGATCTCTCACTATTGCATATGTTAAAGAACCCGCACTTTATTATCTTCGCTAAAGCCCCCAAAACGCAATATGAATCATTTATGACCAAATTTGCTGAAAAGATGAGCACTAGTTTCTCCAAGGACAAGGGATCGCCTAAGATAACGGAACCATTCAACAAAGAGTATCATCGCGATCACTATATAAAACTATGCAAAATAGCCAACTTCGGACTAATCGTGAGCTACCTATTCCTTTCTAGCTTCAACTCCCAAACTGCGTACATGACTATTAAAAACAACGAAATCCATCTCAAGAAGAAGAGTATAACACGTGCTATGAAGATAAATCAGTATAAGTTCTTGAAAGACCGCATTAAAGTATTTGATTTGTCTAAGTTCAAATCATTTAGCAAAGCGTCGCCTTCGCAAAAAGAGAAGTATAAGACCCAAGCAGGGTATGATAAGGCTATTAATGAGAAGTTGCAGAAGAAACTCGGAATGCTGGTCTAGACTATGTATGCAAGCGGAACCATCCCAATCGATGAATTAAAAAATATATAAGATGCCATATAGAAAGCAAAGTTCAGCGACATATAAGACTTGGTCGTATCAGCACAAGAATAGATCGCGAGTGTCATGAATTAGCAGTGATCGCTCATTACTACTTCTTACGACCTCGTTGCTTTGGACCACCGCAACCAGTTACAATAGATGCACCCGCGGGTTACTAAACTGATTAATTAACATCGCTTTTTTATTATTCTACCTATTCCGATACTTCAATTACTGCTTTATACGCCTATACAGATTCAACTACGACGTCTTCCGTCTTATACTCAGCTTGCTTATCGTCATGAGTCTCTTGATCCGTATGTCGGGGCTATTCGAGCGGTTTGACTGTCACAACGCTACTAAAGACAGCGAGTTACTATTCTAGTACTTGTATCCTCTGCAACATATCCTTAATAATGGACCCGTGGTCTGGAACTGGACATTGCACGGGCTTCTTGAATGCGTAAAGCAGGTCACTAGCAGACAAAGTAATCTTGTCCCCCGACTCAAGCTCAAACGATACTTAGTCCTTCAGTTTGACGATCAGGGGTCCATCAGCACCGAGATGTATCTCTTTGGTAACAAGTGCTCCGAGTTTGTGCGATTGTTTAGTAATGCTCTGCATCTGTTTCTATTCGTGATAAATCCCGCATGCCTCTCATAATCATATTGCAAACACCACTGTGGGCTTGAACTTGCGGACTGTTGATGTCTGTAACTCGTTCTGCACTTGTTGTATAAAGCGCTTCTTGTTGGAACACTTGAATACCTCGGTGCGACCCTATCTCTGCAACCCGTATTCAACAGCGTATTTATGCAAGTAGTGTTCGAGTTATCTGTGTTATTTGGTTCTTATAAGCATCAATCTCTATATATCCTATCCATCTGCTTAATACCCGCGATACTGCTTTAGGCGCTTTAAGACATGTTTAGACCTTCCAATCTTAATAGTTTTGTCTGAATTGCTGACTATGTATATGCCTGGGTAGTCGTTTTTGTTGGTTCGTTTGCGTTTTTTTATATTAGCGAGGGACTTAATACCCTTCCAGAGCAGAACAATCGGAAACGCGACTATCTTGAATGTTATAGTTAGTATGCTTGAGAATTTCATTTATAGATGTCTTTATTCTTATGGATCTGTTTAACATCTCTATATACGTAATCATAGGAATTTAATTTCGCATAAAAGCAGGAAGTCGGAGTTGTTATTGGATATGGTGTTGAAATTCTTATCGGTCAGTTTAACCGCAATCGTGTTGAAGAATGATTTCTTTGCTACAATACTGAGATTGGGCGGAAACTGCACTAACTGCGTCTAACCGAATGGAACGGATTATAGAGGCAATGATACTAGATACTCCCGCAATTCTGACCCATAATACTGCTAAACGATGTTCATATTCACGTGTATATAGTCATAGGTGTTTGTCAGTCGCACTACGCTGTTAGATTCTTAAATAATAGCCTCAGATTCAAATGGGAATGCTGTAGTAAACCCAAGCACGGTGCTCATAGTCGCAGTCTCTTAATTTATTTTGAAAGGGATTCCATTAGTCTCGGTAATGGTTACTTTGAGCGTGTTGGGGTCGTAGTAGAAGTCGATGTCGAGAGGATTCCAAAGTAGATCTAAAGCAGTTATGAGTTGATTGATTGTATATGTGCCAACGGGTATGCCCAAGTTAATATTGACCCCCGATCTTATAATTCCAAATACATTAGTCACTGCAGTTATATTGTAAACGCTGTTGGTAATGATGCAGTAAATAGGTGTTATAGTACTTACTCCGGTTATAATGTTGGGGAGGTTGTAAATAAAGTCCTCAGCAGTGCCACTAGATCGCAAAGCTGAATCGATGAGTAGATACTACTTATTATTCACAAGCTATTCAACTCTTTATTAAACACTCATATTTAGATTCGGGAAAAACTAACACTCAATACAATAATCCACTTTCAACTTACAACATACACATCTGCGACAATTGAGTACCGACGGTGTCTATTCGGTTGCATTTTATCGCGGGTTCAAATATGAATTACGAATATATTGCGGTTTTGATGCCTTTCTAGTAAAAAAGCGGTGCTAATCTCACTTTAGTCCGTCCAGTTGTTCTCATTACATAGCAAAATGAGCTGTTTATGCAATTCCCAAGCAGTAAGTAGTATCATAAGTGGTGCCTTAAACACCCGCATATTAAAATTATAAATGTGACCGACCAAGCTCATTACATAGACATAGCCAATAGCGCCACCAAACAATGAAATCGCAGTAGAGAGTTAAGTGTCTACCAATAGAATTAGGGCTTGTACCTAGAGAGACCGATACATGGTCAAGCAAAGCTTTATTAAAAATCTTTAGACTAAATTGAGATATGAGCTACTAAGACTACATACAGAAGCAATAATAGTATAACTATATGCAACCGCCTATGCAATAGCAGATGTCATACCCACCCCTCGCGCTCGCACCTCTACCCGCGACTATGCATAAAACACCCAAAATACAACACAATCACTATTACTAACATGAACATCGTCGGTAATCTGGCTACTTTGATGGCTTTTGCAATGGTGTGATATATACATTTGGTCTTATATTCTGTTGTAGATGCGTTGATCATTATTGCGATTGACCTAGACGTTATTTGATTGCATTTAGCATAGGTATAAGGGGACTGGGTCTATCTACAACGAACCGCGGGTCCATGGTTCTATTGAGTTTTTTGATGCATTATATACACACGTCTTCTGAATCCTCTAGAATGCGTCCAGCTTCGTAAACGGTCTCTTCATTGATAGATTAGAACCGCGGGTCTCTATTTCTGTAATATTCGGTAAAAGCTTTGAATGGGCAGTATATGAGCTCTATATTATCTAGATTGCGTTGAACGGTGTTTATACAATCCAGAGCATTGCAGTTATCGTAAAGGTGCTCGTGGGTATACCAGTTCCTATCGTCTAGAACGAGGATTATATAATTATTCAGACGATTCAAAACCGCGAATTAGGACTTGGTGAGTCTTAGATGCGTATTAATATTATAGTAGTCCTTAACTCGTTAGATCGACCCGTTGACTACTGAACAGAAGTCGCAAGAAATCTAATCTAAAGTGGTTATGTTAAGCCTCGAGAACGTGACGTACTTATCTATAGGGCTCGGTATATCAGCGAATTCTGAGTTGAAGTCAAGCACTAACTGAGTCAAAACCGGATTTAAAGGCGTTATTAGTAGGACTTCGCGGGGTTTCTTGACTTGATCCAAATAAACGGAATCCCAATCATCATGGCGTATGTCCATATACATACGTGTAACTAGTTTAAGAGCGTCTCTATGCATCCAAATGAAGTACAAGATCATTAGAAATACGAGGATTGTTATCGATTGAAGCGCTTGAAGAATGCGTTTTCTTGAGACTTGACACATCTTATTTTATCAACTGATTTATTAACTCCCGCCTTTGCGTTTCTACTCGTTCCTGATATTGTTATGCGTTGGTCTTGTTGCTTTAGATCGTAGGCGTCGGTGATAATGGGGTCGTCTGGTAAGTTGAGAGGTTCAAAGCATTCAAAATAGTCGGTTTCTATTAATCGCATACTCGGAATGAATACTCTGCTGTAATCGGTAAATACGTACTGATGTTGTTGATTCCACTGAACAAGTCCAATCGCGGGTCCAAATAAGTAGGCACCGAGTATCTAAGTGCATATATTGACTATATAGAGTGTCTATTGATCTAACCCCTGCAAATCCTAAACAATAACTCGCTGATCTGGTTTGTTGTTTAGATGAATAATGAATTTATTGCTCTATACGTACTACTCATACTAATCAATGTATTAAGAAAACGCCTTTAGCATCTGTATACCCAATTAACGCACCTTTGGATCACTAAATACCAACAGTCCAGCGACCTTCTCAAGAAACCACTTCCTACTCTAATTCGCTATATGGACCGAGTGCTTTAAATACAGTTTAGCATCTGTTTCGGACTCTTTTCTTATAGATTGGATGATGCGGATGGCTACTGTCTCGGGTACTACTAAGTCATCAGATTGAGTAGCCTCTATGTCTATACTTTGCCACTTGTCTCTAAACAGCTGTATCGACGTAGCATCCAGTGAGTTGAACCCCATTACGTACTTGTTGAACGCATCAGCTGGTTAACCCCGCGTTTGCATATACAGAGCAACGGTTTACATCGGGATTGCGAAGAGTTTGTAGTATATTATGGATTGCAACCGCATACTCGCGTTAATGCCAATTTGCTACTAGAAGAGAGCGTTCATATTTAATTTGCATTCGGTTATTCGATGGGACCTTTACGCCTTTTAATGCATCATTTACTCGTTTCAAATTAGTTTCGTTATTAAACCGATATGTATTAAAAAATATATAATAAATGAACACGCTGCAAACAGAACTAGTGGAAGTAGTAGAGTGCAAAGAGATGTGCAAAGGAGAATCCACGTGGTATAGAGTAACAACGCAGACGCCATAAGCGCGTATAAAGCACTACTACACATCAGCTGTTATATATGGAATGGTGCTCGAAGAACTAAAAAGGGGATCATTCCTTGCTCGGGTTTACCTAGAGATGCGTAAGTAGGGGAATATGCTTAGATCATACGATAAGATCTCCCATGACTGTCTCTGAACTGTATACTACATAGAGGAAGTGGTCGTCTTTGTCGCTAAATCTGGTATACACATCGCTTATCAAGTTGTCTCCTTTTGCTATGTTTTTGCCATCGTTAACGTATAAGAATAGAGCGTCATTCTGATGCATTTTTAGTCTCTTGCGGATTATGTATTAGAAGTGATATATAGTTAAATCATTTGGTACTAGGTATTTGTATTTATCAATTGGAGGCAGAGTGCAATTAGGCGCTCTTTAGACAATGCACGGGATGCGGTCTGGGTATTTTTCGAGCATGAGGGACGCTTCTTGCTTCCGAACCGCTAGAGGGTTTTTTTATTTAAATTCGCTCATTGTTGATTTACCACTTAAATATTATTGCATCTTAACTCTTTCGTATATAATTGTTTAACATCTGTGAAGAGTTTAATATCTATACAGTTCATAAGTGTAGCGGGTAAATGTAAAAGTTGGTCGAAACCGCGAATACCTTAATGCGGGTGCATGAGTGGGACTTAGCTATTCTCCGCGATATCCCCTTTATAAGCTCCTGTGTGAAGCAGTCTGCTGTTAATATTTTAGACCCAAGCACTCATAATCGAATTAATAAGATTCACGAGTTTGCAACGGATTACATAGAATAACTAAACCAAAAGGGGAAAGTCACGTCAGCTGAGCATTATGTGTTCTTGATACAGATAACCCTTTCACAGATTAGAGACGATCATAGCTATATTAATATATCGGGACTCAAAGATAACCAACTCCGATATGCTGGCTTTCTGTGCACGTATAGCAATAAATAAGTAGTAGTGGTTCACAGCATACACCCACACATAAACAAAGGAGACGTGATTGTAAAAGTGAATGGGACCACAGTCTCTAAGTATATAAAGAGTTTTATAAAGATCGCGAGTCCATCGACTGAGAATGTAGAAGTGAACGCCCGAAGAGCTTGCGCGTTTTTAAGTGTGTTTAATCCATTTACACCTGTTACGTAGGTAGAAATACAGGGAAATGAGTCTGACAAGGAATCGCGGGTTGTAAATCTCAAATACATATAAGCGAATCCCAGGTACTTTGAATAGAAACGCAATCTACAAAACGCCATATTTCACATCGTATATAAGCAGATTAACGGTCATCTAGGAGCCTCCGAGGTCAAAGAAATAGGTCTTCTATACTATGACCTGCATACATTCGCGAATCTCGATCCATTATTGACTTAAGTTGTATACGCGACTAAGCATGTGACCAGTCCTCATGTAGAGTGGATCATTCTAGACGTCAGAAGCAACTTCGGGGGCAACCTTCAAGTTCTAAATGCTCTTTTATACTATCTATACGGGAATAAGATCATGGATCAAGTGATTAAATGCGTAGACTATACATATGCAACCAATCACGAGTTTCTAACGCAATACTACGAACAGGTAGTTAAGCCAGTGTTGATGAGCAAGTAGTACAACATATCAGTCAAGTCGCGGTATAAGAAGATAATATAATTCCTCGCTCGGGGCTATAAGGCGGGGATGATCACCGACAAGCACAAATCTGGAGCGTGTTAGAAGGACATTTTGCATTAAACCCGAGTTAAAGTATCTAAAGACATACTATAGGGTAAAGAGAACCGCAAAATCGTAATTGTAACCGATTCCCACTGCTACTCCGCCTGTATATGGACTACTAAGATTCTCGCTTAAATGCCCAATGTCATTCTAGTTGGAAAGTCCGTGTCTTAGACCAAATTAACAGGCAATTCGCTTAGATTCGACATGCCCAGCGGTAAAGGCTCTCTTTAGATACCTCAGCTCATTACCAACATACGGAATGAGTCTCTATCATAAGCAGTAAGTGATGAGTTGACCCCCGACTTCTACGTTGATGACTAATACATCGATAATGATACCTTCATCACATTCTAAATACTCCAACACAGAAGCGATATCCAGAATATAATTAAGAACAAAGCAGCCAAGATACTCAAATGAATCAATAAAAAACGCAAACCACTCATACCACTTTGAATGGATCTATGTAGTCCCATACTGCTTTTTTTACCGCATCCTTGTCAGTTAAATCAATGTCTAGCAGACGATCGGGGTTGAATCCGTGCATAAGCGAATGAAGAGCATATTATATCTTGGTGGCAGTTCCATCTCGCTAATCGTCTATGTCGTTGATGTACTGTATTGGAATGCGTTCGGTTGGTTCATTCTTTATCGGTATAACGTAGTAATCTCTGCTCTACTTAACGTGGACCTGTCTTGCCAGCATCGTTTGGTTATGTTACCCGCATATAAATCCATATAACAGCATGTCTGGGTCGATAACCGCGGTTGTATCAAAGAACAGTTAGGTGATCGCTTTGCACTGCAGAGCTTCGGGGATGTCGTCGTTATAGGAGTATAAGTCAGTTTCGGGGTCGTGTTCGTAGAAGTCTTCTTATCGGTTGGACATAGACTCCTTCAAGAACTAGTCGAGATTTTAAAGGAAAGGGTCCTTTTCTATGGGAAGTGCTAATACATCCGCGTTATTTAGATATAGATTTATACTGTTATTGCGATACACACGTTTAAGGAGGTCAATGGCTATAAGCTTTTCAAAGTATATCTCAAGAATCTCACTCCGTTGGTTCATAGCGAATCCGATCAAGACCCACTACATAACATTATCACCATCAGCTATGATATCGGGGTTATCGCTCGCAAACTGCACTATCTCTGTGTGTTTCTCTAGTACATACTGATGCATATCTAAACCGTATTGCAAGTCTTCATCATCGAATATAAGAGTAGCGCAGTCTGGGTCTATTTTAGATGCTTTAAACTCTTTAAGTGTTGGTTTTATGAACGCGGGGTCATCCTCTATGAAGTCCATGATAATAGTTTCGGAGTTGTCAAAAAGTGGTATTTCTTGCATGAATGTAGAAGGTACAAATTATTTAACGGATTCAGATACGTAGTCTTATACTTCTTGCAGAGAAATGGTTTGCGGGTAAACGATCACAGCGGAATAGAGAATGAGTAGTTGCATGTCTATTTAGAGCTCGGGATGGGTCAGAATCGCGGTTTTGAGCTTGTTGGAGTAATGAGTTAGAAAGTCCTTGATGTGCTTGTGTCTTAATCTAAAAATAGCAGCATCGATGTCGGATGGTTCACGTGCATATTGCATTAATCCTCCTTATAGATTCATTTACGCGGGTTAAACATTTTGGAGTTGTTCTTTAACACGTACGGGCTCAGTAAACCGTTCAAATGGATTAGGATTGCGTATCCACGAGTCTTCTTTTGGTACTATGATATGCATCTTTAAACTCCATAAAAGCTCAGCTCACACTCCGCCAAATACCTTCAACTACTTTCTCGGAGGTGCTTTTTCTATTCCAACTGGTTACTTAGAGAACCTGTGCTGATACTACATCTTAGCGGTCTTGATTGCTTTGTCGTACTTGCTCTTTGTGTATTTATATCTATAGTCTATCACCGCGAGTAAGCATGGGTATGAACAAGCCACTGCTTTGATACCTAACCCGTCTATGTTCTACTTAATCATAGGCCACGGGTCTATAACCATCTGGGTGCAGTGCCAGCATACGACCCTAGCTTGTTTTATATGCGGAATCATCTCTTATATAGACTCGTACTTGTCCTTTAGTGGAGTCGATGATTCGCTCTCGGATTTAATTATTTTATTAACGCCAACGAAGTCTTTAATCATCTGCAACTGATACTATTCTAAGTCGTACTGGGAATTAGAGTGAGGAAGGACTATCTACTGCGACTCCTGGAATTAATAGTCGAATCTGGCGCCTTTGAAGAACAAACTCATTTAATTAACTATTGTTTAATATCTCTGCACAACATCTTAATGAATTAATATAGCTAAAGCCCCATGAGTCTTCGATTGTTGCGTGATTAGAATGGACTAGAACCGCGGTGCGATTTACACCGTTTAATGTATACTAAACACATTTGAATACATCTTAGTCCATCCGATTCTGAAGTTGCGGGTCTGTAATACGGATCTTGTTAGATCGATCGCAAAGCGGTCAGTGTAGATCCGCGGGAGTTATCTGATCTTCGATCGTTTGAGTACGTTGCGGTGGTCTATCTTGTATATATGATATACGCTTTCAATACCGCGGACTTAGATTGATGCACATTAACACCGTTCATAGTCCATTATATATAGTTATATACTTAGACCCGCATTGATCAACTCGCGGTTTAGGCATTGAGGACTATGCAGAGTAGTTAAACAGATATAAATAAAAGTAATAAGATGCAGCTATACAACAGAGAACAGTGCCTTGTGTACTAAGACAGGAATATGATGCAACGGATGTTTACGCTTTTCGGAGGAGGGGATTTCATGGCTAATGTGCTTGAATCGCTTAAAGAGTAGTATGATAGTTCCTGCTTTCGGGGTCAGTATATAAGACAGATCAACCGCATCACGCAACGCTCACTGTGCTCAGTCGGTGAATTCAATAAAGAAGGCGTTGAAATGGCTAGTATCACGTGTAAGACGGATTGCGATATAGTTGTGGTTGAACCGGGCAATATAGTAGTCGCTTAAGTGGTAGAGATCTCGTAAGCACATGCCAATACACTCAAATTGGTAGTCTGCAAAGGAATAGGTGACATGAGTATGTTGCGAGTATATATAACAATTGAAAGCGCAACCCACGACAAACTGCAATTCTCAACTGGGTAAGTACTTCTCTGCACTGTTCAGCATTCTATGTATAGAGACAATGTTATACACGTCATCGCATAGCCATATACACTCCATAACGCATCAATGGTCTTTGAAATAGAAGCAAACGAGAGCAACACCGCAGTAGATCGCATTAAGCACGAGATAAGAGAACTAAGGACCAAGCTCCTAACTCACGAATCTATGGTTGACAAGATACTACCGATGCTCTTCGCAAAGAGACAAGATCAGTCCAAATTAATAGCTAAAGTAGAGGATATCGACTTCACTCAGCAACAGATCATCTAATTCAGTCCTTTGGGTCTATTTACTGCCAAATCCGCTTCAATTCCAGAAGGCGAATAAATCAATTATCCAATCAAGGCTAAAGACCCGCAACTTATACCCCTACATATACTCTAAATCGTTCATATGCACATTTCAGTCCTACATTAACTAGCGAGCACGATAAAGACTGATAAGGAGCTATTCTAGTTCTAATAATACTTAACTACCGTTTAGGACATTGAATGATAATTAATAATTTTTTATATTTTTCATTTGCATTTGAAATGGACGAATCCAAGAAATCATACAAAAGCGTTAGTGATGAAGTGAGACAGCTCGCCCAAAGCATCGATGGTGTGAGTCTGAATGGCAATGCATTATTTGGTGGTAGACGCAGGAAGAGGTCTAGTTCGAAGACGAAACGCTCTTCAAGTAAGAAATCGACCAGGAAAGCATCTAAGGGGCGCAAAGTGTCAAGAAAGACCTCTCGCAAAGCTAGCAAACGCACCAAAAGAAGCAAAAGAAGCAAGAAAAGTATGGCTCCTAGCTTCGGAGAGCAACTATTGAGTCTCTCACACGCTATTCTATAGCAATCCAAAGCAGATGAACCAGCTAAACTCGCAGGAGAAGGGAAACGTCGCAAGAAGTCTTCCAAGGGTAAAAAAAAAGCACCAGCCATGGCATTCTCAAGCTTGATTTGAACAAACCCGTTGATATGAAATGCCCTTGCTCGTCGTGAGGTTGCAATAATCGGTATTTTTTATGAATTCTAGCACATATCTGCATCGTTTGAACCCGCGGGTATAATCCAGAGATTTAAGTACCAGATTTGTACTAATTCACACCGGTAATTAGAAAAGTGGGAATAGTTTAGAGAAATGTATATATAAAAGATACAAACATGGTAAAGTGTTAGAACTAATAATGCAATGAATACGCAAAATACGGATTTTAGAACTAAACTGTGTAATTTTGCAGTAAGCATCGTCTTGATGTTATGATTGATTTATATCGGGTTAGATGTGCGTTTAGCGGTTGTATGAAGTAGTGCAACTTTGGAATTCAGGGGTCTAAACCTACACACTGTTCTTAACATAAGACTGATTAAATGGTAGATGTTAAGAATCCCAAATGCAAACATTAAGGATGCTCTAGTTAGCCAAACTTCGCTTTACCAGGGTCTAAACCTTCATACTGTTCTTAACACAAACTATAAGACATGGTAGATGTTAAGAATCCCAAATGCAAACATTAAGGATGCTCTAGTTAACCAAACTTTGCTTTATCTGGGTAGAGACCTTCATACTGTTCTTAACACAAACTATAAGACATGGTAGATGTTAAGAATCCCAAATGCAAACATTAAGGATGTGATACTTAACCAGTATTTGCTTTACCCGGGTAGAAACGAACACACTGTTCTTAACATAAAACAGATTAAATGATAGATGTATGTAATAAAAAATGCATTTATCCTGATTGCGACAGGAGACCTTCTTTCGGAATAATGGGATAGTAAACACAATACTGTTATATACATAAATCCGATTAAATGATAGACGTATGTAATAAAAAATGCATTTATCCTAATTGTTAAACACGTCCAATGTTCGGAATATATGGGTAATAAGTACAATACTGTTCTAAACACAAAAATGATCATATGGTTGACTTACGTAATGCGAAATGCTGTATCTTATACTGCGGAACAAGAGCGCACTGGTCTAAAGATGGTAAACACTACTGTGCCCGATGCCTTGCATTATAATTCCCTCTTGAAACCAGTAGTATTCGTTATAAAGCGAAAGAGTTGCACGTCAAACAGTATCTAGAATCGCTCAATCTAACAGACTCTAACAATGAAGAGATTAAGATAGATCATGATAAAGCGGTTAAGTCGGATTGTTCATCTAAACGAAGACCCGACTTTCTATTAAAACTACCAATGCACAATATCATCGTAGAAGTGGACGAACACGCTCATGAAGGATACGATTCCACTTGCGAATTAACTCGTTTAAATAATTTATACGAAGACCTCGGACTTATGCCTCTAATCATGATCAGATTCAACCCGGACGGATTCACAAGCAATGGCGTCAAATACAAATCATGCTTTACAGATAACAATGTTCGAAAGGTCAACTCAAAAACCCACAAATACGAGGACATTAAATACAGATTAGAAGTGTTAGAGAAGCATATCAAATAGTACATAGACTACTAACCAGAGCACTAAATAGAATTCAAAGAGATCTAACTATTCTACGACGACTATACAGATTGAAGTGTGTCTTGGACTCTTTTTTTATGCGTGAGAGTGTAGACCCGCGAGGTATGAATTGGAAGGACTAATGGGTGTATACATCGATTGTTGGTTGTTATATGAATAGTTATAAAGTCGCGGGTTGATCCATGGTTGTGTCAATAGATAAGTCCTAAATAGACTCGGGTGTACAGAGTATTTAAACAGAATGTATATAAATAGTATTGAAATGAAACAGATGCTCAAAGACAAATTCAAACAATCAACGCCTTACCTTGGATATGCTACTATGTTCTTTACTGGATTAGGAGCAATAAGGGGATGGTATGTTTAGAAGATTGATAAGCGGTTTGAAGCATAAGATCGAAAGATAGATGAGAAGTTTGAAGCATAAGATCGAAAGATAGATGAGAAGTTTTAACAATGGGGTGACAAAATAGACAAGCGGTTTGAAGCATAAGATCGCAAAATAGATGAATTCTAAGTTCGGTTTAGATAAGAGATAAAGCAAGACTTATAATATGAGTTTGGGCGGATTTCCGAATAATTAAATAATATCCAACGAATATAAACCGAAAACTAGAAGGACATAGCGTATCTAAAAGGACACATAGATAATCACTGAATCTGTATATATTTTTATGATTTTCAGTACACCGCGACTTGTGAATTGATTTACATCGCTTATTAGTGGTTAGATGATCTGTTATATATTCGCGGATATATAGTCAGAGTAGTTGAGCTTTGCTCGAACAAGTTCAAACAGAATGTATATAAATAGTATTGAAATGAAACAGATGCTGAAAGATAAGTTGCAATAGTCAAAACCATATATAGGATATGGATCTGTATTTATAGCGGGTCTAGGATTAGTGCGGGAATGGTATATTAAGAAGATTGATGATCGTTTTCGTGCCCAAGATACTAAGATTGATGCGTTATTTGAACGATAAGACCGCAAGATTGACTCATTGTTTGAACGGTAGGAGGCTAAGATAAAGCAGGATTTACAATATGAATTTTCAAGGATCAATGCAAGATTGGATGATATATCGAGATTTTAGACAGAGAATTCAAAGGATATTGCATTCTTAAAGGGATATATAATGCGATAAGACAAGACCAATGAATGAATCGTCTATTAAATATTTTTTATGCGTGAGAGTGTAGACCCCGCGATTTGTGAGTTGAAAGAGTTTGGGCGTGATTTGTATCGTTTGTTGGTGGTTAGATGACCAGTTATATACTCGCGGGTGATCCGTAGGATGCGGATCTTGTTAGATCAATCGAAAAGCGATCAGCGAAGATCCCAAACTGAAATCTAGAATGATACAGGCTGCGACATAAAAAAGATGGATGAGTGTTGCAAGTGTTCAGAATGTGCGAATATCTTCAGGAAGATGTATTATTAAGTCCTGATCTATTCTGAATGCATTATTCTTCATCGTGGCGATTACTTCGACTTTCGCAGACTTGGCACTTGTGGCTATATCTTATAATACACTTGCTGTTGACTGTATCACGGTTTAACACTCAGAACAGGTATCTTAGTTTTCGCAACTATAATCCAAGCCTTCATACTCGTGTTCGTATTTGTTTTTGATTAGTTCTTCGCATAATTATATACATAATAGACTCTTGATTAAGTCGAGTGATGTTTATTGGAAATCAGTGTCTGCAATTGGTTTATATAATGTATCGTCTTATATGTGTTTCGGTTGCGTCGGATCTTCATTGAGTGCACTATAAAGTTGTTGTATTAATTCAGATCGCGGGTCTATTCTTACGCGACCATAGAACTGTTGATTGCTTTATCTCACAATTTGTTATATAAGTGGTTATATCTTTGCACTGTCGCTGGGGATAGTGATCTGACTCTGACGTCTTATATATGAATTATATCCATCATACTGTTATTTGATAGCATCATCCTATGCGAAGTCGAGCGTAAAATCATAACTGACAGATGGTACTTCGTCGTTATTATCGCGACAATACTTGCACCAATCGTTGCCATCATACTCTGAGTAGGTGTGTCGTAAATATAAGTTGAAGTCGTACTTGGCTCGTGTAAGAAGCGCATGTATAACGTCGGGGTTGTTTCGCTTAAGTGCTTATCTAGCATGAAGTATAAATGTGTATAGAGAATCTCCTCCGAATTTATAACTGCACATGTGATGATTTTTGATTTTGTCTAGTCGCGAGTCAGTAATATAATAGTTGCTCTGCATTTGTAATATAATTGTTTAACATCTCTTCATATCTGAACATTTGTATAACTGGGAGTTCAATACAAAGGATTTACCCGCGGATCTAATTCAGAGATCTAAGTACCACCGGTAATTAGAAAAGTGGGGAATAGTTTAGAGAAATGTATATATGCGACCAAGTGACTTTTAAGCAATATCAATGATTATCATTAATAATTCGTGGTAGAACAGTATGAATGCGTATAAATGAATTAAAAGGTCTTAGATAAGATTTAAAGCAATATAACGAACTCAATCATATAGAACGCAAAAAATGAATTAAGATAGCGATAGACTGTTTTAGACCTACGAAGTATGAATTGATTAATACGTTCATATTTAATTGAGTATAGCAACGCAGTCATCGTCTTGATTGTATATATAGCACCGCTTATCGATGTACTCAGTCTTGAATCGTGGACAGAAGCAGTTACAGAGTATGTATGAGTCATCGGAGCCTTCGATTATGAACTCGCGATCAAGCACTACTCTGCCATTTGCGTCTTCGATGTATATAAAGCCCTTCTCAGCACTCAGTATAAATGTATTGACCCCGAATTCATCTAACTGATCATCTAACATATGCCATACACCTTTGAATAAGGGTTCTTTGTTCTGTTCCGACCCGCGATAGTATTTGTAGTATATGAATGCAATGATGAGGACTAGACATATAACTATTAAGATAGAAGTCATTTACCACAGAGATGATAGTATCAGATTCTGGATTTAATCTTGTTTGTTGTCATATACGCACAGAACTCCCAGAACGTATCCGATCCAAATCTAAACTCTTACCTACGAACTGCTTTGATGATATAGAATCGGTCTTCGTTCTTGTTATATAGAATTTTTAAGAATTCCTCTTTGTTGGTTCTTATTATATCACTCATTTGCTTTGCTATCTTGGGCTGAATGATCTGATTTAGTTTAGAAAACGATTCTACAGAGTTTGGATCTAAAAACACTATAAAGTGAGCCTATTACCGTATACCTGGGACTAATGTTGTAATTGATTATATACATAGCAGCGTTGTGATGCGCTGGTGTCTGCCTTAGAAGAAAAGTTTTTTTACGACCTCGCTCTTCTAAACATCCGAGTCTAGATTAGCACCTGTATCATCGAATATAAGCAATAGATCGGGGTTAATGTTCGTATTTTTACAAAGTATGTGCTACTACTAACTCAGATTAACGTTTCTATCGTATTTGATCTATTTATAGCGTTGTTTGATAGCTACTTGATATTATTCTATTAATTTGGATTCAGCGCGTTTTGAATCGGTTGCGAGGTTTTCTAATAGGTCTTCAATGTTATGAGGTGGTGGTTGCTGTTGTTGCAATTCGTGTTTCATCCTCGAATATTCATTTAAGAGCTGCTATAGACCATCTATCGAGTCATCACCGTCTAAGTCTATCTTTTTCGCGAGGTGTTTAAGAGTATCGAGATCATTTACTTGGTTGTATATATTAACCGTTTGCTCTTGTCGCTTGAATATGCGAGTTAGCTTGCTTATGAGTCTACCTCCTCCGAGTTCAGTAATTATAGCAGCAGGTGGTATTAAGTTGGTATAGCTGTTATTTTAGTCGTTAGTTGGACAGAACACGATAACCGAGGGAATCCGCGATTTAAACCGATATAGCAACTCCTAAACCATTTTGGTCTTTCCCGAACCCGACGCACCGATTAAGATTGTACACATTCCAACCATCTGTTCAAACTCAAAAGTATTTATTTGTTAATCTTGCATGTTTATACCCGAGTTAAAATACTCATAATGCCTTTATGTTAATCAAATTAAATATTGCATTAGGAAACAAGAAATGTCATGGTCTGCTATTATATTCGCTGGATTATTAATTATGTGCCTGTGTCTTATTGGATATGGAGTCGTATATCCGAATGATCCGTACATCCTTAAACTAATCAATATATTCAAATCGCAAAGTCCAACTCCAACTCCAATCGAAAAGACTGCGATCCTATCAAAACCCGCGACAGTCATAGTATAACCACCCGCTTAAACAACTACGACTGTAGCTCCTACTGTGGCATAGCAACCCATACAATCAACCTCTACTATATCATAACTACCCGTTCAACCAACTCCTACTGTCATAGTATAACCACCCGCTCAATCCACCTCTATAGCATAACCAATCACGACTCCGACGGTATAGTAACCAGTTAATATGAAAATTCCAATGTGTTTGCAAGGTCCGTAGATAGAAGGGTACTTAGAGAAGGATTCGGTTAAATACCCCGTTTTGTTTAACATAACAGCAATCGCGAGTCCGACGTAGGTAACCTTTGCTGGAACTGGAATGGGTGCTTGGAGTGCTAATTAATCAACTACTGAGTCATAAATAAGTGGAGCGGTTCTTAATATAAAGGGGACTGTAACCGCGGATGGTAAACTGTCCGTGTAAGCCTCTAATTTGAATTCGTAAACCATGATATACACTGGATCGTTTATTACGGTTGGTTAGGTGTAGTAAATGGTGCTGAAGAGCGGAAATGAGTCGTATACTCTCTGGCCTCGCGGGTCTATGCAGAAGATTAAACTCGCTTAGTCATTTGATGCATTCTATATACTGATGTGCTAGAAGTACTCATTCGGTGTTGACCCCGTGATAACATTTGATGACGTCATTTGCGGATTTGGCAAGGATACGATAGACGCTTTCTATATAATTGGTAAAGTCGACTCAGATGGAACTGTTAATCTAAAGAAGCTGTATATGAAGTCGACCGCGGATCCAGTTGTATATATAGGAAAGGTGAAGGAAGGCGTTATCGCAGGTGTTTGGTAGATTGTTAGGGAAGGAGTTGTATAGATGCAGAATGAGTTCGCTATGTTCCCTAAAGGCGCTACGTACTCGCAATCTGTAGATTCGTACGGACCTGGATGCAAATATAGTACCAAATGGACAGGATCAATAGTATTTTAAGACGGATCGAAGGTAGATACTGAAATGAACGATTTCGTGGTTAATGAGAATGGAATCATGTCAGCGACTTTTACCGATATATATGGAATAGGAACGATGGAAGGCACTGTATCCAACACGAGCAAGGACATAACTATAACTAAATGGTACCCGTTCCACAGCGTTTAGTTGAAAGGAACGCTTACTACGATGAGTTTGGTCGGAGATTGGGACAATGGCGAATAAATCGGATAGTTCCTATATAAACCAGTGTAGTGATTGTAAGTGCGATTAGGTACCTTTTTTTAAAATCTATAAATGTAGTACCTTCCGATCTCAAATTATTCAGGATCTACTGTTTAAGATTACCCTACTCTCGCACCGTTTGCGTATGGGTAAAAGCCTCTATACAACCTCTGCGGGTCTTAGAATGCGGATGCCTTGCAAGCATACAACAGATTCAAAACACAGTCTGCGATGCTCATCAACGACAACCCCGCTGCTAATCAAATCCTCGCTAATAAACAGATTTAGAAGTATATAGACCCGTAACCCCGATCACAGTATTGCGAATCTCAGTTTGATGCGACTTCGTAGTATATGATGCAGAGATAAAAAATAAAGCAACTAAAGGAGTAAGTATAGCAAATAACACACAATATGCAGCGAGATAGAGAATTGCTTATCTTCATTATATTAATTGCAGTAATTGTGTGGTGCTTTACCCTGAATCGGACCCGCATTGAGGTGCCTTAATAACCTAGTACCTCTACTTAGGACCATCCATGATCTCCTACAGCACCAAATCGTAGTTATCCTCATTCAGTTTGACCCCCGATGTGTTAAATTCAATCATTTGTCCGGGAATTTATTCATTTATCATGCGTTATATGTATAGATCGGGAACGCGTGCGGAGATCCAGAGTATTCTTTTTTAACCCCGCATCGACCCCGCACACGAATCTCTTAATATCTTATTGAGTACCACGCAAGTAGTCATCAAGTCGGTTCTGGAAGTCGATTTCTCGGTTAGATTCTCTTTTTAATATGTTATCTGCTATCTCGTGGGTAAGTACTGGGTTAAATTGACCATTAATTATTTAAATAGATATAGCTCCAACCAAGTAAACTCGTCCTTGATGTGTATAGTTATCTGGTCGTTGTATCTATGCTGCATAATCGATTACACGACAACGTCCATATACGAGGTATACTAGAGCCTATTTATCAAATTAGTAACTATGTGTTCGACAGCCTATTCAAATGTCCTGACTATGTTATCGATTAAGAACTGTGAGCGTATTATTTATTACGAAGTCATGTGCTGATCTTTGATCTAACTGGATGAAACTGGCGATTTAAGAGTGGTTAGTAGTTTATTTTGCTATTGAGTGGTTTCCTATATTTGATCTCTATGGATAGCAAACAGAAGAAACGCTCCGTAAGAGAACATAAGGCCTTTATACTCTATATTTGACTAAGACCCGCGAGGTCCAATGATATTTATTATTTATGTCTCATATATAGTGAGTTATTCGGGTTTATGTGTTATTATGAGTTTGACCTCGCAGTTAGTGTTTACGATCGTATTGGAGTCTTCTACCACGTCTTTGATTTTCTTCTGTTTCTACCCAAGCATTTGCATAAGCACTTGAAAGAGCGCGGAGGACTCGTCTATAAATACCTAAGCAGTGTCCCGCGTCTCGAAGAATTATACACCATACCGCGAGTAAGGGTCGTATTTATATGCATATTGCAAGAATCCGTGTTATATTGTATTTCTGGGGTCGTATTTGCTTGTATGCACCGATCTGATGCAGTTGTTGGTAGTCAGGTCTTTGTATATATGATCGGGGTCAAAGAGGGGTTTGTTGTTAGCCTGGCACGAGTAACACACCGATTTGAATTCTTAGTTGAACACCGCTGAAATTTGTTTATTGATTTCGTATTAGTTATCCTCGCAGTTTATAGATGCCATAGATAGCGATTGCGTGATTTGATCCGAAATCCTAGCCTTAATGATACTAATTGCATATATCCGCTGGTCGGTTGAGTAGTTAACTGCATGATTGATAGAGTTGCTGTCGATTTATTTATTTATTTCGGAGGTGTTGTAAGTGATATATAGATGCGGAGTTACATTCTATTCGTCCTTTTCTAGCTGCGCGTGGCTATTTCTGCGGACTGCTCGATACATGATTTGTTGTATAGTCGCTTGATTCCACTGCGGTTCTATTATATGCACGTGTCTAACGCCTTTCAAATTAATACCCTCAACCGACGCTGGAGATAGTACTATTGCATTTATGTATTGGGCTCTTAAGTTGCGTTTCTCGTTGAATATATCTATTTACTGCTACCGCTCTTCGGGGTCTATATCTCCGTGGGCGAGAATAACACGGAACTGACCTCGATCCCTTGCTTAAAGTGCACTTGACTTGTCTACTTCTGACCAACCGCGTTGCAAACAGTAATCTCTGAAGTACAGGCACCCTTGATCTACAAATGTCGAGTACACTAAGTGGAGCTAGTCGGGAGTGTCTTCTATGAACTTGCATATCGCTTCAAACTTATCGGATAGCACTTTATACCCGTACTCGCTCTATACAAGCACAGCATTCGATAGCTGTCTACTACCTTACATGAATGAATCCGCTTTCCCCTCCTTTTGCTTCTATACTAAGTACTTAGATTCTAATCCCGGACTCATCTTAATTTGATGCAGTTGCAGGTCGTTAAGTGTTGGCATGTTGAGCGATTCTTCTTGTATAACCGTGTGAACAAGTCCATAAATGCGTCTAACCAGCACTTCGCGGTTGATATGTTGCTACTAAAGGACGAAAAGGTCATCGAAAGTGTCCAGACTAGTTAAATTCGGGTTCCTCGTGAGCATATTGAAGCAACTGGCTATGTTTCTGGATTCATTTATAATCGGAGTCCCGGTTGCGAATATTATCTACATAGTATCATAAGTCATAAGTAGGTCGTATATAGTAGACGCTCTTGTTTGCTTTTTAATTAACTAAGGGTCGGTCACAGATCTAAACAAATTATGCGCCTCGTCTACGATAACAACCCGCGATTAATACCCAGAAACCATACTAAACTGCGTAAATATCTGTTTATCCAAGCTTTTGGAGTCGTTGTAAGTGATAAATTGTATGCTTTTGAGTGTGGTTTAGTAGTCGAGTTTCTATTCAGACACTTCAAAGTCAAACCCGAGTCTCTAAGCGTTTAGGTGCTGGACGTACATCTATAACTACCTCAACACAGTCTCTTGCAGTGATTTATTGATTATAACGACTATGACCGCGTTTTTGTATATATCCTATCGCTTATGTAGCAAGAATAGACCCGCGGATATAAAACCAAGTGTTTTACCCGTTCCTGGAGACCAATTCATTAGCAAACCGCGTGGAATCGCTTTAACTCCTTAGAACAACTCCAATCCATCGGGCTGAGCCATATACATACACACCTCGTACTGGTATATAGAAAGCACCTATTGCAGACCTTTGGCTTGATCAAAGCTCGCCTTGACCCGCCCTCGCCAATCGCTCATTTAATCGAAAATATTGGTGTTGTTGCGGAGTTTCTCAAATTCAATCTAATACCTTTTTATCATTTATCCTTTATACTATTATATATACTCCTTTTAATGCTTTATACTATATAGAGATGTTAAACAGTTATATACTAAATCCTCATCCATACTAAATGAACAGCACCAACGATCACGTATTACACGCACCCAATCTCGCTTAACTCCTCATGCAAAGAGGATATCTACAGAGCTAAGACCAATTAGTTAAATTAATGGACACCAAGTATAAAGAGCGAGTATAGCACTTTGAATTCCAAGTAGAGCAGTCTGACCAGTATTCAGCAGATATGAAAGCAGCCATAGACGATTAGCAGCTAAGCAAGGTGGACTTCGGGTTGTATAAAAAGGCAATTGTAGTGTATGTATTCGGAGAGCATCGCATATAGAATCTTGACATACTGAAAAAGTACTTAGCAAGCGCTAATCTAGTCATTATAGTGTGCGATGATCAACAGTTGCGATCTGCTCGGACTAAGTCTGAAAAACTCTTATCGGAGGACTTCGCGGGTCAACGCAAGCGGATAGAGCTCATACATCACGACTTGCTCTTAGTCAATCTAATAAAAAACAACCACTTCAGCGTTTACGACGTGACTCCTGCCAAATAACTGCGATTCCTGACTAACACGCTTAAGATAAAGCCCCAACACCTGCCTAAAATATAAGCAAACGACCCACTTCTGATGTATTATGGGATTCCAGAACACGTTGTTGTTACCTAAACAGGGTGCTCGCAAACCACCGCTGGAGAGAAGGTTGACTATTTATACGTGATCCCGCCAGTTCAAGACTCCATATACTTATCTTACATCATTCAATGAGACTGTGCCATTGCATATATTTTTTAGTTTTCATCATCAATCTAGCGGTAATCTCATCTACAAAGGTCTGTTTTACGAATTAAGCGATATTATTTATCTTGAGCTGCTACAGGACTTCGGGGGTTATGTTCTTATACGTATACCTGATTTTATTGAATAGGATGTAATAGTTGTTATTATTACGCAGAACTAGTGGATGCGCAGATATGCTCGACTTGAATTCGTGAGTTTGGATCCACTGCATCGTGTCAAATCTGTATATGCGAGCGTGGTCCTGCGAAAGGAAGCCCTATACGCGACCCGTGTCGTAATCAGTAACCATCGTGTGAGTTAATACCGTAAATACGAATTTGAGCGCTTCCATATTAGTTTTTAACTCGTCCAACTATTTCTAATACGTAACGCACATTCTGCAGTCATTCTCGGTGCTAAATGATTCGGATTGGATTCGCATGTCTAGCGTATGAGCGGGACAATATTTAAGACGTATAGGTTCGAATGAAGTAGCTACTGCTTGTGCAGATGATTAGAGCACTTATCGCAAATTTATAAGCAATACTTCGTTGTTTACGTATCTAATTAGAGATTCGCTGGCTTAATGCATTAGTTGACCTTGCAGCATACCAATCAAGAACATGGGTGCTTATGTAGTCATTTGCGAGAATAGCGTTACGAGTGAGTTCATGAGTTGTTCATTATAGCTGCTAAGTTAGAGTGGCTTGATATAGTCTACGACGTGAGGAAGGAAGAAATCGATATCCGGAAGCGTGCGGGTCTACATTCCCAGTATTATATCCGATTCATTTTGCCTTTAGAAGTATATATAAGACTTGCTAGCAGTTACATTCGGATTCGCAAAGACAACTGCCAGTATAGAATGATCGCTTAGACCCCGCAGACTCGGATACACATTCGTTTTCCGCACTTACTCTATCAAATCATCGCTAGTCCACACCTATGAATACGCAAAGGCGTCGTTAACAGCGTCTCTCAACTTCTCTAGCACCGCCTATCCCATATTAGATGTATAGTACTCCCGCATATTGTACACTTCACTCAGCAATTCGTCTGCATTCTTTACTTATACTGGCTAGAATAGAGCCTACTCGTGCTCAAACGGGATCATCTTGTATTCGTTGACTTTGACCTTGTATAGACCGTCTTTGTAGTTTAAGAATTGCGATCCGTATATAGGCACGTCTATCGCTACTTTATGTATAAGTGCTTCGTATTGCAGTGTGCGGTTGTAGTCTTGATTCTTTACGTATATGTCCTACTCCTCTGAGGTCTTTTCCGGATGCGAGTTAACCAAAAAGTGGATATCCACGTACTGCTATTCAACTGGAAGTGCTTAATGGGACTTATTACGAACCGCGCGTCCTAGCACCTGAATCATATTTGCCATATTGTAAGGGAAATTGACTATATACACGTTATTAACTGCTAAAAAGTTGAACCCCTGCATAACTCGCTTAGATCCTATTATTATTTACAACTGCTGTCCTTGGGCGTTGAATGGACTGTTGAACTGCTCCAATACATTATAAATGTAAGGACCTTACTAACCAGTCAATCTAAAGAATCTATATGGCACAAACACGTGATCTGTTGCATTATTGTGTTTAGACGCGACTTAGCGACAATTAAAGCATATAGAGCTGTTTTGCACATTTTCGTTATGTTCTAGAATCCCATTTTCACGCAACGCCTAGCACAT
>Ga0078894_10000349_pt1 | contig 31626 bp, 29 predicted proteins | sample LauGreSu1BDMLBSD_2_FD_67506 | JGI IMG/M metagenome (GOLD analysis project Ga0078894, IMG submission 67506) | Freshwater lake microbial communities from Lake Michigan, USA - Su13.BD.MLB.SD (version 4) (version 4) | ecosystem: Environmental > Aquatic > Freshwater > Lake | place: Lake Michigan... | reverse complement strand
GGTTGCGTGACGTTTACGTCTGTGCGCGACGCTGTGGCTGGCGTCGACGCTGTTGTCTCGATGCTGCCCAATGGTAAAATTGTCTCGCGTGTTTTTGAAGAAGACGTTTTGGGCCACGCCCCTCAAGGCGCGATATTGTTGGACTGCTCAACGATTGACGTGGGCACCGCACGGCAGGTGACGACCGATGCTGTCACCGCTGGTTATGCTATGGTCGATGCACCCGTTTCTGGCGGCATCGCCGCTGCAAATGCGGGCACGTTGACCTTCATGGTCGGCGGCACGGATGCGGCATTTGCGCGTGCGGAACCCATATTGTCCGCCATGGGCAAGGCGGTCATTCATGCCGGCGCATCTGGCGCGGGACAGGCGGCGAAAATCTGTAACAATATGCTGCTTGGCGCGTCGATGATTGCAACCTGCGAGACCTTTGCCATGGCCGAAAAGCTAGGGCTCGATCTGCAGACCTTTTACGACATTTCGTCCAAGGCGTCGGGTCAGAACTGGTCAATGACCAGCTATTGCCCGGTTCCTGGCGTTGGGCCAACGACCCCCGCGGACAATGCTTATCAAGGCGGTTTTGCTACGGCGTTGATGCTCAAGGATTTGAAATTGGCGATGGAAGCGGCGCAATCTGTAAATGCCGATGTGCCGATGGGTGAACGTGCCGCGGAACTATATGCGCAATTTGATAAGGCTGGAAATGGCGGCCTTGATTTTTCAGCAATCATCCAAACCCTTAAAGACCAAGTGTAAAACGCATACCGCTGGAAAGCTTGGAGCAGCAGGATTGCAAAGCCTGCAGAAAACATATTAGAACTGCCGTCAGTTTTTTCATCACTCGACAACCGGCCAACGTGCCGAACCTTAAAAATTAGGAGTTGCCCGTGCAATCAGTAACCACGCAGAAAATTGACGACGTCCTGGTGGTGCTTGTCGATAATCCCCCCGTCAACGCACTGTCTTGGCATGTCCGTCAGGGTTTGAACGACAGTTTTGAACAAGGTCTGTCAGATGATAATGTAAAAGCCATTGTCCTGCGCTGTGCGGGATCGACCTTTATCGCCGGCGCCGATATCACCGAATTTGGCAAGCCGCCGCAAGGGCCGGATTTCAACGCCGTGTTGAACATGATTGAAGCGGCTGGCAAACCTGTTGTGGCTGCCATTCACGGCACGGCGCTGGGTGGGGGGCTGGAAACTGCCTTGGTATGCCATTATCGTATCGCTGTGCCGTCTGCGCGGCTTGGCGTGCCAGAGGTCAAGCTTGGCCTTCTACCGGGCGCTGGTGGGACGCAAAGGCTCCCGCGCGTCGTGGGTATCGAGGCTGCTGCTACAATGTGTGCGCTTGGCGAACCTTTGTCGGCGACGAAGGCAGCGTCAATTGGGTTGGTTGACCGGTTGGCTGGTGAAGATAGCCTGGCTGATGACGCCATTGCTTATGCCCGCGAATTGATCGCTATTGGTCCACGCCCAACGCGTGAGCGTCCAATGGGCGGCGATGTTGGGATTATTGAACAATTGAAGGCGGCAAATGCTAAGAAGTGGAAAGGCTTTGAAGCGCCATATGCCAATCTTGCTTGTGTAGAGGCGGCAACGCGGCTGCCGTTTGAAGAGGGCATGAAGTTCGAGCGTTCTGAATTTGTGAAGCTGATGGGTGGATCGCAATCCTCGGCCCAGCGCCATATGTTCTTTGCTGAACGCCAGGCTGCAAAGATTGATGGATTGGCCAAAGATATTGCGCTGCGCGATATCAAGAAAGTCGGCGTCATTGGTGCCGGCACCATGGGTGGCGGGATTTCGATGAATTTCCTGTCCAAGGGTATACCTGTGACCATCGTCGAAATGGTGCAGGAAAATCTGGACCGCGGCGTTGGCGTCATCCGCAAAAATTATGAAAACAGTGCTGCGAAGGGACGCTTCTCACTTGAGCATGTTGAGGAAATGATGGCCTTACTGACCCCATCCTTGACACTCGACGATCTGGCTGACTGCGATCTCGTCATCGAAGCGGTCTACGAAAGCATGGATGTAAAAAAAGAGGTGTTCGGCAAGCTGGACGCTATTTGCAAGTCCAGCGCGATTTTGGCGTCGAACACATCCTATCTCGACATTGACGAAATTGCCGCCAGCACATCGCGTCCGCAAGATGTCGTCGGCATGCACTTCTTCTCGCCCGCCAATGTCATGAAATTGCTGGAGGTCGTGCGCGGCGACAAAACTGGGCCGGACGTGCTGGCGACTGCCATGGCGATTGGCAAGAAAATCGGCAAGGTGGCCGTGGTTGCAGGCGTTTGCCATGGCTTTATCGGCAACCGGATGCTGTCCACGCGGCAGCAGCCAGCAATGCAATTGCTGTTGGAGGGTGCAACGCCTGCGCAGATCGACAAGGTGCATACTGATTTCGGCATGCCCATGGGACCGTTTCAGATGAGCGATTTGGCTGGCCTCGACATTGGATGGCACCGCGATCCGTCAAAGGTCGAAACCATACGCGATGCGCTGTGTGCGGCGGGCCGTTTTGGTCAGAAGAACAGCAAGGGCTTTTACGATTATGACGCAAAGCGCGTTGGTACACCAAGTGCCGAGGCATTGGCGATCATTGAAGAGTTTCGGGCGACTTCAAACCTGCCGAAGCGCGAAATCAGCGACCAGGAAATCGTAGAGCGCACGCTCTATCCAATGGTCAATGAGGGCTATAAAATCCTCGAAGAAGGTAAGGCCCAGCGCGCATCCGATATCGATGTGGTCTGGATCTACGGCTATGGCTGGCCAGTTTATCGTGGCGGCCCTATGTTCTGGGGCGATTTGGAAGGCGCAGGCAAAATCGTCGAAGCGCTTGATCGGCATGGCGTCAAGATCGCAGAGAGCTTGAGAGCCAAAGCCTGATATTTGCTGTAACATGCCCGGCGTCGACGAAGCGCCGGGTCAGGTTTTTGAGTTGCTAGGGGTAAAGCGCATAGTATTTTGGATGCGCAGCCCCACCGGCCGGCCTTGAAAGCTGAACGGGTTATTATGTTGAGCCGCGAATCGGTGTGACTAGGGCGAACTGCATTCTCAACAGCAGTTAAAGATGGCCTGCGCCTTGTCCGTGGATTGGTACATGATTGCCGGAAGTCAAATTCCGCTGCAATTTGCGCGGATAACGGCAATTGCGCCATTAAAAAAACCTGGTGGGCGCTAACGGGCTCGAACCGCTGACCCTCTCGGTGTAAACGAGATGCTCTACCAACTGAGCTAAGCGCCCCTCACGGGAGACGGGCCTTTGCCAAAGGGAATCACATTTGGCAAGGCCATTTAGATGATGGGCGCAAAACGGGTGCTAACCGCCACAATATAATCATCCATTTTTGCCGAAGTTTCGGGTGAAAGTTCAATAAATACGCGCCGTGCATCCGCTGGGTCCTGACGCCGCAAAAGCATGCCGCTTTCGGTCATAGCAGAAATCCATCGTAAGGCCGTTGTCGGTGGAACCGCTGCGGCAATACATAGGCTGGACACAGATACATGCTGCCCTTCTTGCGCTGCCGCCTTGAGGTCAAGCAGGATATCCCATGCGGGATCGGCGAATAAGTCTGGCGGGAAAAACCTATCGCGCAAACGGCGCATCTTGATTATTTCGCGTAGACTCAACTTCGCCGCGACATCGTTGGCAACCGAACTCTCGCCCGGGAATCCTTGAAAGCCCCCCAGCGGGGCCGCTCTGAAGGAAATTGATTTATCCTTTATTTTATCCTTCAGTTCTGGATCAGCCATGCGCGCCAGCGCTCGGGCGAATTCGGCCAACTCATCGCTGATCCGGTGTAGAGATCTAAATTCTACTTCTTGGTCTCTGTCATGCAGTCGATCCATACCGCCCCGTCCAAATGCACCCGCCAAAATAGGCATTGCTTCGACGTCATCTGCATTGACCAGGAAGTGACATTGGCCCTGCGGAAACGCCGCATAAATTACTTCCAGCGACTCCATCTTGGACCAAATCAATGCAGTGCTGCGATATCTTTGGAGATAATGCGTTATCCGCGATATCGTATCACTGAGCCTGTCCGTTTCGGAGGAAAGGTCAATCAACAGAAAATCGGCGGGTTGAGAATCGTCCATTGGCAATGGTGTGCAGCCGGCCAATGTAGCGAGTCGCGTAAGCTTGACATCCCGCTCCAATGATCCGCCTGAGATCATTGCAATACGTCCATTTCGGCCTGTGCCGGGGGGAGGAGTTGTGTCTGGCATAATTTTTCGAACAACTGACTGATAAGATTATGTTTTTGTGAACGCACGAAAAAAACGATGACGAACATGTAAAACTTACCTCCATATTGGAGGAAACAGTTTTGGCGGGCAGAAGCTTTGCTTACGCTGCGCGATGCGCTATTCGCCTGTGCATGAAGCGCAAACGTAACTGCGGCATGATCCAGAGGAGCAAAATTAGGTGAAAAGACATCACATCATGATGAGCGCAGCGGCGCTTTTATTGTCAGGAGTATCAATGACAGCGGTTGCACAAACAAAGGAAATGAAAGCCAACCAGGCTGTGAATGAACCCGCTTGGTTGCAGGAATGGACTGGCCCTTATGATGGCGTGCCACCATGGGATCAGGTGAAGGTCTCGCAATTTCCAGCAGCATTCCAAGCCGCGATGGATGCATCGAAAGCTGAATTCGAGGCTATGCTTGCAAAGCCTGAAGCGATCACCTTTGATAATACAATTACCGCCAGCGAGCTGTCGGGTGACAAAATTGGCCGGCTGTTCTCCTTATGGGGCGTCCACTCGTCGAATTTGTCCAACCCCGAAGTGCGCAAAATTCAGGCCGAGTGGGAACCGAAGATCAGTGCGTTCTTCTCCGAATTGTCGCTGGATGCGCGGTATTTTCAGCGCGTGAAATATTTGTATGACCAGCGCTTTAATCTCGGTCTTGATACCAAGCAGATGCGGCTGTTGGAACGGACCTATGACGGCTTGGTCCGCAATGGCGCGATGCTTGATGCGGCACAGAAAGCGCAAGTCATCAGCATTGAGACCGACCTGTCGAAGAAGTTTTCCGCTTTTTCCGAAAAGGTTCTCGCGGACGAGGAAACTTTCATTCTGATCACGCAGGAGGCCGATTTGGCTGGTCTACCAGAAAGTTTTGTTGCGTCGTTGCAAGCCGCGGCAAAGGCGAAGGGCCAAAACGGATGGGCCGTCGTCAACACGCGGTCGGCTGTGCAGCCATTCCTCGAAAATTCGACCCGTCGTGATTTGCGCGAAAAGGTCTGGCAGGCCTTCACCAAGCGCGGTGATAATAAAAATGCCAATGATACGAACGCTACCATCGCCGAAATCCTGAAGTTACGTCAGCAGCGCGCCGAAATTTTGGGCTTTGCCACCCATGCGCATTACCGGATGGCCGATACTATGGCGCAAGACCCGAATAAAGCGATGGACCTGATGATGAAGGTTTGGCCCGCCGCGGCCGCGCGCGTCCGTGAAGAAGTCGCGGATATGCAGGCGATTGCCAATGCGGACAACATCACCATCGCGCCGTGGGATTATCGTTTCTACGCGGAGAAAGTGCGCAAGGCGAAATATGACCTCGATCAGGAAGCGGTAAAACCCTATTTCCAACTGGATAATATGGTCGCCGCAATGTTTGATGCTGCAGGCAAGCTTTACGGCATGAGCTTCACTGAAAACACTGGCTCGATTCCCGTTTTCGAGCCGAAGGTGCGGACATTTGAGGTCAGGCGCGATGGCAAGGTCATTGGCCTGTTCTACCTCGATAACTTTGCACGCGCGGGCAAGCGCTCGGGCGCGTGGATGACCACTTACCGCAGCCAGCACGCCTTGGGCGGCAAGAACAACATTGTACTTGCGTCAAACAACAACAACTTCGTGCCCGGTGCAGATGGCGTGCCCACGTTAATCAGCATCGATGATGCATCCACTTTGTTCCACGAATTTGGCCATGCGATCCATTATCTCAACTATGATATCACCTGGCCTGGCCTTGGCGGGACACCGCGCGATTTTGTCGAATATCCCAGCCAGGTGAACGAAAACTGGTTGCTGACGCCCTATATTCTCAACACTTATGCCAAGCATTATAAGACCGGAGAGCCCATTCCAGCCGCTCTGGTCGAGAAAATCCGGGCAAGCGATACGTTCAATCAAGGTTTCTCAACGGTTGAATATCTGTCGAGCGCGATATTGGATATGAAATTGCATAATCGAAGCGAACCTGTGGCTGATCCCGCTGCCTTTGAACGCGACACGCTTGCAGAAATCGGCATGCCAAAGGAAATGGTCATGCGGCATCGTTTGCCGCAGTTTAACCATCTGTTTTCCAGCGACAGCTATTCCGCGGGCTATTACAGCTATCTTTGGTCGGAAACGATGGATGCCGACACCTGGGCCGCCTTCACCGAAAAGGGCGATGTCTGGGACAAGGAAACGGCCGAGCGTTTTCGTTCGATGCTCATGGCGTCGGGCAATGAAACCGACCGGATTGAAGCCTATCGCGCGTTCCGTGGCCGTGACCCTGACGTCAAATATATCATGAAAAAGCGCGGATTTCCGACCGGCGAATAAGGCGCCGCGATATCCTTAAAATAGGGCTGTGCAGGCGATCATCTGCGCAGCCCTTTTTTGTTGACCTTTATCAAACAAGATATAAATATGATATCATATTTTATGGAGGTCGTAATGACAGACGATTCGAAAAACGTACTTAATGCGAGCCAGGAAATTGCTGCGCGCAGCTTCAACGGCTATGTGATGCTACTCGTAATTTTGAGCTGTATGCTGTGGTTCGGTTGGGCGATGACATCGGTCATTCCCGGCGGCCCCAATGCTGATTTCCTCGGCATGGGCCTGAGTATCGCCATTTTCACATTTGTTTCTTCGGGCTTTTATATGCTGCAGCCCAATCAAGGCGTCGCGTTGACGCTGTTCGGTGCATATAAAGGCACAGACCGGAATGAAGGGCTACGCTGGACTTGGCCGTGGATGGGTAAGGCCAAGGTGTCGCTGCGTGCGAACAACTTGATCTCGGAAAAGATTAAGGTCAACGATCTGCGTGGCAACCCCATTGAGATGGCGGCCCAAGTTGTCTGGCGGGTGACGGACACCGCGCAAGCTTTGTTTGATGTCGATGATTATAAGGCATTCGTGCTTGCGCAAATCGAGGCAGCGGTTCGCACCATCGGCGCGCGCTACCCCTATGATGATTTTACGCATCAGGAGGTGACGCTTCGCGGCAACCATGATCAAGTCGGCGGCGAATTGCGTTTGGAGTTGATGGAGCGTTTGCGCGTTGCGGGCATTACCGTCGACGAATGTGGTTTCACCCATTTGGCCTACGCGCAGGAAATTGCAGGCGCCATGCTTCGCCGCCAACAGGCAGAGGCAGTGGTCGCAGCGCGCAAGACCTTGGTAGAGGGTGCAGTTGGCATGGTCGAAATGGCGCTCGAAATGCTGTCGGCAAAAAATGTCGTCGAATTGGACGACGAACGTCGCGCGGCGATGGTGTCCAACCTGATGGTCGTTTTGTGTGGCGAACGCGATACACAGCCAGTGGTCAACGCTGGTACATTGTATAGCTAGGCCACTTGCATGTCTGCTCCGTCCAAAAAGGCTTTTCCGCTCCGCCTCGATCCGGCATTATTTGCCTGCATCGAACGCTGCGCGGCCGCCGATTTCCGGAGCGCCAATGCCGAAATTGAGGTGCTGTTGCGTGAAGCATTGGCCAAGCGCGGGATAAAAGTCGGTGTCAGCGAAACCCCTAAGCGGGGACGTCCTCCAAAGGAGACTTGAAATGCGCGATGAAGATAAGCCCTTTGTCTATTACAAGACGGGATCTGGCTTTAAAATATCCCCACGCAATGCCGCAGGCTGGCGGGCCTTTGCCGTGTGGATGTTAGCATTTTTTGGTGCAACGGGCATTTTTGTGTGGGCGACTGTTGCCGCCGACAGTGCGGGTTGGGAAGATAGCAAAATGCTACTGCTTGTTACTGTACCATTTTTATGTGTGACCGCCATCTGGGTTTTTGCCATGATCGGGTACATGAAAGCGCGAAGCGAGATTGTCGATATGGACAGCCTGATTCAGTTAAAGCGCGAATTGGACCGCAATAAAAAGCGCAATTCGCGCTGAAAACGGAGATTGGATCTATGCTACAGCTATTTTGGGGCAAAGAACCTTGGTTTCGTGCGAAACGTTTTGGCTATGGTGCAGGCCTACCTTTCAAGTGGCAGGGCTGGGTGACATTGGCAGTCTATCTTTTGGCGATGGTGGGTTTGGGGCTGTTCGCGGACGGTCATGGGGCCATGCCTACAATCGTAACTGTCGGGCTCATGCTGACCATGACTGCCATTTTCCTCGTCATTGTCCGCAACCATACCGAGGGTGGATGGAAGTGGCGCGGAGATTTTGGGGCTTAGCCTAAAGCCTCGTCCAACAACCGCGCCAAACGAATGCCGCCACGTTCGACCTGTTGTCGTAAGGCCGCACGTGACGCCGCGACGTCGGCCTCGTCAATGCTGACTGGTGCGCTTGGCTTGGCACCGCATGCGTCACCATCCATAGCGCGCGGATAGGCGATGTTTTTTGACACGGCCCAATTCTCTTCACTCCAGTGGCGCACATTACCTTGCACGATCGCTGCTTTCTCGGCGGGTGAAAATACGCGGACAATAATGGGTGCTCCCGACAGTGCGCGGTCGGCCAAAAGCCCGTCCCACACGGAATGGAGATTATATCCGGGCATCACACCATAAGTGGCCTTAAGGTCGTTGCCACCGCGATCGGCGCGGTCGCCAGCATGTAATGGCTGATGTATGTCGCCGACAAAATGGACCAGAAACGCAAGCGCCTCCAACCGAACATGCGCAGGCAGAGCCTTGTTTGATAAAAGCGCAAAGTTGCGGTCAATCTGTGCAGATACGCAATTGCCATCGGCGCAGGCGCTTTTCAAATCGAATGGCTTGCAGATGTCAACATTCTGGTAATGCCAGCTGTTGGTGTAGCCCCAGCGCAGCCGGTCGCCCTTGATGCAGTCCGCCCAAACGCTGACGTCCGCGATATTGCGCATCGCACATTTTGGTGTGCCAAGCATTGGTGTCGCGCGCAACAGGCGCTGCATGTTCGCGCGCGCCTTCGGTGACATATTGGCTTGGGCAATGTGCGCCACCGTCTCATGACCATATTCCCAATAAGCTTGGGCAGGTGCCAATGGTGCGAACAAGAGGACGAGCGAAATAAGGAAGCGTTTCATGTCTTCACCTTAGTTTGTAACCATGCGTAAAGCAAAGCGGTAGCCGCACCCCTTGGGATTTAGCGCAGCATATTGCACCCTCATAAATCTGCCTTTTGATATGCCGTGTCTGGTAACTCAGAAACTGACAGGATAAAGAAACCACACACCGCCGCTTCATTTGGCGAAAACATTAGGAAGTGGGCTATGGAAATTGATAGACGCGGGATGATTGCTAGCGTCGCCGCGTTGACCCTCGCAGGCTGCGTAGGGCCTCAGCAGGTGGCGCCATCTATCACAGCCAACGCCGCATTGGCTGCGCTTGAGGCGCGCGTTGGCGGGCGACTAGGGGTGCTGATGCTCGATACGGCATCGGGCCGCATGACGGGGCATCGTTATGACGCAGCCTTTGCCATGTGCTCGACCTTCAAGCTCGCGCTCGCCGCAGCGGTTTTGCAACAGGCGGATCAAGGCAGGCTGAAACTTGATGCGGCGTTGCATTATACGCAAGCGGATATGGTTGCGCATGCGCCTATCACGGGGCCGAATCTGGCAAAGGGCGCCATGCGCATCATCGACTTGGCCGAAGCCGCGCAAAAGACCAGCGATAATGTGGCGGCAAATCTGCTGATCAAGCATCTGGGCGGCCCAGCAGCCATAACCGCCATTTTCCGCAGTTGGGGCGATGACGTCACCCGGCTGGACAGATATGAGCCTGACTTGAACAATGTCCCGCCCGGTGAGGCCCGAGATACAACTACGCCGCATGCATTTGCGCGGAGCATGGCGAATGTGTTGACTGATGAGCGCATTTTGAAACCGGCATCGCGCGATATACTGCTCCAATGGATGGTTGACACTAATACAGGCATGAGGCGGATTAGGGGCGGCCTACCCCCTTCTTGGAAAAGTGGTGACAAAACGGGGACTGCCAACAGCGCAAATTTCAACAACAAGACCAATGATGTCGCCATTTTTTGGCCACCAGAAAGGCCGCCGGTGATTGTGACCGCCTTTTATGAAGCGGACGGAAAATATGAAGTGACCCGCGATGCCGATCAGGCCGTGCTCGCCGACGTCGGCAGGATCACCGCAGCACAAATATTGGCGTGGCAGGGCGGTCTGGACTGAATAAGGTATCGCACCGCACTGAAAACAATTCAGGATGATGATTGCGGGAAAATACCAAGCCGCCTATATCACGTCCATGTCTTCTATTCGCCCTTGGCGCGATATTGCGCGCCGTCAGTCCCGCCAGATCATGGTCGGTAAAGTCCCTGTTGGCGGCAATGCTCCGATTTCGGTGCAAACCATGACCAATACGCTGACCAGTGATGCGGCTGCCACGATTGACCAGATCCGCCGGTGTGAGGATGCAGGCGTCGACATCATCCGCGTTTCCTGCCCCGATGTGGAGAGCACCGCGGCGCTGAAACAGATCGTCCGCGCGGCCAATGTACCCATCGTTGCCGATATTCATTTTCATTACAAACGCGCACTTGAGGCGGCGGATGCGGGTGCGGCGTGCTTGCGCATCAACCCCGGTAATATCGGCTCATCGGAACGCGTGAAGGAAGTCGTCAACGCCGCTAAAGCCAATGGCTGCGCGATCCGGATCGGCGTGAATGCAGGTAGCCTCGAAAAAGACCTGCTCGAAAAATATGGCGAGCCCTGCCCTGAGGCGCTGATAGAAAGCGCGCTTGACCATATCAAGCTGCTGCAGGACCATGACTTCCATGAATTCAAAGTCGCAGTGAAGGCGTCGGACGTCTTCTTGGCGGTTGCGGCCTATATGGGCTTAGCCGACGCCGTCGACTGCCCCTTGCATTTGGGCATTACCGAAGCGGGCGGCCTAATTGGCGGGACGGTCAAATCCTCCATCGGCATGGGCAATTTATTGTGGGCAGGTATTGGCGATACCATCCGCGTCAGCCTGTCTGCCGAACCCGAAGAAGAAGTGCGAGTCGGTTATGAAATTCTGAAAGCGCTTGGCCTGCGCACCCGCGGCGTTCGCGTCGTCAGCTGCCCAAGCTGCGCACGCCAAGGCTTTGACGTCATCCGCACGGTGCAAAAGCTGGAGGATGCGCTTGGCCATATCAAGACACCCATGTCGCTCTCGGTCCTCGGCTGCGTCGTCAACGGTCCCGGCGAAGCGCGCGAGACCGACATCGGCATCACCGGCGGCGGCAATGGCAAGCATATGGTCTATCTGTCGGGCGTTACCGACCATCATGTCGAGGATGACGACATGATCAGCCACATCGTGCGTCTGGTCGAAGCCAAAGCCGCTGAGATTGATGCGGGCACTAGCGTTAGCATGGATACGCTGCACGGGAAAGCGGCTTGAGCCTCTCGATACGGGCTGCAACGTCCAGTGACATCGCGCTGATCGGGCAGTTCATTCGCGACCTCGCGGCATATGAAAAGTTGGCGCATGCCGTGCGTTTTGATGAAGCGGTGATGGCACAAAAGCTGTTTGGACCGCGGCCTTATGCTGAGGTTCTGATCGGCGAGATCGACAATGTGGCGGAGGGCTTTGCTCTGTTCTTCCACAATTTCTCAACCTTCGAAGGACGACCCGGAATCTATCTGGAGGATTTGTTCGTCCGGCCAGATGCGCGTGGGTCGGGGCTTGGTAAGGCGTTGCTGGGCCGGCTTGCGGCGCTTGCGGTCGAACGCGATTGTGCACGGCTCGAATGGTCCGTGCTCGACTGGAACACGCCCGCCATTGATTTCTATAAGGCGCTGGGCGCAACGCCGATGGACGAATGGACGGTGTACCGGGTCGATGGCGATGCCCTGACGGACCTTGCGGCGCATAGCATTTAGCCATGGCTGAATTGCACCCGCGCCCCTTTGTCCCATTCATGGTGGCGGCGGCGGGCGTTGGAACCTTTTCGCTGATGGACGCGGCGATGAAGGATCTGGCGCTCTCCATCGGCGCGTATAATGCGGTGATGTGGCGCAACACCGTTGGTGCGTTGTTGATGGGCGTTTTGTTCGTCGGCACGCGGCAAAAATGGCCGCCAGTATATCTGCTGAAAATCCATCTTTGGCGCAGCATCGTCGTCGCGGTGATGGCGGTCAGTTTTTTCTGGTCGCTCACGAAGTTGCCTTTGGCAGAAGCCATTGGTCTGAGCTTCATCGCGCCGGTCATTGCGCTATATCTTGCCGCCGTAATGTTGAAAGAAACCATTGGTAAAGAGGCGATCTGGGCGTCGCTGGCGGGTTTGGGCGGCGTTGCCATCATCATGGCGGGCCGGTTGAGCGGACATTATACGATGGACCATATCTGGGGTGCTGCTGCGGTTTTATTTTCGGCAGTGGTGTTTGCCTATAACCTCATTCTCGCGCGGCGGCAGGCGCAGGTCTCTGGCCCAATCGAGATCGCCTTTTTCCAGAATCTGTTTGTCGCGTTAACGCTTGGCCTTGCTGCGCCATGGTTTTTGAAGCCGATTGGCATGTCTGATGCCCCAATGGTCGGCGCATCTGCTGCGCTGGCGGTTATCTCGCTGTTACTTTTAAGCTGGGCTTATGCACGTGCGGAGGCGCAGATTTTGATTCCGGTCGAATATACCGCCTTTGTCTGGGCCGCGTTTTTCGGCTGGCTGTTTTTCGCGGAACCCGTCACTTTGCCTGTGCTTTTGGGCACGGCCTTGATTGTGGGCGGAAGCCTGATTGCGGCACGGGCAAAACCCGTGCCCGTCAATCAGGTGGAGGTTGCGACAGTCTAGGGGGTCGGTTCGCTCCGAAAGTTTCTTTTGCCCACCCACAACGTCGTCACCCTGAACTTGTTTCAGGGTCCATTTTACCTCGAGACCCTTCGGCCTGCGTGGCACGATGGATGCTGAACCAAGTTCAGCATGACGTGGTTTATGTGCAGAACCGTTAGTCTACGCCGCCAGCGCGGAATAGATCATCGTCTTAATTTCGCGGCGCACCGGATAGGTGGTCGAGGGCAGCAATTGCGTCATGAAAATCATGATGATGTCTTCCACCGGATCGATGAAAAAGGCGGTGGAATACATGCCGCCCCAATAAAAATCGCCCTCGGAACAAGGTGCAAGTGTCGCGGCGCTGTCGATGGTCGTGGCAAAACCAAGGCCAAAGCCAATGCCCGCCATTTCGGCTTCGCTGAACAAGGATTTCGACATTTGCGTCAGATCTTGTCCGCCCGGAATATGATTGGCGGTCATCAATTCTATTGTCTTGGGGCTCAAGATTTGTGCGCCGTCAAGCGCGCCGCCGTTCAACAGCATCCGGCAGAAACGATGATAGTCTGCAACGCTCGACGCCAGGCCGCCACCGCCGGAGTTGAATGACCAGCCCTTGGCCCACATGCTTTCGGGGCCGGCTTTGTCGAGCAGCTTCATTTTCGCTTCGGGGTCAAAACCAAAGCCTTCGGGAATGCGCGACGCCTTATCAGCCGGGACTTGGAAGAATGTATCTGTCATGCCCAAAGGTGCGAAAATATGCGTCTGGAAATATTCCGGGAGGGATAGTCCGCTAATCCGTTCAACCAATATGCCAACTATGTCGGTCGCAACGGAATAATTCCACTGGGTGCCGGGGTCGAACTCCAACGGGATTTGCGCCAGCGTATCAATGAAGCTTTGCGTTGTATTTTTGCTCCAGCTTTCGACATCGGTCTTGCGGTAAGCCGCGTCAACATTGCCTTGTTCCTGAAAGCTATAGGTAAATCCTGCCGTATGCCGCAGAAGGTCAACCACCCGCATTTGCGTAGACGGTGCGCGCGTCATAAACGGCACATTGCCACCGCCGCCTACAAACACGCCCAATTTGGCAAATTCGGGGATATATTTGGCGACCGGATCCGTCAGCGCGACTTTGCCCTGCTCTACCAACTGCATGAATGCGACCGAAGTGATTGGTTTCGTCATCGATGCGATGCGGAAAATCGCATCTTCGGCAACGCCCGAACTCCATTGCAATGCGACATCGTTACCACGGCCAACCAACACGGACGCAAACGGCAATTTGCCAGTGTCGAGATAATTGGCCTGAATGAACGCGGGTATGCGGGCGAGGCGGTCGGGAACGAAACCTAAATCTTCGGCGCTCATACGGCGGTTTGTCCTGTTAATTGGCGCGTTACGGGGTGCGAGCTCGATAGCCCGCCGTCAACGGCAATGGCTTGGCCGTTGACATATGAGGCTTGGTCGCTGGCGAGGAACAATGCGACATTAGCGAGTTCTTCCGGCTGCGCACCACGGCGTAAGGGATTCAACCGGCCGATTTTTTCGGTCACGCCCTTTTCGCGGGCATAGTCAAATGTCGGCTTGGTCATGCCGGTTTCGGTGAGACCGGGGCAAATCGCGTTGCAGCGGACATTAGTGCCCGATAATTGCTGCGCGCTGACCTGCGCCAGATTAATGACGCCTGCCTTGGATGCCGAATAAGGCGGGCCGCCTGCGCCCGAACGGATACCCGCTACACTTGCGGTCAGGATGATCGAACCGCCATTACCTGCATCGGCCATGACCTTGCCGGCATGTTTAACCATCAACCAAGGGCCGATGAGGTTGACGCGCAAGACGCTCGTGAAATTTTCGACCGTATTGTCGAAAATCCCTTCCATGCCGCCGGAAATACCAGCATTGGCAAAGGCGATGTCGAGGTGGCCATGTAGCGTGATAGCCTTGGCGACCAAAGCCGCGACATCGGCCTCGTCACCTGCGTCCATTTGCACGGCGGTGGCGGCGTCACCGATCATCGCAGCGGTGTCATGGACAGATGCCGCCATGTCGCCCAAAACGACCTTTGCACCCTCGGCGGCAAAGCGGAGGGCGGACGCGCGGCCAATGCCTGATCCTGCGCCTGTGATGATGGCCACTTTCCCTTGCAATGCTCCACTCATACGACAACGCCTCCATCCACAACTATTGTCTGGCCTGTCATAAAGCTTGATGCGTCCGACGCCAAATATACCGCCGCGCCGGCAATCTCACGTGGCTCGCCAATGCGACCCAAGGCCGCGCCCGAGGTGGATGCTTTCAGATTTTTTGGGTTCTCCCATAATGCCTTGGCAAAATCAGTTTTCACCAGTCCCGGCGCAATCGAGTTAATCCGTACATTATGCGGCCCATATTCGCGGGCGAGATTTTTGGTCATCTGAATATCTGCCGCCTTCGTAATTGCATAAGCGCCCAAGATCGGCGATCCGCGTAGGCCGCCAATAGAGGATACAATCACGATGGAGCCTGACTTGCGGGCGATCATTTCGGGTACGACCATTTGGATCAGCCAATGTTGCGATACAATATTGTGATCGAGTGTCTTGCGCAGTTGCTCATCGGTGATCGTGGCCATGGGGCCATAATGCGGATTCGACGCCGCATTGCAGACTAAGACATCGACCTTACCAAATGCCTTGCGCGTTTCATCTACGAGATTTTGCAAGCTCTCCTTCGAAGACAGGCTTGATGCCACCGCAAGTGCAGCGCCTGCATGCTTGGCGTTAATGCCAGCGGCAACCGCTTCGCAATCTTCGATATTGCGGCTGGAAATCACAACCTTGGCGCCATGATCTGCCATTTCTTCGGCAATCGCCTGACCAATGCCGCGCGACGACCCTGTGATGATGGCGACCTTGCCGGTCATATCGAATAAAGACATTTTGCTCTCCAGTTTCCTCTCCACTGATGGGGAGGGGTTATTGTTACGCCCCAGCCTTCTCGGCGAACTTCCAAGCGGATTCCGCCAGCGGGAACACGCGTTCGGCCATGGCTTGCGCATGTGACGAACTTGCGGTGCCGTCGATGACACGTTTTTTGATGCCTTGAATAATCCCGGCGAGCCGGAAGAAATTATAGGCAAAGTACCAGTTCATATCGGGCACGCCGTCGCGTCCGGTGGCAATGCAATACCGCTCTACCATTGCGTCGAGTTCGGGAATGCCCAAAGCCGCGCGGTCCAAATCCATAACGCCCGAGCGGCCTTCATTTTGCGTCACCCATGCCATGGCGACATAAGTGAAATCGGCCAACGGGTCGCCCAAGGTGGACAATTCCCAATCCAACACCGCGACGACCTTGGGATCCTTTGCATCGAAGATCATGTTGTCGATGCGATAGTCGCCATGCACGACGCTGGTGCGTGTCTGTTCAGGCAGCGTCTTTGGCAGCCATTCGATCAGCCGCTCCATTTCGGGCATCGTTTCGGTTTCGGCGAGGCGATATTGCTTCGTCCAACGTTCAACCTGACGCCCGAAATAATTGCCGGGTTTGCCAAAGTCGGACAGGCCAGCACCTTCAACATCCACATTATGCAATGCCGCCAAGGTGTCGATCATCGCCTCATAAGTTGCGCTGCGTTCGGCAGGGTTTGACCCTGGCATGGCACCATCCCAGATGGTGCGGCCTTCAACCATGTCCATGATGTAAAACATCGAACCGATGACGCTGTCGTCGGTGCACAAGCCAAATGGTTTGGCGACCGGGAAACCAGTCGGATACAGGCCAGCAATCACCTTATATTCGCGGTCAACCGCGTGCGCGCTGGGGAGTAAGACGCCAAAGGGTTTTCGCCGCAGGACGTAGGAACCGCTTTTCGCGTTCAAGCGGTAGGTCGGGTTTGACTGCCCACCAGCAAATTTCAGAACCTCGACCGGGCCTACAAAGCCTTCAACATTTTCGGCCATCCATTGCGCGAGCTTATCGGCATCCAATATGTCCGCACCGCTTGGCGCAACGGTGCCGGTAAAGGCTGTCTGCGCGTCAATCGGGGTTTGCGGCTTGCTCATTGGTCAAAAACGATGACCGACCGCGCCGAATCGCCGCGTTTCATTTGGTCAAAGCCCTCGTTGATCCGCTCCAGCGGAATGGTCTCCGAAATGATGGTGTCGAGGTCCAAAAGGCCGCGCATGTAAAAATCGACCAGACGCGGAATATCAACAGGGAAGCGGTTGCCGCCCATGATCGCGCCTTGCAATTTCTTGCCGGACAAAAGGTCCATCGCTGACAGGCCAACCGAATGTTGCAACGGCATCATACCCAAGATGGTGGCCGTTCCGCCGCGCTTCAGCGATTTGACTGCGAGTGTGCCCGACGCCGGACGTCCCACAGCTTCAATCGCGTGATCAACGCCGCCTTTGGTCAATTCTTGAATTTGCGCAGCGGCATCATCGGCCAAAGCGTCGACGACATCGGTCGCACCCAGCTTCATCGCCAACGCGCGTTTTTCAGGCAATGGGTCAGCAGCAATGATACGACCAGCGCCAGCAATCTTCGCCGCGTTAATGGTCGCAAGACCAACGCCGCCACAGCCTATAACCGCCACAGTTTCACCGGGCGTTACTTTGCATGCGTTGAAAATGGTGCCGGCACCCGTGGTCACGGCGCAGCCGATAACGGACGCTTGTGGCAACGGCATATCCGGATGGATGGCTACGCATGCATGTTCGTGCACCAGCATCATTTCGGCATAAGCTGACAGGTTGAGCATCTGATTGACAGTGCTGCCATCAGGCCGCGTCAGGCGTGGTGCCTCACCCGCCTTGCGCCGCGTGTCGCCGCCAAGGCACAGGGACATACGCCCCGTAACGCAATATTCACAATGGCCACAAAAGGCGCTGAGACAGGTGACAACGGCGTCGCCTACTTTGACTGTGCGCACTTCGCTACCCACGGCCTCAACAATGCCCGCCGCCTCATGCCCGGGGATCGCGGGGAGGGGATGCGGATATGTACCTTCGATGAAATGCAGGTCGCTATGGCAAAGCCCGCAGGCCGCGGTGCGGATGAGCACCTCATGCGGCCCTGGATTGGCAATGTTCACTTGCTCGATTTGAAGCGGCTTGCCCGCCTCAATCAGGACGGCAGCCTTCACCGTGTTGCTCCCATATCGCCGCTGGATAGGCCGTCTTTGCCACGGCCGCCATGCTTGCCCAATTCCATACGCGCGATGGCGCGGGCATGCACTTCGTCGGGACCATCGGCCAGACGCAAGGTGCGCTGATGTGCCCAAGCGGATGCGAGACCGAAATCGTCGGACACACCGCCGCCGCCATGCGCTTGGATGGCATTGTCGATGATGCTCAAGGCCATATTGGGTGCCTGCACCTTAATCATCGCGATTTCAGCGGCAGCCGCCTTGTTACCGACCTTGTCCATCATATCCGCTGCCTTCAGGCAGAGTAGACGCGTCATTTCAATGTCGATACGGGCACGGGCAATACGCTCTTCCCATACGCTATGCTCGGCAACGGTCTTGCCAAAGGCGACGCGCGATTGCAGGCGCTTGCACATTTTCTCTAGCGCTTCTTCGGCGGTACCAATGGTGCGCATGCAATGGTGGATACGGCCAGGTCCAAGGCGCCCTTGCGCGATTTCGAACCCACGACCTTCGCCGAGCAACATATTCGATGCCGGAATGCGGACATCCTTCAATTCGATTTCCATATGGCCATGCGGCGCATCGTCATATCCGAACACGGGAAGGTGACGCAGGATTTTAACGCCCGGCGAGTCGAGCTCCATCAGCACCATCGATTGCTGCGCGTGACGTTTGGCTTCGAAATCGGTCTTGCCCATGACAATCGCGATTTTGCAGCGCGGGTCACCTGCACCGGATGACCACCATTTCACACCATTGAGGACATATTCGTCGCCTTCACGGCGGATCGAGGTTTCGATGTTGGTAGCATCTGAAGACGCAACGGCTGGTTCCGTCATCAAAAACGCCGAACGGATTTCACCGTTCATCAAGGGGATCATCCATTTTTCTTTTTGCTCCGCCGTGCCGTAGCGCAGGAACACTTCCATATTGCCCGTGTCTGGTGCCGAACAGTTATAGACTTCGGAAGCAAAACCGATGCGGCCCATTTCTTCGGCGCACAGGGCATATTCCATGTTGCTAAGGCCGGGGCCATCGAACGATACGCTGTCATCGACATGTACGCGGCCAGAGGTTGGCGGCATGAACAGGTTCCAAAGACCTGCGGCCTTGGCGCGCGCCTTTTCTTCTTCAACGACTTGCAGCACTTTCCAACGGTCGCCAACGGCCTGCTCGGCATAATAATCGGCAACGCGTGGACGCAAAAAGCGTTCATTATGGTCGCGGATACGGTCCCGCCAATATGTTTGCTTATCGTTGAGATCGAAATCCATGGCTCATTCCTCTTTCAAATTTAATTGATTGGTTAACTGGCAGACTCTGCCGTCGTGTTCAAGGCGCGCAAGCGTTCATTATGACTTTCACGCGAAATCGGGAAATGGCGCAGGATCAATATGCCGATAAAACCGACGACCAAGACCGTGCACATATAATATAATGCCAGCCCATCGAGTACGGCGACATCCACTTCGCCCGGCTTCGCATCTTGCGGAAAACTGGCAAAGCTTAGGATCATTCCAGCGGCAAAGGTACCGATGCCAACGGCGCATTTTTGCATGAAGAAATAGCCCGCGAAAAACAGCCCTTCGGAACGCCGGCCCGTTTCTTGCTGCGATGCTTCCACCACATCCGCCATCATTGAGGATGTAAGCATCATCATACTCACAGCCGCGCTATTGGCGATGGTCATTAACGCAAACATGAACAGTATTGAGGGATTAGACGGTGCACCGGGCACAAGGTCGAGCAGCCAGCTTCCGTATAACGCCGCCGTGAAGGTCAGTGAGATAACTGCGAACAGGATTGCAGCGCGTTTCTTGCCCAATCGCGCGGAGATGGGCGGAACAATGACGAAGGCGATGATGACCGTCGAAAATAGGGTTAGCGCATAATAGAGCATTTCGATCTGTTGCAGCTGCCATAGAAAAGCGAGCTGGTAATTGGTGAGCGCAAAGGTCATCCCTTGGTTGATAAGCCCAAACAAAGCTGCCGAGACGAGCCACAGAAAGGCGCGGTTGGATAATGTCGCCTTCACTTCGGCAAAAGCATGGCCAAGGCCAGCACCGCGCGGGGCAGGGGGCGAAGGCTTTGCGATGTGCCGATGTTGCCCAAGCGCGGAGATAAGCACCGCGCCGCTCATCATAAGCGCGCCCCACACCGAATAGGCATCATATCCCACAGGGTCACTCACGCCCTTTTCGCCCGTGAAGAAAATGCCATAGGCAAAGATCAGCATGAGCAATCCACCCGCCCAGCCAAACAGGAAACGGTACCGCATCAAACGCGTGCGCTCATCATAATCGCCGGTCAGTTCAGGCACGAGCGCGATGGACGGCACTTCGCACATCGCCACCAAGGTGCGCGCCAAGACCGCGGTGCAGAAAAGCCAGATGATTGTGCCTGTTTGCCCCATTGCGGGCGGATGCCACAACAGCAGCCAGATAATGCCAAGCGGAATGGCGGCGGCATATAGCCATGGCAGGCGCCTGCCCCATTTGCTTTGCGTGCGGTCGGACAATTCGCCAATGATCGGGTCGACAAAGGCATCAAAAATCAGCGCAGCCATGATGACGGTGCCAACGATGCCTGCATCAATCCCAAGCACCTGATTATAAAAAATCAGCAGGAAAACCGAAAAGCCATTGTCCTTTACGCCATAAGCAACGGAGCCAAGGCCATGCATGACTTTTAAGGATCGGGGAAGGGCGACAGCAGCGACCATATTGGCTTAAATCACAAAACGCGAAAAGGCGTGTTTTACGGCGAATCGCACGATGTTTCTCTCCTGTATCCTGCGCTTATGCTAGGCGCGCAGCCCAGCCTGTCAATCGAGATGCAAATGACGTTACGGCATGCATTGCTCACCGATAAAGACTTGCGTTTCGGCGCGTGACCGCCCAAAAATTCATCAAGCAATTAAACAGGAGAGCGTCATGTCTGAGCTTGAAACATTCCGCGCCGAGGCGCGCGCCTGGCTGGAGGAAAACTGCCCCGCCGAAATGCGCACACCGGCCAAAGGTGACGAAGACGTCTGCTGGGGCGGACGCAATTTTGTGTTTCAATCCGAAGCGCAAAAACTGTGGCTCGAACGCTGCGTGGCGAAGGGCTACACGGTACCCGATTGGCCCAAGGCTTATGGCGGTGCTGGCCTTTCCCCGCAGGAAACCAAAGTCCTGCGTCAGGAAATGGCGAAGCTCGGTTGTCGCTCGCCGCTGAACAGCTTTGGCATCTGGATGCTTGGCCCGGCGTTACTGAAATTCGGCACGGAAGAACAAAAAGTGCATTATATGGGCCAGATCGCCCGCGGCGAAATCCGCTGGTGTCAGGGCTATTCCGAACCGGGCTCGGGCAGCGACCTTGTGTCGATGCAAACCTTTGGCGAGGATAAGGGCGACCATTGGGTCGTCAATGGTCAGAAAATTTGGACTTCTTATGCCGACAAGGCGGACTGGATTTTCTGCTTGGTCCGCACGGACAAGACGAACAAATATCAGGGAATCAGCTTCTTGTTATTCGACATGGAGACGCCAGGCGTTTCGACCAAGCCTATCAAGCTGATCTCCGGCAATTCGCCCTTCTGCGAAACCTTCTTCGACAATGTTGTTGTACCCAAGAATCAGATAGTTGGCGAAATCAATCGCGGCTGGGATGTGGCGAAATATTTGCTGGGCCATGAACGCGAGATGATCTCCGGCATGGGCGGTGATGGCGGCGTGACCTCGATCGGTGCGGCGATGAAGGCGACCTTGTCACAAGAGCCTGTGCTTCGCGCGCAAATGGCGTTGTTCGATGTCGACAACCTCACCTTCCGTGCGCATGGCGAGCGGTTCATGGACGAATGGAAAACCGGTAAGGCGCATCCTGCGTATTCCAACCTGATGAAATATGTCGGGACCGAGCTGAATAAAAAGCGCAACGAACTGGTGATGTCGATCGGCGGAACGCAGGCGCTGGAATGGGAAAGTGAACGTTCCAACGGCGGGTCAAAGGCACGCAATTGGTTGCGGACCAAAGCGAACTCGATTGAAGGCGGTACCAGCGAAGTGATGCTGAACGTTGTATCCAAACGCATCCTCGAAATGCCGGGAGCTTAAGACCATGGCAATGACTTTAACCGATGACCAGAATATGCTGCGCGACACCGCGCGGGATTTTATGGCGAGCGAAGCGCCCGTCACCCATTTCCGCAAGTTCCGCGACATGGGGTGCAAAGACGGTTTCAGCCATGGCTTGTGGAAGCAATTCGCTGAAATAGGCTTTACCGGCATCCTCATTCCCGAGGCCGATGGCGGCATGGGCATGGGCCAGATTGAGGCTGGAATTGTGCTGGAAGAAATTGGCCGCAACTTGTCACCATCGCCTTTCCTGACCACGTCGGTGGCGGCGGTTGAGGCGTTGAAGCTGGCGGACAAAGCCATGCGTGATCGTTGGTTCCCCGGCATTTTGGCGGGCGAAACGGTAATCGGCATCGCGATTGAAGAGGGTGTGAAGCACCGGCCCGAAAAAATTGCCTGCGTTGCCGAACGCAGTGGCAATGGCTTTAAACTGACAGGTCAAAAGCAATTTGTCGTGCAAGGCGCGTCGTCGGACATGCTGATCGTCGCGGCGCGCACCGCTGGCGCGGCAGGCGAAACCGATGGCCTGACCTTGTTCGCGGTGGACAAAGACGCGGCTGGTCTTTCGATGGAGGCAGCACGGCTTGTCGATTCCGCTGTTTCCGCGCATGTGAAGCTGGACGGTGTTCAGGTGAATGCCGACGCTGTCATCGGTGAGGTTGATGGCGGTTGGGCGGTGCTGTCCAAGATGCTCGACGCCGGACGGGTGGGCGCTGCTGCCGAAATGGTGGGCGTTGGCACAGGCGCGATGGACATGACCTTTGAATATCTTAAGACGCGCAAGCAATTTGACCGAGTCATTGGCGAATTTCAGGCGCTTCAACACCGCGCCGCGCATCTGTACGGCGAAATGGAAGGCGCGCGTTCGATTGTGCTGAAGGCGCAATCCCTAATGGACGAAGGCCATGCCAAGGCTGAACTTTATGTCGCGGCGGCCAAGGCGAAGGCTGGGCTTGCCTGCAATCTTTCGGTGCGCGAAGGCGTACAAATGCATGGCGGTATCGGCATGACCGATGAATATGACATCGGCCTGTATATGAAACGCGACCGCAGCTTGAACGAATTTTTCGGCGACGCTTATTACCACGCAGACCGCGTGGCGACGATGAACGGTTATTAAAAGGAAACCGCAGATGGATATTCAAACCTTATTCAACCTCAATGGCCGCGTGGCGTTAGTCACCGGCGGATCGCGCGGTATCGGCAAAATGATCGTCGAAGGCTATCTTAAGGCGGGTGCAGCACGCGTGTATATCAGCGCGCGCAAGGTCGACCAGATTGAGGAAACTGTTGCGGAATTCGGCAATCAGGTCATCGGCTTGCCGTGCGACCTTTCGACTGTGGACGGTTGCCTGTCACTTGCCGAACAAATTGCGGCGCGTGAAGAAAAGGTCGATATTCTGGTGAACAATGCGGGCGCGGCATGGGGCGCCGATTTCGGGCAGTTCCCTGAAGCGGGATGGGACCGCGTGATGGACCTAAACGTCAAGTCCTTGTTTTTCTTGACGCAAGCTTTGCACCCGCAGTTGAAGGCAGCGGCCAGTTTTGACCGCCCCGGTAAGGTCATAAACATCGCGTCGATTGACGGCCTGCGTATCAACCCGTGGCAAACTTATAGCTATCAGGCGTCGAAAGCCGCCGTCATCCATTTGACGCGTCGCTTGGCGGCTGAACTCGTTAAGGACAATATCCTTGTTTCGGGTATTGCACCGGGCGCATTCCAGTCGGACATGAATAAGGCTGCGCGCGACCATGCCGATGCCGTGGGCAAAAATATTCCATTCCCGCGTATCGGAACGCCGGAGGATATGGCGGGCCTTGCGATCTTCCTTGCCGCGCGTGCTGGCGATTATATCGTGGGCGAAACCATCGCTTGCGATGGCGGTATCGTCAATGCGTCGCTGCCGGGCAATGGAATCGCGCCTTAATTGCTAATTTTGCTATCATTTTGGGAGCGCCATTAACGCGTTTCCAACAAGAATGGGGCCAGTTGCAAAACATGCAACCGGCCCCATTCTTTTCGCAATTGCAGCAATTTCATCTTATCCCTATTTGTTTCTTAACGACATTGGCCGGGCGGCTCTCTCCTCCTCTCTCCCCCGCCCCCGGACAATTTTTACGGCCTCCATGCACTGCGTGGGGGCCGTATCGTTTTGGGTGCATGGGATTGGCCAATTTGCGCTTAATCGCAACCAAACAGGCTAGATAAACACAAGCGGTCTCGCTAAGGCCATTGCATGTCCGAAATCACGCCCCAAATCGTCGCCGACCATGGTCTAAATGAAGAAGAATATGCGCGTATCTTGCACGCCATGGGGCGCGAACCCAATTTGGTCGAGCTTGGCATATTCTCGGTAATGTGGTCGGAGCATTGCTCTTATAAATCCTCCCGTATCCATTTGAAAAAATTGCCGACTGAGGCCCCTTGGGTCATTTGCGGTCCCGGCGAAAATGCAGGCGTTATCGATATTGGCGATGGGCCAAATGGCACGAAGCTTGCCGCGATCTTCAAAATGGAATCGCATAATCACCCGTCATATATCGAACCCTATCAAGGCGCGGCGACGGGCGTAGGCGGTATACTGCGCGACGTGTTCACCATGGGCGCGCGGCCCGTGGCCAATATGAATGCGCTGCGTTTCGGGCGGCCCGACCATCCGAAGATGAAGCATCTGGTGCAGGGCGTAGTTGCCGGCATTGGCGGCTATGGCAATTGCGTCGGCGTACCGACCGTGGGTGGTGAAACCAATTTTCATCCCGCTTATGATGGCAATATCCTTGTCAACGCGATGACCGTCGGCGTCGCCGACCAAGACAAGATTTTTTACTCGGCCGCGACGGGCCTTGGTAACCCCATCGTCTATGTCGGGTCAAAGACTGGCCGCGACGGCATCCACGGCGCCACGATGGCGTCGGCTGATTTCGGCGCGGATATTGAGGAGAAGCGTCCCACGGTTCAAGTGGGCGACCCCTTCACCGAAAAGCTTCTGATTGAAGCCTGCCTGGAACTGATGGCGTCGGATGCGATTGTCGCGATTCAGGATATGGGCGCCGCTGGTTTAACCAGCTCCAGCGTCGAAATGGCGACCAATGGCAAGGCGGGCATCATCCTCGACATGGACAAGGTGCCGTGCCGCGAAGAGGGCATGACGCCCTATGAAATGATGCTGTCCGAAAGCCAGGAGCGCATGCTCATGGCGCTCAAGCCCGGCCGTGAGGAATTTGCCAAAGCCATTTTCGACAAATGGGAACTGGATTTCGCTGTCATTGGCGAAGTTACGGACACGGGCCATATGGTGCTGACATGGAAGGGCGAAATCGTTTGCGACATTCCGCTTGGCCCGCTTGCCGAAGACGCGCCTTTATACGACCGTCCCGCCGCGTCAAAGGAGGCGTATAAGGCATGGGCCAAGGTTCAGCCCTTAAGCGACATTCCCACCAGCCAAGACCTTGGCGCAGACTTGCTTAAACTGATGGCTTGTCCCGATCTCGCCAGCCGCGCCTGGATCTGGCAGCAATATGATAGCCAAGTTGGCGGCGACACGGCGCAGCTTTCGGGCGGCGACGCCGCCGTGGTCCGCATCCACGGCACCAACCGCGCGCTGGCGATGAGCACCGATTGCACACCGCGTTATTGCTACGCCGACCCATATGAAGGCGGCAAGCAGGCGGTGGCCGAAACCTATCGCAACATCAGCGCCGTTGGTGCAACGCCACTCGCGATCACGAACTGCCTCAATTTCGCCAACCCGCAGCGCCCCGAAATCATGGCGCAGATAGTCGGCTGTCTGGAGGGCATGGGCGACGCCTGCCGCGCGCTTGATTACCCGATCGTGTCCGGCAATGTGTCGCTCTATAATGAAAGCAAGGCAACTGGCGGCGGCAGTGCAATTTTGCCAACGCCAGCGATTGGCGGCGTGGGCGTGCTGGAAGATGTCAGCAAAATGGCGACCATCGCGTTTAAGAACGAGGGCGACAGCATTTTCGTTATTGGCGATAGCCACGGGCATCTGGGCCAATCCTTATGGCTGCGCGAATTATATGGCCGCGAAGACGGCGCGCCGCCGCCTGTCGACCTTGCCAAGGAACGGGTCCATGCCGAATATGTGCGTCAGCTTATTCATGACGGCAAGGTGAACGCTGTGCATGATGTTGCCGACGGCGGTTTGCTAGTCGCGTTGACCGAAATGGCGCTAGCCAGCGGTCGCGGCTGCGTACTTACGGACATAGGCGATGCCCTCACGGCCTTTGGTGAAGATCAGGCGCGTTTTGTTGTCACCAGCGCGCATGCCGACCACATTCAGGCGGCGGGTATTTCAGTCACGCAGATTGGCACGGTAAGTGGTAATGCCGTTGTTGGCCCGGGCTTTTCCGTTGGTGTCGCAGACCTGCGTGCAGCGCATGAAAGCTTCTTCAAGGACTGGATGGAAGGCTAAGCTAAGCCGACGCCGCAGGCGGCGAAGGCTTTAAATCTTGTATTTACGCCGCGGCAGCCAGCAAATTATACGGGTCAATACCTTCCGACCGCATCGCGGCGTGGGCCGCATGATAGGTCTTGGGCGTTGCTATCCCTAGACGTTTGCGCGCATCGTCCAGAGGTTCGCGCAGCAAGGCGTTGATATCTTCATGCACAAGGTTTTTGGCGGCCTTACCAATACGGTAGCCCTCATGCACCGCGCCCATGATGGGAGCAGATGGCGCAACGCGGCGTTTCAATTCTATGCCGCCGGCATAAGCAATAAAGCCAACGCCCAGATTGCGATGCTGCGCAAAGGTGAATGCCAGCACACATTGTTCGCCCAAGGCGTCGCGTCCATAGCCGGTCAATATGTGGTGCAAGTCATGCGTGTCACGCAGGCGGTCGCCATAACGGTCAATGCCATCTTCAAAGCGCATTCCGGCAGTTGTGAACTTGGCATATTCGGCCTCAAGCCCGGCGGCAGAAAGACCCTCGCGTTCCATGAATTCCACATAGACACGGCCAACGGTTCCCGCCGGCAATTGCTTCAGCGTGGCGTGGTCATCGAGAATATCTATCAACCGCTCATCGGCTGTAAGCAGCCTTTGTCCCTTATCACTGTTCCAAAACCGTTGGGCAATGTCGCGGAATTTGCGGCCACGCAACGCGGCTATGATGTGAAACACCTGCTCGGTGTCTTCCTTGTCAGCTATCAACGCTTTAAAATGGCGCCATGCTTTCAGCGGGCGAAACTCGCTTCCCGGACGGTCGGGGTGATGAAAAGGAATATCTGCGTGCAGCGCGGCCATCGGGAAACTCCAGCGAATCTGTATGCACTAAGAGTTATGGTTTACCTACACTGGTGTCAATAACAAAAATCCGCTGGACGCGCATGTGTATGAGCTGTATTAATAACGTAATACAGGGGGTTAGCCATGCAGAATTCAGGACAACGGCACATCAGCTTGGACGCGATGCGTGGTTTTGCGGTGATGGGTATATTGGCGATGAATATCATCGGCTTTGCGATGCCCGAATGGGCCTATGTCACGCCTGCGGCTTATGGCACCGACACTTTGACGGACAAAATTGCATGGGCATTTTCCTTCATTTTCATTGACGGCAAAATGCGTGGGCTATTCTCGCTTTTGTTTGGCGCGAGCATGATGCTGATCATTGACCGCGCTGCGGCAAATGGGGAAAGCGCCGCGCAGGTGCATTTTCGTCGTATGGCATGGCTCGCTTTATTTGGCCTCGCACATTATTTCTTCATCTGGTTTGGCGACATCCTGTTTCTCTATGCGATTATCGGCATGATCGCGTTTCGCTTCCGAAATTGGTCGCCAGAACGATTGATAAAGATCGCTTTAATCATTTTTGCACTTGGGTTGGCGCTCTGGGGCTTACAATTTGGGGGGCTTCAGGTTTTTCAATATTTTGCAACACGCGCTGACGCGAGCGCAGATATGGCGCGCGCGTTTCGCGAATTGATGGCGAGTGCTGACCTTGCGTTTAACATTGCGCCTGACCTCGCGCTGCACAGGGGCAGCTATGTTGCGATAGTGATGGACAAATTTGACGAGTGGAGCACACCATTTGTTATGGTGGTGCAGTCCATTGGCGAAACTTTGCCGCTCATGATGCTCGGTATGGCGATGCAAAAAAGCGGGTTCATGACAGGTAATTGGGATTCGGCCGATTACCGGCGCTGGGCCAAGCGAATGGTGCCGCTTGGCTTGTTGCTGACGGCAGGCTTGGCAGTCTGGATGGCCGCAGTTGATTTTGACCGGATCACGGCGCTCGCGGTATTTTACTTCTGGGGGGGAATCCCACGCTTGATGCTGACGATTGGCTATGCGGCACTATTGATCATGCTCATCGGCCATTATCACAACCACCCGATGCTCTTACGGGTCGCCGCGGCTGGGCGCGCTGCGTTCAGTAACTATCTGGGCACGAGCATTATTATGACGACGATTTTTTATGGCTATGGCCTCGGCTTGTTCGGCGATGTTGGTCGCGCTGGACTGTGGCTGTTTGTGCTGGGCGCCTGGGCGGTGATGCTGCTGTGGTCCAAGCCATGGCTGATGCAATATCATTACGGCCCGCTGGAATGGCTATGGCGGAGCTTGGCGCGCGGGAAAGTGCAATTGATGCGTCGCTAATGCTATTGCAATCAGTTCGCATTAACGATAATAGGATCCCATAGGAGTTGATCCATGGTCGTTTGCATCTGTAATGCTATCAAGGAAAAAGATCTGCGTGCTGCGGTGCGTTGTCCTTCCGAGCGTCCAAATGACGTCTATGCGCGCCTGGGACGTAAGCCAAAATGTGGCCAGTGCCTATCGTTCGCGCGAAACATTATCAGTGCCGGACCTGCAACCGCTTAACAATAGCGTGTCGAAAAAATAAGCTTTTCTGCCGTTTTCCGCCTTCACGACGATCTATAAACGCGCTAACATATGCGCAAATAACCTAAAGGATATGGCCATGAAGGGTGATGCAAAAGTCATCGATTTTTTGAACGAGGCGCTCAAGAATGAACTGACTGCGGTCAATCAATATTGGCTGCATTACCGCATGCTCGACAATTGGGGCGTATCGCGGCTGGCGCATTTTGAACGACATGAATCGATCGACGAAATGAAGCATGCCGACAAATTGTCGGAACGGATCTTGTTTCTGGATGGCCTGCCCAATTTCCAAATGCTCGGCCGTTTGCGCATTGGCGAGACCGTTGAGGAAATCCTGAAAGCCGATCTTGAGCTTGAATATGAAGCTTTGCCTCTGCTCAAAGATGCCATCGCGCATTGCGAAAGCGTCCGCGATTATGTCAGCCGTGACCTATTCGCATCCATATTGGAAAGCGAAGAAGAGCATGTCGATATGCTAGAAAAGCAGTTCGATTTGATTGCACGCATGGGTATGGAAAATTACGTGCAGTTGCAGTCAAAACCAATCGAGGACTGAACCTAAAGCGAAACAGGGTTATCCATTGTCCGCAAAAGGGTTCTTCGATGATCGGAAGTTGATTCGCACAGGCACGGCGCCGAAATCTAAATCGCGGCGAATACCGTTCAGCAAATAGCGCGCATAGCTGGCGGGTAACTCGTCAGTCCGATTGCCGAAGATGACAAAGGTTGGCGGACGGTTTCGTGCTTGGGTCATATACCGCAGCTTGATCCGCTTGCCGCCAGGCGCAGGTGGCGGGTTGGCCGAAATCGCAGCTTCGAACCAGCGGTTGAGAATGCCTGTTGGCACGCGCTTGTTCCAAGCTTCACGCGCATCGAACGCGGCGGAAATCATTTGATCAAGACCCTTACCGGTCAATGCCGATACCGCGATCATTGGAACGCCCTTCAACTGCGACAGGCCTTCTTCTAATGCGGCACGAATGCCTTTGAATAGCCCGCTGCCATCAACCGCCACATCCCATTTGTTGATCGCGATGATCAGCGCGCGGCCTTCTTGAATCACATGGTCAGCAATTTTCAGGTCTTGAACTTCCAAACCCTTGGTCGCATCCAGCAGCAGAACGACAACTTCGGCAAAGTCGATCGCGTGGCGCGCATCGGCGACCGATAGCTTTTCTAACTTGTCCTGCACCTTGGCGCGCTTGCGCATTCCGGCGGTATCGATCAAGCGCACCCGGCGCTCGGACAACAATGGCGGGATATTGCCTTCTTCATCGGGCTCGCCTTCTTTCGGGCTTGGATCTGTCCAGATCCAGTCCACCGAAATACTGTCGCGCGTAATCCCAGCTTCGGGGCCGGTAATCAGACGGTTTTCACCCAATAACTTGTTGATTAGCGTCGATTTACCGGCGTTGGGACGACCGACGATCGCCAGCTTCAATATCGCGTCGGGCGCTTCAGGATCAGGCACTTCGAACGCGCCGCCGTCAATATGTGGCAGCAAAGATTGAAACAGGTCGGCCATGCCTTCGCCATGTTCGCCGCTGATGGCGATGGGGTCGCCAAAACCCAGTGCATAGCTTTCTAATATGCCATTATCGCCTTGCTTGCCTTCGGCCTTATTGACCGCAAGCACGACCGGCGTCGCACTGCTGCGCAGCCAACGGGCAATTTCTTCGTCGAGCGGGGTTACGCCAACACGGCCATCGATCAGGAACAGGGCAACTTGCGCCCCTGCAATTGCGGCCTCGGTTTGCATCCGCATTCTACCGGGCAGCGTGTCGGGATCTTCATCCTCATAACCCGCCGTATCGACAATGGTGAATTCCAAATCGAACAAGCGGCCTTCGCCTTCACGACGATCCCGCGTGACACCCGGCGTGTCATCGACCAAAGCGAGTTTCTTGCCAACCAGCCGGTTGAACAAAGTGGACTTGCCGACATTAGGCCGACCAATAATGGCTACCGTCGGCAACATGCCGGCACTCTCCTTTAGGGCCTAGCCGCGAAACGCGGAAATGCGGCCGGAATCATCCAGAATATATAAAGTATTGTTGGCGACAATCGGCGCAAGCGACACGTTGGATTTCAGGTCGGCAACTTCAGTCGCGGTGCCATCTTCCGGCGCTACTACCCAGATTGCGCCGCGTGAATTGGCAACGATCAAGCGACCGCCCGCGAGTATCGGACCATACCAGCTAATCGGGCCCTTTTTCTTCTTTTCATTCTCATAACGTTGCAGCTTCGAAATCCAGCGGATTTTGCCGCTGGAACGTGCGACGCTTAATAAACGTGCTTCGTCGGTCATGACGAACACCCATTCGCCTGCCGTCACCGGCGTTGAAATCCCCGCAATGTTGATTTCCCAAATGCGCTGGCCAGTTACGAGTTCATAGGACGCCATGCGTCCGCCTTTGCCCAACGCGAAGACGCGGCCACGGTCAATGACAGGGTCGGCATCAATATCGGTCAGCGTCGAAACCGACGTCGACATTGCGGTGCGCGACAAGGTGTCATTCCACAGGCTGCGGCCATTTTCATACCGATAGGCGGCCAGC
>Ga0078894_10000348_pt1 | contig 31654 bp, 44 predicted proteins | sample LauGreSu1BDMLBSD_2_FD_67506 | JGI IMG/M metagenome (GOLD analysis project Ga0078894, IMG submission 67506) | Freshwater lake microbial communities from Lake Michigan, USA - Su13.BD.MLB.SD (version 4) (version 4) | ecosystem: Environmental > Aquatic > Freshwater > Lake | place: Lake Michigan... | reverse complement strand
ATAACAGTGAAATTATGGTGTAATTTCCGACAAGTCACAATGCACAAGGCACAGAGACTTGTATATGTCTGGTTAGCAAATCACAAAGTTGATAGATAAAGACCAGTTCACACAAGTGCGAGGCGTTTTCAAGGCGCCAGCCAATTGGTAATTGTTCGTAATCGCATGAAGCGATAACGGTGTTAGTTCTCGTCTCTTTCTTTTCTCTGGGTAGTTACCAAATGGCATACTACCAAACTTGGAGCAACGGGAGGGATTTGAACCCCCGGTTTTACGGATTTGCAATCCGTTGCATTGGGCCGCTCTGCCACCGTTGCTTAAAATGGCGCACCGTAGGGGACTCGAACCCCTGGCCTCATGCGTGACAGGCATGCGATCTAACCAACTGATCTAACGGTGCAATAAATACTAATATGAAGCCAAATAACACGGACAACTTTTTATTGTTGTATAAGAACAATAAAGAGCCTTATCAACTAACTGGTAGTTGGTGTATACATGATGGCTTTAAACCTAGTGAACTTTTACATCCACCGAAAAAAGAATTTGTCTTAGACACGCTTCTTTCTTCAGAAATTAAATGCTCTGCGAACCCCGGTGGTAATTGTAGCACATCAGGCGTTTCATTCAAAAGTTATTCACTCCCAAACTAGTCTTCCATCACACGTACCTTCCACCCACTTCCCGACGGGTTCCGTTCTCGCATTGCCAGCGGCCTTTTGGTTTAAAGACTACCACCCGTAGCTATCACACTACTTCTCATCCTGCGGGTCACAGTATCTGCTGATTAGGCAGAACGTTCTGGAAGAGCTACGGGGAATCGAACCCCGCTTCTCAGGATGAAAACCTGATGTCCTAACCGATAGACGATAGCTCCAAATAAATATTATTATGCAAAAATATCATCAACACTTTCCAGAAATTGATAATATATATTGGACTAATTACTTCCTCAATGAGTTCATGCCCAAATATAAATTTGATGAAAAAATATCAGGTATACTATATATTGAGTATCATAAAAAAGATTTTAAAGATGAACCCGGAATCTTAGAACTTAGCAATTTATTAAGTTCTAAATTAGGGTTTCCGCCAATTGAATATTTTTTAATATTCAAACACATTCGTGCTGAACAACAAATACATGTCGATGGCAGAGAAATTCCACGTTATGCTAGTTTCAATTTACCATTGGTTGGTTATGAAGGCACAACTATGTGTTTCTATGACGAAAAAGTTCCTTATCCTCCTAGTGTCAGTAATGCCAGATATTATCCAAAAGAAAATCTAACATTAGCTGAAACGTTTGCCGGGGGCAACGAATGGGTATTAGTAGATAGTTCTGTGCCACATAACGTTATTAACGTCAACTTAGATCAACCGAGATTGACTCTTTGTGTTAGATTTCATAGAAACCCTACATTTAACAATTTAGTGAAAAATGCAAAATCATAAAAAAATTACAGTTAATTATAATTGTAATGATATACTTGATATACTAAAAAATTATCCTCTTCCAAAAGAAGATTCAGCTAATGTTGATGCATGCTCCCGGGAAGATGTAAACAAAATTTCTAAGATATTAAATTTAAACTTACCGATTAAATCTATTTTATATTTTAGGATTAGTAAATCCTTTAAAGGGTATATACATATGGATAAAAATTTAAATAATCCAAATTCTAGTTTAATAAAACACGCACTAAATTTTCCTTTAAGTCATTGTAATGACGTTTACATGCGATGGTATGAACAAATAGATACAACTATAAATGACCAGCCATTTGGTGGACCTAGTAATGGATCACCTACACCTTGCTTAAATTATAATAATGCCAGATATATCGATGAAGCAAATTGTGATCAGATCAATTTAGTTAATATACTCGATTGGCATGCGGTAGAAAATAGATCACTAACTGAATGTGGCCATTTAATCAGTGTAAGATTTGAGTCTTATGTTAAGACTTCTTTTGATAAGCCATTCATTGAATGGCTTAAGAAATAATGGTGGAGATAGTCAGGATCGAACTGACGACCTTTAGCTTGCAAAGCTACTGCTCTCCCAGCTGAGCTATACCCCCACTTAATGCTGGCTCCTCAGAGTGGGCTCGAACCACTGACCAACGGATTAACAGTCCGCTACTCTACCGACTGAGCTACTGAGGAATTGATTATCTAGTAAATTTTCTTACTAAAACTAACCAGTAATACTTGATACCTCGAGATGAAGGTACCCATGACATGTCAATATTGAAACCAACATCTTTTGGAATATTTCCATATGCTTTTTCAATTACTTTGTTTGTCATGCTATCTCTTTAATTTTGGCGGAGTATGTAGGAATCGAACCTACCCACCGGTTACCCAGTGACAGATTAGCAATCTGTTGCCTTAACCGCTCGGCCAATACTCCAACATACTTACTTATAGTTATAACTCACACTAATGTCCTGTAGCTAGAACAGGCCTCAGACTTTTTCAAATCTCGCAGTCACACTTTAGTGTAAGTTAAAAAGAGAAGCTAAGGTTGCAGGACCTAGTGCTCTTACGAGGAAGTATCCAAGCGATATAGCTTCAAAAACTAGATGTAGCCGAGGGAGTTGCACCCTGCTAGTCAGCAAAGACAAATCTGTCTCTGCCCGTAACTACTACTGCTACAATTTTTGGTGCCCAGGGCGAGACTCGAACTCGCAAAATTTGGCTTCTAAGACCAACACGTATACCAATTCCATCACCTGGGCATTCATATGTAAAAATACTATAGGAACTCCGGACTAGCCGCTAGCACCGTCTGCCAGATCGCCTGCCTTCGTCATTACTGCCTACCATATCCGCCGCTTCTCCGAACTCCCCGACTAAGTCGGATCATTGCCCTATTTCATGAACTCTGTCTATTGAGCGTAACCGTCGCTACTGTCCTCGCACAAAGTCCCTAACGGTGTAGGTAACCTATAATATATTTACATATGAATGACGCTTCACAGCGTTTCATATGTGGGATAAATTTTTAAAGAACATTGTTAATTGCTTAACATAGAACTATTATAGCACAGCACTTAATTTATGTCAATTAAATTTGGCTAACTAATTCTTGTTAAGCAATTACTACAATGAATTATTACTTAACAAACTCTATTATATAGCATCATTGATTTTGTGTCAATTAATAAGTAGTCTATTTATTCAATCTGCTTGCCTAGTCAGATAGTACTTTCTGCTCTTATTACAACCAAAATGTTCTTTCATACTTTGCTCGACTACAGCAGGATCGAACTGCTTACAAGAAAATACGTCTAAATAAATCTGCCCAAGTCCATCAACAAAGTGAGCAACAATAGAACTAGTTACAATAACTTGTACAACTGTAAATCCAGCTTTGTCCGGAAACTCTGCGGCAGTATATTCTATACGCGGTTCACCTATAGGTTGCATATCAATGTCATTGACAAGTTTTCGAATCCATGTATCTACATTGTCATAGTCCGACATCTTTACAGGATCGCATTGCCCGCAGTCCAAAATTAAATGATAACCCCAGTAATCCATATATTCCTTTGTTGTGCTTTATTTACTATGATGAAATAGTTTCTTCTATTAGGTAAATATTTAAATGAACAACCTGTGTTTAAACCTAGATTTTAATATTAAACTATTCAAACCAGAATTTGACTTGTTTTCATTGCCAAAAACCAGATTCCAACTCATTGGAATAGATACAATAAATTCACAATTGATAGAATTTTTGTTAAGTAAAGGAATAGAAATACGAGCAGTTGAAGTATTTTATTCAGAAGCAAATTTTGGAGGTGGCATACATTCAGATGGCGCTGGTAATGAAGGTACTGATGTAACTAAATTGAATTACATTTTTGGTGGCAAAAATAGCCTAATGAATTGGTATGACATCAAACCAAATGCAAAACCAAATATATCAATGACTGATAAAGGTACTCCTTATGTCAATTATAATAATGAAGATACTATTAAAATACATTCTGCCCAAGTAGGATTCCCTGGAATAGTACAAGTGGCAGTACCTCACAATATTAGAAATTTTGAGGAGCCCAGATATTGTGTGTGTTTAGTAATTCATGATGCTATCACTAAAAAAAGATTTACATTTGGTTATCTAGCAGATTTATTAAAAGAGTTTAAGGAAGTATAATTGTATGTTTGTAGTAAATAATTTTAAAAAAATAGCAGATATAGATATAACAAATGAAGCATATTTAAATTTCAGCGACGCATTATTAAAAGTAAATTGGAATTCTACAAAGTTGGCTGTAAGCGCAGAAGTTTTATCGTACGCCCCTGGGTTTTGTTTTTATGATGTTCCTTTTATGAACAGTCATCCTGGATTTAAAAATAAATGGGGTGCAGACGACAATAGCGATGCAGCTAAAACAAAAGATATCGTTAATGTAAGGAAATATTCATTACCATTTTTTGAAATGATAGAATCATTGGTTCCTAATCATCGAGTAATACGATCCGAAGTATTGGCACAAAATCCTAAATCAACAGTTGACTTAAATAGTGAAATGAAACAAATACATATCGATCATAGAGTATTTCATCGACATGCCAGAAGATGTCAAATTATCATAGCTACAAATAAAAATTCTTTTTTAAATGTGGGTCATCATCGAATATCAATGCCTGTTGGTAGTTTATTTGAATTTAATAATAAAGAAGTTCACTGGGGAGTTAATTACGGAGATTCTATCAGAATAGTAACTGTTGTAGATTTACTTGATGTTGATGTTTGGAATAATTTAGACTCGAATATTAAAGATAATTTTTTCGAACCAGATGATCCTGCAATTATTGCCAACGATGACCGCAGGATAGAAGAGTTTATTCTAGAATTTAAAATTAAACATGAAATACTTTAAACATGTAAATGTAGACTCGGAATCTGAAAAAGTTGTGTCTAAAAAATTATTAGACTATGTAAACTCCAATGGCTATTCTGATAAAGGTTTTTGGACCAATGTAAATACTCATGATGTTTTAAATAAAGTTCCTGAGCTAGCAGAATTATACAAGCCTATAGGGATTAATATTAAACGTATTGCATTTGTTACCGCTAAAGAAAAAGTTGGAACTATACACATCGATGACCCAAAAACAGCTCCTGCTATTCGTATAAATATTCCTGTATTAAACTGTGAACAAACTAGTACAAATTTTTATGTTTCTGGTAAACCTGCAAATGAAACTCGTTTGCCGTCGGGTATCTATTATTATAAATGGGATGAAAAAGATTGTACATTAGTTGCCAGTACATGCATCAGCAGATCTACATTGATTAGAACTAATGAATTGCACCAGGTTTGTATTCACACAGACAACATGCCAAGAATAACGTGTACAATAGAATTCTACGAAGATTTAGAACATTTAATGAATTAACATGAAAGACCTTTACGATTTATCAATGATAATTCCCACTGACACAATCCCATGGGAAGAATTTTATACAGGAATTGCAAAATCTGCAAAGACTAGTGCGCCTTTTTATGGATATAATGATAATCTTATATCAGGGTTTAATAGGGAACAAGCAGAATGGTACAAGTCGATTAAATATGGAGACAATTTAAAAGGGCTAGCGGTTAGTTTACGATTTCCTAAAAATCCTAAGTCGGCATGGTATACTTTGGGAGAAAGTAAGAATTGGTACGAAACAGAAAGTTATAAAAATTTTCCTGAATTAATTAAATGGATAAACAACTCTAATATTTTTACAGAAACAGGAAGAATATTATTTTTTATACAACTTATCGGAACACAAACGCCGCCACACATAGATATGGATCTGTCTAAAGCACCCGTAGAATTTCAAAAAAGAACAGAATTTATTTGGTTAACAGATCCTAACAATCCAAAACAATTATTAGTTAATGGAAAACCAGCTGGAAATTTTGCATGGTTTGATAATTTTAACACACACGAAACATTACCTACTACTACCACTAAATTTAGCCTACGAATAGATGGTAAATTTACAGAAGAATTTAAAAAGAAATTAAGCATATAATTCTAAATTAGAAGAATCTAATAAATTCATATCTTTTATTACATTGTCTTCTTCTTTAAAAGTAACCCCTTGCTCAGCAAAGTCTATAATCAACAATACAAATCTTCCTTGTTGTACGGGATTGTCGACGCTGTGATAAACCCTATTATTCAATTCATATGTTGCGCCTACATCAAACTTAAAATCGTGTTTAACAGATCCTGCATATGAACTTGTGTACGCCAAATTGGGTCTTTCTATCACTATATGTATTCTTCTAGTATTAGCATATACTCGTTGTAAATCTACATGTTTTGAAATTTTACTTCCTGGATTAACCCATGCTAGCATAGAACTAACGACATAATAATTTCTTCCAATCTTATCTAAAATAGAATCAACTATTTTATAATAACTTCCAGGAGGCTCTATATAAGAAGTCAATGAAGGTGCGTGTTTGTATGAAATTTCAAATAATGCCCAGCGACTGTCTTCAAATAAACTTATACCAGAACGAAACCTGGGATTATTGTCTTCGACATCGATAATTTTATTACAGTCATTTTTGAAATCATCAATGTTTGTTGATTCAAGAAGTCGAATTAGTCCATTAAAATGCATACATTTATTTATAAACCTGTATACAGATTTAATCTATAATACGAAAGTACTAGTACTAAATACTAACATGGAATATGTCTATCGTTTAAACTTACCTGGATTCAATGAAATCTTAAATCCAAACTTTTCACTAAGTGATTGCTTTGGAAATGAATATATTAAAAGTCCGCCAGTAAAAGAATGGCTTCGTCCTGAATGGCATAATTTTAAAAATCTAGACTGGACTACCAGAAGTGTTTTATTAAGATTTGCACCTGGCACAGCAAACCAAATTCATATCGATAATCCAACCTTAGAAGATACCAGATGTTGGTGGGGCATTAACTGGATAATAGGTAATGGAGGTACAAATTTTTGGACTAGAGATCAAATTAGTAGTTCAGAGATTATAACTGATACAAGTGGTTATAAGAGACCAAAGTTAACAATGAACGGCCCTCCAATTAAAAACTACAAAACTGTACATAACGGAGTCTATTTAATATATGCATATGAACCTCATAGTGCTTATAATGATATAAATGCAACCAGTGATCGCATTGCGATTTGTACCAGACCAGATTTTCTTAGTCCATTAACACCAAAAACATGGGAAGAAGTTGTTGAACTATTCAAAGATTTAATAATTGACTATTAAATAACATTATGTACACGGAAGAAAATATCATCAGTAATACTGGTGCCGAATGCGGCTTCGGCGTTAAAATTATCACAGACTATGATACTATTATGTCAATGAGCAAAGAGAAACTCACTGACATGCTATATCGCAAAAAATTTGTATTAGTTAGAGGCTTGGGACAACTAAGCGCAGAACAATTTTGGGACCTTGCCAACATGTTTGGCAATGGTCCATGGAACTATGCAGACTATGATGTGGGTAAAGAACCCTGTGTTTACATCAATGAAGAAAAACAAAAAGCACTGGCACCTTACGATAATATAGGTAAAACTGCCAAAGCATTAGGCGACGGCGAAATGAGCTGGCATATCGATATTCCATTATGGCCAGACTATGCAATGCCAATGCGTGGTTTTTATGCTGTGAGTATCCCAGACAATAGATACGGAGTTACAAGATTTGCTGATCGTGCTTATGCTGTTCCTAGACTAAGCGCAGAAGATAGAACAGAATTAGAAAAATGGAGGCTGTTATATCAAAGCTGGTATCAACCAGGAACCAGTTTGACATACATTCCTGTTATACAAAAACATCCTTACACCGGAGAGGAATACCTAGCATTTACTAGTTTCAATAATAGTTTAAAAGAACATAGCCATGATTACTACGGATGGAAAGTGCATGGATGGATATTCGGAGCAGAGCGTGACAGTGTTCCACACAATGCTGATATTGTTAGTTGGCTACATAAGTTAACATTGGTTCCAGAAAACATTTATGATCACCATTGGGAAGAACAAGATTTCTTAATTTATTCAAACGTTAATATGATTCACGCAAGAACTCCTTTACGCAGTGATTTACACGATAAGCCCAGGAGCTTTCATCGCTTAAATGTATTCAACAGTTGGCAGGAGAAGAAATAATGTTTTTTGAAAATTTTCATGACAAGATAGGCGAATTTGATCAATCGTTAATAGAAGATTTTAAACAAAAACTCTTTGGTGTTGATCTAGATGATCCTTCTATTGCCAGAACAGAGTTTTGTTTTAGAGATGGCGGCAAACTGATACTTCCATTAAATTACGGAGAAGTAGTAAATAATGAATATTATCCATACGTTGAACCTTTGATTAAACATGCACAAAGTTTAAATCACTTTAGTTTAAAAAACACAATACCATTGAGAATAGAAATATCTATTATGCAGCCGCATAAAAATATATTGTGGCATTATGATTTTCATCCGCATCATAAGTACAGCGAACGAATACACTTTCCCATTGTTACAGATGATAAGGTTGATTTTTATAGTAAATGGTTCAGTGACGATAAAAAATACAAATTTAAAATGAAAGCTGGCAACGTATATCGAATTAATAATAGAGTGTTACATAGTGTAAAAAATAACAGTGACAATTTTAGATGTCACGTTATGATAGATTTTATTAAAAAAGATGTTTGGAATTGGGTTTTAAACAATAATTTCCAAGAACAATTTAAAATTGCCAGCTCATTAGTAACAACTAAAGATGATATTTTTTATTATATCAATGCCAACACAAAAGATACAATTCAAGAAGATTTGAATACAGCCGATCTAGAACAATTAAAAGCACTAAGGAAAGCATATTAAATGACAACAGTAGCAAACCATGATATATCAAACGCCGGAACGTATAGTTTAAATAATAAAATCGACGATTTAGTTGATGCACAAATTTTCAGACTTATAAACAATAAAGTATTTGATCAAGAAGCAGAGCATATTGTTAACATTTCTAAATTAGAAAATGTCACCGAAGTCATTGATTTTGGTTGTTGGGTAGGTATTTTAGCCAATGAAATCCTAAAACGCTGGCCAGAACTAACAACATATCATATGATAGATGCTGTTCCTTACTATATAACCAAAGCTAAAGATCTATTACAACGACCTGATTTACCTTGTACAGAAGTTACTTTAATTCCTGATCAATTCAAAGGTGCCATTCCAACAAGCATATTGGTTCATCCATATGATACATTAAATAGTTCTAGCATTTATAGTAGTTATTTTTTAAATGATCAAATTAAAGCCGCAAACGTAACTATTCCATGTGCTCCTGTTAAAAGAGTCACTGAATTTGTACAAGCAAATCCTCAATTATTTTCCGGCAATCAATACGTAAAACTAGACTTAGACGGGGTTGACATTGATCTAGTAAATGCAATTATTGATCACGGACTTCAACCTGCTGTGATTCAGTTTGAAGTTTGGAATGCATTTAAACCAGGCTATGATAAACTCAAAGATAAACTAACAAAATTAGGATACGTATTTCCTGATACGAATATTAAAATTCATCAACATTTTAGTGTTGCAATTAGTAAACATAATTGGTGGGCAGTTGGTTATGATAATGTAACAACGTCACCGCAGGCATATTACTACAAGTCATGGTGATTAAATGAATGTTATTTTATTAAACGGTATATGGGATTTTTTACCATCAAGAGCACTGGGACCTTATTTACTTAGACATCAACTTAATAAAAGGGGCTATACTGCACAAGTCATTGATCATTGTCAGGAATTTACAACTGATCAAATAGTAGAATTTATTAAACATTTTTTAACAAATGATACTATTTGTTTAGGTATTAGCACTACATTCTGGCAGGACGTTGAAAAGAAATTCTGGAATAATGACAACGGCATGCCTTCAAATATTTACGGCGTGACCAAAAGAATTAAAGAAGAATTTCCAAATATAAAAATAGTTATTGGTGGAGCAGGCACTAGACAAATTAGCAAACAAATGGAATATATTGACTGCTGTGTAGTAGGAGAAGCCGAAGATTTATTTGCTGATATCATTGATTACTGGACTAAAGGAAGTCATGAGCCGGGTAAATTTTATAATGAAGCCACGAATATAATATATTATAATTCTCCTGTTACTAAAACTTATTCCGTTGAAACCTGCGATTTTGATTATATAGATCGAGATTGTATACTGCCCGGAGACGCATTACCAATGGAAACTGCTCGAGGATGTATTTTTAAATGTAAATTCTGCGCTTTTCCTCATTTAGGTAAGAAGAAATTCGACTATTTAAAACCGTTAGATCATATTAAACATCAAATGTTACATAATTACGAACGCTGGGGTACCACACAATATTTGATGATGGATGATACATTCAATGACAGTGAATATAAAATTGATTCTTTTTTAGAAATGATAAAAAGTCTGCCTTTTAAAATTAATTATACTGCTTATATACGTGCAGATTTAGTGTACAGTTTTGATAGTCAGGCAGAAAAACTATTAGAATCAGGTTTAGAAGGTGTTATCTTCGGTATAGAAAGTTTACATCCTGAAGCAAGTCAAATTGTAGGCAAAGGATGGAGCGGCAAACATGCTAAAGAATATATACCAACATTAGTTCATGATATATGGCAGGACAAGGTTAATGCTATGTTAGGTCTTATTGCTGGTTTGCCTGGAGAAAATAAAGAAGATTTAACTAATACACTAAGGTGGTTAAATCAAAATAATTTACATGCGGCATGGTCGGCATTGACAATTAACACTTCAAAAGGTATAGGCAGTGGTAGTCTGGATTCAATGTCATTCTTAAGTGAATTTGATAGAGAAGCCGACAAATATGGCTTTAAATTCGACAAACACGGCTATTGGTATACAGATGATTGGAGTTTTAATTCTGCTATTGAATTTCGTAAAAAATTAAATGAACATAGAAAGATATCAAGGATCAATCCATGGTTAGCACAACAAGCCAAAGCACTTGGTTATTCTATGTATGAATTAATGAATCAGCCATTGAGAGCCAAAGCATTTATGCAATCACAGGATTTTGTTGCTAGAAAAGATAATTATATTAAACAATATGTTCAGAAGCTTCTGAGTCTATAATGTAATCTTTAAATAGTTCCATAGCACGTGGCCATAACAAATTCTTTTTATAGTCAAATGCAGGATCTAAAAATACAGCACTAAATGTATATCTGGGGGTATCTTCATAATTGATAATATCATGTGCATGATATACATTTACTAAACTGCCGGTGGCATTTATTTTTGCAGTATGTTTTAATTCAACGTCTTTATATTCCGGCAGTACCATGTTAGTTACAAGGACTCCGGACGGCACTTCTTTTGGACGCGGCACTCCTGGTTTCATTTCAAACCATCGCATGACGCTGTTTGGTGCATTAAAACTCCAATTGATTTTGCATGAATCCACAATGTTGGTATCTGCGTGTATACCTATTTGTTGATCAGTGCCGTGCTTTGGCACTACTCTGAAGCATTGAAATCTTTTTACTTTTAGTTTAAACGTATCATAGAACCATTTTACTAATTCAGGGTTCATATCGTCGATTGCTAAATCAACTGCTTTTTTGCCTTGAAAATCAGGCACAGTTGCATTAAGTTCAAATGGAATTTTTAAATATCTATGATAGTTATTCATTGATATAGTCTTTAAAAATATTAAATATTTCTGGCCACAGCACTCGTTGTTTATTTGAACTATAAATTAATCTGAAGCTGAAACAATATCTAGTCATATCAATTTCTTCTACATTGTGGAATGTGCCAGCATTAACTAGCATAGGTGTGTGCATTTCAGTTTCTGCAACTAAATCGCATTCTTCTCGTCGAGCCCAACGATAAGGAGTACCTATAACAGTTATTTCTTCTTGCCAATTATAGCCTTCTTTTACTGCCCACCAACGCATTTTGCTTTTACCCGAATTAACTATAAAGTTGATTTTAGCATGATTATCAAAGCGTCTTCCATCTACGTGAATACCATTTTTAAAATTATCTTCTGGAATTTTTTTAAAGACTTCGCCGGCTTCGATTTCAACGCCTAGCATTGCTAACCAATTGACTAGTTCAGGAACATTGCTTTTATCATAGACAACATGCTTGACATTCTTAAAGTCTGGAATTTCTTTATTAAATTCAAATGGCAAACGTAAAGAGTAAAAGTAGTTTTTATTCATTTAAATATTTATCTTTGGTTACTAAATAATTAAAATAGGAAAAATCATACGATGAATTTTAATGCGGCCTACGAAATACTAACCACTGTTCCACTGAATCTAGTCTCAGAAGTTAATACTCAAATAGCGAACTATGCTAGTTACAATGATTTTAATTACAAGGACAAGGATACTACAACCAAGGAAGATAGTTGGTATCGCATGGATTTCATGACACCGCCTGCTAAACAACATTTAGTGCCGATATATCAATCCATAATGAATCTGGTAAATTTTATTTCTGGCTCAACAAATATCGATCCTGTTAATTCTGTTAGTTTAAGTTTGTTAAGACCTAAACAAGTTTTAGCAGAACACACAGATGGTAGATTTATACATAGAATTACTAATAGATATCTAGTACCATTAACTGACAGCAATATTAACTATAACTATGGTTATTATAATGGAGAGAAAATTGTGTACCCATTAAAATGTGGAAATGTATACAGAATCAATAACGCCATTATACATAGTGCATTAAATTTAGAAAATGAAGACAGATACAATTTACTAATAGATTGCTACGAAACACGATTAAAAAATAAGTTCAATGACCATCCTGATTTGTTTCATAGTTTAACTATGATAGGTGTTAATAAAGAATTTGAAAAAAGGTTAAAAGTTAAATGAACTTCAGTTTACCATATTTTAAAGTAGGTCCTGTTCCTATTACGATGCTAGAACAAACAGATGAATTGATTAAAAGCTTTGAAACTAATCATGAATACAATTTTAAATTAAAGGATTGGCTCAGAATAGATAGCTATAATAACCCGAATAATTTTCAATTGACAGATTTGATAGGACATGATTTGCAAAATCATGTCATGAAGTTTTTTCCTGATCATAAACTATTCGGCTGGAGTATAAGCCACCTTCCAGCAAAAAAAGATATCATTGATCATGCTGATCGTATGTTATTTCATAGATTTGCTAAAAGAATAATTGTCATTACTAGTAAAAATAAAGATGTGCTTAATTGGCATTGGGCCGCTGATAAAAAGACTAAACGCCCTTATATCTTTGACTATGGCAACATCTATAGACTGAATACTGCTGTTACTCACGGAGTCCATAACTATAGTAATGAAGATCGCAGAGGTGTTTATTTTGATATGATGCCAACACGTCTTTATGAGAAGTTTAAAAATCATAATGATTTATTGAAAGTAATTTTAACAAACGCAACCGGAGAAAAATATGTACTTTAATACACTTATAGAAAATGTAGCATCTGTTCCTGGATATTTTATAGATGATATATTAAATCTAAGAAACTCAATTAAGTTAATCGAAGACGAGCGACATATAATAGGGCAAGGTAATAAAATATTACGATTTGCAAATGCTGATGCGACTGTTAGATATATGATGTCAGATCTGACTGCATTTGTTACTAGTCAGCAATTACCATTTTTAAAAAATATGGTTTCTTATGAATCTGGCATTGCCAGTATCGATGGCACTGCGAATATTATTATGCCTACTAGATATATTGCCCGGGCCGGAGAACAACTACTAATCCCTTTAAAAGGAACAGCCAGCGTATCAAGCAAGGAATTCGACGAAACATTTACGTTGAGTCCTGGTTTTATCTATAGACTTAACAACAGGGTAGATTCTACATTTACAGCCGGGCCGGACTTTTTAACATTGTTTGTTTCTTTAGTAGACTTTGATATGAAAAAATATTTACTAGCGCATGACTGGCATAGTCCTTATACAAGAAAAAAAGATGAATACAAGGACCCGGCACTTGCACCGCAAATCGCTGAAGTTCAACCAGTGTATTAAGAAATAATACTATTACGTATGGTTTCAAAATCAATGCCGTACCATTGCATATTAATAAATTTTCTAGTGCCAGATTTAGGAGATGATACTCCGTGGATCTTAGACACATTTAGAATATAGCTTTCACCGTCTTTTGCTTGAAAGCTTTCCACTGCGTTCAAAGTATTAATATCAAAAATTCCGCCTGACTTCATATTATCATACATCTTTGACGTAGTTTGTTCATTTGGTGCATAAAATGTAGTAATACTATCATTGCTATCAAAATAAAAATTAGCAACTGTTGTGGCACTATGATCAATGTGAGGATCTAAGAACCCCGGCCCGGTAATTTCTGCGTAGTAAATTAAGTGCGGTTCGATACTGAATATCTTTTTTGTAAAAAATTTATCAGCCAATACAGCTATATTTGAAATACTATGATACGTTATTCCGCTGGTTTTTGAAACAAAATCAAATGATTTTTTTCCCTTAAAAATTTCAAGGTCATTACCTAATACCAATCCACTGTCAAATTTGTGATAATTAATCATTCTGATATCAACTCCTTAAATCTATCAACACTATTTTCCCAACTAGTAAATTTATTTTTTAATCGAATACTTAATCCCCATCTTGTTTCTGATTGACCCATATAATCAACACTATGTGGCACAGATGTATTAACTAGTGTAGGGCCATTGATTACTACAGAATCCAAACACTTGTAGCTGTCATTGATAGGATCCATGTTGTTTCTTTTAGCATAATGGACACCACGAAGGGTATCATCTAATGTAACAACTGCTGGAATAGCAGGCATTATTGGTTCTTCAGTAGTTTCCCACCATGATAATTTACTATCAAGATTTGTTAGTTCATAGTTAATGCCACAGTATATGGGTTCCCATTTACCTTCAACAAAAGTTACATCACTGTGAATGATGCCTTGATTCATTCGCTGTACATTTGGGTATTGCGGCTTTCTACAAAATAACACGGTAAAGTCTACTAGAAAATCATGTCTGGCTAAGGCAGCAATCAATTGATTTGATAGTATATCCGGTTGTTTAATGATATAACCAAACTGAGCCGGTGGGAATGTAAAATTGTCCACCAATGGTTGCAATGGTAAATTTAATTTGTGATATAATTTGTAACTCATAAATTTATTTAGTGTCGTATTACTAAATATTCAACAACAATATAAATTCATCTTGCAAATAATAGATTTAATCACGGACCCTAGACCAGATCTATGGAATAACGTAATCACTTATATCAAAACAATCAATGATAGTTTAAAAGATAACTATTTGAATATTAATTTCAATGAGTTTTTAAGTTTTCCTGTAGTAGTCGAGGATGAAAAAATTATCTGCTTCAGCGGATTACATTTCAACGAACGTCGTTGGGGTAAAAATCTTGCAAGATTTAGCAGTAGAATGTGGATACATCCTGATTATAGAATTAAAGGCATCAGTAAGTTTACTGGCGGTCCTAAATTTTTAAACTCAACATATTGTTTACCTATACAAATGAACAAGGCCAAAGAAGTTGGCCTCGATGCTGTTTTCATAAGCAGAGAACATAATAAGGTAGGTTTCGAACAATACATTGATCTAATCAAAATCAATTGTGATTTAGACTTTGATATAAAGCCAAATAGATATAATGTCTGCGGGAATGTATTTGATGAGCAAGAAGGTTGTATTCAATACGTAGCTGTGCATCACTTAACTGGTCGTGGACACGAAACGTGGATTAGAAATATGACTAAACACCTAATTGTAAATCAAACTGAAATTATAAATTAAATAGAATTATAATGAAAAATTTAGACTATTGGTATGGTGATGATGTCAGCAACAAATTCAGGACAACGGCTCTTGAAATTCTCAACGTCAATATAAACGCAAAAACCAGAACTGAATTGACTTTGAAAGAAGAATGTATAATTGCCGCCAAGGAAATACATTCAAAATATCCCAATATATACATTGCATTATCGGGAGGATGGGAAAGTCAAGTTTGCTTGTATTCATTTATAGAAGCTGGTATTATTCCAAATGTATATATTTTAAAATTTCCCGTTGAATTAAATTCCCAGGACACTGCTATTGCATTAAAACAATGTAAAAAATATAATATCATACCTAAAATTGTCAACGTAAATTTTGAAACATTTATAAAAGAACATATGATAGATACCGCAAAAAAATATCAAACATATAGTTTTATTCAAACTTTACATGCATATTATATAGGGCAACTAAATGAAGATGTCTTGTTAGTTGACAAAGTAAATCTTCGACGAGATCAGAATCCGGACTTGTCTTGGAGCTACATTCGCAATGAGGATTTTGATTTTTGGCCTGAGCGTTTCAACTGTTTCAATGAAAAAAAAGTTATCAATAGTTTCTTTTCACACAGTCCAGAGTTAATCTATAGTTTTTTAACACTTCCTGTAATACAGGAATTAGTGAAAAAACAAACAAGCGGTAAAATTTCATTGAACAGTTTAAAGAATTTAATTTATTATCAAGGCGGATTTACAAACTTATTTGATGAAAATACTCCAAGGTTTATTAAAACAGTTGGCGGTGATCGCATACCTGGCTTAAATGAAAAGAATTCAGAATTGATACAAAGAACATTACAATTTAAATCGAGAAATGCATATATTTCTTACAATGATATAATAACTATTTTAACAAGTCAAGGAAATGTATGTCAGTACATATAAGAAGATTAGGGCCCGAAGACTTGATTATGATCGAAGCCATGGCCGAAGAAAAGTTCGCTATGACTAATACAGCTTCTGGCATTTTCGAGGACGTATTTAAAAATGCCATTTCAGAAAACAATACAAATACAAAGGTATTTAAATATTTTGTACTACCACAGAATGTATATGGTCATGATAAAATGAGAGCATTTGGATACTTCGATGATGATTCAAAACTACTCGCCGTTATAGGTCTGCGTTGTTTAGACCATAGTCCTTCTTGGGTTTTTAGTTTTATAGTGACTGCACATAAATGCGGAAACAGCGTTAGAATTATAAAAGAACTTTTAACATTTGCAGTTGACTACCAAGAAAAAGGTGGATTTTATCAATGGTATGTTGTCAGCAAATTAGAAAAGTTTGATGCGTGGCAAAAACTGTTCACAGGTGCTAGGGAAAAATATCATCATTATGTTTACGCAAGAGTTCCGGCGAATACAATGCCAAAATGGCTGGATCATTTACAGTTTAGTGGCGGAAAATTGTTTCCATACGATATAAATATCAGCATGTACATGCTGAAGAGTTTATGTACATCTGATGATAGTATCGAATTTAACGAACGAGACTTAGATTTTCTTTAATATGAACGCACCAAAAATTAACAACTTCCTTTATTATGTTTTATACCCTGCACACATAGTTGCATTATTAGGCATATTTGTTTTTCCATTCTATTTTGACTTTGGATTAAAGCAACTATTATTATTATTTGCAGGTTGGATATTACTGGCAGGATTCGGCAGTGCTGTAACATTACATCGTGTTGTTAGTCATCGCGCACTAGAACTACGTCAAGGGCTAAAGCCTGTTGCGTTATGGGCGGCAAGTTTATGCTTACAAGGCAGTCCTTTAGGTTGGGCGGCTATTCACAGGGGCAGTCATCATAGATATGCCGACACAGAAAAAGATGCACATACACCCGATAAAGGAAAACTGTATTCTTATCACATGTGGTTACACGATTGGGGTAACTATTTTAATCCTAAATATGCCATTGATTTAATTAAAGATCCTATGCATGTGTTCTTTGCCCAAAATTATGTTAAGATTATTTTAATTAGTTATTTTATCATTGGACTATTTGATTGGCAAGTATTATTGTTTATGTTTATTATTCCTGCTGTATATAGTTTACATCAAGAATCAGCAGTAAATGTTCTATGTCATTTAAAGAATCAAGGCTACAGGAATTTCGAAACCAGAGATGACAGCAACAATAGGCCAATTATGGCCAAAATCGTATGGGGTCAGGCATGGCACAATAATCATCATGCCAAAGCTAGTTCCTATGATTTCGGTACTAGTGTAAGTGGTCGCAAAGACGAGTTTGATCCCAGTTTGCTATTTGTTCCACTTATAGCAACAAAAGCAAGCAGAGAAAAAATATTTAAGGCAAGAAAAGATGCAATGGCGAACAGTAATACTTGATAGCAATAATTGGGTAATTGGCGAACATTCTATTAAAGAAATTATGCTATGGGCTATACAAGACAGACCATGGTATAATCTCAGAACATTTATGTTAGATGCGCCGGCATCATATCCTATACAATTAAAAACAAATAGTTGGACTAGTGTTTCTGTTAATACTGAAGCTACTCCATCAGAGCAGGTTATAACGGAATCAACTATTATTGGACATAGAATAAAATTCTTTACTGAGCTTCATTATAGATTAGAAGCAAGCATGGAAAACTTGGGAATAAGTAATTCTAATTTTACAATTATAGACTTACATGAATATCTAGTTTCACAAGGTGTTATCAAAGGTACAGCCGAAGTTGATTCAGGTGTTCAATACGAAAACAAAATGTTACTATTACAGAATTTAAAAAACATTAAGACACAGGTAATATCTGCAATACTTAATGCAAAAAATGAAGAAGATTTTGCCAGTGCTCGCGAACTAATGACACGTCTATTCTTTACAAATATTTTATTATGAATCTAGTTTATTATCATCCGATAGCATTGAAAGAAAAAGAAGTCTTTCATAAAACAATTAATCCACTAATCAGTGTCTTAGATAGAACATCAAACCATTGGCCTAGTTTTGACTACGTTAATATGTTTCCCATGCCCAATGTCGATGTTCCTTGCCCGGACTTTATGACAACTAGCATTGCTAGAATTAAAGAATTAACAGATCATTCAATGCATGTTAATGTGTTATGGAGCGGGGGTATCGACAGTACATTTGTTTTTGCATTGATGGTTGATCTAGGCATTGCCGACGAACTATACAAACAAAATAGATTAACTATTGGCTTAAACATGGATAGTATTCGTGAGAATCCAAACTTCTATAATAAGTTTATTAAAAATAGATTTATATCATGTGTGGTACAAGCTGACACGATTGTTGTCAACCCACAGCCCGATCAAGTTATTATCACAGGCGAAATGGCAGACAACTTAGTTGGCAGTTTGACTATGAAAAGCTGTGTTGACTACTTCAATGATTTTAGTACTGTACATAAACCATTGCAAGTATCGATAGATTGGTTAGCTAGAAATTTAAGCCCCGAAGAAAAACCAAAGCTCTATGAATTTATAGAACAACAAATTGCAACTAGTCCAGTTGAATTGGTTACATGTCATGACTTACTTTGGTACTTGAATTTTAATTTAAAATGGCAAGCCGTTAACTTCCGTATTGTTAGTCATGCTAAGAATGAACAAGTCGGCAACCAGCTTATTAAGAACTTAAAGCATTTCTTTAACACAGATACATTCCAACAATGGAGTTTACAAGAAGGACATTACTTCAAAGGAAATAGTTGGGGCGAATACAAAGGTATAATGAAAAAGTTTATCTATCAAGTTGACGGCGACTTGCAATATTTTAAATATAAAACAAAACATCCTAGCTTACCTGCATTACTGCGTTACAAAGATACATTTGACTATATCTATGAAGACAATGGCGTATATAGATTTACTAAACAACCTATACTAGGACAATAATGCACTGGGGTTTTGATGAGAAGAATAAGTTCTACGTAGAACATGCCAGTTGTACACGACCTGCAGGTAATCTTAAAGAGGAATCTGATAGGCGTGCTCGGGACATCTATTTAAATAATCCAGGTAAAATAATGCTGTGTTTAAGCTCAGGCCTAGACAGTCAAATTGCATTGGTAAGTTTTTTAAAGCAAGGAATTCCTCTTGAATGTAGTTTTCTAAGACTTGATGGCTTTAATGAAAATGAATATGAAAACCTCAAGTCTTTAGAAAAGAAATGGGGATTTAAAGCAAATATTGTCAACATAAATCCTAATACACGTAGAGATGAAATTGAAGCACTAAAGCCTAAGTTAGATGTGCATGCCAACCATTGTATTCAACATATGTTTGTCAGTGAACTTCCCATGGACTATGATATTATTCAAGTGTTACATGATCCTTGGTTAATAACAAATAAACAGAACGGTGTACACTATGTTTATCAAAGTTATTATGACCCAGAGATTGCTAGATATCGTGCGTTAAGTGCTGTCGAACGTAGCGGTAAGATTGTTATGTTTGGGGATAGCAGTGAGTATTTTCTTAGCAGTATCAATGACGAGTTGTTTCATTATTTTTTAAATAGTTGGGTTTATTATGACGGCAACGGATTTAAGTTATATAACTTGAAAGTCAATGATGTATTACGCTATGAGTATTACATCAAACCCATGCTGTACGCTAAACATTGGCAGGAAGACCTAGTTTATTTTCCCAAGTTCAGTGGTTATGAAAACATTGATTGGTTGTATAAAGAAGTTCGTGCTATTCGTAAAGAACATCAATGTTTTATACCTTGGCTAGAATTGATAACACATCTTAAATCACAAAATGGTTGTGTGAAACGATTTAACGAAATAAATATTCCGTAATACAAGGACTAAAATTAATAATGATTATTGGAAAAAAATTAGAACTATATAACAGTATGTATCCATCGGCTGGTTATATGTTTGAAAACGAACAAGCTACTTTACCTGATTTCTGCAAATTCTGCTCAGTGTATGGTTATAGCTACGGTACTTCTAGTATCACTGTAGACGGAAAGAAGCACATGTTAGAAAAAGGACAATATTTTGGACTTAGTATAACAGAGTCTGTCAGTGTAGAAGCTGTTGATAAACTCTTTGTAATTGTTAGACTGGGATATCTAGTACCTAACACCATTGGATGGGTAGAATCCAAGGGCAGACTTACTTACATCGACGGGTGTAGTGATAGCTTGTTAGTCTATCCTGCTAGGTTAGGCGATGCTAGTTTAAACTTATTATATTTCCCACCGGGTATCGATCAGACATTTCACACACATCCCAGTATAAGATTAGGTTGTGTTATAGACGGCGCAGGACTTAGTAGCCATGGCGATAAAGGTACAGTACAAGAAGATGATCTTATTACTGGTACTAGCTTTTGTCTTACAGAGCAAGAAAGACATCGTTTTCGAACAGAAAATAACAGCATGACTGTAATAGCATTCCATCCAGACGGCGACTGGGGTCCTACTGATCACAATCACACTATGTTAAACAGAACATACTTAGATAAATAATCTATATTAAAGGAGACAGTTATGTCATATAGAGTAACAGCAACATCAGTAAAACCAGCCGGTGTACAATGGTTCAGCGACGCTAACCCTGCAAGTATCGAAGCATATAGTGCATGGGTAGCTACACTACCAGGAGTCATAAGCGTGACTAAAACAACACCTAACGCTAATACTATTGTACGAACTTACGTTTTTGAAAATCAAGCGGCATATACAGCTTATGCTTCGGCCCATGCTTCTAATACAAATGATCAACAACGCCAGGCTTACAATAATTCAAATGGAATTACTACTACGTTCCAATTTTTAGATGCCTAATACTAGGTTACTTAAAGAAGACGACATGGATCTTTTGAGATCCATGTTCGATTTTAATCCCATCTCGAATGGTATCAGATTAACAGAGGCACAGATTGCTACGTGGTGCGATGATACAATGGCCGGGATTAAGGATGGCTTGAAACAGGTAGCAGTAAATTTCGATGACACAGGTAATCCTATAGCCATGAGCGCAGGGGTTGAAAAACCTCTAATAAATGGTTGGATTCAGAATCTTACACTAGTTAGGCATCCAGCACTCTACGCATTTCATTCGGCAAAAATAATAGCGCCTGCAATGGAACTATTATTGGACCATATGGAAAGTAAAAGATATTACAAATTCTGGGACATTAGCAAAGTCCAAATACTAGGCCTAGCAAAATCACTAATTTCGCGCCACACCGACAAATTTGACAGGTATGATTATTTTGACGAAATGATTATACCAGCAGGTAAATTATCTGGAGTACGAATCTGGGATATAAATAGACGTATACATCCCACAATGGATATGACCGTAAGACTTTACGTATTACGGCAGGAATATCGACTACCATTATTATAATATGAAAATTGCAATTTTAGGAGCACATGCCGGTGTTCATTTTGTATCTAAAAAACTATCAGAAGAAGACACAGTAGAAAAAATATATCATATAGGTGCAAATTTAGCAATACAACCGACCGGAAAATACATTCCTTTAGATCTGTCAATTAAACAGATATTAGATTTTCTAGATAACACAGATTTAGACTTTGTTGTTTTAACATCAATTAATTTACTGTACGATACTCAAATTCAAGAAAAAATCAAAGAAAAAAATATACCCTCATGTAGCCCAAGTCTAGATTTGTCATTACTCGAATGGAGCAAGTCACATGGCAAAGAGTTGCTAACTAAATTAAATATTCCAACAGCAAAATCAAGAACTCTTCAAAAAAATAAATTATTTGAAATATTTTTCGATATACCCAGACCATGGGTATTAAAGTTTGAAAGAGATTGGCGTGCAGGCTTACAAACTATAATTATAACGGATGAAAATATAGATACAGAATTTGAAAATCTAAAGTCTTTTGGACAGAATAGATGTCTGCATTCTTTTGGGGAATTTTCTGATCAACATTTTGTTGTCGAAGAGTTTATAGTAGGCAAGCGCGAGTATTCCTATCATATATTAAGTAACGGTGAAACTTGGAAGTATCTAGGATCTGCACGTGACTATAAAAAATTCTCGGATGGCGATCACGGCTGTAATACCGCAGGTATGGGATGTTATTCTCCAGTTAATATAAACCCACTAGTACATGAATTTGCAGATCGTATTTTAACACATCTAAAATCTATCGGTACACCATACAAAGGTGTTCTATACTTAGGAATTATGGAAGATGTCAATGGCAATCCTTATGTGCTAGAAATAAACACTAGGCCCGGTGATCCTGAATTTCAAGCCATTTTAATGACGTTTGACAAAGAGCAAAGTATTGCCAAGTTATTATATCAGGCAGCAACAGGTTCTAAATTAGATGATATCAGACATAATGACCAACATGTAGTAAGTTTGCGTATCGTAAATTCTAATTATCATGATATTGTGAAATCATTGGCTTTAAAAGAATGGTCTAAATTAGAAAGTCATTTTAATCCACAGCTATGGCCAGAGTTGCCTGATATACATATAAGTTTCAATAAAGATAGGAAACTTTTAAATAGTATCATAACAACTTCTGCATCGACCAGAATCGAAGCAAGCGATCGGATATATAAATTTTTAGAAAATATCGAAATGTATAACTTCACTTATAGAAAAGATATAGGTTATTTAGAATGAAAACAAATACAGGATATTACACAGTAGGAAATAAAGCATTCTCTGATAAATTGGTTGCTATTCTGGAAGCCAGTCAAACCAAAGAAGAAATAGAATGGCATTTTAATAACCAAATATACGATAAAACAGATTGGACTATTGAACCCGAACTTAGTATCGATCAGTACTATAAAATAAGAGCACAACAAATAAGAGACCAATACGACTATGTGATAATACTGTGTAGCGGTGGCGGAGACAGTACTAACGTTGTATGGAGTTTTTTAAATAACGGCATTAAGGTAGATGAAGTCGTAGCAAGTGCCCCAGTTAGTGGTCTGTCACAATGGACTGACACTGACAAGGACACTAGCGCAGGTAATACCATGAGTGAAACAATGTTAGCACAGTTGCCTTTGATGCACGAGATTCACAGCAAACATCCAGATGTAAAAATAACTATCAATGACTATTTTGAGACATTGTTAGATTATCAAACGGATGACTGGATTTTTAGATGCGGAGAATGGATTCATCCTAGTAGTAGTGCCAGATACGATCTTGACAAACAACTACATATTAAACAATTAGCAGAGCAAGGTAAAAAAATTGCAATAGTATATGGTATAGATAAACCAAATCTATTCTATGACGTAGACGACACTATTAACATAGCGATATCTGATCTTGCTGTGAACGTACAACGTCCACCATTTAAAGACAAATATCCAAATGTAGAAAATGTACTGTTTTATTTTGCACCAGAATTACCGGAAATGCAGGTAAAACAAGCACATGTATTAGCTAAGTGGATACATATGTCCGAAAACAGTTTTGCTAGAGAAAAAATGTTAGACTTAAGAAAACCTATATTGTCCTTAGAACAAGCTAGAATAAAACATAGTTTCTATGAAAGAGCAATTATACCATGCATTTATCCTCAGACTCATAAACGAGTATTCCAAGGGCACAAGCCGACTCGTATGTTTTTAGGTGAGCACGACGATTGGTTTTATAAAATGCACAATAATACTAGAACCTTTGACCTTATTGTAAGTGACTTTAGAAATTTTATAAAAGAAATTGATCCTGCTTATTTAAACGGATCGCGTTCAGGATTTAAAGTTTTTAAATTGCAATATAAAATAGGCGCAATTTCCGACTTTAATTCGGTAAATGTATTTCAGCCATGACTACTGTATAAATTACATCGATATACTGCCGTCAGTTTTAAAGCCAACCGTGCCACCTTCTGCTTCAATGCGTTCGATCACATCTTCAAACAAGATAGGCGCAAAGTCAGGAGTTTGTTCCACGCAAACACAATGATAGCGAACATCTATATCATCGCTGTATAAAACTTCTCCGGTCTTAGCATCAACACCACGAGCCTTGCGAACACGATTAGCGTGAGTATGTCCGTGAATGTTAACACCAAAGCGACCTATACTATCGCTGTGAACGGGTATGTGACTTAAGATCATTCCGTTCATAACATGGTACGCCCGTAATTCACGGAAATATTGCCTATACTCATCATCACGGAAGATATCATGGTTACCTCGAATTAATACCTTGTCTCCGTTTAAGCGAGCCAAAGTCTTTAAACTCTTACGGTTAATAACAACGTCACCTAAATGATAGACCTTGTCTGTTGGCTTAACTCTTTCGTTCCAAGCTTTGATCATTGCTTCGTCCATTTCCTCGGGATCATCCCATGGGCGAAGTTTTGTAACACCATCGTTACGTGTGAAGCGACATACACCTGTATGACCAAAGTGCGTATCGCTGACTAAAAATACACTAGGCATATTCGCTTCTTTCTTTTTTAACACGGCCAATTCTACTAGCCTTATTCCAATCATAGGCAATGCCATCTGGACATACACCGTCCTTGATACTGTCTACACCAAACTTGCCGCATACTTCAAAGTCAGGACCCTGAATAGTCACAAACTCGTTTAAAGTTTTGGCATAAGTCATTGCTGTAGTTAAATCAGCAAACTCTTTATCTTTTATTTTAAATATCACCTTCATATCCTTTAGGCACAATAAGCCCAGAATCTAGCACTACACCATTGATCGTGTGTGCTTCGTTTTCATCGTAAGTCCAACCTAGTACTTTCATCATCTTGTGCTTGACCATTAAGTTAGGGCTACGAAATACTTCGCAATCATTGAAGCCCATCATAACACCAACTTCGCAGACTGCTCCACTACGACAAACTCCTGCAACACAATGAACAACTACATTCATTCTCTTGTCAAGGGCATGTTGCAATAGTTTAACAAGACTTTCAGCTTGGGCATCAGTTACTTTAAACTCTTCACCAAAAGCATCGCCTACTTCAAGGTCTAGAAACTCAAATTGATGTGTCTCTTTGAACTTGTGTAGTGGAGTAGGAAATTCCATAGCAGGATCAACAATTTGAATCAACATACTATTTTCACCAGCATTATGATGCCGGCCTTTTGGGATATCACCCAAACTTACATTTTCAATCCATGGCATTTTTATGTTCCTTATGATATATTATACAACCAAAATAGATTAGTGTCAATAAAAAGCCCCTTGCGGGGCTTAATGCTTTAGTTTACTTTTCTATAGTCTGCTCTGTAGTAGCATTCACTGTCGCCGGAGAAGTACTTTTCGCAGAACTCTTTAGCTTCTTGTTCATTGTCAAAGAACTTGGTACCCATATCTCTTTGACCATAGCCTCTTTCATATTCTGTCATTGTGACTTTGTACAGGCTGTTTAGTTTGACTTCTGACATATTGTCTTCCTTTCTCCTATTAACTACTGTATATACAGTATAACACCAAAAAGGTTTTATGTCAATAAATTGGCAGGGGGTACAGGATTCGAACCTGTGCATGGCGGAATCAAAATCCGCTGCCTTACCAGGCTTGGCGAACCCCCAACAATCAATCAGCTTGACGAGTTACGTAGGTTTCTCTAATTGCGCCAGTGTCAAAATATTTTATCATACTTTGCTTAACTGTTTCTTTATCAAACTTTCTACAACTAAACACATCCAGATATACGTGTCTTACACTATCAACAAAATGTGCTGTTATGTGTGATGATACAATAGCTTGCATCGCTATGTGTCCAGCTCTTTCTGGTTCATCTATTTCTATCTGTGCGATCCATGGTTCACCCACCGGCTCCATATCTATATCTACTACGAGACTCTTGATCCATTTTTCGATATGATTTTTGTTTTGCATTGCAAGAATATCGCATTCGCCACAATCTAACATCAAATGATGCCCCCAATATTTTTTCATATTAATTTCCTGTGTAATAAGAACTGTGTTCTATATAATTAATTATAGGAAGTATTGTAGAATCATCTAATACTTAATACATATACACCTTGTTTTTATTTTTGTGTATATAAATATCGCTATATGATTAATAAGAAGCTAGGGTACTATACCGTAGGAGAATTTGAATTTGATTCCAAGATACAGGCTTGTTTGTTTGCTAACAAAAATAACCAAGCCATATTATGGCATTTTAACGAAGAAGTTTTTAAAAAGTATCCATGGGTCAAAGAGCCTGTAGAATCATTGGATCAACTCTATGATCGCAGGACTCGGCAACTTAGAGAAGAATACGATTATATCATCATTAGTTATAGCGGAGGCGCCGATAGCCACAACATAGTGGAAAGCTTTATACGCCAAGGTCTACACATTGACGAACTTATAATTAATACCATGGAAAAAGGCAGTAATAAATTCACTGTCGTTGATCCCAATATAAAGAATCCCGAAAATGCTGCCGCAGAGCATCAGTTACAAACTATACCAAGACTCAAAGAAATACAAAATCGTATTCCTAAAACTAAAATAACAATTCTGGATTTAACTGATCATTTATTCGACAGCTGGCTCGATGTCGGCGACGCTAGTTGGGTTATGGATAAAAGAGAAGGATTAAACCCGTTAAACGTAACTAGGTTCAATTACATGCACTTTAGCGATGTAAGAAAACAATTCGATAAAGATAAAAAGATTGCACTAATACTTGGCGTCGAAAAGCCTAGAACATATATTCGCGATAATAATTTTTACATAAGGTTCACGGATAGAGCGACAAATATTATTACAATCGCTGAACATGTAAAAGAATATCCAAATGCTGTAGTTGAATATTTTTATTGGAGTCCTGATAGTTGCGACATTTTATGCAAACAAGCACATGTTATTAAACGTTGGTTAGAAGTTAATCCACAAAATCAATCTTTGTGGCATTATAAAAACATAACACCAGAATCTTTTAGATTAACGCATGAAAGAATTCTAAGAAATCTTATATATACAACCTGGGACCGTTCATGGTTCCAAGCAGATAAAGCAACTAAAGATTGGTATAGTGAATTTGATTCATGGTTCATTGATGGATATAAGGGCACAACACAACATAACATCTGGTTAGAAGGAATTAATTACATAAGAGAAAATGCTTCTAATTTTGTTAATTCAACTCAAGGATATGATGATGGATTAACTATGTTTTCTTATAATTTCCTTGTTGCAGAAATGAATCACTACGCAGTGAAGATTTAAGTTTTATATTTTTCAGATCTGATATCAGTTGGACAAGGGCAATATTCAAATGGGCAGGCTAAATGATTATAGTCTAAGTCAAAGTCAGTGACATGACCCAGCAATTTAGCATTACATAATCCGGCTCTGACTTCTCCGTTAAAATTAACTACTAAACTCTGACTAGCTACTTTGCAGTCCCATCCCTTAAACTCATTCCAATTATTGATAGTAATTTTACCTAAATTTAATTCTTCTGAAGACCCGTCGTCAAAGTATACTAATGAATTAATAAAGTTTTTAGATGAAGTCGGTTTACCTATATGAGTTTTGATCCAGTTTGTTTGTTCATCTGTATAAGAATAATTTTCTCTAGTTGTTTCCAAATAATTTAAAACTTTTGTAGTTACCATTGGTTTCAAATAATCATCTATATTGTCATACAACTCTAATACTGTGTCCCATCTAGCAGGATCACAACTAAGGTTGAACACGATCGAAGTGCCAGAATCTACTATAGATTTTGCCAGATCATTTACTTTGTCTATCTTTGTGAACTCTGGATGTAAAGATATTGTTACATTGTCTAAGAATGGCAAAGCTTCGCTCCACCATTCATCACTTCTAGATCCGTTGGTAGTGACGCCAAGGCACACATTTTCTGACTTCATATATTTTATGATGTCAAGGAAATTAGGATGCAGAGTTGGTTCGCCGCCGCCAAACTGAAGATTCAGTTGCGTTCCATCGATTATTGTTTTTAGCTTATCCATAAAAGTAACAATGTCTGAATAACTTGGAAATCCGGGTAATTTTCCATTGGCATAATTTCCGCTGTGTAAGAAGCTAGGACAATAATTACATTTAAAATTACAAAAATCAGTGAGCTTCCAGTATACATTTATAACTGATTTTTTGGGAATAATTTTAATAGGTTGTTTCATAACATTTATTTATGATTGGTGCCAAAGACTGGATTCGAACCAGTGACACACGGATTTTCAATCCGCTGCTCTACCATCTGAGCTACATTGGCTTTATTGTGCGATATAACCAGTTTCTTGCAACATTGCATAGACTTGGTCAAAATTATAGATAGACGATTGTAATACCAGCGCAATTCTGTCAACTGGTGCAGTACCTAGATTTTTAACACTGTGTGGACTAGAAACATCCAGTAACCAAGCGTCGCCTGATTCAGCTACAAAACTTCCAGCACGTTCCAAGTTTTCTTCTCTGAATGTTCTACCAGTAGTCTGAGTAGTCATTTTAACTCCTAGACTAGTATCTACTTTATTAAAGAAATTTGTTTGACAATTAACAGCTTTTACATAAAAATTTATAGTAGCATACACGTAACTATCTGTGTGTGGAGGAATATTATAATTTATCTTCATTTCACGCACAAAAAATTCATGTCTATATCTTTCAGGTATAACTGAAAGGATTAAATCCTTATTGTAATTATCAACGTTATAGAATCCAATACCCTTGCCATTGATAGCGTACTCATTGATCAATGACGTTTCAGTGAAATTACTAACGTCAAATTTTTTATTAAGTTTAACGAATTTCATATATGTATTTATAGGACATAAATATTTTTATGAATATTGAAGATTTTTATAGACCTGTACATGTAGATAACCTCGATGAAATACAAAAAGAGGTATTGAAATCAATACCTGAAAATCTTCTTAATCAGACAACGTTGACTTATATAGAAAATAGTAAAAATATATTTCTAGATATCCCTGTGCTGTCTGATTATTTAAAAAGTAAAAATATGTATACGTCAGTGGGTAATATTGCTATCAACATAACACAAGGAAATGATACTGGCAATTTTCACATAGACAGCGGTCCTTATAAGCATAGTTTAAACATTCCAATATTAGGTTGCGAAAATACTTGGATTAATTTTTTTAAAGTAGACTCGGACTATAAAGTTGTTACTGTAGAAAATCAAGGTAAGCCACATCGTTTCTATAGATATACTGAAGATCAATGTAAATTAATATACGAAGCTGAAACTACACAGCCTTACTTATTGGGAGTAAAAACTCCTCATAGAGTTCTTAATAAATCTGATAAACCTAGAATAATGCTGTTAATAAGACTGTGGGTTGGAGCTTGGCAACAAAATATTTAAATTGGCCGGCCCTGAGAGATTCGAACTCCCGACCTTCAGTTTCGAAGACTGACACTCTATCCAACTGAGTTAAGGACCGTAACTGGTGGAAGCGGTGAGATTCGAACTCACGGACCCATTTCTGAGCCGACAGTTTTCAAGACTGTTGCGATAAACCGGACTCTGCCACACTTCCTATTATTGAGGGATTATTTTTGGCAGGTATTGAACTGCCCTAGTTCCATGACGTTGCTGTAATAACTGCATGGCTTCCTGTACTGAATTTGCGCCTACTCGATCTTTGAACTCTCGACCGTCAGGCATTTTGATTGTTGCTTCAAATAATTTCATGCTTGTTTATCTAGACTGCGGCCTTTTTCAGGTGCTTCTATTTCTCCATTCTTAGTGTACAAGAATTGTACAGCCTCAATGACTGTCTTTTGTGTGATTGGATCTTCCAAAGTTTTATAGACAGTATTGCGATATTGGTTATAAACCATATCCCATGATTGCTGTATACTTTGTATGATCATATTAATTGGAGCGGGATAGGAGAATCGAACTCCTAACTAAACCTTGGCAAGGTTTCGTTTGACCATTAAACTAATCCCGCATAATGTTATTTAGTGGCAGAGGGTAGAAGAATCGAACTTCTAATAACGGAATCAAAATCCGTGGTTATACCATTTAACTAACCCCCAACAAAAAGGTTTTCGGGAACTAGTCACTGTACTCAGACTAGCGTGTCTCGAATAGGCAAGTTTATACTACCTTATCAATCATACTATAGTGTCATCACAGTTAACCCCACTGTGACTAGATTGACAGGGACTCAAACCTATCGTCTATCCCGAAACTTGGCTCCCCAGGTATGGATCGAACATACGACATCTTCATTAACAGTGAAGCGCAACTACCGCTGTGCTACTAGGGAATAATTGGCGTTCCTTGTGGATTTTCACCACTGTTACACTAACGAGAGCGTTACTAGTCTCCGATATCTTCTGCCGGTCAGGGCTATTGTCTCGGGTTACGTTGCGTTTCAAGTCCCTTACTACTGTTGACTAGACAGCGTTTGAAGTTCTTCACTACAACACCTAGCAGAGCACTGAGAGCTCGCTGTGTCATCCTTTACGGAGGAACATAAATGGTAGCCACGGACAATTCCGAGATGTCGACCTATCGCTTATCAAGCGAGTGCTCTGCCTCTGAGCTACGCGGCTAAATTTTGGTACTCACTACGGGAATCGAACCCGTCTTTCCGCCTTGAAAGGGCAGCGTCCTAACCGATAGACGAAATGAGCAAATACTGGTCTCGCATGTAGGACTCGAACCTACGATGTCTCCGCCCCAAACGGAGTGGTATAGCCACTAACCGAAT
>Ga0078894_10000347_pt1 | contig 31733 bp, 29 predicted proteins | sample LauGreSu1BDMLBSD_2_FD_67506 | JGI IMG/M metagenome (GOLD analysis project Ga0078894, IMG submission 67506) | Freshwater lake microbial communities from Lake Michigan, USA - Su13.BD.MLB.SD (version 4) (version 4) | ecosystem: Environmental > Aquatic > Freshwater > Lake | place: Lake Michigan... | reverse complement strand
TAGCATGCGCTTTCGGACCAATATGGAGAGAATTGCCGAATTAATGGGCTATGAAATTTCAAAAAGTTTCTCCTACAAAGCCACCTCCATTCAAACTCCTTTAGGGGATTCAGAAGACTTAGTTATGAATGAAAACCCAGTACTCATAACCATTTTAAGAGCAGGTTTAGCAATGCACACAGGACTGCTAAGGTGTTTTGACCATGCCGAAAGCGCCTATGTTTCGGCTTATAGAAAGCACACAAGTCCCCTTGATTTTGAAATTCAGGTGGAGTATTTGGCTTCTCCTTCGCTTGAAGGAAGGACTTGGATAATCAGCGATCCAATGCTTGCAACGGGTAATTCAATGAATTGTGTTTACGATGCACTTAAAGGTATGGGCAAGGCAAAAAAAATCATCATTGCTTCAGTACTGGCCACAAAGGAGGCGCTTGATCGGGTTCAGAATCATTTCCCAGACAATACAGATATTTACATTGCAGCAGTCGACCCAGTACTTACCAATAAATCGTACATATACCCTGGTCTTGGAGATGCGGGTGATTTGGCTTTTGGGACCAAACTGGATATTTAAATGAAAATTGCTGTCTATCTGACGTTTTTTGGATTTTCCACGGTTAAGTTTTTGTTCACGCCTTTTGGTGGTCCAACGGCAGGACTGACTTTTTTGGAAACCTACATTTGCTGTGTGGCGGGTGCAATTGTGAGTTCATTGGTATTTTACTTTTCGAGTGCATACTTTATGGAAAAAGCGAAAGAGCGAAAACTTAAGAAGATGCAGAATTTAGTGCCGGGAAAGAACCAATTACCTAAAAAATCATCGGCAGGTAAAAAGCGGATTCTGAAGATTCGAAATAAATTTGGAATCATTGGAATTGCCTTTTTTGCGCCCCTAATTCTAAGTATTCCTCTTGGAAGCATTATTGTGGCTAGATTATATGGAAATTATGTGAGGGTATATCTGTTTATTTTAGCCGGGGTTTTTATAAATGGTTTAGCCACGACAGGATTGGCGTATGCCATTGCCTATGGATTTTAATGCCATGTACCACGACAAACATGTTTTTTTTGATTTAGACCGTACTCTATGGGATTTTGAACTCAACTCGCAAAAGGCATTGCAAATTTTGCACAATGAAACAAAGTTGCTACTTCACATTCCCTCTTTTGAGAAATTTCATAAGTCGTATCTCAAACAAAATAAACTACTCTGGCAGAAATATTCTTTGGGTAAATTAAGCAAAGAGGAACTACGGTATGAACGTTTTCGTGCGACCCTTCGTCATTTCGAAATCGTGGATGAAAAGCTGACCCGTCAACTAGGTGACGGTTACGTGGATTTATCACCTCAACAAACGGCCTTAATCCCCCGGGCTCAGGAGGTCCTTCAGGACTTAGGTGATATGGGCTTTAAAATGCACATTATTACGAATGGTTTTAAAGAAGTTCAGCATGTAAAGTTGAAATATTCCAACTTGCATCACCATTTTGATGTGGTGCTTTGCAGCGAAGAGGTGGGCTTCAATAAGCCGCATCCAACGATTTTTTTACATGCCTTGAAGTTGGCAAAAGCAAGCCCTGAGAACAGTTTGATGGTAGGCGACGATTACCGCGCAGATATTCTAGGCTCTATAAGGGCGGGAATGCAAGCGGTTTGGTATCAACGCGATGCAAGCAATAAATCGAAATTCGAGCACAAGATCAATTGCCTTTCCAGTTTACCCTTATTAGCAGCAAAACTGCTGGGATAGTTAACGATTTCGCTCTTGTCGAGATTTTTCAAACATAGCAATTCCAGCAGCAACGCCCACATTTAAAGAACTCGTTGCTCCATCCATGGGTATTGTAACCCTTAGGTCGGCCATATTCAAAAGATCCTGGGTGATTCCATCTTCTTCTGATCCTAATATCAATGCAATCGAGCCTCTTAAATTCGCGCCATCGATAGATACTTTGGTTTTTTCCGTAACCGCCGCAATACGTATCCCTAATTGCTGTAAATGAAATAAGGTGTTTTTAAACTGGTCTGTTTTACAAACTGCAATTCGGTTTAAGGCTCCTGATGAGGCCTTTACTGCGTCGGCAGTTACTAAGGCAGATCCCTTGGAAGGGATTAAAATTCCATGAACACCCATGCATTCTGCAGTCCTGGCGATAGCACCAAAGTTTCGAACATCCGTAATCCTATCAAGGGCCAAAATAAATGGCTTGATGCCTTGTTCTAACCATTTTTCGGCTAAGCTTTCCATCAACTGGTATTCGATGGGAGAAACATACGCTACAATGCCTTGGTGATTGCCAGATGTAAGTTGATTAAGTTTTTGTATTGGAACGTATTGAACCACATATTCATTACCCGTCAAAAAAGAACGTATTTCTTCGAATCCTTCTTTTGAAATTCCTTTTTGAATAAGAATTTTGTTGATTTCTCGTCGTGCTTCAACGGCCTCTTTAATGCTATGAATTCCGTAAATTATATCGGATTTTTCCTTTCTGGGATAGCTGTTTGGTGTTTTTTTGATCATTTAAATGTGTATTCTATGATTACTTGATCTCCGAGGGTCGCGGCAACCGGACAAGCTTTTCCTGCAGCAATGATTTTTTTTCGAGTGCTTTCATCCCAAGAATTTTGCATAAAGTCCACAAGAAGATTGATTTGATGAATTCTTCTCGGGTTCGAAGCCATTATTTTTTCTACCTCAATTCGCATCTCCAGCAAGGGGATATCTCTTTCCTTGCAATAAATCCCGATAATCGTCATAAAACAGGATGCCAAGGATGTTGCGACTAAATCGGTTGGTGAAAAGTACTCTCCCATGCCTTGGTTGTCCTTCGGTGCATCGGTCATTATCTGTTCTCCAGAACTATGAATTCCTAGTGTTCTTAGATTCCCTAAATAGTTTACCTTGGATGTCATATGCTGCAAAGGTAGCCATTGTTTCAGTGAAATAGCGAAAGTCATTACATAGGATGCAATGTTTGTCATTTTTTAGCGAAATTTGCCCTGAACTATGGAAAATTCACCTCGAATAAAAAAACCGAATTGGCTGCGTGTAAAATTACCTATCGGGGAAAATTATAAAAAAGTCCGCGGCTTGGTAGATGAGCACAAACTGCACACCATTTGCGAGAGCGGTAGTTGCCCTAACATGGGCGAATGTTGGGGGGAGGGCACTGCTACGTTCATGATCCTAGGAAATGTGTGTACCCGCTCTTGCGGTTTTTGCGGAGTTCAAACCGGTAAGCCTGCAGAGGTTGATCCTTTCGAACCAGGAAAGGTTGCTCACAGTGTTAAAACCATGCAAATTAAACACGCGGTTATAACTTCCGTAGATCGAGATGATTTAAAAGACGGTGGATCAGAAATTTGGGTTCAAACAATACGAGCAATAAGACATCAATCACCCGGAACAACCTTGGAAACCCTAATCCCTGATTTTGCGGGGAAGTGGGAAAATTTGCAAGCGATCATCGATGCCGCGCCTGAGGTTGTTTCCCATAATTTAGAAACCGTTAGACGCCTAACCAAACAGGTAAGAATTCAAGCAAAGTATGACCGTTCATTGGAATTACTTTTTCGGCTTAAAAAAGGGGGTATGAAAACGAAATCCGGAATCATGCTTGGATTGGGAGAGTCGAAAGAAGAAGTGATAGAAACATTGGAGGATTTACGAAAGGTAAAAGTTGATATTGTTACCTTGGGGCAGTATTTACAACCTACCCTGAGCCATTTACCCGTAGCTGAATTTATTGCGCCTGAGCAATTTGAATTTTACCGCGAAATTGGATTAAAAATGGGTTTTCGTCACGTTGAAAGCGGTCCACTCGTGCGTTCCTCCTATCATGCCGAAAAACATATTTTATAAGTTTTTGAACTTTGGTGCGTTTCAAGTGTTTTTTATTCCACGATTTATGATTATTTTGGCACTCTATATTTAACCTTTTTTTAATACAGTAACATGAGTAAGAAGATTTACTTTATTGGATTTGTGGTAGTTACTTTAATTTCAGGGCTCATTGCTGCTCTTTTATTACCAGAGGAAATTTCTGGGACTTACCAAAAACATGATGCAAAGTTTGCCTTGGAAACATCAAAAACTCAACGAGCAGATGAAGCGCTTGAATGGTTGAAAGCCCGTTATATTGATGTGCAGACTGGACAACCGGTTTCTCAAGAGAAACTCATGGAGATTCGAAAGAAAATCAATCAACTGGATCGATCTAAGAATATCCTATTCACGGAGGAGGGTCCGGATAACATCGGTGGCCGAACCAGAGCCATTCAAGTAGATCGGACCAACCTAAATAGAGTGTGGGCAGGGGGAGTATCTGGAGGACTCTTTGTTTCCTTGAATAAAGGTAACACCTGGAACAGAGTTGAAACATACTTTGCAGCTGGAGCAAACCCATACATTTCTTCAATGACTCAAACTACCGATGGAACTTTTTTTGTTGCTACGGGCTCCAACCAAGAAGGCTGGGGAGGTAATGGCGTTTGGTATTCGACAGACTTTGGGACCTCTTGGAATAACATTCCAGGCACGAGCAGCTGTACTCAAATCGTAAGTTCTGATGCAGATAATTATGTTTGGTTGGCCACTTCTGGAGGATTGAAAAAATGGAAACTGAACGACGCATCGCTTACTTCAGTTCCTGCGACGGCAGGTTCTTGTACGGCTTTGGAGATATCAAAAGATGGTCAAGTAATCGTTGCGGCTTTTGGGGCAAATAAAACGTATGTGTCTACGGATGGCGGTCTAAATTTTTCCGACAAGTCGGGTACAGCTGCGAACAACCTCGTTCCTTCAAGCTCGCCCAGGATAGAATATGCCGTTTCGGCCATAAAAAATGGTTCGAACAAATATTCCTTGTATGCTGTTCGTACTAATTCAAACCTCATGAGTATGCACGTTTCGCATGATAACGGTCAAACATGGACACAATTTGTAGGGGCATCCGCACCTCCGAGCGAATTCGATATTTACAGAGACCAAGGAACTTACAATTCAATTGTAACGGTTGTTCCCAACGATCCGGAACAGATTCTGATCGGAGGTATTGATATCTGGCGATGGAAGCAAACCGTTAATAACCCACCGTCGGGTGGTTTTCAGAAAATTTCCCTTTGGTCAGTAGCACCTCAATCCTCTATTTATGTCCATGCAGACAACCATGAAATGAAATGGGATGCCAACAATCGCTTTTATGCAGGAAACGATGGAGGGGTCAGTATTACAACAGATTATGGAAGCACATGGTTTGTTGCCAATCGAGGGTATAACGTAACTCAATTTTATGGTATTGCTTTCGACCGAGATGGAGCAGTCATGGGAGGAACTCAAGACAATGGTACTTTGTATAACAATCATACGTTGTCAACCTATCAAGAATTCCGTCAGGTAGGCGGTGGCGATGGTTTTGAATGTGAAATTTCGTATTTCAACCCAGCGGTTATGATTTCGACTATTTATTACAATAATATTTCGCGCTCCGGCGACAAGGGAAATACGTGGTCGTCTTTCGAACCGAATTTACCGGGTTCTTACGATCCTCCTGGTACGGATGGAAGTCCAAATCACCCGTTTCATACTGAAGTGTTTTTAGCCGAGTATTTTGATCCAAACTCAAAGGACTCTGTAACGTATATTGCTACGAAAAACTATGAAGTGGGCGATTTAATTCGAATACCGTCTTTAGCATCAGGAGATTCCATTAGCTTTTTCGCAACGTCGAATTATTACTTTGACGATACCCTTCATTATAATCCAGCTCTAACGGTAGGTGGAGTGAATTACGGTCAAAATGCTGCAACCGGCGAAGTTGTTTCAATGGGAGGTGACACGGTAATTTATAATGTGGCTTGGGACACCTTGCGTGTTGCAGACCCTTTTCAATCATGGTTCCTGGTTTTTGTTAACGCAAACGGTGGTGAGCTTTGGGGAACAAGAAATGCCATGCGTTTGTCAGTTACTAACCCTCAGTGGGTTTGTGTAGCTAGAGGAATTGGTGTTGGGAACGGTTCAGTGGATGTTGAATTTTCCAGAGACCTAGAGCATTGTTATGTCTCTGCATCGAATGGCATTTGGCGTATCGATGGGTTAGGAAGTGTTTATTCGAGTGATCCGAACTTCGTAGCGAAGGTAGGTTATGTAGGAACGGGTGCTCAAGCGACCACTCCAACATTTACCACAGCAACGAAGATAGCAACCACAAGTTATGAAGGTATCGCAGTTAATCCTTCCGATGCTGACGATATCGTAGTTTTTGCTGGTTTCAATGGGGTGAACAGAAGGTCGTTAAATGCAACTTCGGGAGCACCAACATTCACAGCCTTACCTGCAATCATTCAAGGCGGTCAACCAGGATGCTACGACGGTATTATTGATCGCGATGATCCAAATATTATTGTTGTAGGAACGTCAGAAGGAGTGTTCGTCACCGAAAATGGAGGTGTATCGTGGGATAATGCTTCAACAGGTTTTGAAGGCACTCCTGTAGTTGAGGTACGTCAAAGTTGGAGAACCTTTCAAGAAGGAAATAATAGACCTGGTGAAATCTATATTGGAACTTATGGCCGAGGAATTTGGAAAACTTCCGCCTATCTAGGATTAGGGCAGAGCAATGGAGATAAGAAACCAAGTGCTTTAGCCAAAATGATTACCTACCCGAACCCATCTACCGGCAATACTACGCTTTCCTTCGAACTTAGCAAAGCAGGAAGCGTGCAGGTAGGAGTATATTCTATTACAGGTCGTTTGGTTAAGTCTTTTGAAAAAGCCAATTTGTCGGCTGGAAAAAATGAATTATTCATTGAGGCAGATGATTTACCAACAGGTACTTATATCATTAAGTTGGTTTCCGGCAAGGAAAGCCAATCTGTGAAATTCATAAAGTATTAATGGATTTATATGAACTTGAAAAGGCTATTCTTGGAATAGCCTTTTTTGTTTGATGTTTGTTTTTATACCATATTTTGCAACAAAATTTTAGAAGTGTCACCTGCGAAAATTGCCCTAAATCTAAGGGTAATCTTTTCGCTTCCTTAGAATCCGAACAAAAAGAGTATTTGGATGCTCAGAAGAAATGTAATTATTATAAAAAGGGCCAAAATTTGTTCGTAGAAGGTTCAATGCCACGAGGTGTTTTTTGCATTAACGAGGGAAAGGTAAAGGTTTATAAAACGGGCGATGATGGAAAAGAACAAATAATACAAATTGCTTCATCCGGTGACTTACTTGGTTTTCGATCTATGCTTGCCCAAGATGCGTACAAAGTGTCTGCTCAAACCTTAGAAGAAAGCAATATTTGCTTCGTTTCCAAAGACGACTTTGTTTCCTTGATGGACGATAATTCCATCTTGAGAAATGGAATTATTAAGGAACTTTCAACGGAATTAACAGATCAAGCGGAGTTCATCACCAATATGGCTCAAAAATCAGTTCGACAACGTTTAGCGTTCATCTTAATGATCTTAATCGATGTTTATAAGAATGAACCTATAAATCTTTCACGAGAAGATTTAGCAAATTTTGTGGGTACAGCCACGGAAACCCTAATACGCTTATTAAAGGAATTTAAAGATGAGGGCGTCATCGCAACTGAGACGCGTAAAATAACGGTCATAGATGTAAAGAAATTAGAAAATATTGCCAGGTAATTTCTAACAAAGCTCAATAAAATTTTCGAAAAGTATTGCCCCTAAGTTTCCAGAAGATTCTGGATGGAATTGGACTCCGTAAAGAGCTTTGTGCTTATGTTGCATCACTTCGTTGATGCATTCGTCGGAATTTGCAACGAGTTCAAATTCTTCCGGAATCGAAATGCTTTCACAATGGTCCTCTTGCATTTCGAAAACCTGAGGTAATCGATTCAAAATAGGACATTCTACAAATTGTTCAATCTCATTCATGGAGCGGCATTCTTTCATCCTTGCTGCATCGGCATGGTATAATAACCCTAAAATTTGATGTCCAAAGCAAATGCCGAGTACCGGCTTTTCGGTGGTCTTTATCCAAGACAAACCTTCTAAATAATCGGAAATGTCCTGTTCAGTAATTAATATAGGGGCGCCGCTTAAAATAAATCCATCGAATTTTTTTATAGTCGTTGAGTCCAATGCATGGAACGGAACGGTGGTATAATCGGCAAATTCATACACCATTTCCTCAATTAGTGGTGTTTTTAAACTTCCAAAATCAATGATTAACAGATGACGCATTCAGTTTTTTCGAATAGATATATTGCAGCTTATCGGTTTGTGGTCAGAGTACTCCACATTATGTGCATTAAAACCAGAGGATTCGATACCTTCAGAGTGGAAAATATAATCAATCCGTCCGGCAGGTATTGAACCAATGAAAGTACTTCCAAAACCTAATCCAGACACCAAAAATGCGTCGTTTAATCGCTTGTTAAACTGATGGTAAGTATAGGACATTGGCGTGTCGTTAAAGTCGCCGCATAATACAATGGGGTAAGGAGAAGTTTTCATGTGGTTAATTACTCTTTCTGCTTGTTTCGATCGTTTACTGTAGGCTTGTTTCATTTTGGAATAACCCAGCTCCAAACGATCCATCAAGGATGGATGCTCTTTTTTTCCGGGTTCACTGAGTCGAATGGATTGAAGATGCACATTGTATACGCGAAAAGTATCCTGGTTTTTTACGATATCGGCAAAAATGCAGTAATTAAAATCCATTAATCCTTGATTTTCAAACATGACGTCGCCTCGTGCGATCATTGGATATTTTGAGAAAATAGCAATACCGAAATTTCGATGTCCTATTTTGTTATAGGCACTTCTTTGATGATCGTCTACGGATTTTAAAATACTACGTATCGAATCTAAGGTTTCAAAGGATGTAGGCTGGTCTTGGTGGTAAAATTCTTGAAAACAGGCTATGTCGGGATTTTCTTTGCGAAGGAATTCGAATATGTTATTACGCCTTTCAAGTGCGTTTTCATCGTACAAACCAAACAAACGAACATTGTAACTCATAATTTTGATGGCATTTTCCGCAGGTTTAGGGGTAAAAAAATGCAGTCCAATTACTTTTAGATGGGATTTTATCCCGACGATTAAAATGAACAATCCTACATATCCTACGGCTTTTTTTTTCCATATGGCGATAGGTGTAAGTATCGTAGTTAACAACAGCCACACAGGATAGAACAGACCAATAAATGGGAGAATAGGCAAGGTTTCGGGGTGAAAGTAGGGTGTTGCGTAGGAAATAAATAACAACGAAGCGCTAAGCCCTAGAAGTAAAAAGACCACCCACCACAAAACTTTCATTCTTTACCCTGTTTAAAAAGAAATTCTTTTTCTTCACGCGACAAAGATTCGTATCCTGACCGGCTAATTTTATCTAAAATGGCATCAGTCCTGGCCTCTGCATCGTGTTTTGTAGCATTGTATTCCTCATCTGTTTTAAACCGGGTTTTCGAATTCCTTAATACATCTTTACCATGACCCGAAAACCATGGTATGTGGTTCCAGATTCCAATATTCCCTTTTTTTCGTATCATGGTTAGAGCACCAATCAAAGACCCTCCAAGATGTGCCATGTGGGCGGTTCCACCATTTCCACCAATTCCAATGAGGTCTATAATCAAAAAAAACAGGGCTAAGGCATAAATTGGAAGGGAAAACATACCGAAAATTAATACAGGTAGTTGGGGGCGATAAACGGCAATGGCAATAAAAATACCCATAATCGCACCGCTTGCCCCAAAAACAGGTCCTATAGGGAAAATATCTGGAGCGATAACGGCAGCTAAAAGCTGCGTTAAGTTGCCAAATATACCCGCAAACAGGTAGAGCATCAATAATTTTCGTCCACTAAAAAGTTGTTCGAAAAGAGATCCTGCGAAAAATAGAAACAACAAGTTGTATATTAAATGCTCAAGACGAACATGAAAAAAAACCGCACTAATAACGGTCCAAGGATATTGAATTACTTGCTCGAAACGGGAAGAGAACCCAATAAAATGCTCAATGGGAGTATTCCATTCATGATCTTTGATTAATCCACGGTAGATTAAAGCGAAAACAAAAACAACAACGTTCGTAATGATTAATTTTAACGTTACTGGACTCTGTTTAATTGGTTGGTTCATGGCGAACATAAAATGAAACCCAAGGTAAATTTAATAGAAATTCGTTCGATCTGTTTTTCTCCATATTAATACCATAATCGCACCCACAATGGCTCCTCCTACGTGTGCTAAGTGAGCAACATTATCGCCTTGTTGGTTTTGGAAGGCCATATAAACTTCAAATAAAAAGTAAGCTCCAACTAAGTATTTCGCTTTTACAGGAATAGCGAAGTAGAGCATGAATTCAGCGTTTGGTAAGAGCAATGCGAATGCCGCCATTACGCCGAAAACTGCTCCTGAAGCCCCAACCATAGGAGTGAGGGATTTATTCACGTATTCCTCGTATGCCGGAATATTCTCTAAATAAAATGGAGAGTATTTTCCCTCTCTTAATGTATCGTTTATATCATTTAGATTCAATAGATAGTCTATCCCGTTGATGGAATAATGGACATTGTCCAGGCTATTTTTGAGCATTTCAATTTCGTATACCCCTATGATATTGTACAAACCAAATGCCCCTAAACCGCATAAAAGATAAAAATTAAAGAAGCGTTTTGCTCCCCACCTGCGCTCGAGATACCCTCCTAAAATGACAAACATCCACATATTGAAGAACAAATGGAAAAATCCATCGTGGGCAAAAAAGTGAGTGACGACTTGAAATGGCTGGAACAACGGTGAGTTTACATAATGCGCTCCTAAGATGGCATTTAAATCCATTCCCTTCGTTTGAAAATAAAGGGTGGCAAGAAATACGAGTATATTAATTATAAGCAGGTTTTTAGTAACCTGGGGGATATTATTAAACATAGTTTAAAGTAAAAATTGGTTTAAATCTTCGTGGCGTAGTATGCTAATAATTTTCTGTTGGCTCGGACTAACCTCATGTTCTCGGCATTGGAACAATTGTTCAACTAGTTGTTGGATTTCACTTTTATTGCTTATTTGATAGTTTTTTGCCGTTGATTTGACCATTTCTGCCATCATGCTATGGGCTATGTCTTCTTGGGTCTGATCTTGTACCTCAAGTTTTTGAATTAAGGAATCAAGGCACGCTACAACGGCATCCTCTGGCAGCATTTCGGGAGCTCCCTTAATCAACAGCATGGATTCGATGATTTCCAAGTTAAAGCCTAATTGTTCCAATAACTTTAAGTGGCTTTTAAATAACCGAATTTCTTGTAACTCGAGTTTTTTTTCGATGGGAAACAAGAGCATTTGGACATTCAAAGGTTGTTTTATAAAGTTTGCTATACTCTGATCGTACAAGATGCGCTCCAATGCGCGTTTAACATGAATAATTAGAAATCCTGAGCGAATCGGAGCTATAAGGTATTTTCCGGAATGAATAAATTCGGTATTCGCATGGATGTTCATTTCAGGAAAAGGCTGTTCTTTCGGTAATTCTTTTTGTATTTCATAAAATTCCTTCCATTGATTTTCCAGATTTGCATTCATGCCGAAACCTGCTTGTTGAATGGCGGGACTGAACGACTTATCTTTTGTAGCGTTTTTTGTAAATGGATTGAAATGAGGATCCACATGAATAGTCGGTGGAGAAACCGGTTGATTTCGGAAACTAGATGGTAAATCGAATGCCGTTTCAACTTCGAAATCTAGGCTCGGCATAAGATTGAATTTACCCAAAGATTGTCGAATCGTACTTAGTAATAACGAATAAATAAAACGCTCTTCGTCGAATTTAATTTCTGTTTTTGTCGGGTGAATATTTACATCGATTTTTTCTGGATTAATTTCGAGAAATATGAAATAAATAGGATATGTTTTTTCAGGAATTAATCCTTCGAATGCCGTTTGAACAGCATGATGGAAGTAGCTGCTTTTGAAATACCTTCGGTTAACAAAGAAGTATTGATGGCCTCGTGTTTTTTTCGCGGTTTCTGGTTTGCCGAGAAAACCATGGATATTTACAATATCGGTTTCTGATTCGATCGGAAAAATTTTATCCGCTCCACCTTTTCCGAGTATTTCTGAAATTCGCCGTTTAAAATTTGAAGCATCCAAATTATACAGCGGTTGTTGCTGATTGTGCAGGGTAAAAGAGACTTCGGGATGGGCTAGCGCAAGGTATAAAAAAGCGTCCTCAATGTGATTGAATTCTATAGCATCGGACTTGAGGAAATTTCTGCGAGCAGGAATATTATAAAACAAATTTTTAACCTCAATTAACGTTCCTTTGGCGCAAACAACCTCTTCTTTTGTTATGAGTGATCCACCTTCAAATCGCAATTGAATACCGGTCGGTGATTCAGCGGTTTTGGTTTTCATTTCTACTTGTGCTACTGCACCAATCGAGGCCAAAGCCTCCCCCCTAAACCCCATAGTATCTAGGCGAAATAAATCATCGATTGAGCTTAATTTGCTAGTGGCATGGCGTTCAAAACACATCACCGCATCCTTTTCGTTCATTCCGGTACCGTTGTCCATAATTGAAATCAAGGTTCGTCCTCCATCGCGGATGCTTACGAAAATTTCAGTCGCACCAGCATCTATTGAATTCTCTAATAATTCTTTAACAACGGAAGCTGGACGTTGCACTACTTCACCCGCGGCAATTTGGTTCGATAAATGGATTGGAAGGCGTTGGATTACCTGCATTAAACAATTTGGCTCTAAACAAAAATAAGGATAATTCTTTGGAATTATCCTTATTTCATATATTCTGGAGAGGTATTTCTTACATTCGGACAACGGTACCCATGTAGTCTACTTTTTCCCCGGGTTCGGGTTTCGATAAGTTGACTTTCCACACGTAGGCTTTGTTCGTATCCGCTAACTTTCCGGTCCGCTTATCGATGCCGTCCCAAGGAAGTAGCGCGTCCGTTGTTTCATAAACAATCCCACCATCGCTTGGATCTATAATAATCATTCGGAATGGTGTTTCTCGTTGCGTTAGCGCAAAAGGAATGAAAGTGCTTTTTCGAGAATCTTGCGATAAGGGTTCGAAGGCATTCACTGCCAGTAAATTATAATCTTCGGAAACATAAAAAGTTTCAATTGATTTTCTTCGGCATCCGTTTTCCGAGATTATTTCAATATTGAGTGCATAATTCCCTTTAGTAAAAGACAACATTTCAAGTTCCTTGTTACAGCAGGTAACTTGGGTTCCTTGAGCAGAAATTGCCATAATGGTATTTTCCGTTTTGATCGACGCATGACGGTATGGAAGGCCTGCGCTGTAATATAGATCTCCAACAACAACCTCGGTATTGGAAACACCAGTTACCGAATGGTTTTGCAAGGAAACCCCTGAAACGGCATCTATAATTTCATAGTTGCCTTCGGATAGTTTTACTTTTTTCGAGGAGTTAGCAGATATTTTTACCTCGTAGTCTTTAGAGCGAAGTACGATACCGAATGCATTGGAGTTCTGGACGTCCATACTCTCGTTTTCACAGGAGGGCAGTGTGAGGGCGGTAAAGCTCTCCAATCGTTTAGGATCGTCATGTTGGATAGGTTCTTGTTCAATTTTTCCCGTTTTGGTAGGTTGAAGTAACACTGTTGCCGCTGAACTTGGATCTTTGGTTTGGGCGATCTTCGTTTCAGTGGTTTCTGTCGCAAGTTTTTCTTGTTCGAATACCGGTGAGAAGGAAGATTGCACATTTTTCACATCGTTTCGACGATTCTGCTCAGTTTTTTCAGGTGTTGAAACCTCACTCCTTTCTTGCTTTTTCTCCTTGTTTTGGGCAACTTGCTCCGTTTTGTTATTTTCCTTAGCTACAACGGGATCAGAGGCTTCAATGGAACTTCCGGTGGAATAATACCAAGTTGCTGCAGCTCCAACAAGAACCGTTACACTTGGTAAACCCCATTTAAGAAATGGGTTTTTGCGTGCCGGTATTCCAGCATCTAATTTCTTGGATATCTTTTCCCACGCGGCGGGATTATAAGGCTCGCTCTGGGAATTGATGGCTTTTTTAAACAGATCGTCTATGTTACTCATGGTTTTTAGACATTATATACATTTTTCTTTTCTAACATTTTTTGCAAGTTCATTCTTGCCTTGGCTAAATTGGATTTGGAAGTACCTTCACTGATTCCTAATATTTCCGCAATTTCTTTGTGCGAATATTCTTCAAATACATAGAGATTAAAAACCGTTCGATAAGCAGGGGAGAGTTGATCCACACTGTCCATGGCTTTTTGATACGACAATTGAAGGGTCTCTAAATCTTCTTTTTCTTCCATTTGATTTACCCCAGGTTCTTTGAAGTCGTTATCGTTTTCCGATAAAAACGGATTTCGCTTAGCTTTTCGAATGGCATCAATGGCCGTATTCGAAAAAATTCTACGCATCCAACCTTCGATTGAACCTCGAAAATCAAATAAATCCAATTTGTCAAAGACCTTTATAAACCCGTCTTGCAGAACTTCCTGTGCGCTATCACGGTCTTTGATGTATCGTAAGCAAACCGACATCATTTTACCATAATAGAGCTCAAAAAAACGGTGTTGGGCCTTTCTCTCCTTTCTAATGCACGCCTCAACAAGTTCTTTTAAGTTCTCCAAGGTTTTAGTTGCTTTACGTTCGGTCTACTTTTTGCGTTGCTTCGCTTCAATTATTTTCTTTGAAACTTTAACAATTTTTCCTAAAATTAAAGGACTTATTGTAAATTCGCAAGGCAATCAAAAAATTAACAAAAACCATTAATTCATGAAAATTACCGTTGTTGGTGCAGGAAATGTTGGTGCAACCTGTGCAGATGTATTGGCCACAAGAGAAATAGCCAATGAAATCGTTTTGTTGGATATCAAAGAGGGTTTTGCGGAAGGCAAAGCATTGGATATTTGGCAAACAGCTCCTATTAACCAATACGACGCTCGAACCATTGGCTCTACCAATGACTATGCAATGACTAAAGATTCTGAAGTAGTGGTCATTACTTCAGGCTTACCGCGTAAACCAGGTATGTCTCGGGATGATTTAATTGCTACCAATGCAGGAATTGTTAAAACAGTTACCGAAAACATTATAAAATATTCTCCCAATGCCATCATTATAGTTGTTTCCAATCCTTTGGATGTAATGACCTATTGCGCTTATTTACATGCTAAAACTGATTCTAAGAAAGTCTTTGGTATGGCTGGTATTTTGGATACGGCAAGATATCGTGCATTTTTAGCAACAGAACTGAACGTTTCTCCCAAGGATATTCAAGCGGTGTTGATGGGGGGGCATGGTGACACCATGGTGCCACTACCGCGATACACTACGGTTTCAGGAATTCCTGTTACCGAATTGATTGCTGAAGATAAATTGAATGAAATCATCGAACGAACGAAGTTTGGAGGAGGGGAAATTGTTAAATTATTGGGTACCTCCGCGTGGTATGCTCCCGGGGCAGCAGCGGCTCAAATGGTAGAAGCTATTGTTCGTGATCAAAAGAGAATTTTCCCCGTATGTGCTTGGTTGCAAGGAGAATACGGAATGAACGATATTTACCTTGGGGTTCCTGTAATTCTTGGGAAGAACGGTATAGAGAAAATCATCGAATTGCAGTTGAATAGCGCGGAGAAGGCCTTGTTGGCAGAATCTGCTGAGGCGGTTAAAAGCGTTATGGATGTCCTTGATAACATGAATGCCAACGCATAATGAGACTCTTGTTTTAAGGGAAGGCTGCAGTAATGCAGCCTTTTTTTATAGCTCAACGGCACCTATATCCGGTGGATTTTGACGAGGATTTCCAAATATATCGATGCTCACACCCGTATTGATACCTGTGCCATTCAATGGTGAATTCGGTAAAAAGATAAAGTCGCCTTGAGCGGTATTTTCAAACAAGGGATTTTGATTCCATTGTACGTTGCTGTAGAAAGGGTCTGTAAATACAGAATCACTTCGAATCAAGCAATTGGAGACCTGAAAGTTCAAGGTAACCCCGTTCATCTGAAGTGTATCCAACACCAGATTGAAATCAGGGTTGCCGTATACAACACAATTGGTTAAATTTCCTTCGTGAATTGAACCGACGTTGGTAATTCCAGTGAATGGATTTGAGTAATAGTTGCTGATTCCAACAGCAGGCCCTTTGGCCGATCCATAGCCTAATAAATTACAATGATTGAAATTAAAATCACCGCCCTCTAATACCAGTAAGGCATGGGTTTCATTGCGAGAAATTATGCAATTTTCAGCTCGAACTTTAGCGCCAGCATATATGAAAACACCGTATCTCGACATATTATAAATCCTCGTATTGTTGAGTTGCAGGGTGTAGCCTGTGTTGGAAGGGTCTTCATGATACAGATGTATTCCTGCGGTTCCATTTTTAAGGATTGCATAATCAATGCTGGAAGGCAAAGCTTCATGAAAATAGATTCCGTAATATTGTCCAGGAACATCGTCGTAAACCGGCTCTAAGCGGTCTCCCTGAAACACCACCTCATTGTTGAGCATTCCTTGAACTTGAAGTGCTCCTTTGTAAACGTAAAGAAGCGCATTTTTATGTAAATAAATATTGGTGCCTGCTGGAATGGTTAAGCTTTTGGCCGAATCGACGGCTGCATATCCATAAATTACATGGGGTTTATCATTGGGCCAAGTTCCTTCATTTAAATCCTTGTAGTGAAAATAGGCATCTTGACCCCAAACAGCTAATTTTACGTATTGGTCTTTCCCATTGGTTCGAAAACGAATGGAATCCTCAATTATCATGGGTAAGTTTTGGTTATTTGTTGATAGCGTTACCTCAACAAATGCAAAAAGACTGTCTTTGCCCTCCAGGATCATTGTTCCAAGCTGAGTTCCTTTTACTCCATCAACGTTGATTCGAAACGGAGAGTTATTACCTCCCATTAATTCAATTTGATCAATTTTAAGGGGCTTGTTGGATCGGTTGTATATTTTAAATTGTTGCGTGGTAGACCCAATGGTGGTAAATACGGTATCGAAAACCACCGTATCTTTGGAAAAACTTAGGTTTTCTTGAGAAAAGTTGGCATTTTTTTTGCAACTACTGATGGCAAAAGAGCACCATAACAATAACGTCAGGATAATACTATGAGGGAGGTGCTTCAACGAGAACATTTACGTACAAATTTAAGGAATATTTATGAGGGTAATTGTATATATTCGTTGTGTGAACCTTTTCTGTCGAAGGGTGTAGACGCTACCATGATGCATAAATTACGAACTTTCTTTGTCTTTATTTTACTGGTTCCATGTTGTTTGGCACAACCACCACAGTCGAATAATAATTCTTCTTCAGGATATTTTAACAGCGGCAGCAACGGTATAATCCCTTTAAGCGACTCAATCAAGGCTGTGGAGGGGGAATTTCGTTTAGATGACAAGTCGAGGAGTGGCGACCTTCAGAATAACAGTTTATTGCTTGAAATGGAAAATTATAAAGCGGCTAAGGCAAACGTTAAGCAAAATCCAAGTTCACGAACCGCATCAAAATCAGAGGAAAATCAACTGGAACAATCCGTGATTAAAATGAAGAGCCTAGTAAAGACGGACAAGGACTTGATTGAAGCCAATATTTTATATTATGATCAGGGTAATTACAATGCACTGCGTTTTCCTCAATTGCAACAAGCTTTACAGTTAAATCCTTCGCATCCCGAAGGAATACGATTATGGATAGCAAACTCCTTAGTCACTGGCGACACCTCATCTCTGAAAATGGCCATTCAACGAGCTAGAGATTTGGGACATATACCACAAGAAATAACTTGTTATTCCAAAGATTTGTTGGCTTCGGTACCTGAAAAAACGGTTTTAATTACCCACGGAACTTGGGATACTTATGGAGCTATTAACGAAATGATGATACAGAATAGAAATCATTTAGAAGTTATATCATTGGACCTCCTTCAAAGTCCTCAATATCGTCAGTTATTATCCAATAAGGGCTTTATAGTTCCCTTACAATCTAAAGTGGATATTGCATATTTCAAAGATTTCGTCAACATGAACCCTACGAAGAAATTTGCTTTTTCCATGACGATACCTAGTGCTTATTTAATGCAATTTGAATCCCAATTAGCGCCAAATGGTTTAGTGTTTCTTTATCCAGATGCGATGAACGAAGATCAATGGTTGTTGAATAATGAGCAGTTTTTAGAGTCGTTTTCGTATTTGGATTGTGGTACTGAACCAAGCAAGGAATTTGAACATTTACAAGGAAATTATGAACCCATGTTGACAACTCTAGAGGTATTATCGAGCAATAAAGATGATTTTAAGAAAGGAAAAATTGCGAATAAAAGAATGAAAATTCGACGTAATAAGTAATCGATGCGTTTATTGAAAGCGGAATTTAAGGCCTATTCAGATGAACAACTCATGTTGGCGATTAGCCACGGAGAAAAGCCTGCTTTTGATGAATTATACCATCGGTATGCCGATAAACTTTATGGCTATATTCTCAAAATGCTTTGGTACAATGAGGTGAGGGCTCAAGATTTACTGCAAGATCTATTCACAAAAATCATTCGTCAACCACAACTATTTGACACGTCTAAAAATTTTAAAACCTGGATATACACCATTGCTTCCAACCTTTGCAAGAACGAGTTTAAAAGAAATGAGGTTCGGAAAAACACCCATAATGGATTAGATCACCGCTATAATATTGCCTCTGAAGATAATTTGGATAATACCATCAATGATCTTGAATTTATGGAGGCGTTGCAACGTGAATTGACAAAATTGGATGAAAAGCATCGTGAAGTTTTCGTTTTGAAGCATATTGATGGGCTTTCCATTAAGGAAATTGCAGAAATTATGAGCATTAATGAAGGCACGGTAAAGTCACGTCTTTTTTATGCCATAAAGAAACTAGCCGAGGAATTGAAAATGTTTGAATTAGTTTGAAGATCATAATCATGGAAGAAATATTTAAAAAAATGCATTACGATGACTTAACCGAAAGTGAAAAATCGGAAATTGCGGAATTTTGTCCAGATCAAAATGCATTTCAACATATCCAAAACATGTTGAATCATGCAGGGCAGGCATTACCTGTTGCGCCGCCGATCTCGCTAAAGGAATCCTTGAACAAAACGTTTGATGAACATTATACTCCGGTGGTTATTCCCCTTCAAAAACGTTTTCCAGTAAAACTGGCCGTTTTTCTCTCCGTAGCGGCCGTTTTGGTTTTCGTATACTTGGCGGTAAACTTGAATTTTACAGATCAAGATCCTGCGCTTAATTTAGCTCAGAATAATCCTAAAAAAGCACAAGAAAAGAAGCGGTCTTCATCGAAAGTATCTCAAAATAATCCTGCTATTTCAGAACAGCAAAAAATGCAAAGTCTTACGCCCTCTGAGCCCTTAATCACAATACCGGCTGAAATCGAGGATGTTCCTTTTCCCATGGAGAATGAATCAATGAATGGTTATGTCAATGAGAAAATAGAGGTTTTGCCCGAAAGCTCCGCAGAAATTGCCATGGATGGAGATGATGAAAAAGACGCATTGGAGGAATCCGTACTTGAAAGAAAGGAACAATCAAAGAGGTTATCAGAGGTTCGAGATATCAACGAAATCGCTGTAAGTGCCAATAAAGCTTCGCTCGATGTAAAAGGTTCTCGGGACAGATCAAAAGTTAACCAACGTCAATTGTTAAAGCAAATTAAACCTTTATTCTAACTTCTCAACATAAAATGTTCCTTTGCTTGATGTCTCCTGCCTAGGGATAATCCCATCCGATTCAAATCAATGGTTACATGAAAATCCTCGTTACGCACGATCTTGGACCATGCTTTCCACATTCCCTCACTCCATCGAATATCATCGATAATAAATAGGGTTTCGTCATGAGTATTTGTTCGGAGTCGTTCCATATAGTTGATTAATGCGACGCCATCGTGATGACCATCGATAAAAACGAAGTCAAAAATCAGAGAATCGAGATTCATTAAAAAATCATCAAAACTGGAGTTTATCAGGTGAATGTTCTCCGAATGCTTTGAAAATACCTCGATGTTTTTTTGTGCGAGTTGATGGGTTGATGGGCAGCCTTCAATCGAATAAAGGTTAGCTGTAGGACACCCTAGGTGTAAAGCAAGCGTACCTCTGCCAAGCGAGCTTCCCAATTCCAAAATGGTTGTTGGTTTGAAGGACGATGACAGCTTATACAGTAATTCTCCATAATGTTTTCCTGAGCTGCTGTGACGGTGGATTTTTCGAACAGAACGGTCGGCATTTAACCTTTTAGATCCTGCCCCTAATTCGGTAAATTTGATCCACTCTTTGGAAGTTGATTGTCGATGATCAAAGGCTTTTAAAATGTGTGCAACTTCTTCTGGAATCCTTTGGGGGAAGACTTGGTTGGCCAGATAAAACACGAAAGGGGAGTGAATTCCCTGTCTTTTTTTGGCGAGTAGTTGATATTTTATACCTTCGACGAATCGTTTCACCTTGCAAAGTAAAACTAATTTTTTCGGATGATGAGTACGAACCAAGACGGTATTGAATTACAACGTATTCGTTTATTTACTGCGTTAACGTCTCCTGACTTGCAAGAGGCATGTACCCTGAACCATGGAATTGTAGCGTTGACAGATCAAGAAAGCCAAGAGTTTCAGTCGTATTTTAATTCCGAGCGGCAAACCTGTTGTTTTTTCATCCCTTCCTCCGGAGTGGGGTCAAGGATGTTCGACTTTTTGCAAGGAATATTGGCTTCTGACCCTTCAGTTACCTCAGAAGCTTGGGCTAAGTTTTTTGAACATATTCCAAGTTTCGCCTTTTATGAGCAGATTTGTCCGACTTGGAAGGATAGAATTTCAGGAGGAACTTTTGAAAAGTATGAATTCATCGAGTATTTATTAGGTCCTGATGGGTTGAATTTTGCGAAAATTCCTAAAGCATTGTTTCCTTTTCATAACATCAAGGGGAGGCTTACTACACCCTTTGAAGGACACCTTCGCCAAGCCTTTACCTTTCCGAAAACGATATGTGAAGTGCATTTTTCCATACAGGGGGAACATGTTTCCCATTTTTACAAGCAAGATATCTACCAACAGCATAAGGATAAAATAACCTTTAGTGTTCAAAATAAAAACACCGATTCATTTGTTTTTGATGAGTTCCAATCACCGGTCAAGGGTCCCGATGGGGTTATGCTCACCCGTCCATCGGGACATGGCGCTTTGCTCGATAATTTAGAGCAGTTGAAGGCAGACATTATCTTCGTTAAAAACATCGATAATATCCAGTGCGTTGAATACGATTCTCTCACACACCAGTCCTGGGCGAGCCTTGGAGGATTATTGGCGTGGATTAGGAATGCGTTTAAAGCGGCTATAGATATACAGGATATTGAAAAAATAAAAGAGCTGTCTCAACGATTTTCTTTATTTAGCACGGAAGATCTTCAAAAATTTACTTTACAGGATTTTAGCATACAGCTTAACAGACCTTGGAGGGTTTGTGGCATGGTTCCAACGGAGGGAAAGCCTGGGGGAGGACCTTTTTGGGTCAACACGGAGGGAAGGCTTACCAAACAAATTGTCGAGAAATCTCAGATTTCGCCTCAAGGATTACATCAACTATCGGAAAGCAGTCATTTTAACCCTGTTTTTATGGCCTTGTGCACGAAAGATCTGATGGGGAATCCTTTAAATTTAAATTCGTTTGTTCAACATGATTTTGGCATGGCAGTCAAGAAAAACCTGTCAGGGAAAACGATTTATTTTTTAGAAAAACCAGGACTATGGAACGGTTCCATGCATCATTGGAATACGATATTTATTGAAATTCCACCTGCAGTTTTCACTCCCGTTAAAAGTGTTTTGGACTTATTAGAACCTTGCCATTTCTGTTAAGGACATTAGGTTAGTCCTCCAGCTTTATCGCCTTTAATAATTTCCTTTTCGACAGCCAATCTTTGACATTATCCACGGTGCTGTACATCATGGGTACCACTAAGATGGTTAAGAACATGGACGACGTTAAACCGCCAATAAGAACCCACGCCAATCCGTTTTTCCATTCCGCACCGGAACCTGTTGCCATGGCAATTGGAATCATTCCAAAAACCATCGCAATGGTTGTCATTAAAATAGGCCTCATACGCGTACGAACAGATTCTAATAAAGCATCGCGGGTATTCAATCCGGTCAATTTTAATTGATTGGCAAAGTCAACGATGAGTATAGCGTTTTTTGCAACCAATCCTAAAAGCATAAGCATTCCTAACATCGTAAAAACTCCCATGTTGGAGGAAGAAAGATTCAATGCTAGAATGGCACCAACGAGGGAAACGAAAATGGAGAATAATACTACAAATGGATATATAAAGTTATCGTAGAGCACGACCATAATTAGGTAAACGAGGATCAATCCAATTCCCATGGCGGTACCTAGTAGCCCCATTGATTCTTTTTGACGTTTAACTTCTCCTCCCCATTTTAACTTTACTTGTGGATCAAGGGGTTCCTTTTTTAAGTAATTTTCAATGTCCATGGCAACGTCTCCGGAGGCACGTCCCAGCACCCAACTTCTAAGGGTTGTGTTATTAGCTCGGTTCTTGCGCTCGAGGGTACCGTTTCCGTTGTCAACGCTCACTTTAGCAAATTCCTCAAGTCGAACTATTTTACCGTCCGAACTGGTAAAAGTCATGGATTCAATATCGTTTATCTGTTGGCGGTCTCCTTTTTCGAGCATAACTCGTATGGCATATTCTTGCCCTTTTTCATCGAATTTTACGTCGTCGTTACCGGTGAGGGCATTTTGCAATTGCATACCAACAACCCCGGCTTGAAGTCCGAGCTGCCCCATCTTTACTCGGTCCAAGGAAATGCGTAGTTCTGGGGTTAATTCATCCGTGGAAATGTACGCGTCTTTTGCTCCTTTAGTGCCGTCAATGAAGTTTTTCAAACGCCGGGCTTCTTTCATCATGAGTTCATTATCATCCGAGGAAAGAAATATTTCAATTGGCGCCTCTTCCGATTCAATCATTCCGATATTCATAGCCCTTACCTCGACTCCGGGAAAGGTGCTCTCTATTTTTTCCCGTATTTGGGTCATGTAGGCAACGGTAGATATCGATCGATTGGGTTTCAGTTTTACGGTAATTTCCGATTTACTCTCGGAACCAAAGGTTGTTGCCCCCATTCCAGAGCTTGGTCCGCCAACGTTCGAAAAAACAACTTCCGTAATTTCTTTTTGGCTGTTGAGCATGTCCTCGATGGCCAGGGTCGTTTGATTGTTTTGTTCAATGGTCGTGCTTTTATCAAATTTTAATTTAAGCATGAATTTTCCTTGATCTCCTTGTGAAACAAATTCTTGTCCAACAATGCCCAATCCCATGGTGGAAAAACTGGCTATAGTTAACCCTAATATACTGAGCCCCATTATGATTTTGTGTTTTAGAGACCAGTCAACCAGCTTAGCATACCCTTCTGTGAATGAATTTACTCGAGCTTCAAACCAGCGTAGGAAGCCATAAAATACACCTCTTTTTTCCGATAAGTTCACCTCTTTGGCCATTCGTGAAGCTAACCAAGGGGTCAAGGTAAAGCATACAAACAAGGACATCAGGGTAGAAATTACAACGACAATTGAAAACTGTTGAAGGATATCAGAAATAATACCTTCGATGAAAACTACCGGTGAAAATACAACCACATCCACGAGCGTAATAGCTAAGGCCGTAAAACCAATTTCATTGCGCCCATCAATCGCTGCTTGACGCTTGTTTTTGCCCATTTTTATGTGGCGGTATATGTTTTCAAGCACGACAATGGAATCGTCAACCAAGATTCCAATCACTAAGGACATGGCAAGAAGTGTCATCAGGTTAAGAGTATAACCCAAGGCATACATGGCAATGAAGGTAGAAATCAGAGAGGCGGGTATGGAAACGAGAACAATAAGGGCGTTGCGCAGCGTATGAAGGAAGAGGAGCATAACGATTGCGACGAGAATGACCGCAAGTTCTAGGTCGTGAATTACAGCATCTACGGATTCAAGGGTAACGTTCGAAGTATCGGTGGCAATGGTAAATTTTAAGCCTATGTCTGCGTATTTTTCCTCGAGTTGTTTTAATTTTTTCTGAGTTTCTTGCGACATTGAAACGGCGTTGGCATCGCTTTGCTTTTTAATCCTTAAACCAATTCCTTCTTGACCGTTCAATCGACATAAGGAAAATTGTTCAGAGGTTCCGTCGTGAATGTCAGCAACATCGCTTAAATGCACTACCGAATTTCCGATAGAATACAATGCCAGATTTTGCAATTCTTCGATGGAATTTAATTTACCAGACAATCGAACGGTAACTTGTTCTTGATTATTCTTGAGCTTTCCGGTCGGGAAATCAACGTTTGAGGCCGCAAGAATTTGGTTTACCGAGACAAGCGTCAAGCCATAGGCTTTTAATTTTTCTTTATCGATATCTACTTTTATTTCCCTTTTCTCACCGCCGATGGTTTGAACATCCGCAACTCCCGCAACTTGTTTAATTTGAGGTAAAATGTTCTTTTCCATCAAGGTTGTGAAATCCTTGCTGTTGAGTTTTTTGGACGTGGCAATGACTTGAAGAACGGGAACTGCATTGGGTTCAATTTTCGCAAGAACCGGCTTGGAAGAATTTTTTGGCAAACCCGCTTCAATGGTATTGATTTTCCGCTGAGCTTCTTGTAAGGCTTGATTAATATCCACCCCATCCTTGAATTCTAAGAGCACAATCGAGGCATTTTCAAAGGAAAAGGTGGTTACTTCAGAAAGGTTCTCAATGCCGCTTAATCCATCCTCCAAGGGTTTCGATACCTGCGATTCTACCGTTGCAGGTGAGGCGCCAGGGTAAGTGGTGGTCACGGTTAATACCGGTGGTGCAAAATCGGGCATTAACTCATAGCTGAGTTGATTATAACAAATTAAGCCACCACCTATTAAAATCGTAAAAATGACAATAATAAGCGAGGGACGCTTTATGGAGAGTTCGGTTAGTGTCATGTTATTTCGAGAGTTTTACCTTTAAATTGTCTTTTAAGTTTAATTTCACATGTCCACGTGTAATAACGAGATCCGTTGAACCAATACCGGATAGGATTTCGATTTTATCGTTTTCAATTACCCCGATAGTGATAGGGGTCAGTTTTGCCTTGCCATCACGCACCACGTATACTTGTGGGTTTTTCAAAGACCCAATCAATGCACTTCTTGGGATGGCCAAAGCTGTTTTAGGTTGATTATTTAAGAGTTTTGCAGTACCATACATTCCCGCTCGCAAGGTAAGGTTGGGGTTATTGACTTGCACTTGCACTTTGAAGTTATGGGCTTTATCGGCTTGCACGGCAATGTTGTAAATAATTCCTTTGAAAGACTCCGAATTGAGTTCGTTTTCCACCAATATTTCTTGATTAACCTTGAATTTTTGAATGTCCTTTTCAGGGATATTCACCGTGAGTAAAAGTTTTGAAACATCCGTTATTTCTGCGATTGGTGTTCCTGGGCCTACTACAGAACCAAGTTCCGACATTTTTTTGGTGATAACTCCTGAATAGGGAGCTTTGATAGAGGTCGATTTTAGTTGTTTTTCCAGGATTTTTCGTTGAACTTCCGCGGATTTAATACCAAGTTTTGTTTTCTCTGCCTGTATGGCCGGTGCAGCGTTAAGGTTGGCTAAGGTGGAATATCGGTCGTCGTCTTTCATTTGCCCCTCTATGCCCACCTCTAAGTTTTCCAATTGCAAGCGAATCATTTCATCGTCCAATTTCGCCAAGATTGCTCCTTGACTTACCGCGGTACCTTCCGCAAAATTCAAGGAAACGATACGACCTCCTAGCTCCGCACTTACAAAACTTTGCTTCATAGGGTCGAAACTGCCCAAATAAGAAAATTCGGACTCAAAGGTATGTTCGACGGGATTTGCTGTTTCCACCAGTACCGGAGCGTTAATATCCGGAATGTGTACTTTTTTCTGAACTTCTTCTTTATTGGAAGCTAATTTTAGAATGGTAAATACGATCAAGGTGGTTCCTATAACGATTCCAATGACGAGGTTTTTTACTTTGTTCATGGTTATTTTATTTGACTTAGCGATTTTAAATAGGCGATTTCAGCTAAACGCAGCTGAAGATAGGCTCCAATTACGTTAGATTCTGCAAGTTGTTTTCGGTTGTCGGTATCCAGCAGCTCACTGGTGCTGACCGTTCCAGCCTTGAATTGAGCTAGTGTGGTTTGGTAAATTTGATTGGCTAAAACGAGCTGTTCCTCGTTCAATCGCAAATTCTCCATTTGCAAGTCAATGTCGCGCCTTGCATTTTCCGTGGCTAATTGCAGCTGCGATTTGAGTTGAATTTCTTGGTTTTCTAATTTTTCACGGTTGTATCCGTTGATTTTTATTTTATTTCTTTTTTCCAATCCATCAAAAAGATTCCAGTCCAAATGCAATCCGATAAAGGAAGAAGGGATGCCAGTTCTAAAGTCCTTTTCTGGCATAATGTTGTAATTGTAGTTATAAGAAGCATAAAAAGAAAGGTTTGGGAGGTATGCCATTTTTGTTCCACGCAGTTCCTCGGCGTTCAGTTCCTTTTGAGCTTCAAGCAGTGCAAGTTCCGGTCGTTTAGTTGTAGAAAGGTCGACAATGGTTTGTGAGGCAAGAATTTGATCTTCTTCTAAGTCGAACGTGCTTTTCTCCGGCATACCAACAAGAATACCGAGATATTGTTGCAGTTTTTTTTCGGTGTTTTCTATGGACAACATATTACTGCTCAAAGAAATCTTATTGATCTTGATCTTTTCGATGTCAACTGGTAGTATGAGACCCTGTTGCTGCATTACCTCCATGTTTTTGATGAGGTTGTTCAAATTTTCTTGATTTTTTACCAGGTATTTTTTTTGTTTTTCTAAGGCCTGAATACTGAAAAATGTCGTGGCAATTTGATGGCGAATTTCTTGTTGCGCAATGGTTTCTTGAATTTCAGTAACGCGGGCTGCAATGGCCAGTGCGCTAAGACCATAGCTTAATTGCGAATTGTACAGGAACTGCGTTAATTGTATTGAATTGCTTAAGTTAAATGGAACCCCAAATTTAACCTGAGCAAAGGTACCACTTGGACCCCCAAAAAAGTCTGCGGGAATTATTTGAGCAGGAATTAATGCGTTGTAGCGGTAATCTCCGGTAAAATTGACCCGTGGCAACCTCCCTGAAAGGTAAATGCTGCGCTGGTGCGCGGTTATTGCTTGATCGTATTTCATGTTTTTAAGGGTGAAATTCGAAGTGTCGGCAATGCGCAATAAGGTATTTAGTGAATACGTTTGTGCCTGGGCAAATGGTGCCAATACGAGAAGGAATACAATGAAAAATTTAACCATGAGCTTCGTTTGGAAATAAATAATTGAGAATCATTTGAACCACGTGTTCGCGGTGATTTTGGAGCTGATTTTCATATGCGGCTAATTCAATCCCATGAATGGCATGAACCAATTTTTTCGCCATGAAAGGAAATTGACAATTCGACATCAGCAGTAAGGTAATGCTAACCATGTCAATGGAGCGCATTTCCCCTTTTTTCTGCAGCAATTCCACTTCCTCCAACACTCCGGACTTTAAGATTACCGATAACATCGGTTTGATCTCATCCATGCTGTTTGGATTTCGTTCAATTTCGCTTAAGACAAAGTTGGGGATTTCTGGATGCAGCGCAAGGAACTCGTACTCTCGAGCAATCAACAGTTCTATTTTTGATCGGATAGGAAGATCGGAACTAAAAACCTGCACCATGGAATGCATGAAATCGTTCATCACGGATTCAAAAACAATGGCAAACAGTTTGCTTTTCGATCGAAAATAATAATTGACCAAGGCTACATTCATGCCTGCCTCTCGCGCAATTTCACGAGAAGTGCAATTCGCATAACCTTTCTGTAAAAATACCTGCAAGGCTGCAGCTTTAATCTTATCCTCTGCCGATGGGTTCATAAAACGTCCGCAAAGTTAAACACTTAATTTAAACAAATGTTTAAAAAATGGCCAAGAAATTTTAATACAGAAAAATTTCGAATCGTTTTCTCTACTTATCGATCTTTTGATCCCCCATCATTGCCTGTATTTGGCGCATGGTGTTTTCCATTCCTTGGGGGGATCCATCGAGGAAGATGGTATTTCCTTTGCCGTATTCTGCAAAGTTCTTAATGGCTTCGGTCCACATGGAAAAAAGTATGACGTTGGTATCGAGGTTTGCCTGTTGCATTTGTTCTGCAGCCTCGGACATTCCTTTGGCAACCTCTTGTCGGAAGAGTGCAACCCCTTGACCGCGAAGCATTGCTGCTTCTTTTTCGGCCATCGCTGCAATTTTTATAGCATTACCTTCTGCTTCTGCTGCTTTCGTTTTGGTAATCAATAATGCCTGTCCTTCATTCTCCGCCGCGGCTTTTAAATTATTGGAAGCAACAACCTTGCTCATGCTTTCCATAATGGCTTTATCGAAGGTAATATCGTTGATTTGCAGATCAATGAGATGATAACCCCAGGTTTCGAGTGTGTGATCAATTTGGCCTTTTACGCTTTCCACCAATTCGTGCCGTAATCCCAATATTTCAGCTTGCTTTTGACTTGCGACATAGGACCGAATCGACCCTTCGATGGTACGAATGAGGGCTTGCATTAAATCTTTATTACTTATGAACTTAAAGGCCACTTTTTTAATAGTTTCTTCCTGCTCATCTACCACAGAATACAACAACATGCTTTTGAAATAGACGTTGGCTTGATCAATTGTTACCGCTTGAAACTCCATTTCAATGCTTTGATTTTGCGAAGAGATACGCTTAAAAACCTGTTCGAAAAAAGGAATTTTAAACCTGAGCCCCGGTGTGGCTGTTCTACGGTATTTTCCGAACAAGGTGATCACGGCAATGGTGCCTTGGTTTACGGTGTAGAGCCCAGAAACAATGAGCAGAAATATAGGAACGAGAATGTATAAATAAATCATGGTTTTATGGTTGTTTTGGAGAATTCAGTTTTAGCGCAATTGCAACTTGAAGCGGATTTACACGACGAAAAGAGCAACAGGGATAGTATCCCAATGAAAAGAAGGTGTTGTATCTTTTTATTCCGCATGCACTAAGTTAGCAAGTTTTAGGAAAACACTTGGTTTTTCGTTCATGCTTTTAATGTTCTTGAACAGAATAATGGTGTTGCTCAAGGTTCAGTTCGCCAATTTTTTTGAGGGATTTTACCAAATTTGTAAGTTCATAATGAGTTTAAATGGGTAATTTCGTTAAAAACACACAATGAGAACAATCGCCATTATTTTGGGTATTACACTTTTCTTAATGTCATGTAATACGACTTCTTCAAACGATAAGCAGGGTAAAACAAAGAAAGCATCGAGTCAAGCTGCCACGCCTCCAAAACCAGGGGAAATCGTTGTGGAACGAAACCCTGAGCGCATGGAGAACGCAGAAAAAGTTCTGTTAAGGTTTAATCCAAAGGTGGGTTCCAAAAAGTATATGACGATGAAGATGATTACCGATGTAATGGGCCAGTCTTCAGAAATAACCATGGTAATGAGCCAAAAATTCAATAAAATTTCTAACAATGGCGAAGTTGATTCAGAGGTAAGGTATACCGACTTCACCATGGATATGATGGGAAGAAAAATCTCTTTGGATGATTCACCAGAACTTCAGGCCATAGCAAAATCTAAAGCTAATATTCGGTTTAATGACCGCGGTGAAATTCTTGACGTGAAAAGCGATAATAAGGAGCTTGCTAATCAAATTAAGCAAACCTCCTCGTCCATGTTTATGGCAACCTACCCCAAGCAAGAGTTATTTATTGGCGATCGTTGGAAAACGAATCAGACCATGGCAACAGGAGGAATGGAAGGCGACTTTATTTCAACCTACACGCTGAAGGAGATTAATGATAAAACCATCATTATCGACATGAAATCCAATGGTAAAGGAACAAGTTCTTCTGTGAAAGTAGCATTTGATTTATCAGGTACTTTAACCGTTGACAGGGCAACAGGCTATCCATTAAAAGCGGATATAATACAAAATTTTAAGATTCCCCAAGGTAAGGGTACCAATACCATTACCATATCGGTAGATTAACGTTGTTGCCTGTTGAAATAACCTAATAAGGTTTTTGTCCCATATAATTTCCAGGAGGATCATAGTTGCAAACAAAGAAAAAGGTCCCAGTTGCGCTTTGGGCGCACCCACATCCCACTTTTTCTGTTCTTTTCCATATTACTTGGGTATAATGGCCGGTTCCTTCTTTTTTTCCGTTAATCGCCTTGTAGCGATATATTTTCTTTTCGTCATTCCAGTATTGAACGCCATCCGAATAATCCGGGAGTACATAGGACGACCAAAAGATGTTTTCTCCGTAATGATGAGGGGGTCTGTGATGAATTCCTTGGTCTTCTTTTGCAAGTTGCAGGGCCCATTCTTCGGCAAATGAAGCTAATTCCTCGCTCCAAACTAAATCCGGAATTTTTAGGATTTGACGCTCGTGATTGTGCTTTTTTAAAATGGCGTTCCGCGATTCCTCGTCGATCATCAAAAGGTTTTGTCCTATGATGCTTGAGCTTATCATCAGTAAACCCAACAACCCTTTTATTTTTATCATAGCCCTCTGATTCTACTGTAGAAATTAAAAATCCTAGTTCGGTTACGAAGAAAATGTGAACTTTGCATTCATGCGCTACTATTTTTTATTCGTGCTCGCTTGTATAATCCATGGTGTTTTCGGCCAAATGACACCGTTTGCCACAAAACGTGGTAGCTTCTATTTCTATTGGGGTTGGAATCGCGCTTACTACGCTCCTTCTACGCTTCGATTTCATGGTAATACCTACGATTTTCAATTGTATGATGTAGTGGCAGTTGACCGTCAATCACCTTTTTCACCTTCCTTGTATTTTAGCCCCAAGAAAATGACGATTCCTCAATATAATTTTCGAATGGGATATTACTTCAAAAACGGTCTCCAATTTTCCCTTGGCGTTGATCACATGAAATACGTAATGCTCCACGATCAACCGAGCACGATCAACGGTTATATCTACAATTCAGGCACACCCTACGACGGAGTATACACCAATCAGGACTTTCTAATATCACAAGATTTTCTCAAATTCGAACATACGGATGGATTGAACTACATCAACGCTGAACTCCGAAAATCCAAGGTTCTATTCCAAACCAGGTGGTTTCAACCTATACTGCATTACGGTGGAGGTGTTGGGGCAATGTTGCCCAAAACCAATACCACCCTCCTGTCGAATCCGCGCTACGACGCTTTTCATTTGGCTGGATACGGTGTTGATGGCGTTTTTGCACTACAATGTTTATTTTTCAAGTATTTCTTCATCCAAGGGGAGGCCAAAATGGGGTTCATTCACATGCCCGACATCCGCACAACGATGCATCGAAGCGACCGCGCATCGCAAATGATATTGTACACTCAATTCAATGTGAATTTTGGGTTACGGTTTTCTTTGTTCAGTGCACCTGAACTCATTATTCCTGATACACGATTTCCGAACTAGGCAGTTTCACTGCATCCATGAACCTCCCACGGATAGAACGTTGGGTAATTCGAGATAGCGCTCGTAGGTATCGGCTTTAATTCCTCCGGTTGGACAAAAACGCACCTCGGGAAATACTTGTCCGTAGGTTTTCAGAGCTTCGAGCCCACCGAA
>Ga0078894_10000345_pt1 | contig 31782 bp, 17 predicted proteins | sample LauGreSu1BDMLBSD_2_FD_67506 | JGI IMG/M metagenome (GOLD analysis project Ga0078894, IMG submission 67506) | Freshwater lake microbial communities from Lake Michigan, USA - Su13.BD.MLB.SD (version 4) (version 4) | ecosystem: Environmental > Aquatic > Freshwater > Lake | place: Lake Michigan... | reverse complement strand
ACGGTGTTAGCGGTGTGTCAGGATCTTCAGGAACGAGTGGTTTCTCTGGTGTTGACGGTACAGCTGGTACAAGTGGTAATAGTGGTTCTGATGGTTCTTCAGGTTCATCTGGGTCATCTGGTTCCGATGGTTCTTCAGGAACAAGTGGTGTTTCAGGTGAGTCTGGTTCATCAGCATCTTCAGGATCAAGTGGTTCTGATGGAAGTTCAGGTTTAAGTGGTTCTTCTGGGTCAAACGGTTCATCTGGTATTTCTGGTTCATCTGGTAGCGATGGTTCTTCTGGTGTTTCAGGTTCTTCTGGTAGCGATGGTTCTTCGGGTACGAGTGGTTCATCGGGTATTGATGGTGTTAGTGGTATAAGTGGTATTTCAGCTACTTCAGGTAGCGATGGTTCTTCAGGAACAAGTGGGCAAGCTGGTTCTAACGGTGTTAGCGGTATAAGTGGATCTTCGGGTTCTGACGGGTCTTCTGGTTCTTCAGGTTTTGGTGGAAGCAGTGGTTCTTCTGGTTTAAGTGGTTCTAGTGGTAGTGATGGTTCTAGTGGTGAAAGTGGATCTTCAGCAAGTTCTGGTTCTTCTGGATCAGACGGTTCTTCAGGTACAAGTGGTGAATCTGGCTCAAATGGTAGTTCAGGTTTAAGTGGCTCAAGTGGTAGTGATGGTTCTTCAGGAACTTCTGGTATAAGTGGTTCTTCAGCATCTTCAGGTACAAGTGGTGAAAGTGGCTCAACAGGGTCAAACGGTTCTTCAGGCGAGTCTGGCTCATCTGGAAGTGATGGATCTTCGGGTACGTCTGGATTTAGCGGCTCGGCAGGATCGGACGGTTCTTCAGGTACATCTGGATTTAGTGGATCAGCGGGTTCTTCAGCATCTTCAGGATCTTCTGGTAGTGATGGTTCTAGTGGTATTTCAGGTATTTCTGGTTCTTCTGGTTCTGACGGTTCTTCTGGATCAAGCGGTTTGGATGGTGTTAACGGTGTATCGGGAGTTTCAGGTTCTGATGGTACATCAGGTTTCTCTGGTGTTGATGGTACAGCTGGTACAAGTGGTAATAGTGGTTCTTCTGGATCTGACGGTTCCTCAGGTTCATCAGGTATCTCTGGTGAATCTGGTTCTTCAGCAAGTTCTGGTTCATCTGGTAGTGATGGATCTTCAGGTATAAGTGGTTCTGCGGGTTCTTCAGCAAGCTCTGGTTCTTCAGGGTCTGACGGTTCTTCAGGAACAAGTGGGTTAAGTGGTTCTTCCGCTTCATCAGGAACATCTGGTTCTTCAGCAAGTTCTGGTTCTGACGGTAGTTCAGGAACTTCAGGTATAAGCGGGTCTTCTGGTAGTTCAGCATCTTCAGGTTTAAGCGGGTCTTCTGGTAGTGATGGAAGTTCTGGCGTGAGTGGATCATCAGGTAGTGATGGTTCTTCAGGAACTTCAGGTACATCAGGTATTGATGGTGCTAGTGGTATTTCAGGGATTTCAGGTACTTCAGGATCAGATGGTTCTTCAGGCACGAGTGGTGAAAGCGGTAGTAATGCTTCTTCAGGTACGAGTGGTTTAAGTGGATCTTCAGGATCAAGTGGTTCTGATGGATCTTCAGGAACTTCTGGTATAAGTGGTTCTGATGGTTCATCGGGTATAAGTGGTTCAACTGGCTCAGCTGGTACGTCTGGTCAATCAGGTTCTACGGGTTCTTCAGGGACAAGTGCTGAAAGCGGCTCAACAGGCTCAAACGGATCTTCAGGTTTAAGTGGGTCTTCTGGGTCAGATGGTTCTTCAGGAACAAGTGGATTTAGCGGTTCAGCTGGTTCATCAGCATCTTCAGGATCTTCTGGATCAGATGGTTCTTCAGGAACAAGTGGTTTCTCTGGTGAATCTGGTTCATCTGGAAGTGATGGTTCTTCAGGTTCTTCAGGTGAGAGTGGGTCTTCTGGTTCATCAGCTTCTTCTGGTTCTGATGGTTCTTCAGGAACTTCAGGATTTAGTGGTACATCCGCTTCATCAGGAACATCTGGTTCTTCAGCAAGTTCTGGTTCTGACGGTAGTTCAGGTACAAGTGGTGTCTCTGGTGAATCTGGTTCTTCAGCATCTTCAGGTTCATCTGGAAGTGATGGATCTTCAGGTTCTTCAGGTATAAGTGGCGAAAGCGGTTCTTCAGCAAGTTCTGGATCTTCAGGATCAGATGGATCTTCAGGTATCTCTGGTTTCTCAGGATCAAGTGGTTCTGACGGTTCTTCTGGATCAAGCGGTTTGGATGGTGTTAACGGTGTCAGTGGTGTATCGGGATCTTCAGGAACTTCAGGTTTCTCTGGTGTTGATGGTACGGCTGGTACAAGTGGTAATAGCGGCTCTTCAGGATCAAGTGGATCTGATGGTAGTTCAGGTACAAGTGGTATTTCTGGCGAATCTGGTTCTTCAGCAAGTTCTGGTTCATCTGGAAGTGATGGATCTTCAGGTATAAGTGGATCAGCGGGTTCTTCGGCATCTTCAGGTTCATCTGGTAGTGATGGTTCTTCAGGTACTTCTGGATTTAGTGGATCTTCAGCAAGTTCAGGAACTTCAGGTTCTTCAGCAAGTTCTGGATCTGATGGTAGTTCAGGTACAAGTGGTATAAGTGGTGAAAGCGGATCTGCTGGTTCTTCAGCAAGTTCTGGTTCATCTGGAAGTGATGGATCTTCAGGTATAAGTGGTTCATCTGGTTCATCAGCGTCTTCAGGAACAAGTGGTAGCGATGGAAGTTCAGGAACAAGTGGTGTTGATGGTACTTCTGGTTTGTCATCATCAAGTGGATCTTCAGGATCAAGTGGTAGCGATGGTTCTTCAGGAACGAGTGGTATAAGCGGTGAATCTGGTTCAAGCGGTTCTTCAGCTTCTTCAGGATCTTCTGGTAGTGATGGTATAAGCGGTGAATCTGGTTCTTCAGGATCAAGTGGTTCTGATGGGTCTTCAGGAACATCTGGTTCTTCAGGTATAAGTGGTACATCGGCAAGTTCTGGTTCTTCGGGATCAGACGGTTCTTCAGGTACGTCTGGTGTTTCAGGCGAGTCTGGTTCATCAGCATCTTCAGGTTCATCTGGAAGTGATGGTTCTTCAGGTACATCTGGATTTAGCGGTTCAGCTGGTTCATCAGCATCTTCAGGATCTTCTGGATCAGATGGTTCTTCAGGTACAGCTGGATTTAGCGGGGAAAGTGGTTCTTCAGGATCTGATGGTTCATCAGGTTCTTCAGGTTTAGATGGTGTTAACGGTGTATCAGGGGTGTCAGGTTCATCAGGAACTTCAGGTTTCTCTGGTGTTGACGGTACAGCTGGTACAAGTGGGTTAAGTGGATCGGATGGTTCATCTGGTTCATCAGCATCTTCAGGATCAAGTGGTTCTGATGGGTCTTCAGGAACAAGTGGTATAAGTGGATCAGCGGGTTCTTCGGCATCTTCAGGTTCATCTGGAAGTGATGGTTCTTCAGGTACATCTGGATTTAGCGGTTCAGCTGGTTCATCAGCATCTTCAGGGACAAGTGGTTCTTCTGGTTCATCAGCATCTTCAGGAACATCTGGTACATCAGCTTTAAGTGGTTCTTCAGCAACTTCTGGTACAAGTGGGTCTTCTGGTTCTACTGGTACAAGTGGTGAGAGTGGTGATTCAGCATCTTCAGCAACCTCAGGTTCAAGTGGATCTTCAGGTTCTGTTGGTACGTCTGGTATATCTGGTTTGGGTTGTTTCTCATTAGAATATGTTTGGTCGTTTGACCCAGATTTGGGGCCAAATAACGGCGAGTTAATTAGTCAAAACGGTTCATTGGGTAGTTTTGTTACTAGTATTAAAATAAGTGACACGGATGGTGGTAATATAGATCGCGATGCGGCATTAGATGCACTTTCCGCTGGATCTCAAATAACAATTAATGGTTACATTTATACTATATTGTCTAACTCAGACTCTGGTAGTTACCACGTATTTAACGTATCATTCGTTTCAGGACCAGCGGACGCTTCACCCGCACCAGGTACACCTATGGTATTGGAGTTCTGTGTTTCTTTGGGTAGTGGTTCAAGTGGTACATCTGGTACTAGCGGATCTTCAGGATCTACTGGTACGAATGGTTCATCTGGTCTATCTGGTTTAAGCGCATCTTCGGGTACATCAGGTACTAGTGGTTCATCAGCATCTTCTGGTACTGAAGGTTCATCTGGTTTATCAGCAGCGTCTGGTTCTTCAGCAACTTCAGGTTCATCTGGGTCAACTGGTACGTCAGGTTCATCTGGGTTATCAGCTTCTTCAGGAACATCTGGTTCTTCAGCAAGTTCGGGTACAAGTGGTTCAACTGGTACGTCTGGCACATCAGCGTTAGCTGGATCTTCGGGAACATCTGGGTCATCTGGAACATCTGGGTCTTCAGCTTTAGCTGGGTCTTCAGCATCTTCAGGGACATCTGGTTCTTCTGGGTCGACTGGTACAAATGGTACTATTGGTTCATCAGCACTTTCTAGGTCTTCAGGAACTTCTGGTTCATCTGGTACATCTGGTACAACTGGTATTGATGGTGTTAGTGGTGTAAATGGTACTAGCGGTTTATCTGGTACATCAGGATCAACAGGTACCGCTGGATCTTCAGGTGGTTCTAGTTCATCAGCAACATCTGGTTCTTCAGGAACATCTGGTAGTACAGGTACATCTGGTTCATCAGCATTAAGTGGGACATCTGGTTCTTCTGGAACATCTGGTTCCTCAGGTTCAACAGGTTCTGCTGGTACAGCGGGTTCATCAAATGCTTCAGCTTCTTCAGGAACAAGTGGTTCTTCTGGTAGTACTGGTACAAATGGTACTAGTGGCGCTTCAGCGTTAAGTTCGTCTTCAGGCACATCAGGAACGTCTGGTTCTTCAGGTTCTTCTGGTACTGAAGGTTCTTCTGGTAGATCAGCAGCTTCTGGTTCTTCAGCAACAAGTGGTTCATCTGGATCAACAGGTACCGCTGGTACAAGTGGTAACTCTTTATCTTCAGGTACTTCAGGTTCTGCGGGTACTTCGGGTTCTTCAGCAACTTCAGGAACATCTGGATCAACTGGTACGTCTGGTACATCAGCGTTAAGCGGTTCTTCAGCTTCTTCAGGTACTTCAGGTTCATCTGGATCTACGGGTACAAATGGTACTATTGGTTCATCATCATTAAGTGCTTCTTCAGGAACATCTGGGTCTTCAGGTACAACTGGTACAACTGGTATGGCTGGTGATAGTGGACAAAGTAAGGTATCTGGTACTTCAGGTTCTTCAGGAACATCTGGTAGTACGGGTTCTTCTGGTACAATTGGGTCTTCGGCTTTAAGCGCAAGTTCTGGTACAAGTGGTTCTAGTGGATCCACAGGTACAGCTGGTACTTCAGGTCTTTCAGCGTTGAGTGGCTCTAGTGGTTCATCAGCAACAAGCGGTTCAACTGGTACAGCTGGTACTAGCGGTAGCTCCTTATCTTCAGGTACGTCAGGTTCTGCGGGTACTTCAGGTTCATCAGCCACTTCAGGTACGTCAGGTTCTTCAGCTTTAAGTGCTTCTTCAGGTACGTCAGGTTCTTCTGGGTCGACTGGTACAAATGGTACTATTGGTTCGTCATCATTAAGTGCTTCTTCAGGTACTTCAGGATCTTCTGGATCTACGGGTACAACTGGTTTAGCTGGTGATAGTGGACAAAGTAAGGTATCTGGTACTTCAGGATCTTCGGGTACATCTGGTTCTACTGGATCTACAGGTACTGCTGGTATCGCTGGTAATAGCGCAGCATCAGCAACTTCAGGAACATCAGGCTCAAGCGGTTCACAAGGTTCTGGTGGTACAAGTGGTAGAAGTGACGCCTCTGGGTCTTCAGGAACATCTGGTTCTTCTGGTAGCACAGGTACCGCTGGTACAATCGGAGCATCTGCTTTAAGTGCATCTTCAGGTACGTCAGGTTCATCAGGTACATCTGGATCTGGTGGTACTTATGGTGGTAGTTCATTATCTGGTTCTTCTGGTACATCTGGATCTAGTGGTTCTGCGGGTACATCTGGTATAAGTGGTAATGTTGGTACAAACGGTACTTACGTTAACGTTAATGTAACTGCACCAGTAACTGGTGGTGGTGCTTTATCATCTGATGTAACAGTCGGTCTTGATATTAACGGTTCAACACAAAACGGTGTGTTTATTTGGGATGCGGCTAATAACAGATTTGAAGTACTCACTGACTTTACTTACGATTCAACACATAACGCGTTGGGGTTAGGTTTATATTCGATGATGTTATCGGATAAAGCAACATCTACTTCATCGGGTGTAACACCATTGAAAGTGATCGATAATAGCCCTAATAATGTGCTGGGTATGTTTGTTGATTATGTGATTGAGAACGTTACTAGTGGTGGGTTTAGAGCTGGCACATTAAGGTCAACCCACACAGGTGGAAACACTGTATATGACGAAACTTCAACAGCCGATATTGGTGGGTCAACGAGCGGTATAAGATTACTTACAGATATTTCTGGTACTGATTTTAGATTGTTAGCTAACAACGGTGATGGGTCATCATACAATATAACATTTAGTATAAAATTAATTAGAGTTTAATTTAATAATACGGGTGTTTTTTAACTAAAAAATATATTTATAGATAAGTAATAATTTAAGAACGCAAAATGGCAAACGAACACATTATAAGAAGTGGTATTTTTGGAAAAAATGTGGATGAGAATTTATCTCCTTCACACTACGTTTCATTTGATCCAGCATCGGGTGAATTCACCTACACATCATTAACATCAGGGACAGCGGGTACTACGGGAACATCAGGGGTTTCTGGTTTAAGTGGTACCTCTGGATCTTCTGCGTCTTCAGGGACAACTGGAACCACTGGTGGTAGTGGTCTAAGCAAAACCTCTGGATCTTCAGGTACATCAGGCTCAACTGGTACTGATGGTCAATCAGGTTTATCAAAATCTTCAGGAACATCTGGTTCCTCAGGTTCAACAGGTACTTCAGGTACAATCGGGTCTTCAGCTTTAAGCGCTAGCTCGGGTACAAGCGGTTCTTCTGGTTCTACTGGCACAGCTGGTGCTTCAGGTGGTAGTAATTCTTCAGGTACAAGTGGTTCATCTGGATCAACAGGCACCGCTGGATCCGCTGGATCATCAAATGCTTCAGCATCTTCTGGTACATCAGGTACAAGCGGTTCAACTGGTTCTGCTGGTACAGATGGTCAATCTGGTTTGTCAAAATCATCAGGAACTTCAGGTTCTTCTGGATCCGCGGGATCAGCTGGTTTATCAGGTTTAAGCGGATCTGCGGGTTCTTCAGCGACAAGTGGATCAGCGGGTTCATCTGGATCAGAAGGTTCATCGGGTAGATCTGCGGCTTCAGGTTCTTCAGCAACAAGTGGTTCTTCGGGATCAACTGGTACAGACGGTCAATCAGGTTTGAGTAAGTCTTCGGGGACTTCAGGTTCTAGTGGTAGTACTGGTACTTCAGGTACTGCTGGATCATCAAATGCTTCAGCATCTTCTGGTACATCAGGTACTAGTGGTTCAACAGGTACTGCTGGCTCAAACGGTCAGTCAGGATTATCTGGGTCAGCTGGTTCTTCAGCAACAAGTGGATCAGCTGGTTCTTCAGGAACAAGTGGATCAAACGGACAATCGGGTAACAGTGGTAGTTCTGCAACCTCAGGTACATCTGGATCGTCTGGTTCTGCGGGCGCATCAGCATCTTCTGGTTCATCGGCAACTTCAGGTTCTGCGGGTACAAGCGGATCTTCAGCCTTGAGTGGGTCTTCAGCAACCTCAGGTTCTTCTGGATCGACTGGTACAAACGGTACTTCAGGTAACGCAGGTAATAGTGGTTTGTCTAAATCCTCTGGAACATCTGGTTCTTCTGGTTCTACAGGAACAAGTGGTACTGATGGCCAATCAAGCTTATCAAAATCATCAGGAACGTCTGGATCTAGTGGATCTTCAGGTTCAACAGGTTCCGCTGGAACAGCGGGTTCATCAAATGCCTCGGCTTCATCAGGAACGTCTGGGTCTAGCGGTTCAACTGGTACTTCAGGATCAGCGGGTCTAAGTGGTTCTGCGGGTTCTTCAGGAACTTCAGGTACATCTGGATCAAGTGCATCTTCGGGGTCTTCAGGTACAAGTGGTTCTGCGGGTTTAAGTTCATCTAGCGGTTCATCAGCAACAAGTGGTACTTCAGGATCAACAGGATCTAATGGTACTTCAGGTAATGCTGGTAACAGTGGTTTATCAAAATCTTCAGGTACATCAGGGTCAACTGGTACATCAGGTACTGACGGTAATAGTGGTTTGTCTAAATCTTCTGGTACATCAGGTACAAGCGGTTCAACGGGTACCGCTGGTTCGGCTGGTTCTTCAAATGCGTCAAATTCTTCGGGTACTTCAGGAACATCTGGTTCTTCTGGATCAACTGGTACAAATGGTACCTCTGGCGCCTCAGCGTTAAGTGGTTCTGCGGGTTCTTCAGCAACTTCTGGTACATCAGGTTCTGCTGGATCAAATGGCCAATCAGGTTTATCAGGTTCTGCTGGTAGTTCAGCTACTTCAGGAACAAGTGGTTCTTCTGGATCAACAGGAACAGCTGGTTCAGCGGGATCTTCAAATGTGTCAGCTTCTTCAGGAACAAGTGGCTCATCTGGATCAACTGGTACAAACGGTACTTCAGGTAATGCTGGTAATAGTGGGTTGAGTAAATCTTCTGGTACAAGTGGGTCTTCTGGTACTTCGGGAACTGACGGTCAATCAGGTTTGAGTAAATCTTCTGGTACAAGTGGGTCTTCTGGTACTTCAGGATCAACGGGTACCGCTGGTTCGGCTGGTAACAGCGGTTCTTCAGCGACAAGCGGATCTTCTGGTTCTACTGGTTCTAACGGTACTTCAGGTGCCGCTGGTAATAGTGGGTCTTCAGCAACAAGTGGTACATCAGGTTCAACAGGATCTAACGGTTCTAATGGTGCTGCTGGTAATAGTGGTATATCTTCCACATCAGGAACTTCAGGTTCTTCAGGAACTTCAGGTTCTAAAGGTAGCGATGGTACTGCTGGTAATAGCGGTGCTTCAGCTTCTTCAGGAACTTCAGCTTCTTCTGGTTCTTCAGGATCGGCTGGTACTGCTGGCCAATCGGGGTTATCTGGTTCAGCTGGTTCATCAGCAACTTCTGGTACATCAGGATCAACAGGTTCAAATGGTACTTCGGGTAACGCGGGTAATTCAGGTCTAAGTAAATCTTCTGGTACAAGTGGTTCTACAGGAACATCTGGTACTGACGGTAATAGTGGTTTAAGTAAATCTTCAGGAACATCTGGTTCAAGCGGTTCAACTGGTTCTGCTGGAACAGATGGACAATCAGGTTTATCAAAATCTTCAGGAACATCAGGAACATCTGGTTCATCAGGTTCTTCTGGTACTGAAGGTTCTTCTGGTAGATCAGCAGCGTCTGGTTCATCAGCAACTTCTGGTTCTTCTGGTAGCACAGGAACTGATGGCCAATCAGGTTTAAGTAAATCTTCAGGTACAAGTGGCTCATCTGGTTCAACAGGAACTGCTGGTACAATAGGTTCTTCTTCACTAAGTGCAAGCTCGGGAACTTCAGGTACATCTGGTTCTTCTGGATCAACTGGTACAAACGGTTCTGCGGGTGGTTCTGCTCTTAGTGGTTCATCTGGTAGTTCTGCAACCTCAGGTTCATCTGGATCTACTGGTACAAACGGTACTTCAGGTAATGCTGGTAATAGTGGTTTATCTAAATCTTCAGGTACATCGGGTTCTTCTGGATCAACTGGTACCGCTGGATCAACAGGTGCTTCAAATGTTTCGGCGTCTTCGGGTACATCAGGTACTTCTGGTTCTTCAGGATCGGCTGGTACTGCTGGTCAATCAAGTTTATCTGGTTCTGCTGGTTCTTCAGCAACAAGTGGTACATCTGGTTCTGCTGGTTCAAATGGTACTTCAGGTAACGCAGGTAATAGTGGTTTGTCTAAATCTTCAGGTACAAGCGGTTCAACAGGTACTTCAGGAACTGACGGTAATAGCGGCTTATCTAAATCTTCTGGCTCTTCTGGCTCTTCGGGGTCAACAGGTACCGCTGGTAGTGATGGCCAATCAGGTTTATCAAAATCTTCAGGTACTTCAGGTTCCTCAGGATCAACAGGTACAAATGGTACCTCTGGCGCTGCTGGTAATAGCGGTATATCTTCTACATCAGGTACTGCTGGTTCAAGTGGTACATCAGGTTCTAAAGGTAGCGATGGTACTGCTGGTAATAGCGGTGCTTCAGCTTCTTCAGGAACTTCAGCTTCTTCTGGTTCTTCAGGATCGGCTGGTACAAACGGCTCTAATGGTCAATCAGGTTTATCTGGCTCAGCTGGTTCATCAGCCACTTCTGGTTCTTCTGGTTCTACGGGTACTGCTGGTACAAGTGGTAATGCTGGTAACTCAGGTTTATCTAAAACATCAGGAACAAGTGGTTCTTCTGGTAGCACAGGTTCTTCAGGAACAGATGGTCAATCTGGTTTGAGTAAGTCTTCAGGGACAAGTGGTTCTTCTGGTAGCACAGGTTCTGCTGGTACAGACGGTCAATCTGGTTTAAGTAAATCTTCTGGTACAAGTGGTTCTTCAGGATCAACTGGTACAAATGGTAACGCTGGTAACAGTGGTATATCTTCTACTTCTGGTACAGCAGGTTCTTCGGGAACTTCTGGTTCTAAAGGTAGCGATGGTACTGCTGGTAATAGTGGTGCTTCAGCTTCTTCAGCGACTTCAGGAACCTCTGGATCGACTGGTACAAACGGTTCTAACGGTACGAGTGGTAAATCTGGCGATAGTGGTTCTTCAGCTTCTTCTGGTACAAGCGGAACATCTGGTTCTACTGGTACTTCAGCTAATGCAGGTGAATCAGGTTTAAGTAAATCTTCAGGTACATCTGGATCAAGCGGTTCACAAGGTTCTGGTGGTACAAGTGGTAGAAGTGACGCCTCTGGGTCTTCAGGAACATCTGGTTCTTCAGGGTCTTCTGGTACTAGTGGTGCTTCTGGTTTAAGTGGGTCTGCGGGTAGTTCAGCTTCTTCAGGAACTTCGGGTTCTAACGGTGTTGCTGGTAATAGTGGGGCTTCGGCGTTGAGTGGATCAAGTGGTAGTACGGGTTCTAACGGTACTTCAGGTAATGCGGGTGGATCAGGTTTATCAAGATCTTCAGGTACAAGCGGTTCTTCAGGATCAACTGGTTCTAACGGTACCGATGGTGTTAGTGGAGCTTCCGCTTCATCTAAATCTTCAGGAACATCTGGTTCAAGTGGTTCAACTGGTTCCGCTGGAACAGATGGACAATCAGGTTTATCAAAATCTTCAGGAACATCAGGTTCTTCTGGTACATCAGGTTCTTCTGGTAATGCTGGTAACAGTGGGGCTTCAGCTTTAAGCGGATCTTCAGGATCAACTGGTACAAACGGTTCTAATGGTGCTGCTGGTAATAATGGTTTAAGCGCAAATTCAGGATCTTCTGGTTCTTCAGGTACAACTGGTACAACTGGTTTAGCTGGTGATAGTGGACAAAGTAAGGTATCTGGTACATCAGGATCTTCGGGTTCTAATGGTACAGCTGGTAATAATGGTAATAGTGCGGCATCAGCATCGAGTGGTACATCAGGAACATCTGGTTCTTCTGGTAGTACAGGTACAACTGGTAACGCTGGTAATAGTGGTTTATCTAAATCTTCAGGTACTTCTGGATCTTCTGGTAGTACGGGTTCTGCTGGTACAGATGGCCAATCAGGCTTAAGTAAATCTTCTGGTACAAGTGGAACATCTGGTTCTTCAGGTAGTGATGGTACATCAGGAAGATCTGGATTTAGTGGTTCTTCAGGTTCTTCAGCAACCTCAGGTTCTAACGGTACTTCAGGTAACGCTGGTAACAGTGGATTGAGTGCTAACTCGGGTTCTTCAGGATCGACTGGTACAAACGGTTCTAACGGTGTTGCTGGTAATAATGGTGCTTCAACAGTAAGTGGTTCTTCAGGATCTTCTGGATCTACGGGTACAACTGGTTTAGCTGGTGATAGCGGACAAAGTAAGGTATCTGGTACATCAGGTTCTTCAGGTTCTAATGGTTCTAGTGGTAATAACGGCGCTAATGGGGCTAGTGGTGCCTCTGGATCTTCAGGATCGACAGGTTCCGCTGGTACTTCAGGTATGAGCATGGCTCCAGGTGCTTCAGGAGCTTCAGGTTCTTCGGGTTCTTCAGGAACAGCTGGTTCTAACGGTACTTCAGGTAATGCTGGTAACAGCGGTGCTTCGGCTAATTCAGGTTCTTCTGGGTCTTCAGGAACAGCTGGTTCTAATGGTACGATCGGTATGAACGGTGTTAGTGGTGGTGCTGGCGCTGCCCCTGGTAGTGGTACTTCTGGTTCTTCTGGATCAACAGGTACAAGTGGTACAACTGGTAACGCTGGTAATAGTGGTTTATCTAAATCTTCAGGTACTTCTGGTTCTTCTGGATCGACTGGTTCTTCAGGTACTGACGGTGCTGCTGGTAATAGTGGTTTATCTAAATCTTCAGGTACTTCAGGTACTTCAGGATCTAATGGTTCATCTGGTAACGCTGGTAACAGTGGATTGAGTGCTAACTCGGGTTCTTCAGGATCAACTGGTACTGCTGGTACAAGTGGTTTACCAGTACCTTCGGGAACATCAACCGTTTCAGGTTCTTCTGGTTCTTCTGGTACAAACGGTTCTAACGGTGTTGCTGGTAATAGTGGTAACTCAGGTGTAAGTGGTGTATCTGGTTCTAACGGATCTAACGGTACCTCTGGTAATAATGGTAACTCTGGTAATTCTGGTAACTCAGGTGTATCTGGTTCTAATGGTTCTAACGGTACAAACGGTATATCTGGTAATAACGGTGGTTCTGGTGTGAGTGGTGTATCTGGATCTTCTGGATCTACTGGCTCAAATGGTACATCGGGTAACTCAGGTAACGCTGGTAATTCAGGTTTATCTAGAACTTCAGGAACTTCTGGTTCTTCTGGTTCAAATGGTGTTGCTGGTAATAATGGTAACTCTGGTTTAAGTGGTGTATCTGGTTCTAATGGTTCTAACGGTACAAACGGTAACAATGGTAACAACGGTGCTAATGGAGCTAGCGGCGCTTCAGGTTCTTCGGGATCAACTGGTACGGCTGGTACTTCAGGTATGAGCATGGCTCCAGGTGCTTCAGGAGCTTCAGGTTCTTCGGGTTCTTCAGGAACAGCTGGTTCTAACGGTGTATCTGGTATATCAAGATCTTCTGGTTCTTCAGGTTCTTCTGGTACTAGTGGTAATGATGGTGCTGCTGGTGTATCTGGTTTATCTAGATCTTCTGGATCTTCTGGATCAACAGGTTCTAACGGTACAACTGGTAACAATGGTGTTAGTGGTGGTGCTGGCGCTGCCCCTGGTAGTGGTACTTCTGGTACTTCTGGTTCTTCAGGATCAAACGGTTCAGCTGGTGCTAGTGGTGTTGCTGGTGTATCTGGTTTATCAAGAACCTCTGGTACAAGTGGTTCTTCTGGTACTAGTGGTAACAACGGTAACAACGGAGCTTCAGGTTTAAGCGGTGTATCTGGTTCTAACGGATCTAATGGTACAAATGGTAACAACGGAGCTAGTGGTAATAGCGGTAATAGCGGAGTATCTGGTTCTAATGGTTCTAACGGTACAAACGGTGTTGCTGGTAATAATGGTAACTCTGGTTTAAGCGGAGTATCTGGTTCATCTGGTTCATCTGGTTCTTCAGGTGTTAATGGTAATGCTGGTAACTCAGGTTTATCTAGAACTTCAGGAACAAGCGGTTCTAATGGTACCTCTGGTAACAATGGTGTGAGCGGTAACAGCGGCGGTTCTGGTGTAAGTGGTGTATCTGGATCTAACGGTACTAACGGTACTAGTGGTAACAATGGTGTGAGCGGTAATAGCGGCCTAAGCGGTGTATCTGGTTCTAATGGTTCTAACGGTACAAACGGTAACAACGGTAACAATGGTAACAACGGTGTTAGCGGTGTTTCTGGTGTGAATGGCTCTAACGGTACAAACGGTGCTAACGGTAACAACGGTGCTAACGGAAACAGCGGTGTTTCTGGTTCTTCTGGTACTAACGGTTCTAACGGTGTTAACGGTAACGCTGGTACTTCAGGTAGATCAAATGCTTCTGGTTCATCTGGTACTAACGGAACATCTGGTGTTAACGGTAACAGTGGTAACAACGGTGTTAGTGGTGTTTCTGGGGCAAACGGTACAAACGGTACTTCAGGTAATGCTGGTACAAACGGTCAAACCATTAACGGAACATCTGGTATCAGTGGTGGATCTTTCACGAACCAACCTGACTTCTTAGTTAGAACAACTGGTACAGCAACTGTTCAAAGTGTTAGCTTCTTGAAAGCTGATATAACAAATACTAGACTTGGTATAAACAATAACTCGCCAGCATATACGTTAGATGTCAATGGTACTATCTACGCGTCTGGTGATGTTATCGCGTACTCGGATCAAAGAGTTAAGGAAAATGTTGTTACTATCAGTGACGCCTTAAATAAAGTAAGAAGTATGAGAGGTGTTAACTATACTAGAAATGATGTTGAGGATAAATCGTTGAAAATGGGTGTTATTGCTCAAGAAGTTCAAAAAGTTGTTCCAGAAGTTATCTCAATGAGAGAATCTGATGGGCACTTAGCGGTTGCTTACTCAAATCTAGTTGGATTACTTATCGAAGCAATAAAAGACCTCGATAAAGAGATTCAAGAGTTAAAGAAATAATAAATAAGAAAGGGGCCTAGGCCCCTTTTTTTATTTCCTTAAACCATTAAGGGATTTTAAAGCCCTTTCTTTAACCCTTTCCTTATCGATCCTGACGTTTTCATCAATAAATGGATACTTTATATTACCCAGGGAAGAAATCATCTCTAAAGCGATATTTCGGGCTTGTTGTGCGTAACTAATACTAACATATTCTCTTGCAGAGTGCATGTTATAGTAACCAACAGAGTAATTTATACATGAAAAATCGTAAAAAGCCCCTAAAACACTAACATCTGTGTATGGGTGTCGACCCAGAGTGTAATCACCCATATAATCTTCCAATATTGGTTGAATTGTTTTATAAAAATCACCATTTTCGTCAAATAACTTGACACCGTTACAATAATGGGTCACCCAATCATTTTCGGGCGCGTCAAATTGTAACGCATAACCAACGTCTTCAAAGAAAACTTCATCGGCTAGTGTTGAGCCGAAACAACCGTACTCCTCAGATACGAAAAAAGCGGCTTTTAAGACCTCTACACGCTCAAGTAGCTCCAAACATACATAAACACCCGCTTTATTATCCCCACCGCACCCAGTTGGCTTATTTGTACCCCTTTCAACAGCATATATTATATCATCTTCATCTGGATGGTGTAGGATATCCATATCAACAATCCTGTGTACAGAATCTGTGTGCGCAACAACGCATGGATAATGTTCGGCAACACCCTTTGTAACGAAAATGTTACCATGTTCATCTATAACATAATCTAAATTAGCTTCGCTAAGATATTTTGTTATTTTAGATATGAGATATTGTTCTTGACCACAGTAAGTTGGTGTTGACAAAATATCTTTTAATTTTTCTTTACTCATTAAAATATGATTTTAATTTTTGTTTATCCACAATGTTTTTAATTGTTTGTGCATAGGTTGGGGCTTCTGCGTAATGTGCTGAAAGGAATAAATAATACTTTTCTTCAGTGTTGATGTTATTTAAATACGTTGATTGGAAAAACCCCATATCTACTATACCATCTTGCCACCTTTTATAATAAGCAAAGTTATTTTTTGACCCAGAACATGTCGTCATCCTACTCTTAGCTTCCCTCATACCAAATAAATTATTATTCGATTTGAATAGGTCGCTTCTCCCTAAACCACTTTCAACAATAGCTTGCGCCATAACAATGTGGGGGAATTTTATCCCATTATTTTTAAGTTCATCAATAAATTTATCTTTAGAAAATTTATCTCGCTCTTTTTGTAGATTTATTATACGAACCTTACTCTCTATTGTATCTAGAGTATCAGATTGAAAATGTCTACCAATAAAAAAGGAACCAACCATTAGTAAAATGGTGGTTCCCAATGCTATTTTAACACTTAATTTGTCTTTGACAAACTTCAGTTGGTTACTGTCGTATCTGTAAAACATTGTCACCACTTATTATCGTGACGACAAATATAGTTAAAAATATTTACCAAAAAAAGTTTTCTTCTCTTTTTTACCTATAACAGATTCAATACCATCGATAACCATTTCTGGTTTTATGGTTTTTGTACATTCAAAGTGTCTTGGTGTGTCTTTATGTTCTGGGCACCATTCCCAATCACCTGGGTTTAACCAATGTCTATTAAAACAACCGTTACAAGTGTTCTCTGGATCTGGGGTAAATATTCTAACGCAGTCCTCAAATTCAGATAAAGGATAACTGAATCCTGAAATTAATACTGTTGGGGTACCGATCGCCCATGACATCCAACTTAAGCCACTACCAAGACCAATAAACATGTCGGCGTTTTTGATATCAATCATTCTATCTGTTAAAGGTATATCACCACCAGTTTTATCGATTACATTTTTAAGGGTACCACCAAGTTTTGAATCATGCCAGTTATCACCCAATTTTTCTGATGTTATCATCACAACTTTATAACCGCGGTCATTAAGATAGTCAACAATTGTTTGCCAACCACCAGGATGATTCCAATATTTAGCATGTGCAGAAGCGTGTGGTGCGATAACAACATATTTACCGTCAAACCTACTTGGTTCACTAGGTACGTCCATTTTAGGTTTTACTTCAACATGATCTAAACCTAAGATAACACTACTAGTTTTTTGTAGCGGGTGTTCTTTAAAATCAATTGGTATTCTACTTTTAACAACCTCTTTATTATCATAGAACCAACCAACGGTATACATTGCATACAAATTTGGTACGGGTGTACCTGGTTTAATAAACTCTAATTCTGGGTACATCTTTTCAAACCATTCATTATGGAATGTAGACACCGCAACTTTACAATTATGTTTTTTTCTAAACTCATCAGCAAATGGGAACCAAGCTAATGTATCACCAACAGCGCTACTATCTAAATGTATATAAACCTTTTTACCTGATGCATCATAATTGTGTTCAAAAACCAACTCGTTACTTTCAACATCATAAACCTTAACACCCCATTCAATAAAATATTGTATAGAACTCTTGGTCCACATGTTATTTGTTATTTCGGTGATATGATGCACATCACCAGTTTTGTTATCCATGAACACCACACGATATTTCTTAGATAAAGGACCTTTTATCTCACAAAAAACTCCGTTAATGAAATGTACGATGAATGAGTTAGAGGGTTCTTTATAGTCCCTAGATAAAATTTCAGTGTTATTGTATTCGTTAATTAATGTTTCCTTCATACTTTTTATATATAAAATTATTTATTATCAGTAGATCAACAACATCGTTTTCTAAATGTGCAAAAGCTTCGTTTGGGTGACAAACGATTGGTTCTTCGTGTACATTAAATGATGTGTTTAATAAAACAGGTACGCCCGTTATCTTATTATATTCATCCAATATTTTATAAAATGTTGGATTTGATTTTGGCGTTACTATTTGTATCCTAGCTGTTTTATCTTTAGGGTGTACGACTGTTGGTATTCTTTCAGACCATTCTGGTCTTGTATCGTATAGCATTGTCATAAATTCAGCGGTGTAAGCTGATTTATCCACCTTAAAGATTGTATTAGCGTGTTCTTCCATTACAGCTGGTGCAAATGGCATAAAATCGTTTCTCTGTAGCTTGTTATTGATTTTATCGTATGTTTCTGGGTTAGTTACCTCACCAATAATACTTCTATTACCCAAAGCCCTTGGGCCGTGTTCGTATCTACCATTAAAAACACCGATAATTTTACCGTTAGCCAAGTACTTGGCCGCTATTTGTGGTGTAAAAAGCTCTCGACTAAACTTGTTAACATCCCAATATTGATCACCAACCTCATCATCAGTGTATGATGTACCCATAAAAACATCATTTAACCTGAATGGTTTAAACTCTGGGTTAAACATTTTATGTACTGTTAAAGCACACCCAAGTGCGCAACCCTCATCACCCATTGGTGGTGCGATGAAAGCTTCATTAACCCAGTATTGCTCGTTAATTCGTTTATTTAATTTAACGTTAGCAAAAACCCCACCAGCTAATGCGATTTTTTTAATATTCGGGTAAAGGTTATGAAGATTCGTTAACAACTGAACTATCTTCTCCTCAAAAACTAGTTGTCCGTTATACGCTAAATCTTGTTTACCACCAAAATAAACTCTAGACCCCATTCTCTTGTAAAAAGATGTGTAAAAATCTAGATAAACTTGACCGAATAAAACACCAGAATCATCTTTATCGGTGTGTATACCTTCTATTTTTATAGCATCATTAAAAGATTTATAAGCAAAAATCTCATGTTTACCATGACCAGCCATACCGACCACCTTGCCCTCATCTTTTAATCTCTTAAAACCCAAAAATTCGGTTAACATAGCATAATAATGACCAAAAGATTTGTTATTAAGACCAAGACCATCGATAAAATTTAAATTACCGTTACTACCTATAAAATATTTTGCACTATAATCACCACCACTAGCATCCATCGTCACAACTAAGGTATCGTCTTCAAACCCACTCAAATAATACGCTGTAGCCGCATGAGAATCGTGGTGATCAACAAAAATAAACTTATGTTCTGGGAACGGTAAACCAGTTTCCAGTGCATCCCATATAATTTTAACTTCTTTTTTGGGGTAATAACTAGTGATGTAGTCGATATCGTTTATATTTAACGATAGTTTATCCATCGCATCTCTTAAACTTAAATGCGGGGCTCTAAAAGTGTCTGAATAAAAATCTTTATAAACTTTTATCCTATTATGTCTTTCTTCTTCTAGAGAAAAAACAATTTTACCGTTATCCATTAAACTAATGCCACAGCAATGGTGACCAGCTGATATCCCTAGTATTTTCATTGAGTGAAACCTTTAAATACTTCCGCTAATTCTACCGATCTATTGTACCAAGATAAACTCTCCGCATGCGCAATGGCTCTAGCTCTGTAAGTGTCATAATTGTTTGTTATATCATCCAACCCACGTACTAGGTCTAAAACATTTCTTGGCGCTCTCCACATACCACTAAAGTCAGTTTCCATCTCAATCCAACCATTAACAGGTAATCCACAAGCGGCCGCTTCCAATATAGTTAAATTAGGGTGACCAGCTTCTAGTTCAGACGGGTGCATAAAAATTGTGTGTCTATGATAGAGATCAACAAGTTCTTCTTGATTAGGTTCCCATTCCAGGTTTAATTTTGGGTAACCAAAAACCCATGGGTTCTCATTTAAAAAATTTTCATTATTTCTAGGTCCAGCTATTGTGATTGGTAGATTCCTAGCCATGGCAGCTTTAATAGCAAAACCAAAACCTTTTCTATCATAACCATTCATACCAGCCAAACCGTTATTAGCTAAACACAATAACCTATGTTCTTTGGGTGGGTTTTTAGCTGGAGTGAAAAAATCCGTGTTAACACCATGTGAAAAATATACTGCTTTGGGTGTATCGAAATATGGTACTAAAAATTTACCAGGCATTAGTGAAACCAATGAATTTTCAATAGCTTTTAAATTTTCTTTAAAAACAAATGAGTTTTTACCGTAATAAAAAGCGTGATGATCGTGTAATTGGTAAATATATGGTATGTTTCTTTCATGTAAGAAGTGACAAAGGTTTGCCATATGCACGTGTACGATATCATACTCACCTGGTTGAATTTCGTTGGCGAATTTTATATCAACCTCATGCCCTAATTTTCTAAGATTTTGTGTAAACTCCCATACAATTTTTTCAACAGCACCCCAATTAGGTGGTGGAACTGGTATCCCGCATCCAGGATGTACTTGACATATTTTCATAATATCTTTTTAATTTGCGAATATAGCCGCAACATCGTTATCTTTATTCTTATCTTTTTTATCCACAATTGAATACCCAGGTAAATGTTTTGTATAAACCTTGGTTGCCATTGCACCATGTAAACCAGCGACTTTGGTCATCCACAGGTCAAACGCATCCCACTTACAAGTTTCAAACTTCTCAACAAAAGTAGGTAATTTATCCCTGTTAATCAAGTAAGATTGTGCTGGCGCGAAGATACTTAAATTCAATAATAGATCTTCTCGTTGTCCATTATATCTCTCAGCAACATAATTACCAAAACCAACCATATCAACATTTTCTTCTTTGGCTAATTGGGACCATCTAATTAAATTGTCGTATAATTCTTGGTATGGGCTATCAATGATAACGTCACCCTCAAAAACAAGTATAAAGTCATACTTATCATTGTCTGGTAAAGTGATACCATTTTTATGCGCTAAGAAACACCCGTAGTGCCCTGGTGATAATTTAAAATACCCTGGTTCAGACGCAACATCATGGGGTCTATTACAAGTGTCAACTGGCGGTAGATCTTTGTAAATCACATTAACTTGCTCATAATACTCAACGTTACTGAAATTACTGGCGAAATCTTTCAATGAAAACGCTGATCTAAGTTCTTTTTGATTTGTTGTTGGTTCTGTCACCAAATGAACAATCCTAATTTTTGGCTTACCATCGTCCTCACCTTTTAATATGTTAACACTATTCACGTCACCGTTATATGTAAACATACCGTTATTTGGTAATTTCGTTGTTAGGTACTCATTATTAACATCAATTGATTTATATTCAATAAATTGTTGGGTGTCTTTATCAAAAGAGGAATACTCAATAAGATATTTAGCGTCTTCACTCAGATCAAAATTAATGATTCGATACCAAGCACCTTTACCCGTAACGGTTAATTGTTCTTCGTGCAATAGGGAACCATTTTTGTTAATTTTTATGTTAACAATACGACTATCTATTGAATTAGAGACTTGGAAATATGTTGCAAACGTATTTGGTAAATTAGTTGGTAATAAAGTGAAATATTCTACTCTAGAATAGTCCCTGTGATGAAAATTTGTTGCGATTTCCGTCTTAAAAATCTCTTCACCAACTAATTCAATTTCATTTAACTTATCTTTAAAGGCAAAATACATTAAATTCTCATAACCATTGCTATAAGAACCCCATTTATGTCTTAAACTCTCATAATCCTCAGCAGTAAAAACTCGCTCAACGTTATTTAAGTAAAACCATGGTTTAATACCCATAAAAAACGTTGTAACTGAGTGACCCTCAGCGTTATTAGGCATATCCCCAAAATAAGCTGATTTTCTATTCAACACACTAGATACGTTATCCAAATAAGCGTCATTTTTTAAAACATAATCATAGTTAAGGAAATAAATCTTCTCAAAACCTAACTCGTGAGCTAAAGCGGCGCCATTATAGTAGTTTGTATAGCAAGTTGGGCCGTGGTAAACATCATTACCCTCACCTCTTAAATTAACAAAAGCAAAGAAATCACCCTCGCCGTATCTACTTTGGGAATAAAAAGTGTGTTTTGTTAAAATATTGTTTTTATCGTAAACACAGTAGTCAACCAAATCTTGTAAATCTGGTGAAATTGGTAAATGGGAAGTTAATATGATTTTTCTACCAGTTTTCTTTGCCGCTAAAATACACTCAACAGTTGTATCAAAAGAACTTTTTGTTGTTGGGTAGGTTGAGATGATTATAGCCTCGTTTGATCTGTTAATGTCTAGAACTGTATTTGTTTCATAACCCACCTCAAGCGTATTTTTAATTATTTCACAATTTTTATCAAAGTCAGTGAAATCCAAATAGTTAACGTTATCAAACTTATCAAAATAGTTTAAATAAACGTTTAAATTGTAAATTAAAATCGGTAGATTCCATGAGATGGCCTCACGAATAACCAATGGCATCGTTTCTTTATCGTTATCAGTTCCTCTTGACGTAAATAGGAATAAATCCATTGCCTGGTAGAATCTATCAACATCTTTTCTCTCACCATGCCAAACAACATTACTTGGTTTATCAACCATAAGTGGTTCCCAGTAATGAGCAAAGTTACCAGCTTGGTTTCCAACCGAATGGAAAACATATTCTGGTAGAGATCTAGCGTATTCAAAAAATTCTTTCTGGTTTTTTCTTGGTGTGAATAAACCTACGTGTAGAACATGTTTTTTGCTAGGGTCTAAACCAAGATCTCTTAAAGCGTCTTCTCTATTAGGCCTTTGTTTATATTCAATAGGATATTCAACTAAAACTTTTGGGATATCGATTGACTCATATTGTTTGATCTGCCAATTAGAGACAAACATAAATTTATCTGGGAAAAATTTCTTTTGTGTCGCATCATATGATGAATCATGCGAAGTTTCAACGATAATATAATTTCTATCTTTTTTATATAGCTCCTTTGCGACATCAAAATCCATAAAATACTCTGGAATTTCTTCTAAATGGACAATATCGGGTGAAATATTATTGATGATATCAATTAATTCCATTTTATTCTCCTCTAGAGTAAAGAATTTATCCCTAGCAACCATAGAAGTTATTTTATCGCGCTGTACAACTAATACACCACCAGTATGGTTTGACCATTCAACTACATAGATATCAAAACTGTCTCTAAGAAGTTCAATTTTTTTAGTTAAATATTGTGGTAAGCCACCTGTGGATAAATGCGGTGCTACATAAAGTAATTTTTTCATAAAATCTTTTTCTTAACTATACAAATATAGTAATAAAGAAAAGAAATATAAACAAAAAAGGGTGGAAAAAATCCACCCTTTTGAGAATTAATGTAACCCTAAGATTATCTTAAACCAGTGATACCGAAGCTAACGATATTTTTACACTTGATTACACCATAGAAACGGTTGTTAACCATTTTCTTAGCGTAACGAGTCATAATACCCTTAACTGGTGCAAAGGTGAATGGGTTGTACATTGTAGGAGTTAATTGCATTGGCACGTATGGTGCGTAGATGTAACCTGTATCCAACAAAGATGTACCTTTGTGACCCATCAAGATTGTATCAGCTGGGAAGTAAGGATCACGGTAAACTTGGTATCTTCCACCCAATGAACCGATTCTCTCGATACCCATGTTATATTTGTCTTGCTCAGGAGCAGCGTTAGATACGTGGAAGTATTCTAAGTCGTCCAAGATAGCAGAAACTTCAGCAGAAACTACGATCCAGTTAGCACCACCTCTTAAGGTAGCTTTGTGGATTTGTGCAGAAACTTGGTTGATCGCAGTGATCAAAGTTTGGTTCCATTCTTTTTGAGTATAGAAACCGTTTGTTGCAGATAAACCACCTGTGTTAACTCTTGAACCAGAGTAATCCCAAGTCATTCTCCATGCAGCACCTCTACGTAAGTCACGTAAAATTTCACGGTCAATCTCAGCAGCAACTTGCTCAGACAATAAAGCTGTCAATTCAGCTTCTGCATCAATGTTATGGAACGCTGATACGTCTTGAGCTAATTCTGGAGACCATTGAGCTCTTAACTTTCTTTCGATAACAGAAACTGTTACAGACTTAAGTTCGAAGCTAACTTCACCCATTTGATCATTGTACTCTAAAGATTCGTATTCTTTAGCTGTTACTGTTAAACCAGTTAATGGTAATGCTACAGAAGAACTATTGTTAACAACAGCAACATAAATGTCACCATTAGCTTCCATAATTGAGTTACCATATTTTTGAGCTGGTAAATAGAAATCGAAATCAGCGTTAGCAGTAGCTGAAGTGATTGCTAAAGTAGATAATACTTCTTCAGCATTCTCCCAGTTAGCGATAGACGCACCAAAGTTAACTTTAACGATTTCAGTAGCACCAGTTGCAACTGAAGTACCAGTTTTAGTTGCGTAACCATTACCAGTTGTTGCGAATTGGTACAAGTTAGCAGTAGTTGTTGTTCCTGTTAATACAGTAGCTTCACCTTTAGAGTTGTCATAAAGACCGTTTTCGCCATAGAATGCGTCATAAAGGTTAGGGCTAACTGAAGTACCAGCAGGGTCAATACCAGCAGCTCCCGAAGCAAATGCTGAATTTTCCAATTTAGGTACGAAGTAGAACAATTTACCAATAGGTAAGTTCAACGCTTGTACAGAAACGATTTCGTTAGCTAATAATTTAGAGAATACTCTTCTCACGATTGGGAATACCACAGTTTCGAAAGAACCTTCGTTACCTAAAGCAACTGATTCATTAAGCATGTAAGATGCTTGGTTTTCGAATAATTGTGCGATATTCTCTTTTCTGTGACCACCTAAGCCTTCTAAAAGACCTAAGCTGTCCCATCTGTTAATTACGTCAGTACGTACAGCTTTCAAGTGATTTAAGCTTACGTTACCAACTTTTCCTGATTCTAATAATGCTCCCATTTTAGTTTTTTTTTAAGTTTGTTTTATTGATTATTTTTTAATTTTAGATTTTACCGATGATCTCACGAATTCTATCTAATTGTGGGTTCGTATAGGCAGTTGATTCATTTAATTTTGATGAACCACTAGCTTTTGGCGTTTCCATAATTTTTTCTTCGACCATCTGTTTAGTTGCGTTTTTGTTCGAGCTAAACTGCGATTGCATTGAATTAAAGATTTCTCTAGATTCGTTTAAGTTTTTAGCACCATCGAATCTTTTAAGGATTTCTAATTTTTCATCCTTAGTTGTAGAGTTTTCAGTGATCAATTTAATCGCGTATGTTAAATTAGACGAAAACAAGGCAACCTCTTGTAACTGAGACTTAAGATTTTTAATAGCAGATTTATAATCAGCTTCAGAACCTTTAAATTCTTCAGCCAAAGTTTTGAAACCTTCTAACTCTTTAGTCTTTTTATTGTTTTCAGCCACTACTTCCTGGTATTTTTTTCTCATGACAACCAAGCTTTCATGTAACTCTTTTTCTTTTGAATTTTCGTTGGCTTCTGTAGCTTCTTCAGCAACAGTCTCCTCAACTTTTTCAGCCTCATTAGTTTCTTCTTCTTTCTCAGTAGACATTTCTGCTAATGCAGCTGTATCTTCTTCACTGATTTCGATTTCAAAAACAGGCTCTTCTTCTTTGATCATTTCATCGGCAGTCTCTTCGAGTTTATCAACAGCATCTTTAGTAGCAATAGGGTGTTCGTCACCGTATTCATCTACTTTACCTTCTTCCTCGAGTTTCTCAACAGCATCTTTAGTAGCCATAGGGTGTTCGTCACCGTATTCAGCTAAATCTTCCGCTGGTAACTCTTCTTCAGAATCTTCTTTAGACTCTTCATCAGAAGCTGGGTTAATGTTGATCTGTAAACCACCCTCAGGTGTTTGCACGATTTCGATTTCGTCAGCAGGTTCCATGAGTTCGAAATGTTTAATAACTTCCTCATCCGATTTATCGGTTAAGTCGATAACCTCTTCACCTTCTTCACCAGAAAGATCAGTTGCGCCATCACCCATACCGCCATCGTTATTATCTGCTTGATCTAAATCACCAGGTAGTTCAGCACCTGGCATGTCATCTGTAGACTCTTCGTCATCAATACCTTCTTGAAGGTTATTTTTGACAATTTCTTCTAGTTCCTCTTTAAGGGTACTCTTCAACGCATGGTTAGCGTTTTTAGAGACAGCCTCTCTTAGTTCTTGAATTTCAGCGAGAGTCTCTGCTAAAATATTTGTTTTGCTCATGTTTTAATTTATTAAAAAATTATTATGATAGATTATCTTAGTAATAAATACTATCAAAAAAGCAAAAAGACTAAAAAATTATAAAAAACCCCATAATTAGAGGTTATAACAAAAAAAAAGTCACCCATAAAGAGTGACTTTTGTGTAATATTTTCTTGTTTTTTTATTCAGCGTTGATATCAACTCCCTCAGGAACGATAACTCTAACAAATCTCGATTCATCGATTTTTAAGATTCTGTATTCACCCATAATACCTTCTAAATCCTTGATTACAGAGGCTTCTGCGTCTGTTACAGAAATCGCTTTAGTTAAATAGTTCTCTTTAACTTTTTTAATTTTACCCGTTTGTTCGTCTTCAACAACAAACTGAATTGTAACTGTGTACCAATAATATGTTTTCATAAAAAAATTTTTTTAATTGATACAATTCTAGGTATAATTAAGGTAAAAGTCAAATTAAAACTTTAAAAATTTGTTCAATTTTGCTACCAAATCCTCTTTTGAATCAGTACCAACGTATTTTTCACCTGTTGCGCGATTAACACCTTTAGTCTCCTCTATCTCCTTTGGTTGGCTTAAAACTTCGTCATATTTGTTGAAGTCGTTTGCATCTTTATAAAGGTATGACCCTGGTGTTGATGGTGACGAAACAATATCCCAACAGATTAGTTCGAAGTCATCTTGTACAACATTTTTACCGTTAATTTTTTTAAGGCTACCGACACCTCTAGATGAAATACCTAAAGTCATACCATAACCCAAGTAATGTGCAACTAAATCACCATTACATGAGATAATACCACTTCTTCTAAAACCTTCCGAAACTAATATCTCTAATTTACCGATTAGAACATTATCTTTCCAGAACATATCAACTATCCTATGTGGTGAACCACCTTTAAGTGATATAACTGACTCCTGTGGGTGATCTAATTCATGAAAGCTTGAGTTTCTAGCGATAACTTCTCTATATCTCTCAACCTCTCTTTTTAGGATATCCTCTGGATAAACTCTACCGTTTCTATTCTCAACACCATATTTCTGTAGTGTTGCGTAATAATATATTGGACCAGATAGGTCTATCGCTCCGCCAAAATCTTCATTTATAATTTGACTCTGTAAACTCTCAGATACGGAACCAGCATCACCCTCAACTAGGATACCAAAACCTTCTTCGTTTTCTTTTAAAATTTTTATCGCCATTGCTATATGAATATATCTAATAAATATAGCGAAAACACGTTAAATACCATTTTAGTCCTCAGAAAGATCAAATCCAATCCTCTCATCAGCTATTTTGGATTTTTTAAGTCTTTTAATCGTGTCGGTATAATCGTTCTTAAGAATGTATAAGGAAATGAAAGTTTCTTTAAGATGGGCCATTGTATATTTATCGGTATCTTTTACAAGTTTATCGATATCATATAATTTTTTATCTTCATCTGTTAGTATTGATTCAAAATATAACCTTCTGTCATCACTATTTGGTTTCTCAATCTTATATTTTTTGTCAAATCTAGACGGTCTATCTTTAATTCTATCTGGGATTCTATCTAAATTATTTGTTGTAGCAACATAAACAACATTATCAATTGAGTTTAACCCATCTAGGAAATTTAAAAAAACCTCTTCACCAAATTTATCGATAACCAAATCCAAATCTTCAATAATACACAGTAAGGGTCTTTCTTTTTCAACTTTTCTAACTAATTTAGCTAGCTCAACCCAGTTAAATGGATTATCAAAATAAATTGATATTCCGTTATATTTTTTTAGTTCGTCAACCAATAAATGTATTAATGATGTTTTACCACAACCAGGATCCCCATATAATATTATACCACGTTTAGGTGTTAGATTATACGTTCTAAATCTTTCGATGTTATCCCAGAATATTTTTAAATCCCCTATGATTTGATTATGTGGTAGGGATGGTAAATGGAAAAACTCGTCACTCTTATAGTTTAATTTAGAGATACCAAAACCATTACCTTCATTATATATCATCGTATAAAGGCCCGATTCCACGGTGGCTACCGTTTTGAAATTGAAGTAGAAATCAGTGTTGTTTATTGTATACCAAGATTCAATCGATGGTAGTATTCTTTCTAAATGATCGTTCATGATTTCAATACCTTCTTCCATTGGTATTTCTTCATATTCAAAGTCTTCGTGTCCTGGCATTTGATTTTTTTGAAAAGTAGCTTAATTTATTTTGTTCTAAGGATTCAATTATAAGATTAGATAGTTCACGCATTTTTTTAAACATTAAAGGTGAATTAAATTTAATTTTTTGTTCTGGGTAAACAGTTAGCTCAATAAACATGAAGCTTTTTTTATCATCTGACATACCAGAGGCCCTTAGATCTAAGTCAACGATAAAATTTTGTTTAAAATATGTCTTATCAATTTTATCTTTTATGTTAACTATTATTTGTTTACGCATCAGTCTTATATATGACTCGTAGTTCTCTATATCTTTTGGTTGCACCCAAGATTCTACGTTTATATAGACAGCATTTAATTTTACGGCATCAATAGTACCGTATTTAACTCGAAATCTCTCGTCTGTGAAGAGTTTCTTTTCTTTCCCGAATTTGCATTGCATTTGCTTTAATCATATTTTAAAATAAATTTATTGTTAGGTGATAATAATAGTAAAAAAAAGTCACTAAAGCAAATTTTAAGATATTTATATTAAAATAAACACAAATCAAATACTATTAATCATGAAAAAATTTATTAGCGACTTATTATCAGGTCAAAGCGAAACATCTAGCAAAAGATTCGCCGCTTTATTTACGTTATTAAACGTTATTATCTTAGCTTATGTAGCTACATTTAGAAGCCCAGATGGTACACCAGAGTATATGTACGATGCGTTGTGTCTTATCGCGGGTGGCGGTTTAGGTTTAACCGTTATTGAGAAGATTTTCAGTAAAAAGGGTGGTTCTGATAACACACCTAAAGAATAAAGTATTCCGCTATAAGCGGTGTTTTAGGACCGTTCCAGTTATGGGACAAAAAAAAGCCAGGATTCGCTACCCTGGCTTTACTTTTTTATGGAGATTTTTTTATTCGAAGCTCTTTTTAAGATCAATAATGTTATCGATCGTTTCTAGAGATGGTTTTTCATTTTTCATCTCATTTAATTTCGTTCTAACCTCTAACAGTTTTTTAACGATAATAATATCGTCAGCGTTATTAATCGTCTCCTCAACAACGTTCTGTGTACTTTCTATTAGGTTGGTGTAGTAGTTGTTGATAGCCGACTCATCATTTTCAGCAAATAAATTCAAAACCTTAACCTGTTCTTCATTTAACTTAGAAATTTTATCCGTCAAACTATTATTTATCTTTTCAATTGATTCGGTTAGTGATTCAACTGACTTTTCAACTCTAGTTAGATGTTTAATAAGATTTGTTTTGTGCTTAACCTTTTCAACCAAAGATAATTTTTTGCTGAAAACAAGCTTATCAATACTTTCATTAATGGTACCTTCAATAGATATACTCTCTTCAGTTAAACTTTTAAGTTTATCAACATCGGATAAATTAAAAGATTTTAAATGTTCTATTGATTCCTCAACAAATTCTTTGGCGATCGACTCATCCTCAAATCTCATTGTGTTTAATAGATCATACACCTCAGTAAACTCTCTTAGTGTGTTATTTTCTTTTAAGACCTTAACGTATTTAGCGAAAGATTCTTTAAAATCCTTCTCACCTTTATTTTGATAGGTTTTCTCTAAGTTTGAAAGTATGCTTTCTTTTAATTGTCCAAACATTTTTTTAATTTTAATTATAAATAGTTTTATTATAATAATTTATCAATCTCATCAATCGTTTTTTTCAACGACTCATTTATTAATTTGTTTCTAGCGTCTAATTTCTTTCTAGTTGTTTCAGCTAGAGGTTCCTCTGGTGCAGCTGGTTCAGCAGCGGCTGGTTCAGCCCCACCTTCAGCCCCACCTTCAGCCCCTGGTACTTCTAGAGGTGCGGTAAAGTCAGTACCCGCTTCAGAGCCTGTACCACCCATGTCTCCACCACCGCCACCACCAGATGACATATCCGCTGCTGGTGCACTACCATCGGCACCTAAAGTCATGTTATTAGGGTCGATTTTATATAGTTTATATATATCCCTGAATATACCAGTTTGTTTGATGGTTTCACCTAATGATTTAAGCTCTTCACCACCAGCTTTTTCAACAGCTTGTCTTTGAATGTCGAGTTTAATCTCATCATCGCTCATATTTAAGATTTCTTTCTTAGCATATGTCATAGACACAGCACCAAATCCGTTACCAGCGTCAGAAACCGCATCACGATACAACTGAATTTTTTCTTTCCAGTTTTGTATTTTAAGCATCTCAGCTTGTGTTGATGGGCTTGTTAACGTTATGGTGAAATTATCTAAATCATCCTCAAAACCTTTTGTGTATAGGTGGATAATAGCCATTTTATTTAACTCTTGGATAAGCGCTTTTTGTACCCTGTGCACAGCTCTGGCAAAACGAACATCAAGAATAGCTAAGTTTTTACCATCACCAGTAGCTTCCTCAAAACCAATGAAGGCTTTAGGTACTCTTAGTGCGGCCAACATTTTCTTTTGGATGTATTCAATATCAGCAATCTCAGAAAGGTTTTGTGCCCCAGGTAATGTCTCTATAGGCATCGCCAATGAAGGGTCCCTAACAGGTATGAAGTAATCTTGGTCAACCGCTAATGCGTTATAACGCGTATCTTGATTACCGTTGTTTTTATCAACCATATTAACCCTTTTAAAGTTATTGGCGATTTTATCAACGTATGCGTCAACATCCTTATCATCCATGTTACCAACAAAGACTTTATATACACGTCTTTCTGGTGCTCTGGTGACACGGTATACTAACATTGCATCTTCAGATAACAATAACTGTTTCCAAATCCTTCTAACCTTTTCAAGCATTGAGGTGCCATAAGGTAATCTTCTATCGTCACCAAGTAATCTAAAATGAGAAATCTCAAATGAGTTAAACTCAACGTTTTTATCTTTCCAGAAAAATTTGATGTTTTGTTCTTTTTGTTGGTCATCTAAACTAGTAACTTTTGAGAAACCAGGTTCTGATCTCGTCATCTCGATGTTAGGTAACTGGGTAACGCCAACAATCCCCTGACCAGGTACAACCTTATTGTATACGAAGTTGTCCCCATATTTACATACATTTCTAGCCCATGAAGTTAGGTTAGCGTTTATATCTAAAACGTTTTCAAATAGGTGAGTTAATTCTTTTTTAATTCTACTACTATCAGAATATATTGTTAATACTTTACCATTTTCATTTGCAGTTGTAGCTTCTTCCGCAAAAATATCCAAAGCAACTGAGATTTCTGGTGTATATTCCATTGCTTCGTAATCGTAATAAGAAGCAATTCTTGTTGGTTCGTAATAAACCGCTTTTTGATAAAGTTCATTATCAATTTTCTTCCATTGGTTCTGTAAATAAAGCGTTTGTTGCGCCTCTAATTTTTTCTGATCCAATTCGGCACCACTAAGACCATCAAATGAGCTTGGGTCGATGACATATTTTGGGCCATCAACCTCGTTTCCTAAAGTTTTATTAAGTCTTTGGTATATTGTTAATTTATCTGCCATATTTTTTTAATTTACGTATTCACAGTCAACATAGGGTGGGAATTTATAGTTTTCGGTAACCCCATCCCATTCCTTTTTTTGTACATATGTTGTTGTACCGTCAGACTCTGGTGAGCATTTAATGGCGTCAACATTTCTTTGTAGAGCTTTACCATCTAATCTACCGCTTTCCTTCTCTTTTGTTCTAATAATTGAAACCGAACCAGGTCCAGTGCTTCTTGCTTGTTTAATTAAGATATTTCCCATTTTAAATTAATTTAAAATTATTTTATTTTTTTTTTAGTCACACCGAATAACCAACCGTATTCTTTGGTATTTGACATAGTGGCATTATTGTCATATTTATCCGCGTCATAATACGATTT